>WBZP01000134.1_pt1 | contig 107434 bp, 88 predicted proteins | sample 5204301 | NCBI WGS metagenome assembly WBZP01 (sample SAMN12412401, study PRJNA552823) | activated sludge metagenome | isolation source: activated sludge from nitrification reactor of wastewater treatment plant... | place: USA: Pennsylvania | collected 2017 | reverse complement strand
ATCATCCAAAGAAGCAGGGTGTCATAATCCCCGCTTAGGCCTCTAACCTTTAGCGCAAGCCGACGCGCCCTGCTTCTTACGGTAACTGGTTTAAGCTATAAATTTAATGAGTTTGCAAACTAAAGGACGCAAAGACCCCGATAGCTATCGGGGGCAAGGGGCGCGGGGAAATCTTCATAACACTTAAAACATTTTAACCATTTAACTCCCGCCTGGCGGGATTAACAGTTTAACTCCCGCCAAGCTTCGCTTGCGGGATTAACCCTTTAACATTTATAACCCTTCCTATATTTGCTGAAGAGAAAAAATTATGCGCATCGTTATTCAACGTACGGCGAAAGCTTCGGTAGTAATCAATAAAACAGAATTGCGGTCATGCGGCGGCGGAATGATGATTTTGCTGGGTATCGAAACGGAGGATACGGAAGCGGAGATAGAGCCGCTTTGTAAAAAAATTGTGCAGCTTCGGATCTTCGCCGATGAGGAGGGTAAGATGAATCGCTCTATTCAGGAAACCGGCGGTGATATTTTGCTCATCAGCCAGTTTACCCTGCATGCGCTCACGAAAAAAGGAAACCGTCCCTCCTACATCCGTGCGGCTCGACCGGAACAGGCGATTCCGCTGTATGAACTTTTCATCCGTACCTTGGAAACGACACTTGGCAAGAAAATCACCACCGGTGTATTCGGTGCCGATATGCAGGTGGAAATTATCAACGACGGACCCGTTACTATTATTATGGATTCAAAAACCGAACTTTGACCATGCACATTCAGGAAGCACAGGATACAGTTGATCAGTGGATCAAAACGATTGGCGTTCGTTATTTCAGCGAACTCACCAATATGGCTTTGTTAACAGAAGAAGTTGGCGAACTGGCGCGGATCATCGCCCGCAAGTACGGTGAACAGTCGTTCAAGAGCGGGGAAAGCGGCGATACCCTCGGCGATGAAATGGCCGATGTATTGTTCGTGCTGATTTGTCTGGCCAACCAAACGGGTGTGAATCTGGAAGAAGCACTGCGTAAAAACCTCGAAAAGAAAACACAACGCGACCAAAACCGCCACCGCGACAACGAAAAGCTGCGGTAATCCACTCGTTGTTAATTACTTTTAGAAGGCCGGGGGTGAGTCTGCCTGCAGAATTCTATCTTTGTACCGGACTATTATCCCCCTAAATGATCGCTGATATATTACTGACCGCCTTATTGGTTTTTCTGAATGGATTTTTCGTGGCTGCCGAATTCGCGCTTGTTAAGGTCCGCCATTCGCAAATTGATATAAAAGCCAATCAGGGAAATCCCGTGGCCCGTACTTCGCAGCATATTCTGGATCGGCTGGACGGGTATCTGAGTGCCTGTCAGCTGGGCATAACGCTGGCAAGTCTGGCTCTGGGATGGATCGGAGAACCCGTTGTTGCCAAGCTGGTACGCAGTTTCACCGATTTCTTCCATGTTACAATGCCGGAAGATAACCTGCATCAGATTTCCATCATCATCGCTTTCTGTCTGATTACGGTGCTGCACATTGTACTTGGCGAACAGGTGCCGAAAACAGCAGCCATCCGTAATCCGCTTACCTATACCATGATCGTTGCGGTTCCGTTGCGGATTTTCTACACGGTACTGCGCCCTTTTATCTGGATCCTGAACGGATTATCTACTACTATTCTCCGTCTCTTCGGTCTCCACAGTGCTGATCATAACGAAATTCACAGCGAAGAGGAGATCCGTATGCTGCTCACCGAGTCGGAAGAAGGTGGTGCCATCAAACCCTCCGAGCACGAACTGATACAGAACGTTTTTGAGTTTGATGATCGTGTAGTGCGTCAGATTTTAATTCCGCGCACGAAGATCTCTGCCATCGATGTAGAATCAACGAGGGAAGAAGTGGTTCAGAAAGTCATTGACGAAGGATATTCGCGCATGCCGGTGTACCAGGATTCGCTCGACAATGTAATCGGCGTGATCTATACCAAGGATCTCATCAAAGCCCTCCACGAGAAAAATTTCAAAGGCGTGAACGACCTGATTCGTCCCGCCTATTTTATTCCGCTCAACAAACGCATCAACGACTTGCTGCGCGAATTCCAGACCCAGCATATTCAGATGGCCATTGTGACCAATGAGTTTGGCGGAACCGCCGGCATCGTGACGATGGAAGATATCATTGAAGAACTCGTTGGAGAAATTCAGGATGAGTACGATGATGAAAAGCCACCGGTAGAGAAGAAGAGCGAAACCGAATTCGTAGTGAATGCGATGGCGTCGATTGGTGATGTCAACGATCTGTTACCGATTACCCTGCCGGAGAGCCCCAGCTACGATACCGTATCCGGACTCCTCAACAATATTTACGGACGCATTCCGGCTGTGAATGAAAAGAAAGAATTTGGTGGTTATGAATTCATGATTTTAAAACGCTTTAAACACAGCGTTGATACCGTGCGCATGACCGTTGTGAACCCCGAGCAGGTGACCGAAGAAGAATAAAGTTTCGCTGAAAAGATTCAGTATTCGATTACCGTTTTCAGTTCGTCCGCACACATACCGCCGTAGCATTGTTGCCGTCGTGGATGTACACCAGATTGATTTTTTCGTTCCCGCCCTGATTGGAATAGGTGCCGTTTCCTTCTACTTCAATATTGGTGACACCGATGTTCTGATTGGGGATGGTGACTGAATTACCATCAACAAGTCCGAGTGCCACGGCACTGTTCAGGTAATTGGCAAAATTGGAAATACGGATCGAATCGCTCTCTCCATAGGACGTGATATAGATATCAAACGTGGTGACGGTGCCACTGGTTTCTGTGCATTTCCACTTACCGATAAATTTCTCGCGTGGATCAACAAACGGATCGGTGGTATCCTCTTCCGCGCAGGAAGTAAACAATGCAAGACTCAGGAGTCCCAGGTAAGCCAGTTTTTTCATGATTATTGGAGCGAAACTACGCTGCCTCTACTCAAAAAACAAACCAAATATTAACAAACCGGGTATTTTCATTTAATTACTCGTTCCGGTTTTCTTCACAATTTACGATCCGACCGCTTAATTTTGCAAAAAAGCAGCGATGAAGCAATATCAGGATCTCCTCCGTCATGTCCTGGAAAACGGGGTTAAAAAAGAAGACCGTACCGGAACGGGTACCATCAGTGTTTTTGGCTACCAGTTTCGCTGCAATCTGGAAGAAGGTTTTCCGCTGCTGACCACGAAAAAACTGCATACCAAATCCATTTTTCACGAACTGCTCTGGTTTCTGAAAGGCGAAACCAATATCAAATACCTTAAAGATAACGGGGTTTCCATCTGGGACGAATGGGCGGATGAAAACGGAAACCTGGGCCCTGTTTACGGGAAACAATGGCGCTCATGGCCGACTCCTGACGGCGGACATATCGACCAAATCTCACAACTCATTGAGCAGATCAGGAAAAATCCGGATTCACGACGGCTGATTGTCAGCGCCTGGAACGTTTCCGAGATCCCCCATATGGCGTTACCTCCCTGCCATCTCCTTTTTCAGTTTTATGTAGCAGAAGGCCGTTTAAGCTGTCAGTTATACCAGCGCAGTGCCGATGTCTTTCTGGGCGTTCCTTTTAACATCGCTTCTTATGCGCTGCTCACCCATATGATTGCACAGGCCTGTGATCTCAAACCCGGTGATTTTGTCCACACCTTTGGTGATGTGCACATCTACAGCAATCACATGGAACAAGTGCAACTTCAGCTCAGCAGGGAACCACGACCGCTGCCCGTATTACGTCTGAATCCTGCGATCAAGAACATCTTCGACTTTACGTATGAAGATATTTCCATCGCGGATTATGATCCCTGGCCGGCCATCAAAGCACCGGTTGCTGTTTAGACATTGTCATATAATTGTCCATTAGCCTGCCCAAAATCGACACTTTTGGCGGGTTGATCTACTTTTGATAACATTAATTTAATATGCTGCAGAAACGGGTTACTTTTGATTTCCCGAATAGCAACAAAGCACCCTTAAACAGCTAATGAACATCAAAAAAACACTATGCACACTGGCACTGTCAGCATGGACAGCAGCAGCAGGCGCCCAATCACTACCCTGGGAATACACCATCACTCCAGACGGGAGACAGCTCATGCTCGGCACACAACCACATACAGGACTCTACGACCAATCGCTCGTGCGCAGAATTGACCTCACTTTTGCGAGTCCGAGTTTCTGGACACAGCTAACAGCCAACTACGCTTCCAAGACCTATCTGCCTGCCACACTTACCATTGATGGTACCAGTCTGGACAGCGTAGGCGTGCGGTTCAGAGGCAACACCTCCTATCAAACCGGCTCGTCACAGAAGAAATCGTTTAAAATTGAACTCGACAACTGGAGAGCAGGTGCCGATTATGATGGCTATAGCACCATTAAATTAAACAATGCTGCACAGGATCCTTCCATGATGCGGGAAGTGTTTTACACTACGATGATCCGCAGACATATTCCAACAGCAAAATCCAGTTTCATCAAATTATACCTCAACGGATCCAATTGGGGCCTCTATACAAATGTGCAACAGTTAAACAAGGACTTCTTCAAAGAGTGGTTTATGAGCAACGACGGTATCTGGTGGAGAGCAGATAAGCCACCAGGATCCGGCGGCAGCATGGGCGGTTGGGGAGATGGTACAGCGGCACTGAACTATCTTACGGCTGACACCTCCACCTACAAGCAATACTATACGCTGAAAGAATCAACGCGAATTCAGCCCTGGGATTATCTGGTGACTGTTTGTGACAAGCTTGAAAACACTTCACTTGCAGCTCTGGAAGATACACTCTCCAATTACATGGATATTGATCGTACGCTCTGGTTCCTTGCCTCTGAAATCGCATGGACCGATGACGACAGTTATGTAATGAAAGGAAAGATGGATTACTATGTGCATCTCGAAGATGAAACGGGGTTAACCGTACCGATTGAATACGATGGCAATAGTGCGCTGGAACAAAACGTACAAACCAGCTGGGGTGTCTTTTACAATGCCACCAACGTCAACTACCCTTTACTGAACAGACTGCTCAACGTACCTGCCCTTCGTCAGCGATATCTGGCACACATGCGTACCATCATGGCCGAAGAATTCGACACAGTGATGACCAACGCCACCTTTAATGCATTCAGAGCGCTATGCGACACCATCGTTACGAACGACCCAAAGAAAATGTACACCTATTCGCAGTACAATAATGAAATGCAGAATCTGCGAAATTTTGTCACCGCCCGTAAAAATTATCTCAACTCCAATACTGAAATGCAACAGGTGGCACCAGTGATTGCTGATGCACCGTACTATACGGCCGGCGTTCAATACCAGCAACCTGCCGCAGGTGAACAAGTAGCAGTGAAAGCAACCGTTACTTCAACTGCAGGCATTGATAATGTGCAATTATATTACTCAGACAACATTGTAGGCAAATTCAGTAAAACAGAAATGTTTGATGATGGTGCACACGATGACAATGCTGCGGGAGATGGTGTGTATGGTGCCTCCATTCCGGCATTTACAGCCGGAACATTTGTTCGCTACTACGTACAGGCCGCCTCCGCCAACACCGCAAAAAGCGTAAGTTATTTACCTGCCGGAGCCGAACACAACGTATTCATCTACACAGTCGCTCCAATGGCATCAGCTGATACATCTATTGTAATCAATGAATTGATGGCTTCCAATGTCAGTACGATGGCAGATAATTTTGGCGAGTTTGACGACTGGATTGAACTTTACAATAAATCTTCACTTCCTGTTGATCTCAGTGGATACCATCTTACAGATAACCCGCTCAATCTCGATAAATGGACCATTCCTGCAGGAACCATTCTTCAGCCGAATGATTATCTGATTATCTGGGCGGATGAAGACAGCAGTCAGGGTTCATTCCACGCCAACTTCAAATTATCGGCTACTGCTGAACTTCTGATGCTTGTAGATACCTCCGGAAACATGGTGGATTCTGTATCCTGGACCGGACAACTGGCCGACATGGGCTATGCACGTGTTCCCAACGGCACCGGAAACTTTATCATTCAGGGTCCTACTTTTTCAGTCAACAACAATACTGTTGGACTTAACGATATTGAAACCAGTTCACCTGCTCAGCTGAGTGTTTATCCGAATCCGGCTGTCGATGAAGTACAGATTCAGCTGTTCGATACACAGGAACGCGATCTCGAAATTTACAATACAATCGGACAGCATATTGAGCGCCGGTCCTATAATGCATACTACACCTTTATCACAACGGAATGGGCCCCGGGAATATACTACGTCCGCTGCGGTGAAGCCGTAAAAAAACTGGTGATTCGCCATTGATTCTCCTCCGACAATTACAAAAAAAGCTCCCGATGCGGGAGCTTTTTTTGTATAGCGACATTGGATTAACCGACCCTTTGATAAATCGAAAAAGAGTAATCGTAAGGGTTCTGGTCGTCCGCTTTATTCTTCAGCAGGTAGATCAGTTTCCAGGCGCTGAGCCGGAATTCCGGAAAAAACGCATCAGCATCCGCATCGGTATCCACTCTGGTCAGATAAATCTTATCCGCCACTTGCAGAGCCTGCCGGTAAATATCTGCGCCACCGATCACAAACACCTCCCCCTCTTTCTCGCAAGATTTGACAGCCTGAAACAGATCGTCCATAATTTCACAACCCGGAGCTTCAAAATCCTCCTGACGGGTAAGCACGATATTGCGGCGATTGGGCAAAGCCTTCCCGATCGACTCATAGGTTTTGCGTCCCATGATTACCGTATGACCCGAAGTAACACGACGGAAATACTTTAAGTCGGCCGGCAGATGCCAGAGCAGTTTATTCTCTTTGCCAATACCGGAATTTCGGTCTATAGCTGCGATGAGGGAGAGGATCATGGAAGGAAGGATGATGTAAAATTAGATAATAATTATGTCAAGGTAGGCGAAACCAGTAAATCAGGCGACATTCAGGTATCGAAACAAACAACTTATGTGATTTCTTTGCGTAAATAAAAGATGAGAGGTGTGTTATTTTTTTGTAAAATCGTATCCTCGAAAACACAAAACAAGAATGAAAAAGATATTCATACTTTTTACGCTCGGAGCCCTCTTCAGCGCCTGCAAAAAGGAAGCCGGAGAAGGAGGCAACTCGTTGGTTCGTGGTAAGATCATCCTGAGGGAATATACGGCCTTTCCGATTCTTTACACGGAGTCAGAAGCCACGGATGAAGATGTTTTTATCGTTTACGGCGATGATGATAACACCATCGATGACCGCACCAGAACCAGTTTCGACGGCAGTTATAAATTCCAGTTTCTCAATAAAGGGAAGTACCGCATTTTTGCTTACACCGAAGACACCGTGCTGGCCACACTGGGGCAACAAAAAGTAGTGATCAGTGAAGTGGAGATCACGAAGAACAACTCAGAAGTGGAAGTCCCCACCATCACGATCATCAAGGTCAACTAAGGTGAACATTCCTGAACTGCTTCAATCGTACCCACCCATTTCACTCTCCGAAATGGACGAAGTAGCATTGACCAATCGTATTGACACCAAATACGTTTTTCACCGGTCCCTGCTGCCGGAAGTGCTGCATGCGCTCAACACGTCCTATTCTGTACTGACCATTGAGCAGAACACTATTCACCCTTACGAAACACTCTACTTCGATAAACCGGACTTCAGCCTCTACTTCGATCACCACAATCAAAGGGGCAACCGGTACAAACTCCGTTTGCGCAAATACGGGAACTCATCGGTTACTTACATGGAGCTGAAGCGGAAAACGAACACCGGCCGCACCGTTAAATCGCGTAAAAAAACCGGAAGTTTCCAGCAAGAACTCAGCCCAGAACAACTTCAGTTCTTCCGTGATGTGACCGGCGAACCACTGATGCGCTGGAACTTCAGCAACCGGAACTGCTTCGACCGGATTACACTCGTGAGCCTGCATCCACCTGAAAGGATGACCCTCGACATCAATATTACCTTTGAGCATCAGGATAAAAAATTTACATTTCAGAATCTCGTCATCGCCGAGGTAAAGCAGGGCAGCAAGGCACCGTCCTCCTTTATCCGGTTAATGAGAGACCGCCACATACATCCCTTTTCCATCTCCAAATACTGTGTAGGCATCACCCTGCTACATCCGGAGCTGAAACAAAATCTCTTCAAACGACAACAACAAACCCTTATAAACCTGCAAAACCGGGCCTGATTATGGAACTAGACCTGTTTGATAAACTCGGAGAAAAATTCTTCATGCGTTTACTCATTGATCTCATTGCGGTCAGCGTAATTGTTTTCAGCATTTATCTCCCCAACTATAAAAAGCGAGACCATCTCTTTACTTTTTTCATGTTCAATGTTGTGATCTACATCATCACTTATCTGCTCAGTAAGGTAGAGATGTCGTTCGGGGCTGCCTTCGGACTTTTCGCTGTGTTCTCCCTGCTCCGCTACAGAACTGAGAATATATCAGAGAAGGACATGACCTATCTGCTTCTGTTTATCGCGATGGGACTCATCAACTCAACCGTAAAAGGCACTTATTTTGAAGGAGCCATCCTGAATGGAATCCTGATGCTGTGTGCATGGATACTTGATGGCGGCATGCTAGTGAAGAATGAAAAATCACAAACCATCCTGTACGAAAAGATCGAAAACGTTCGCGACGACAAAGCAGAAATACTGAAAGCTGATCTGATGGAACGCACCGGACTGAAAATCCACAAAGTATCCGTTATACACATTGACTTTGTCAAAGACTGTGCAGAAATAAAAATCTACTACTATTAACCGGCAGAGATGATAAAAGCAACGTTCGCGTCAATCGTCCTCGCCATTTTTCTGCTGCCGGCTAAAGCTCAGGTGGTGTGGGAGAATCAGGTATGGTCGTCGCTGGAGATGGAGAAAAAGATTCTCCCGAAAACCCGTGCCTCACTCACGCTGGAAGCGCGCTGGAACACCAATCCGCTCATGGCGGTGCGTTACTTTCCGAATGTAGCCGTGTCGAGAAAATGGTCGGATCTCTTTTCTACGGAACTCCACTACCGTTATATCACGGCTAACAAAGGGCTGGGGTACCGCGAATCCTCTCACCGGCTGATGCTGGACGCGACGCTCTCCAGAAAAATAAAAAAGTTCGACTGGGGATTCCGTTTACGGGCAGGCCGTGAAGACGAGCCGGGCAACTACGAAGGCTTGTTCGGGTTCTCGGAATTTGTTTTACGGCAGAAACTGAGTGTGAAGCGGAAACTCTTCAAACAGGAGTTCGCTTTGAGTGCAGAGCAGTTTGAAACCTTCGCCCGGGGCACTACGGTTTTTGATCAACGCAGATTTGTATTGGGCATGGAATCCCGGCTCTCGCAAAAGCAGTCCATCAACTTCTTTATCATGTATCAGGACCTCATCGATACGCGCCGGTTCAATTTCGGTATCGGCTATCAGTTCAAGTTCGACGAGAAGAAGAAGAAAGACAAAAAAGAAAAAGCAGATCAGCAAAACTGATCAGGCCACCCGTAGTTGCTTGATATTGGACTTATTCAGTTTCTCTGCAGCATACTCCAGCGTAACTGTAAATTCCTTCTGGTTTTTGAGTCCGGGAATATCAAACATCACATCCAGCATAATCGCTTCACAGATGGAACGGAGTCCGCGGGCACCCAGTTTGAATTCCACAGCTTTCTCCACAATGAAATCGAGTGCTTCATCTGCAAACTGCAATTTGATATTCTCCATTTCAAACAGCTTCTGATACTGACGCACCAATGCATTTTTTGGCTCTGCCAGGATGCGGCGTAATGCAGATTTATCGAGAGGCGAGAGATGGGTGATCACCGGTAAACGGCCAATCAGCTCGGGGATGAGACCGAACGATTTCAAATCTGCCGGACTAACATACTGCACCACATTGCCTTCCTCCACATCGTGCTCTGTTTTCTGAGCATAACCGATGGCATTGGTCTGCAACCGGCGATTGATAATTTTATCGATACCATCGAAAGCACCGCCGCAGATAAAAAGAATATTCTGTGTATTGATCGGAATGAGTTTCTGTTCAGGATGCTTACGACCGCCCTGTGGAGGAACATTCACCACCGAACTCTCCAGCATCTTCAGCAATCCCTGTTGCACACCTTCTCCTGACACATCGCGGGTGATGGAAGGATTATCTCCCTTACGGGCGATTTTATCCATCTCATCAATAAAAACGATACCTCTTTCTGCTGCGGCCACATCGTAGTCGGCATTCTGCAACAGGCGGGCGAGTACATGTTCCACATCCTCTCCCACATAACCGGCTTCGGTAAGCACCGTAGCATCGGCGATGCAGAAAGGTACTTTCAACAGTTTGGCAATGGTACGGGCCAGCAGGGTTTTTCCGGTCCCGGTTTCCCCTACCATGATAATATTCGACTTCTCCAGTTCAACGTCTTCCTTCGAAAGCTTGCTTTTATGGATTAACCGTTTGTAGTGATTATACACTGCCACGGCCAGTACTTTTTTAGCATGATCCTGCCCGATCACATACTCATCCAGAAACTTTTTAATTTCTGCCGGTTTCGGCAAGGTGAGCGCGGTGCCGAGTGAATTCTTCAGCTTCTGGTCTTGCTCATCATTGATGATGCTTTGTGCCTGCACCACACACTGATCGCAGATATGACCATTGATACCGGCAATCAATACATTGGCCTGGCTCTTATCGCGCCCGCAAAATGAACAAACTATATCCTGTTTTTGCTTCAAGGGGTGGGTCTATATAAATCTGAAACCGGTACACCCTGAAGGAGTACCGGTCTCAAAGTTCGGAATAATCTTTTATTTTTTCACTTTATGGAGCACCTCGTCAATCATGCCATAGTCCTTGGCTTCCTGCGAAGTCATCCAGTAATCGCGGTCGGAGTCTTTCCACACCTGCTCATAATCCTTACCGCTGTGCTGGGAGATGATTTCATACAGCTCCTTCTTCAGTTTCTGGATTTCGCGGGCCGTGATTTCGATATCTGAAGCCTGACCCTCTGCTCCACCCATTGGCTGGTGGATCATCACGCGGCTATGTTTGAGTGCACTGCGTTTGCCTTTGGCACCGGCGCAAAGCAATACTGCCGCCATTGAAGCAGCCATTCCGGTACAAACGATGCCTACATCCGGCTGAATCCACTGCATGGTATCATAAATACCCAGACCAGCATAAACGGAACCACCCGGACTGTTGATATAGATCGTAATATCACGCTTTGCGTCAGACGACTCCAGAAAGAGTAATTGCGCCTGGATGATATTCGCCACATAATCATTAATACCGGTTCCGAGGAAGATGATGCGATCCATCATCAAACGGGAGAAAACGTCCATCTGCGCTACGTTGAGCTGACGTTCTTCGATGATCGTGGGAGAGATATAATCTGCGTGAATCGAGTTGATGTACTGATCGACGCCGAGGCTGCCCATACCGCGATGTTTCACGGCATACTTGGTAAATTCTTTACGGAAGTCCATACGTTATGTGTTTGTTTGGTGCTTAGTGATGTTGATGCATGTGACGGCTCATAATATCTACGAACTCCTCATGACTCACTTTTTTTACGTCCTTCTTCACAATTTGGTTCAGGTATTCAAAAACTTTTCGTCCGCTCAGGTTCTCTACCACTCTCTGAACCGATTCAGGGTTCTTTAAATAGCGCGCTGTCAGATCTTTAAGCTTTTCTTCATCCAGCATATGCGCCTGACCATAGCGTACATATTGATCGTAAATGAGGGCACGGGCGTAGTTCTCGATTTCCTCATTATTGATCTGCATGTTCTGGTCGGCGTAGATTTTATTTTCGATCAGGCGCCATTTCAGATCACGGGCATACTGGTTGTATTCACGGGCCAGCTGTTCATCGGTAATCTTATCGTTGGTTTGTTTCAACCAGCGTTTCAGAAACTCATCCGGCAACTGGAGACCTGCTTCCTTCAGCATCACATCTTCCATCTCGTGTTTCAGCGAATGTTCGGCTTCATAGGTGTATCCCTGTGCAATCTCCGAACGGATTTTCTCACGGAAACCGGCCAGATCGGTCACGGCATTTTCTCCGTATACCTGATCGAAGAATGCCTGATTCAGCTCAGCTTTTTCTACTTTATTTACTCGTTCAATAGTGAAACGGAAGTCCTTGTTATACTCCTGTACATTTCCTTCTTTAATGCCGAGGAGATATTTTACTTCCTCTTCGATCTTAATAGAAGCAACCGGATTGAAGACCACCGCATCACCGGCTTTAACACCGATGAACTTATTACGAGACGATTCATCGCCGATTTTATTGATCATCATGAACGCCTGGTTGGAAAGGCCGTTCTCCAGATCAGCGCCATTGCCATCCAGTTCGCGGAACGTACCATAAACAGAACAATCCACATCGGTTACTTCCGGGCTGGTATAATTTCCAAAGCGGCGGGCCAGCTTATCGATTTCCTCATCGATCATTTTTTCGTCCACCTGAATATCGTACGCCGTAAAAGTATGCGCAGGAGGCAGTACCAGATTCACCTGAGGAGCCAGTGCCATTTCAAAAGCGAACTCGAAATCAGCTGGCTGTTCCCAATTCATTTCAAAATCGTTTTCAGGCTTGGGAAGCGGATTGCCCAGCACCTGCAGATTATTATCAGTAATGTACTTATCCACTGAGTTGGCAACGATTTTATTCAATTCGTCCACCAGCACCGACTTACCATACATCTTCCGCACCAGACCTTCCGGTACATGACCCGGGCGAAAACCGGGCATCGACACCTTTTTCTTCACCTGACGAATAGCAGTATCTACCTGAGGCTTGTAGTCGTCCGGACTCAGTTTCACTTTCAGCACCGCATTCAGGGCATCAAGATTTTCTTGAACAATATTCATATTGGATTATTTAATAAGGTAAATCCGATAGCGCACCCCCTGTGTCGGGAATGCACTATCGGACTCTCGTGCGCATGGAGGGACTCGAACCCCCACGCCTCTCAGCACCAGATCCTAAGTCTGGCGTGGCTACCAATTACACCACATGCGCATTTTTGGCAGGTAAACACCTGTATTATATTCTAAGAACGGACGACCCAAATAAACGGAGCGCAAAAATAGCAATCTTTTTCGGGAAACAGGAGTGGCCGAACGGATAGTTTTCGGATTTTTGGGGCGTAAAATCAAGGAATTACAGCAATGTCGTTTAAAACCATCGATCCGAAAGAACTCAAGACCCCTGAACTCCATGCCTATATGCTGGGAGCGATAGCCCCTCGTCCGATTGCCTTTGTCAGCACCATCGATCGCGAAGGAGTCGTTAATCTGAGTCCATATAGTTTTTTCAATGCCTTTGGCAGCAATCCACCCACTGTTATTTTCAGTCCTGCACTCCGCGGACGCGACGGGGCCACCAAACACACCCTGGAAAACGTACGGCAGATTGACGAATGTGTTATTAATATAGTCAGTTATGAGATGGTACAGCAGATGTCGCTGGCCAGCACCGAATATCCGAAAGGGGTAAACGAGTTCGTGAAATCCGGGTTCACCATGGAGCCTTCGGTTATTGTAAAACCACCGCGCGTACTGGAATCGCCCGCTCAGATTGAATGCCGGGTGAAACAGATCATCCAGACCGGGGTGCGCGGCGGCGCCGCCAATCTGGTGGTTTGCGAAATCCTCATGATGCATATCAGGGAGTCGGTGCTGAACGAAAAAGGCGCCATCGACCCGTTTAAGATCGATCAGGTTGCACGATTAGGGGGTGATTGGTACACGAGAGCCTCCCGCGGACTTTTCGAAGTCCCCAAGCCATTAACCACCCTGGGCATGGGAATCGATCAATTACCTGAATCCATTCGCACCAGTAAATACCTTACCGGAAACGATCTCGGACTGCTGGGCAACACCGAAAAACTGCCCGACGCAGACGAAATCCGAAGCTTCTCAGAGCGGGAAGATGTCAAAAAACTCTTCGATACATTACAGGGCGACACTGAGAATTTAACAATTGCAGTACACCTGGCTGCTCATCATCTCCTCGAAAAAGGTGATGTTACAGAGGCATGGAAGCTCCTCCTCTCACACCACCGGTAAAACCGGTTTTCCCTCTGAAAAACGATATTTCTCACTCTGAAAAAGCAGGATCATCATCCTGCTTTTTTATTTCCCTCTGAGCCCCCTCTGAAAGAGTTTAAAATCCTCTCTGTGATTGTTAATAAATTCTCTCAGAGGGGCGCTCCTCTGAAAGATAGCTGAAATAAATTAGCACCACTCAACATCATTAACATTTAACACAATGGCAACCAAAAAAGCAAAACCTGCTAAAAAGGCTACTAAGAAAGCCGCTCCAAAAAAAGCTGCTAAAAAAGCTGCTCCTAAAAAAGCTGCAAAGAAAGCTGCTCCTAAGAAAGCAACTAAGAAAGCTGCTCCTAAAAAAGCAACTAAGAAAGCTGCTCCTAAGAAAGCCGCTAAAAAAGCTGCTCCTAAAAAAGCTGCTAAAGCCCCAAAAGCAAAGGTTAAGCGTACTCCAAATGCTGCCTTCATGAAGGCTATGAATCCTAGCGCTACTCTTGCTGCTGTAATCGGTGGTGGTTCTATGCCACGTACTGAAGTAGTTAAGAAAATCTGGGGTTACATTAAGAAAAATGCCCTTCAGGACAAGAAAAACAAGCGCATGATCAACGCTGACGACAAACTGAAAGCTGTATTCGGCGGAAAGAGCCAGGTTTCAATGTTTGAAATGACTAAGCTCGTTAACAAGCACCTGTCTTAATTCTTGTTGCTAAAGCAAAAAAAAGGCTGCCGATGGCAGCCTTTTTTGTTATAGGTTATAGGTTATAGGTTTGTGGTTTGTGGTTTGAGGTTTGATGGGGCAAGAAAGTTTGTACCGGAATTGATGTGAGATGTCGGCAAGAGGTGCAAGGGTGACTTCAGCTCAAGGTCCGCACAAGGTGCGGAACAACCTGATTAACCTACCAACAGTTTAACAATTTAACTCCACCGGCACGGCTGCGGGACGAACAGTTTAACTCCGACTCCTACAAAAAAACTTATAGCCTTGTATCGAAAGCGTCGCGGAGCCCGTTTCCAAGTAAGGTGAAAGAAAGCACCATTAAAGCGATGGCAGCGCCGGGGGAAATGGCCAGCCAGGCTGCATCCATCACGATATACGCATAGTTCTCTTTAATCATCATGCCCCAGCTGGGTGTGGGAGGTTGAGCGCCCATACCTAGAAAACTTAATCCGGCTTCCAGCAAAATAGCAGAGGCAAAATTGGAAGCAGCCATTACGATGACCGGCCCGATGACGTTGGGCAGGATATGACGGAAGATAATCCGCGCGTTTTTATATCCGAGTGCTTGTCCCGCTTCTACAAATTGCAGTTCGCGGAGTGAGAAAAATTGTCCGCGCACAAGCCGGGCCACCTCCACCCACATGGTTAGTCCCACCGCGATAAACACCTGCACAAATCCTTTTCCGAGGGCCATCGTTATTGCTACTACGAGCAGCAGGGTTGGAATCGACCAGATCACGTTAATGATCCACTGAATAACTCGATCGGTGGTACCGCGAAAGTATCCGGCAATCGCGCCAAGCGTAATTCCAATAAAGAGGGAAATAGCTACCGCGATTAATCCAACCGACAAAGAAACACGGGTTGCCACCATCAACCGGCTGAGCATGTCGCGACCGAAACGATCGGTACCTAACCAGTATTTTTTCGTGCGGATGATTTCATCCATTCTCACCGGATGGCTGTACATTGCAGAAATTTCGCGGATTGAATAAACCGATTCCAGAGATGTATCCTGACGGTCGACACCATATTCATGAATGTGAAGGGCATCCCCCTCCATTCTCCATGCCGCCAGTGGTATTTCTTTGTACCGCGGTTGTTCACCGGCAAACCAGCGTACAAAAACAGATTCCTCCACCGTGTAACCCGGACCCGGAATGTGCAAAAACTCAACTCGGCTTCCCGGGGGAAGTAAACTTACCTGCAGATGCATGGAATTGCTGTTGCGAGTGGCATCGGGAACGATGAGATAACAAAACACGGCCATCAGGAAAGAAACCACGATCACCCAAAAACCGAACATGGCACTTTTATGCTGTTGCAGCTTCCTCCAGGCCAGCTTGCCCGGCGATATAATTTCTCCCTGACTCAATTTTATTATTCCGCCGGTAAAGATAAACAGTAAGGTAACACCGGACTGATCACAATAGATACTCCGACACCAAAAAAAAATTAGTTTTGAACTACAATCCGTTTTATGAAAAAAGCACTACTGACGATTCCGCTCCTGCTGTACAGTATATTCACCTATGCCCAACATCAGGGAATACTGGTGGTATACGCCCAACAAAAAGAAAATCTTTATTTAAAAATAGACACGATGGTGTGCAAACCACAGGAAGAACTACGGCTTACGCCCGGCACACATAAGATTTTCATCTGGGCGCCCTCCTTCAAGCCCGTATCCGATACAGTGACCATTGAAGCCGGAAAATACACACATTACAGAGCGTCACTCCAGTACACGGAAACCTATTCAGAGAAAATAAAAGAAAACAAAGAAAGCTACCGGATCATAAAGAACGCAACAATCGTAACGGCAGGCTTCGCCTTCGCCTCCATTGTACTCAATTCCACACTTTATTTATCCTATAAAAAAGCCACACGTGCCCGTCAGGATTATGAAGATGCTGTTTCACTTGAGGACATTGAGTATTACCGGATGGAATATGAAAATTCAAAAAACAACTTCAATAAAATAAAAAAGTTCAGAAACATCTCTTATATAGGTCTTGCTTCCAGCGCTGCCATTGGAGGCATCTGGGGGCTGTTACATTTCAAACAACATCATCGGCCTTATTCACCTGAAAAGAATCCCTGGCTGGAAGCATTCGTGCCATCCTACGACCTGTTTAACGGTCAATTCAATCTTCAGTTTCTTATCACGCTCAAATGAAAAAAACACTATTCCTGATCACCTCATCTGTGTTGCTTTCTTCTTGTTGGACAGAAGATCTTGAAAAAGAGCTTATGCCGAATGTGCTTGAACCTTCGATTGTAAATCAGGTCATGCGGATTGATACATTAACGCTATTCAGTGGATTCACCTACAAGAAATTTTCATTTACTATCAACCGACCGGGAATCCCGCAGTGGGATCGAGTTCAACATATTTACATTACACGAAGCATGGGAGCATCAACACGAATCAACAAAGACTCTTCAACCTTTTTCGATTTAGCCTTTTATCCAACCGGGCCAAACTGGGTCGTATTGCGGCTTATGGATTACTATGGAGAGCTTTCAGCTCCTTCGGATACGTTCAGATTTATTGTAAACTGAATGCTCAATTTTTACAATTACAGCTGGGAGAAAAATAAATTTCCGTTTCCGGCAAGAGGCTTCTGATCTGATCCTGCTCCTGCTCTGAAAACAGAATTCCCCGCAACTCAAATACACGAAGGTTATGGAGGAACTTTATTTCTTCAGGGAGATAATTCACTTCGTTATCCCACATCTCAATGACCCTGAGTTTCTCAAGCTGTCCGATGGTTTTGGGTAATGTTTCCACCAGGTTCCGGTTTAATCCCAACAAAGTCAGTTCACGACAATTTCCGATCTGATCCGGTAACGCTTTCAGTTTATTATAACCAAGATCCAGCACCTGCAGATGTGTCAGTTCGCCGATCCACGAAGGAATTTCCCGCAGCTGATTGCGCGACAATTTAAGCACCTGCAACTTTCTCAATGAGCGGATTTGTTCAGGTACTTCCTTTCTTTTTTGCTTACTCAGATCAAGTTTAAACACCGAATCCGGGTTGGCGAGCGCATCCGAAAGATTCCTGTATGTTTTCTGCTGACTCAAAGCCGTGGAATCCAGCATTCCGGCCAATAAAATATCCGGATCTTCCTGTGCCATCAGACAGGAAGAACTATAGATAAAGAGGAAAACAGAGAGTATGAATGTACGGATCATGTGCCGACTAAGATAAACATGTGGTGCATCAAAAAACGTCATAAAAGAAAAATTATTGAATGAAGGATTGTAGATAACTCAGCGATTGAGCAACAACAGGCATTGTTCCACATCCTTATTCATTTGTTGCACCAGCTCTTCAACAGCAGCGAACTTCAATTCCGGACGCAAAAAAGAATAAAACTCCAGCGTTATCTGCTTTCCGTAAATCTGCTCATCAAATCCGAGAATATGCACCTCAATGGTACGTGCACCATTGTCAAAGGTAGGACGATGTCCGATACTGAGAGCACCCTTGTACCAACGTCCTTCCACCTCCACTTTAACCGCATAAATGCCATTTGCGGGAATCAGTTTATCTGCGTCATCCGGTTGAATATTTGCGGTAGGATAGCCAATGGTACGCCCCACTTTATTTCCTTCCACTACCCGCCCTGACAGGTGATAACGGTACCCCAACAATTGTGCAGCAGCCTCCACATCACCAGCTTTCAATGCCTTCCTGATCCGGGTAGATGAAACGCCAATGGCATCGATTTCCTGTTCCGGAATCTCCTCCACCTCAAAACCGAGCCGGGGCGCCATTTCTCTCAGTGTTTTCATACTCCCCTTTCGCTGATGACCAAACTGGTGGTCATATCCGATGACGAGCGTTTTCACAGCAAGCTTCTCCACCAACACATCGCGCACAAAAGCATCGTATTCCATCCGTGAGAAATCCATCGTAAACGGGTGAATAACAAGATGTTGAACACCGTACTGTTCCATAAGCCGGATCTTCTCCGGCAAGCAGGTCAACATTTCCAATCCGGCTTCATTGCCAAAAATAACCTTCCGTGGATGCGGATGAAAGGTTAAAAGTACCACCTCGCCCTGTTTTTCTATTGCCAGATCACGAATACGTCCCAACAGTTTCTGGTGCCCCACATGGACGCCGTCGAATGTACCCTGGGTAACGATAGGGTATTGAGGCTTAATGAATTCGTCGAGATGGTGGTAGATTTTCATACCTGGAACCGGAAGCTGAAGATTTTCAACAGTACCGGAAGAACTGTTGATAAACAATCAGGTGGTCAAAAATACGATTTCCTTCGGAGAGATGGGATTTTTGCCTATTTTTGCAGCCTCAAAATCAAATACCCCCGTCATGAATAAAGGTAAAATTGTTCAGGTGATTGGTCCGGTGATCGACGTGAGCTTCGAAGGCGAAGGTTCGACACTGCCAAACATTCTGGAAGCCCTTGAGATCTCCCGTCCCAACGGTCAGAAAATCATTTTGGAATGTCAGCAGCACATTGGAGAAGACACTGTCCGCGCCATTGCGATGGACTCATCCGATGGACTTGTTCGCGGAATGGATGTAGTCGCTACAGGTTCAGCGATCAAGATGCCCGCCGGTGATGCTATCAAAGGCCGTCTCTTCAATGTTGTTGGAGAAGCAATTGATGGTATCGGTGCCGTTAGCAATGCCAATGGTTTCCCGATTCACCGTGAAGCACCAAAATTCGAAGAGCTTTCCACTGAAGCGGAGGTACTTTTTACAGGTATCAAGGTAATCGACCTTCTCGAGCCCTATGCAAAAGGTGGTAAAATTGGTCTGTTCGGTGGTGCCGGTGTAGGTAAAACCGTATTGATCATGGAGCTGATCAACAACATCGCGAAAGGTTATGCTGGTCTCTCTGTATTTGCCGGTGTAGGTGAGCGTACCCGTGAAGGAAACGATCTTCTCCGTGAGATGATTGAATCAGGAGTAATTAAATATGGTCAGGAGTTTCAGCATGGCATGGAAAAAGGCGACTGGGATCTGAGCAAAGTGGACATGAATGAACTTGCGAAGAGTCAGGCGACACTTGTATTTGGTCAGATGAATGAACCTCCCGGAGCACGTGCCCGTGTTGCGCTTTCAGGTCTTACCGTTGCTGAGTATTTCCGCGACGGAGATGAGAAATCCGGCGGCCGTGATATCCTCTTCTTTATCGACAACATCTTCCGTTTCACCCAGGCGGGATCGGAAGTATCCGCCCTCCTCGGACGTATGCCTTCAGCGGTAGGTTATCAGCCGACGCTGGCTACAGAGATGGGTCTGATGCAGGAACGTATCACCTCAACCAAACGCGGTTCTATCACCTCTGTACAGGCGGTTTATGTACCGGCGGATGACTTGACGGATCCTGCTCCTGCAACAACCTTCAGTCACCTTGATGCCACCACGGTATTGAGCCGTAAGATTGCCGAGCTGGGTATCTACCCTGCGGTAGATCCACTGGATTCTACATCACGCATCCTCTCTCCTGCTGTTGTTGGTGAAGATCACTATAATACTGCTCAGCGTGTGAAAGAGATTCTTCAGCGTTACAAAGAACTTCAGGATATCATCGCCATCCTGGGTATGGATGAGTTGAGCGACGACGATAAACTGGTTGTACACCGTGCACGTCGTGTGCAGCGTTTCCTCTCTCAGCCTTTCCACGTGGCCGAGCAGTTCACCGGTCTCAAAGGGGTACTCGTTCCGATCGAAGAAACCATCAAAGGCTTCAAGATGATCCTCAACGGTGAAGTGGACGAATATCCGGAAGCTGCGTTCAACCTTGTAGGTACCATCGAAGATGCGATCGAAAAAGGTAAGAAACTGCTGGCTGAAGCCAAGTAATTCTCACTCCTAAAAAACATCGCATGCAACTCGAAATCATCACCCCCGACAAGAAAGTCTTTGAAGGTGAAGTCAGCTCGGTAATGGTTCCCGGTTCAAAGGGCCGTTTCCAGATGCTTGAAAATCACGCTGCGATCATTTCCACACTCATCAATGGTACCGTCAAAATTAAAACCGGTTCAGGAGAAGAGCGTTTCGAAGTGAAAGGCGGAGTGGTAGAAATGTTAAACAACAAAGTCGTTATCCTGGCAGAATCTGCCTGATATTCAACTACTAATACTTTAAAAAGCCTGCAGGAACCCTGCAGGCTTTTTGTTTATACCCTCATTTTTATTCCGGTTTATTACTCACTTTCTTGAGCAGCGCCCAAACGCCAAATTTGTAAATACTTGATTAACTACCATTTACATGAGGAAACACGTGTGTATACCCGCCGAAAAAGCAAAAGTGATAAAACCGGATTTTAATCCGATACACTCACTGCTTCCAGGCAACTATTTACCCTCTGAAAATGTATAATAACAAAAGTCTAAAAAAAATCTGCCGTGAGGAATGAAGTATTACTTACATTTGAAATATAGATCTCTGAACATGAATCGCTTCCTCTATCGTTTTCTGGCCATTCTGATATTATCAACAGGATCACCCGATCTTTCAAGGGCTCAACTGGTCATTGATACAGCATATACCCCTACCCAATTGGTACAAAATATTCTGCTGGGTACCGGCGTTACCGCCACCAATGTATCGTATGCGGGTGCACGATTGCAGTATTCTAAATTTGATTGTGGCGGACCTTGCAATGTTGGTTTTTCATCTGGAATTTTATTGTCTTCCGGTAATGTTTTCAACGCAAGAGGACCGAATAATTCTTCTTCTTCAACCGGCGTCGCCGGCACACCTTCAGATCCTGATATCAATGCACTGAACCCGACAGGAACAGGTGCGCAGGATGCCTCTGTACTGGAATTCAATTTCCGTCCGGCCTCCAACATTATAAAATTCAGATATGTGTGGGCATCGGAAGAATATTCTGAATATGTTAATTCCGGTTGTAACGACTATTTCGGATTTTTCATCAGTGGTTTCGGTATTACGGGTAGAAAAAACATTGCGCTGATACCAAATACGATTACACCCATTTCAATTAATACCGTCAACAATGGAAATTCAGCCCCTACAGTTGTTCCTACCGGTCCATGTACCAACTGTGGGTATTTCAGAGATAATTCTGGTGGCAACACCGTTCAATATGATGGGTTAACCACCACCTTAACTGCCATAGGTGATGTTTGTCCATGTCAGGATTATCATATGAAACTAGCTGTTCAGGACTTTTGTGACCCCCAATATGATTCCGGAGTATTTCTGGAAGCCAATTCTTTTCAGGCAGGTGGATTTAGTCAGATTGCCGTATATGCTAACGGATTACAACAGCAACTGAATGACACCTTGTATATCTGTCCGGGCGACTCTGTTCAGTTATACATGAACCTGATTAATGCTTGTGAAGGTATCTGGAATACAGGGGATACAGCAACCGCTATTTGGGTGAAGTCACCCGGCAAATACTTTGCAGAGTTTGGCAATCTGAATCCCTATTGTTATGCAACAACCCCACCAGTGGTGGTCCGTTATACTTCGGCTAACTATACCGTATCAGCAAACGGCCCTTTGAATTTCTGCACCGGCGATAGCGTTGTTCTCACCGCTAATGGAGGTGCCGGATATCTCTGGTCTAATGGTGCTACTACCAGAAGTATTACTGTTTCAACTGCCGGCACATACTATTGTATTGTAAATCCGGGACAAGCCTGCTCTGATACCACCAATCAGGTAACTGTAACAACCTTCCCCGGATCTCTGATCAGTATCACACCTTCGGGACCACAGGTGGTCTGTTCCGGCCAAAGTGTTACGCTTACCGCATCAACACCGCAGGTTCTTTGGTCAACCGGTGCAACCACGCAGAGTATCACCGTGAATTTCGCATCCACCTATTCAGCTACACCAACAGGAGCAGGTTTTTGTCCTAACACAGCATCTGTGGTGGTGACTTCTTCTTTAAACCCTTCTGCCAATATCTCAGGTAATCTTAATATTTGTCAGGGAGCAAGCACTACTCTTTCTGTATTTGCCGGCCAGGGCAGTTATGTATGGTCAACAGGACATACCACCAATTCAATTTCAGTCAATTCAGCAAATACCTATACCGTTACCGTTACAAATGCGGCAGGTTGTTCAGCTACCAGTTCAAAAACAGTAAATGTTTCACCAGCACCAACGGTATCGATCAGCGGCGACTTTGATTTTTGCCTGGGGAACTCTTCCAACATTTCCGCGACCGCAGGGTACACCTCATATCACTGGTCTAACGGAGCCAACTCCAACACCTGCAATGTATCTTTACCGGGTACATACACGGTTACGGTAACAAATGCCGGAGGATGTTCAACTACCGCGTCACAGCTTATCACCGTACATAACAACCCGCTACCATACATCACCGGTGTTACGGCTTTGTGTCAGGGGGCGAATGCAAACCTGCAGGCGAATCCAACAGGTCTTCAGTATCAATGGTCAACCGGAAGCACCGCTGCATCTATTCAGCCAAATCTGGCGGACAGTTATACGGTTACAGCTACAGATGGTAACGGATGTTCAGGAACTGCATCTCAGAGCGTAACCGTAAACAGCCCACCTACACCGGTAATTACAGGTCCAACCAGTATTTGTTCGGGAGGGAATGTAACGCTTGATGCCGGTGCCGGATTTTCAGGATACAATTGGTCAAACGGGGCCACAACATCCGCAATCAGTGTGAACGCCACGGGCAACTATACAGTTACCGTTACCGATGCAAACGGATGTACCGGAACCGCTACTTCAAGCTTCAGCGTACTGCCGTTTACCCCCCCTGTGATCAACGGACCCGCAGGATTCTGTTCCGGAGCACAGGCGAGTCTTTCGCTGAACAGTGTGTACGCAGGATATGCATGGTCTGACGGTTCTGCTTCATCGGGGATAACAGTTACTAACGGTGGCGCCTATACGGTAACCGTAACTGCAGCGAATGGATGCACAGGGACTTCCACCTATCAGCTTACACAATGGTCTTTACCTAATGCGCAGATCAACGGATTAACTGCTGTGTGTGACGGACAGTCCGCGAACCTACAGGCTACACCGGCAGGCATGAGTTATCTGTGGTCGGACGGAGGACTCACCTCTTCCATACAACCGAATCAATCCGGTAACTATACGGTTACGGTCACCGATCTGAATGGCTGCAGCAATACAGCATCCCAGCCGGTAACCATCCATAACAATCCATCTCCGGTCATCACCGGAAACTTCAACGTTTGTCAGGGAACTACTGGACAACTGAATGCGGGTAGTTTTCCCGGTGCTGTCTACAGCTGGTCAAATGGAGCCACTACCGCTGCGATTACACCGTCAACTTCGGGGTTATATACGGTTACTGTTACCGATATCAACGGATGTTCCGGTACCACGTCACAATTGCTCAATATTCTCACCCTTCCGACGCCGGTCATCAGCGGCAATACCGGATTTTGCCAGGGAACTACCACTCAACTTTCATGTACAACCGGATATCCGCAATACCAATGGAGTACCGGAAGTACAGCAAGCACGACGACTATCAGTTCGGGAGGAAATTTTACGGTAACGGTAACGGATCAAAACGGGTGTACCGGCACCAACTCCTTCTCTGCAATTCTTTTCCCACTACCTCAGGTATCCCTTCCGGCAACGGTTGACCTCTGCGATGGGACATCATCAGTATTAAGTCCCGGCACCTTCAACAGTTATTTATGGTCTGATGGAAGTACTGGTGCAACACTGAGCGTCAATTCCACAGGTTTGTATGCCGTCACCGTTACAGACATCAATGGATGCAGTGCAAATTCCGCAAGTGCCGTACAGGTTCATACACCGCCCGTTCCTGTTATTCAGGGAGATGATCAGATTTGTGATGGAGCCGCGGCAGTCCTACAGGTAGCGGGCAATTACACCAGTATTCAGTGGTCAAACGGAAGCAGCAGTACCTCTATTCAAGCCACTACATCTGGCTCTTACTATGTAACCGTCACCGACCCGTTTGGTTGTACCGGAAGCGGTGCTTTCGACCTGCTGGTTTACTCGCTGCCCGACATTGCTATTTCAGGACAAACGTCCTTTTGTCAGGGAGAACAACACACACTGACTGCTGTATCAACCGCCGGTACGCTACAATGGTCGACCGGTTCAGCAGCAGGAAATATCACCGTAACGCAAAGCGGCATGTACAGTGTAACCGCTACTAACGCCGAAGGATGTACGAAAACAGCGCAGGTGCAGGTTGAAACACACCCGCAGCCGGTTGCCGACTACACCCCCGAACAGAAACCCAGTTGTGATGAACTCCGGGTTAACTTCATCAACAATTCCACCTATGAACCGACATCCAAATTATTATGGAAATTCGGAGATGGGTCAGTATCCTCCGAAAAATCACCCTCACACGTGTATGCATTGCCAGGCGACTACAATACATCTCTCCGTATCACCTCTCCCAAAGGGTGCATTGACAGTACCTCTGCCGTTATCTCTCTCACCATACCCGCTTTACCTGAAGCAGAATATGCTCAATCGGCAAGAATCGTAAGCGTATTTAACTCTGAGGTCAGCTTTAGCAACTCATCCCGGCATGCTCATCATTACAAATGGAGTTTTGGCGACGGACAGTCATCTGAAGAAGAAAACCCGACACACATCTTCGAGCAGGTCGGTACACTGAAGATCAGGCTTCATGCCTTCAACGAAGCCGAATGCAGAGATGAATTCGAGACCACGCTTGAAGTAGTTCCTTTCTATGTGCCGAACGCATTTACACCAAACAACGACGGTAAAAACGACGTCTTCTTCGACGGTGTCCCGTACATGAACCTCACCTCTTACGACATGAAGGTTTTCAACAGATGGGGACAAATGATCTATCAAACCGACTCCTTTTTACGCCCATGGGATGGATATCTCTCCGATGGAAAACCAGCACCTGAAGGATTATATTCCTACATGATAAAAATAGTCAGTATCAAAGGAAAATATTTTGAATATCCGGGCACTTTCAGTCTGATCAGATAAATCGAAAAACCTACAAACCCTCAAATTTCTACTGTTGAAGTTTGAGGGTATTTTTATTTTAATGACTCCAAGAAACAAGGTATTTTTGATCAACAGAAACAACATGAGAAAAATCTATTCACTGATTATTGCTTCGCTCTTTTTGTTTACAGTACAGGCCCAAACAGGAAACAAAATTTTGTTTGATGCCCGCAAAGCAGAGATGGCAGGAAATGCCGACTGGGTCATTGATGCAGACCTGTTCAACATTGGCACTGGCACCGGAGGTGTGATGCAAACCGGCAAAGGATCGGAAGCAAACCCACAACGCTATCCGACCCCTGCACAATCGGGTGTTATCTCTTCCACCGGCGAGACCTACTGGAAAGGGGCATTATCGGCCTGGGCAATTGCCATGGTAAAACGTGGCTATGCAGTAGAAACGCTTCCCTACAACGGCACGATCACCTATGGCAACAGCAGCAATACGCAGGATCTCTCCAACTATAAAATTTACGTTTGTGTAGAACCGAACATCCGTTTCACCGCGGCTGAAAAAACAGCGATATTACAATTTGTTCAGAACGGTGGTGGTTTATTCATGGTAGCTGATCACACCGCATCGGACCGTAACAATGATGGATGGGATTCCCCAGCTATCTGGAATGATCTGATGAGCAACAACGGCACTGTTTCCAATCCTTTCGGAATTACTTTTAATCTGGTTACCTTCTCGCAAACGACATCTGCAGTTGCGAATCTTGCAACGAACTCCATTCTGCACGGAGCAGCGGGAAACGTCACACAGATGAAATTCAGTTCTGGGACGAGTATGACCTTAAACAAAACGGCTAATCCAAACGCGTTGGGTCTCGTCTTCAAAACAGGTTCCAGCACTACCGGCAGCACCAATGTGATGTTTGCACAGTCAAAGTATGGTTCCGGTCGTATTGCTGCAATTGGCGACAGCTCACCGATTGACGATGGTACAGGCGACACCGGAGATCAGTTGTACAACGGATGGTCGGCAGAAGTAAGCGGTAACCATTCACGCATCATCACCAATGCCACTCTATGGCTGGCCGGTGCTGCTCCCCGTCTGGAAGATGAAGCACCTGCAACTTCTTTACAGATTTGGCCCAATCCTGCAAACGAAACTGCACATATTGGATTCAGTTCTACCCCAAATCAGGAATCACTTATTCAACTGATCGACCTGACCGGACGTGTTGTGTATTCAACTACCGTTCAGAATCCTGAAGAATACACACAGGCGGATATTACACTCGAACCATTTGCCGGAGGCATTTATTTTATTTCAGTAACCAGCAACGGTCGTGTAGAAAGCAAAAGAGTTATCAAACCCTAACCCGGTTAAAACCAGTGTAAAAAAGCCGTCATTAACAATGACGGCTTTTTTATTGGAAGATATTCATTCAGTATTTACTATTTTTATAACAGTTCACCTTTAATCTCTGCACCTATGAACCATTTCATCTATCAGTTTCTCCGGCAACGGATCGAGAAACAGCAATCGCGCGAAACGACCCGATATACACTTGCGAAATCCATCAGGGCCATCCGCATTGAGTTCATCTCCCAACTTAAGGACTCGGGATTGATACTGGCCGGTATTCTCTCTGCAGCTTTCGGCTTGAAAAGCTTCCTCCTTCCCAATCTCTTTATTGATGGTGGAGCAATGGGTATTGCGCTGCTCATTACTGAAATTGCCCAGACAAATTTTGCGATTACCATCGTTCTCGTCAACGCACCTTTTATTCTGCTTGGTTACAAAGTGATAGGCAAACAATTCGGAATAAAAACGGCCCTTGCCATTGCTGTGCTTGCGCTTGTAATGTCCACGATCAGTTTTCCTGACATCACGCACGAAAAAATTCTGGTTGCCGTATTCGGAGGATTCTTTTTAGGAGCCGGCATTGGACTTGCTGTTCGGGGTGGTGGTGTCATCGACGGAACAGAAGTACTCGCATTGTTTCTCAGCCGGAAACTTCGCACTACAGTAGGCGACATCATCACTTTACTCAACATCCTCATATTCGGAACTGCAGCCTGGTTTCTCTCTGTAGAAACCGCGATGTATTCCATGATCACCTATCTCGCAGCTTCCAAAACTGTCGACTTCATTATTGAAGGTATAGAGGAATACACGGGCATCACCATTATCAGTCCGCATAGCGAAGAAATCCGGACCATGATAACAGGGAAGCTTGGCAGAGGTGTGACGGTATATAAAGGGAAACGCGGCTTCGGTCATCACGGACACCGGGAAGACATGGACATCATTTACACGGTCATCACCCGTCTTGAAATCAGCAAACTCAGCACAGAAATTGAGAAGATTGACAGTCATGCATTTGTTGTCATGACCAGTATAAAAGACACGAGAGGTGGTATGGTGAAGAAGCGTCCATTGGCGCATTAAAAAATGGAAAGGGAGCTCACCACAAGCCCCCTCACCGAACCAAACACAAGAAACACACTTCGTTGCTGAAAAAGCCAACGGCTCTTTCCATTATTTTTTCACGATACGTTCTGAATGAATTCTTTCCTGATTATTTTTTACTTCCACCGTGTAGATACCGGGCGATAATCGGGAGATGTCCAACAACTGTTGTCCTGCTTCAGCTGTTGTTTTTACGAGCAGTCGTCCGGCAGGATCAAAAACAGCAATCTCCTCTCCTCCGGATAAACCATGGGCCAGTAAATAATCAGTTGCAGGGTTCGGCCAGAAGGAAATAGCTGATCCGTAGATACTATTTCGTGTTACCGACACCCAATCCGAAAAAGAATAATCACCGTTGAGATCAATCTGCTTTACACGATAATAACTAACACCGGTAACCGGATTATGATCCTTAAACGAATACGTTTGCGGGGTCTGAGCATTGCCATAGCTTTTCACTTCGCCCAGACTTTCAACCGACATTCGGTCAACACTGCGTTGCACTTCAAAACGATCATTATCCTTTTCAAAGGCGGTAGCCCACATCACATTTACTTTTCTGTCTTCTTCAACAGCTTTAATACTCAGCCAGGCAACCGGTAAAGGAGAATTAAAATTCGCTATAGCCCAATCTGACTGAGTGGTAATGGCGGGTACGGACACTGTGTATCCCAAAGTCGTTTGAGCGGGCAAAGCCGGCTGCCATCGGTTTGTCGGAAAATCATAATGCTGTGCGAGCATCTGCGACGGCAAGCTATAAGGCATTGGAGGTAATTCGGCAGAATGATATTGTAAGGTTAGATCGGCAACGGGAGATCCTGAGGTTTGTACCTTCCAGAATCGCTTCACGGTTGCATTTCGGTTATCCGGTGTAAGTCCGATCAGACTATTCAGATTGGTTACAGCGGGAGGCCAGGGTAACGCAGAAACATCAGATGGATACGTTGAAAAAGAGACGACTCCTGCATTACCCGACACCAATGCATACGTGATGTTCACCGGATTATTCGCATGTGTAAAAAACGGCAAGGTGTAAGTACCAGCCACATTAGAGAGATTCCAATTCACCTTAGCCGAATGATCTTTTGAATCAGAGATGATAGAACCCCCAACAACTGTAATTGCTGATGGATCGGGTCGTTCGATATGAATGGTGCGTCCGCCGAAGGACGTAGAAACAGATGTTCCGCTCAGATTCAGAATTCCAGTTGTGAGGCGTAACTGATGACGGATATACACGGCATTAACAGAAGAGGGCGCATTGGTTGGGACTACACTAAAACCAGGTCCTGATCCGGTATGATTGATATCGAGAATACCATACTTATGACGGTTGGCCACTGCAGTACCCACATTGATACCTGACAATATCATCGGTGACGAACCATAATATTCCACCACACTCAACGAATCGAGATGATAATCCATATTTCCGGCACTGCTCAGTGAAGCTGCCGGTGAGCCATTGTAAAATCCGGATATATGCGACAGGCGGTATCTGCCATTCGCTTGTACGGTAATTCCTGTATTCGGAAACTGCGCGGATGAAAAGATAGTTAGTGCATTCGCATTGATGACTCCACCACCTTTTACCGTGAGCATATCCAGCATGGCGCTGTTATGAGCAGCTACTTGTAATCCACCCGTAAACACATCCAGCGTACAACCAGTCTCCACTACCTGTTTCACCTGTTGAATAAGATGAGATCCGGTTCTGCTTGCTGTGATCACACCTGCCCGGGAAAAAATCACGTATCCAAAATTGGATGCTGTCCCGGAACCGGACCTGGTCATTCCTCCGTTTCCGGAAAGAGTATATGTAGCCCCTTTCATGAACCAGACACTTTTACCGGTTGCAGCTACATTATTGCTGAAGTTGATGATCCCACCTGACTGTGAGAAATTTCCATTTGAAGTAATATCGATACTATCGGCTGACGCCACAGCAATATTCTGCTGAAAATACAATGTGCCACCTGAAACACTGGTTGTTCCGTTGATCAGCATACTGGCACGTCCTGTGGCACTCTTGAGCGACAAAACACCTCCGGACTGCTGGAAGTTACCCGATATCTGTGCAGTCAGGTTTCCGGTTTCAGAAGACAAAACGGAATTTCCGCCGGAAACGGAAAGTCCACCACCTATAGTGAGCAGAACACTATGACCATTACTCAAATTATTAGGAACAACATTGAAATAATTGTTCCCGTTCAATATCGACATCGTACCGTCAATATCGATCACCTCATTGCCAGTACCATTATTCGAGTTAAACTCTCCAGTTGCCGGACCGGAAATATTGAAATTCCCGCCCACATGCAGGTTGAGCGAATTGCCAGGTGCAACTACTCCAAGCAGCGCGAGCCGGTTGAAGGCAAATAATCCGGTGGCCGACCCAAATGAAATACTCACACTATTAATGCAGTTATAATTCAGTGTTTGAGCAAGCGGATTGCAGCTGTAGTTCACGATGTGTGTACCTCCCAGATATATGAGAGAATTTACATTTACAGACGGTATGCCTGCTGTATACGTTACAGTATTGTAAATACCCCGGAAATCACCATCCTGCTGAATCCATACTGATGAAACATTGAATGTCACATCTCCGTCACCGTTATAGATACCGTAAAACGACCCATTGTTCTGGGTGATCGTAGATACATTGAAGGTGATATCGGAATTGGTGCCATACACACCATACAGCCAGCTGGAAGAGCCGTTGATAATGATACCACCTGGAATATTTACAGTGATCACACCATCATTGAGCTGCTTGAATCGCAGATAACTGTTATTCAGCGTAAGCTGATTGATTGAAAACGTTTTGCTTCCTGCCGTATTATCGAGATACGTAGCACAATTGGTATTTACCGTAAATGTACCTGCAATGGTACGGGTATATCCCAAACCGTTATTATTCCAGTAAAAGAGTCCCGGATTCCAGTTCAGAGTAACATGTCCAAAATTTGATGAGCATCCTGTCACAAGGCTGGCACCTGTACCTGACCATGCATTCACTCTGAATGTTGAAGTGGGTTCAAAGTTTTCTGTACCGTTAAAAATAGTAGTGGCTGCTACCTGATTGTTATTATGTATATAAGTACCGCCATTCAGAATGACGAAATTACCGTTAATCGTTACCGTTCTGTTAGCTCCTCCACCGGTTGTCCCTGTTTGCAGTGTTCCCCCGTTTTGAATGGTGACACTGTTCACCGTAACGTTGGCAGTAACAGAAACGGTGTTTCCATTACATATAAAAACCACATCGTTGGTGGTAGGGGTTCCTGCAGCTGCAGCCCCTCCGCACCCGGCCGTTGACCAGGTTGTTGCCGCATTCCAGTTACCTGTTGCTCTGGAATAATACGTGATCGCATGACCGGTGGTGGCAGTCAGTGCGAATAGTACCAGTAAACTGAATAAGTGTTTCAATCTCATGTATGGTTCTTTGCCATACAAAAATCCGTCGCGCAAGAAGGAAAATGCCTTTTATATTGGTGAACGGATGGAATCAAAAGGTAAAAACCGACCCTTTCAGGGCAAAATGAAGTCGGATCAGAGGAGTACTTTCATCGAAACCTGCTCACCGTTTCGATTTGTAACCACTACAAAAACAACCTGTTCCGGGCTTAAATTGGACACTGAGCATTCTGCTACCTTCTCTTTAAGATCCATCTTTAACAATAAACGTCCTGATAGGTCGATGATAGTAAGCACAGCAACCTCATCGGATGTCCGTTGCAAAAACAAGCGTCCTTCTTCCATTTGATACCAGCAAACCAAGGGTAGCGTTTGTGAGAATGCAGCAGAAGCAATATCTGACCATTCGGTAATACCATTATAATCCGTTTCAGATACACGGTAAAAATTAACGCCTTGCGAAGGATGTTCATCAACCAGATTGTATTCCGAAATCTGACTGCTGTTGCCATGACCTTTTACATTGCCAATTGCTTTTTGATCACCATTGTTCTCAATCTTCCACACTGTAAAATAATCGCAATCAGTTTCTGAGGCAGTTGCCCATTTCACATTCACAGATGATTGACTTGCTGGTTGTGCTTTCACATATAGCCACTCTACTGGTAAGGGAGATGCATTGGAGGATAATGTCCAGTTGGCATCGCCACCAACACCGGGAGCTACTACCTGATAGGCACTCGCAGTTTGACCGGGAGTCGCGGCTTTCCAGTTGTTCAGTGCGCCATTATATGCCTGTGCCCGAAGCATGGAAGGATTATTGAAAGGAATGCCGGGAACTTCAGTTGCTGTATAATTAAAAGTCAGGTTTAAAGCAGGAGATCCACCGGTATTCGACATGCGCCAGAAACGATCTACTGTAGCGGTACGATTATCAGGCGATAACCCTGTATTGCTGGCAAGATTGGTTACACCGGAAGGCCAGGGAAGATTATCGGGTGCTGTACGATAGGTTGAGAATGAAACGATGCCTGCATTTCCACCGGTCAGTTGATACGTAAGCGGTATATACTCTGAAGAGGATACACCCCAGGGAATCGTATACGTACCGGCTACACTGTTGATGGTCCAATCCAGGCGACCGCTGTTATCTTGTGCTTCACTGCGAATATAACCACCGGTGCGTTGCAAAGATGCAGGCGATGGGTTGGTGAGATGGATGGTTCTTCCACCTGAAGCGGGACTACCGGATGCGTTGGCAAAATTCAGTTCGCCGCTGGTCAGGATCAGCTTATTTCTAACGATAACATTTCCGGCGGGAGAAGGAGAGGAAGTGGGATACGCCCACGTACCTGCCGGACCCGTATGATTGATTTCAAGGTTTCCGTATTTATGCTGAGTTAAACTTGCAAGACCAACGTTGATACCGGTGATCTGCTGATTAACGGTTCCGGTGTATTCAACTGTGGATAAAGAATCGAGTATAAAATTCATGTTTCCCGTTGCGTCAATCGCTGCACTTGCGGAACCATTATAAAACCCACCCGGATGGCTCGTGCGGATGCGTGCATTCGGATAAACCCGGACACCGGAATATGGCAATAACGAATTGGAAAAAATCGAGAAACCATTCAGATTTACAATTGAACCGTTGCCACACGTTAACTTATACCCCCCACCCGGCGTAGAGTCGGATGAAACCTGCATACCACCACTGACCACATTGATCTCTGTTACATTGAACACTAACTGATCAACACCTTGAATGTTATGACTTCCTGAACGGCCGAAGGTTGTTATTCCAGGCGAATGGGCGTAATTAATTTCCGCGCTATTCGTAGTGGGGCATGTGCATAGTATTTGTCCTGCAGGCCCTAAGTTACATTGAGAACCTAAAAGATTTAATCTGTAAATTTTCGGAAAAACAAAGAACGCTGGAGAATTGTCAAATTCAATTAAACCATCTGTATGCGTGAAGTTACCATTGACATTAACGGTTATTAAATCAAATAATGAAAATTGAATAGAATATCGAAAAAAGTAAAACTCACCACCTGCCACTGTAAAGTCAGAGCCAAAATTCAACGTTGAATTACCCTCTGACCGCTTTATTGTTACTTGTCCGTTGGTCTGTAAATACGGTCCTGAAATCTGAACCGACAGAATATTATTTGACTCCGAGAAGGTGAGAGTACCACCAGAAATATTAACTGAGCCATCCACCGTAATATTCGTATTATGATTTCCTGTCGAAAGTGAATCCGGATAACCATTGAAAGAATTTATCCCATTCGCTACATTAAAATCACCATGTATTATATGCGTTTCAGGTCCCTTTGCAAGGTTTGAACAAAACACCCCATTGTACGTACCACCAATATTAAAATTACCATTAATTGTCACATTCAATCCACTCCGTGGGTAAGACGAATCAAGCATCCCAACTTTATTAAACATAAAAATACTGCCCGGTTGATTGTAGTTAATTTCCAAATTACCATAATTAAGATACGTCATGGTTTCAGGAAGGGTGTCAAAACTATTATTCGCATAGAAAATCCCCCCATTAAATATCATGCTACCGACTGTATAGTTGGGAAGACCTGCCCAATGCGATATCAGGTTATAAATCCCATTAAAAACTCCGTTCGAATGCAACCAGGCTCCCGTAATATTGAAACTAATATTACCCAACCCTCCGTAAATACCATAAAAAGTTCCGCCAGCCTGCGACACAGAAGCCGCGTTAAGAGTGGCATCTCCATTGACACCATACATCACATACAAGAGCGAACTTGCATTGGTCAGTGAAATGGCACCGGCAATATTGATAAGGAGATTGCCGGTTCCGGTTTGTTTAAATCGCAGCCAGCCATCATTCAACGTAATGGCCCCGATAGTAAATGTTTTATTTCCTGCTGTATTGTCCAGATAGGTAGCACAACTCGACGAAACAGTTAATGTACCGGCAATGGTTCGCGTATAGCCGAGCCCGTTATTGTTCCACCAGCTCAGTCCTGAATCCCAGTTCAGATTCAGGTGACCAAAATTCGAATTACAGCCTGTTATGAGCATATCGGCAATACCCGACCAGTCATTCACCTGAAAGATGCTTGCCGCAGCGAAACTCTCTGTACCCGCAAAAACGGTTGTAGATGCCACCTGCGTATTGTTGTGAATATAAGTACCGCCATTCGCAATCACGAAAGTACCCGTGATAGTGAGTGTTTTATTCGCCCCCAGCAACGACGTTCCGGTCTGCAGCACTCCTCCATTCTGGATATTGATACTTGCAACGGTAGTGTTGACATTCACTCCAATGTTATATCCGGCACATATAAACGCTACATCTCCTGCACCCGGAGTGGTTGCAGCTGCAGCACCGCCACAACTTACCGTTGACCAGTTCGACGCAACACTCCAGTTTCCGGAAGCACGCGTATAATAATTTACACTATAGGAGGATTTGGTAATTAGTATAAAAAGCAGGAGCAGCCGTAAAAACAATCGTGTTTTCGGAATGAACAAACAGGTATATGAAAAACTAAACATAGATTGTAATTACCATATAATTATGAATCCTGCAACATCTTACTTTCAGAAGACGAGCCTTATCAGTATCAAAGGTGCACCTTTACAACTTCTCTGTTGCCCGAAATATCCTCTATCCTAATCAGCACCACTTGGCCTCTCATTGCCTGCTCTACCGGCATCTCTACATCACGATTATTTATCTGCGCCCTGGAAAGGATCCGGCCTGCCAGATCAGTAATGGTTACCAGTGCAGGATTATCCGTTGTGCGGCGGAGGTAAAGAATATTTTCAGCATCGTGATGCCAGCAGGAAATCGTTCCTGACCTGGAAAAACTAACGACGGCAATTTCAGACAATGTGGTAGTACCATCAAAATCCGTTTGAGATATCTGATAATAATTCAAGCCTTCGGATGGAGATGAATCCTCAAATTCATACGTTGAAACCTGACTGGTGGTACCCTGTCCGCTTATCACACCCAGCTGCTTTTTCTGTCCATCGGCACAAAGTTTCCAGACTGTGAAGTAATCACAATTCATTTCTGATGCCGTAGCCCATTTCACCATCACTGAAGAGGTTCCTTTCGGTTGGGCCTGCACATACAACCATTCGACCGGTAATGGCGATGCCATGGAGGAGATAGCCCAGTTCGCATTGGTCCCGGCATTGGGGACAACCACCTGATACGCCACTGAACTCTGTCCGGGAGAAGCTACCTGCCAGATATTCGAGAGCAGGTTATAGGAATGAGCTCTCATCTGAGTAGGCACATTAAACGGAATACCTGGAATCTCAGATGCGACATAATTAAACGTTAAGTTCAGCGCCGGTGATGCTCCTGTATTTGCCATCCTCCAGAAACGATCAACAGTAGCAGTTCGGTTATCCGGCGAAAGGCCGATATGACTGGTCAGATTATTTACACCCGGAGGCCAGGGCAGATTGCTGGCCGGTGTACGATAGGTAGAAAAGGATACTGTTCCCGCATTACCACCAGTCAATTGGTACGTCATGGGAATGTACTCCGTAGCAGAAACACCCCATGGAATGGTATAAGTACCGGTTGCATTATTGATGGTCCACACAATTCGTCCGGAATGATCCTGCACTTCGCTGCGGATATAACCACCGGTACGTACCAGCGCCGTCGGAGAAGGATTCTCAATATATACATATCGCCCTGAGTTGGCCGGACTCCCCGCTGCATCGGCAAGGTTAAATTCACCACCTGTGATTTTCAACTGCGTTCTGATGAACACCGCATTGGTAAAATTGGGCATATAGGTTGGCGACACCCAGGTTCCCGGAGGACCTGTATGATTGATCTCCAGAATACCGTATTTATGCTGCGGCAAGGTGGCAATTCCAACATTGATTCCCGATACCCTGGCAAATGTATTTGCATTGTATTCGATGGTGCTGTTGGCCCCGAGGAAGTAGTTCATATTACCGGTGCTTCTGAACACCGCATTCACAGTATTATCATAGAGTCCTGATGTATTCGACAATGACAGTTTGCCTCCGTCTGCCACCGTCACACCGGTGTATGCAAAGGCGGAATCTGTCGAGATCTGCGAAGCGCCGATATTGAGTTTACCCCCGCTTTCAATGGTAAGGAAATCAACTGCAGCGCTATTGTGTGAACTGACCTGAAAGGGACCACCTGTAACATTGACAGTACAGCCGTTTCGGACATACTGTTTACACTGACGGATATTATGTGCTGAATTCCTGAAGTAGGTAATGGTACCCGCATACTCAAAATAAATCCGGGCAAAATAGGCAGAAGTGCCGGCACCTGCGCGCAACATCTGTGCAACGTTGGATATCGTATAGGCGTTACCGTTAATATACACTCGTTGTTCTGCAGGGGAATCGGCAACATCAAAATGCATGACCCCTCCACTCTGGGTAAAGGTCCCGTTCACTTTTAAGTCAATGAAATTATTCCCGGCAGTTGCTGCGCCCAACCGGTCAGGGCCGTGCATATACATCACACTACCTACCAGGTTCTGCGCGTAATTGCCATTTACGGTCATGATCGCATACCCCGTTGATGCTTTCAGAATAAATGTACCACCGGATAATTGTGTGGGGCCATTGATGGTAATAATGGTGGAGTCAGATGCGTTTTCACTGAACCAAACATTGCCTCCACTTACAACAAAACCTGCCATCGTGGCTTTCACCTTATGTCCGGAAGCTTCATTCACTCCTCCGTTAAAAAAGGTTTTGGCTGCGGTAGAAGTGAGCGTACCGCCGATGATTATATTTTCTTCTCCAAATGCTTCACTGGTTTTAAATTCACAGGTGGCAAGTCCGCCAATGGTGAGGTTCCCTCCTACGTTGAGATTTAATTTTGTTGTGCAGTTGTTTCCGGACACACTGCTTACACCCAGTAACCAGATTTTATCGGTTGCCGTGGTAAAGGTTATGGTCGCGTTGGTGCTGATCGTTACTGTTGCAGTCCCGTTGACATTATGAGCATTCGAAGCCATAAATATACCACCGGTGTACGCCAGGGCATTCATGCTGATTGTTGGCACACCATTATTTAACAGGGTCGGAGCATCAATGCCGTAGAAATTGCCTGCACAGGTAAACGTTCCCGATATGGCAATACTGGCGTTACCGGTTCCATTCTGAATACCGGCAAACGTTCCACCGGTAGAAGATGATAAATTCACTGTACTGAATGTAAAATTGCCTGTGCCTCCATAAATACCGTTAAACACCCCGGCCGGTCCTACCGAACTGTTCCCTGTAATCGGAAAACTCACGGTTCCGCCGATTGTATTTTTTACCCGCAGCTTCCCATTTACCGTCAGATTACCACCAATCGGTACTGTAATGTTCGCTGATGTAGAATCTAAAAATGTCTGACATGCGGAACCGACAGAAAGGTATCCCTGAATACTTCGGGTGACACCCAGTCCTTGATTGTTCCACCAATTGGCCGCAGTATTCCAGTTCAAATTGACATTACCAAAATTGGAACCTACAGCCGTAATCAAGGGTTGTGTAGCCTGATACCAGTTGGAAACAGTAACGGTACTGGTTGGACCAAACACTTCAGTTCCGGCAAACAATGTGGTGGTTGCATTTAATACGGAATTTTGAATTAATGTACCACCATTATTTACGTTCAGGGTGCCGGTCACAGTCAGACTCCTGTTCGTTGTGGAACCACCACCATTCTGCAATATTCCACCATTATTGACGGTTACATTTACTACACTAACGTTGATATTCACCGTCACTGTAATCCCCAAACAAACGACCACATTGTCTCCTGCTCCGGGCGTAATCGCCGGGGTAATGAAAGTACCGCATCCACCAGTGGACCAGGTAGTCGTTGAATTCCAGTTTCCGGAAGTAACCGCATAGTACGTAGCCGCTTGAGCCGGCTGGATGACGGCTAAACAAAGCAATAACAGGAGGAAGCCTAGCTTCTTCATTTTCAACTACAGTTTATCAGGCTAAAATTACCTCAATGCCAACACGAAAAATCCAAATACTTGGCGAGTGATGTTATTCAGGCGGCTAATCCAATAGCGTATTGGACAGACTCAATAATAAGAAAGAAATCAACGCAAGGCAACTGTTTATTTATAAGTCATGATTCAAGCTCATTCCTGCTGCTGTATATCAACGGATTACGCCAATTGTTGTTAAAAAATAAATACAGACAGCTTCCTCTTAATTAATTCAAAGAACAATACCGAGCAACATTGCCCTTTTCAGAAAAATCTTAGTTCCGGCATCTGGTTGTTGTCCATACTCCATCTCGTTCATACGATATAACTTCGACAACTTCACAGCATACAACTGCGAAATAGAACGCATCGTTTCACCTTCCTGCACGACATGAGTGAACGTGGTTGACTTATTCTTTTTCGGTCGAATAAAAATGCGCTCATTCTCTCTGAAAATATCGTTCTTGGCTGCGTCGTTGTATTCCAGCACCTGCCATAATTCGATATTATTTTCTCTCGCTAATTTGGTCCAGCTATCTCCCTTTTTCGCATACACAAATGGTACTCCGTTCACCATATTTCCATTCGTAACAGGAGGCGGTGGAATCCGATGCTGCGGTTTTGAAGGTCGGGTAACCACAGATGTTTCGGATGATTTTTTTTTCGGCTCATCACGTGTTGCTCCTGGTGTTGTGGGAGCTGATACCGCTCCTTTATCTGAAGTTTCCGTTGTTACAGGCAATTTTACTCCTTGCGCGTCGTGTTCGTAAAGTTTATAGCGTTCAATGAGATCGATGAGCTTGGAAGCATAGGCCGGATTGGTGGCATATCCTGCTCTTTTTAATCCATGCGACCAACCTTTGTAATCAGTAATATTCAGATCAAAAAGAGATCGATAGCGCTCTCTGCTGCGAAGAAAATTCGAATGATCATCATACGATTCCTGAACATGTTCATACTTTCGGAAACACTCATCACGCTCGTCATCATCCTGATGATAGGTAGGACCATTCCACTCTTTATGGCACTTGATACCAAAGTGATTATTGGCTGTTTTAGCTAGTGGGCTGTTACCATAGTCCGACTCGTACATCCCCTGTGCAAGGGTGATACTGGCCGGAACGCCCGTTTTCAGCATATCCGCAATGGCTGCATCTTTGAACATATCAATGTACATCTCGGGAGTTACACGTCCCGAGTCCCGCTTGACATTCGGTTGAGCAGATGCCATGGCAGGAAGAAAGAGCAGGAGGAGCAGTTTACGTCTCATTTTACGAAATTTGAAGCATACAAAATTACAACCTTCCATACCCGGCTTTCATTCTGTATGCATCCACTATATCAACAAAGCGCTGTTAATCGCCCAGATATTGCATTCCACCGCTGTGAATGACCAACAACCGGGTTTTTTCACCGAAAAAGTCTTTCTTCATCAGGTCAACGGCGGCAAAAAACAAACGTCCGGTATAAATCGGCTCAATCTGTACATCTTTGGTATGGTTCCACCGTTGAACAAAGTGCTGCAATGTTTCTGAAGGATGAGCATAACCACCAAACGTATATTCAGGCAATAGAAAATCGTTGTAGGTATTTCCGGTAAATTCGTTTACAAACCGTTCCTGATCTGCTTCAAGAACCTTTATACCCCACAACCTAACTTTTTCAGGCAAAGCCCTGCGGATACCGGAGAAAGTTCCGCCGGTGCCTACTGCAACCATCACATCTGTATATTTACCATCCACCTTTCCAGCTATCTGCTCACACCCCCGCACCCCATCCGCATTTGAACCACCTTCGGGAATGATCAAATAGTCACGGAAGTCATGCAATAACATCTCCCGGAATACAGGATCGCGCAACATACGGTACTCCCCTCTGGAAACAAATTTTAACTGCATTCCGTCACGAAGCGCTCTTTTCAAAGTGATATTCTCAATGTTTTTTTCATCTCCACGAATAACTCCAACAACCGGAATCCCCTCTGCTTTACATGCTGAGGCCAATGCCGCTATATGATTGGAAAACGAACCTCCGAAGCTTAGAATACCTGCATAATTACCTGTCTTGAATTTCTCCAGATTTTTTACCAGCTTGAACCATTTATTTCCTCCGGTTATAGGATGAATTTTATCCAGCCTTAATATTTCAAACGAACAGTCATCAAAGGATACTTCTTCGGTTACCGCAAGATTCAGATCTATTGAAAGACTCATCTTTCTGCTATGGATTGATGATTTTCACACGCTTTATAGCTTTCAAAAGAAAGTGGTGCTCCCGGAAACTGCATCCTGACCACCTTACCATTTCTGCAGAAATATTCCATCACAGCTATGCCGTTCTCATCTGCTGTTACTCTCGACAAGGCAATACGTTTGCTGTCTTTCAAATCGTACCAGGTATGCGTGGAAGGCTGATATTCGAAAGCAGAAAGCAACACCTCCCTCCCCTTCTTCTGCCCGAACACACGCATGGTATTCAGGCTGACTTCCATCCGAAGCGGTCTGCCTTTCACCATCACGATCTTTTCTTCTTTTTCACCCGGTTTCATCGAGAGCGGATTGGATCCGTCCCAGTACTCTACCACATTCAGTACGGCCCAGTCGATCACTACCGCCGCTTCGTACACAGGAATGGCGCAGAGTGCAAAAAACACCATCGACCGTACCGTTTTGTCTTCGATCGAACTGTTCCACTGATACACCGCCTGCGTTAGCTTGAAGGAGCCAAAACACCCAGTTTGCACCATCGCTACAGTTATCAGCCCCAGCGAAATGATAAACACCCTAAACTTTTTCATTTGTTGCTTGTTTCCGGATAACGCAAAGGTAAAACACCTAATTGCCTCGTATCTTTGCAATAAGTATCAAAATTCACAGGAAAACTAACAACACCGGATGGCCTTCACCGATAAGTTTGATAAGGAAGATTATTACCTGACTCCGGAAGGTTATATCGTTTTCACTGAGGCCTACCACCTCAAACGGGGCTATTGCTGCCAGAGTGGCTGCAAACATTGTCCGTGGAAGAAAGAACGCGAGCTGCTGAAGCAGAAACGCAACGGCACTCCTCCCGACAAAAACTCCTGACCTTAAAACACTTACCTTGTTTCGCAGCAGTTTCTTGCGTCTTGCAGAAACAGGGCTCAATCGCTAATTTTGCCCCAACGAAAATCATCCCATGCAGGCATCAGATCTCAAACTCGACCTCTCGAAAACCAAAACCCCAACCGGAACCACCCTCAGCTGCAAAGGCTGGGTACAGGAAGCTGCCCTGCGCATGCTGCACAATAACCTGGATCCGGATGTTGCAGAACGTCCCGAAGATTTAATCGTGTACGGCGGTCGCGGAAAGGCAGCGAGAAACGTAGAGGCTTTTCATCTGATCGTAAAAGCGCTCAAGGACCTGAACGAAGATGAGACCTTGTTGATTCAATCCGGTAAGCCAGTGGCGATTTTACCAACGCACAAGGACGCTCCCCGTGTGATCCTCAGCAATTCCCAGCTGGTTCCGAAATGGGCCACCTGGGAAGTATTTGACGAGCTCGAGAAGAAAGGATTGATGATGTACGGACAGATGACCGCCGGGAGCTGGATCTACATCGGTTCACAGGGCATCGTGCAGGGTACGTACGAAACTTTCAACGCTGTTGCTGCAAAACATTTTGGCGGATCGCTCAAAGGTCGCCTCTGCGTAACGGCAGGACTTGGCGGTATGGGTGGCGCACAACCCCTGGCGATCACGATGGCGGATGGCGTTTGCTTAGCTGCGGAAGTAGAAGAATGGAGAGCGCAGAAGCGTGTCGATACCCGTTACCTCGATTATATCGAAACAGATCTCGACAAAGCCATTGACCTCGCCCTTGAATTCAAGGCGAAAGGAGAGAATAAATCCATCGGCGTTATCTGTACGGCTGTGAAGATGTTGAAACGTTTGAAAGAACGCAACATCATTCCGGATGTTTTGACCGATCAGACTTCGGCGCACGATCCGCTGGTTGGTTATTTACCCGAAGGACTCAGCAACGAAGAAGCCAATGTGCTGCGCGATAAAAATCCTGATCGTTACATTGAGATGGCCTACGACAGCATGGCTGAACATGTACAACTCATGCTCGATTTACAAGAGATGGGCGCCATTACGTTCGACTATGGCAACAACCTGCGCGGAAGAGCATTGGAGCGTGGTGTGAAAAATGCATTCGATTTTCCTGGCTTCGTACCGGCCTATATTCGTCCGCTGTTTTGTGAAGGCAAAGGTCCATTCCGCTGGGCGGCATTGAGCGGCGATCCCGAAGATATCCGTGTAACGGATGAGGCTATCCTCAAATTATTCCCCAACGACACCGGACTCCACCGCTGGATTAAGATGGCACAGGAGCGCATCGCGTTTCAGGGTCTGCCGGCGCGTATTTGCTGGATCGGACAAGGCGACAGAGAAAAAGCAGGATTGCTCTTCAATGAACTCGTAAAAACCGGAAAGGTAAAAGCACCGATTGTCATTGGCCGCGACCACCTCGACACCGGATCTGTGGCGAGTCCCAACCGCGAAACCGAAGCCATGCTCGACGGCTCCGATGCTGTTGCCGACTGGCCCATCCTCAATGCACTCATCAATACTGCCGGTGGTGCTTCATGGGTAAGTTTACATCACGGCGGCGGCGTAGGCATGGGCTACTCCATTCACAGCGGCATGGTGATCGTTGCCGATGGTACCGACGATGCAGCACGCCGACTCAAACGCGTTTTACACAACGATCCTGCTATGGGCGTTATCCGTCATATGGACGCCGGCTACGATATTGCACTTGATACGGCGCGGAAGCATAGGTTGGATATCAGAGAGCGACTTAAGTAAGCGATGCGGTGTTCTTCGGTGTTCTCGATACATCCCATCAATCAAACGCTGTTTGATTGATGGGACACTCGAACACCTTTGATGTGCATTGATTCTCCAGAGTTACAAAGGAGCAAGAGGGGCCTCCCGCACTTCGTACGGGATGGCAAGAGGAGCAAGAGATGGTAGTGTCCGGTCGCGACCGGCCTGAAGACAAATAAAATCCGCGACCATCTGCTCAATCTGCTTCATCCGCGTTCCCTCCTCGCTGCAGATATACGCTGATGATCATTTTTATATTGGTCACTCCCACCGTATTGGGATGCAGTAAATCATAATAAATCATATCCCTTCATAATAAATCAGTGGCCTAATTCCCGTATTTTCGCAGTATGATCTCTCGTTTGCTTTCGGCTGCAGGATGGAGTTGCGCCTTGATTGCGTTTGGATGTATAGTGCCGGAAGGTAAGCCAACATTGATTGTATTTACCGGGTCGGACTGGTGCAACAACTGTCGTTATCTCGACAAAACGGTTTTGAAAGATTCCGCCTTCGTTCACTTTGCTGCCGAGAATACCCATTTGATCATTGCTGACTTTCCGCAGAAAAACCAACAGCCGGATTCGATCATTGTCCGCAATGATTCGCTGGCTTTTTTATACAATCACGAAGGAACCTATCCGAAAATCGTATTGGTGAAAGCGGAAACACCAATCCAGATTCCTTTTCATAGGCAGAAATCGCCGGAGCTGATTGCTGAAATCCGTAAATATTTACCCTGATGAAATCCGAGTTCCGTCATCATTTTCACCGAATGGGCTCCGCATTTGAGCTGATTGTGGTGGCTGAATCCGAAGCTGCAGCCCAACATTTCGTTGATGCCGGCGTGAACGAAATCACGCGCATCGAAAACCTGCTCACCGAGTTTAAAGAGGGATCAGAAACCTGGCGGATTAATCATTCCACTGCTAACATTATTGAGAACATCTCTCCCGAAGTGTATCAGCTGATCGACCGTTGTCTCCGTATCAGCAAGATCACCAATGGCTGCTTTGATATCACCATCGGCCCACTCAAGAAACTGTACACCTTCAAACGTCAGCAAGGCACCCTCCCCTCTCCGGCAGAAGTAGCGAACATCTTACCATTGGTAGGTTCCGAAAAATTAAAATTATTACCCGGGTTTGCGCTGCAAAAAGCAGCTACCGGCATGCAACTCAGCTTCGCGGCGGTGGGAAAAGGATACGCTGCCGATTGTGTGCGGAAGATCTGGAAAGCGATGGGCTGTTCCGGAGGCGTGATCAATGCGAGCGGAGATCTCTGCGTGGTAGGTCGCCGAAGCGATGGCAGCGAATGGATGGCCGGCATTCCGCATCCGGATAAGCAACGGATGTTACTGAAGACGCCGATGCCTTCTGTGGCGGTTGCTACCTCGGGGTATTACGAGCAGTATTTTGAAGTTTCCGGTAAAAAGTACGGGCATACCCTGCATCCGAAAACGGGTCTCCCCGTAACCGGTCTCCAAAGCGCAAGCATCTTCTCCCCTTCTGCCGAACTCAGCGATGCCCTCGCCACAGCAGTAACGGTGATGGATATCCGCACTTCTTTACGTTTTATCAACGAACTCCCCGACACCTGGTGTCTGCTACTCGACGAACATGAACAAGCCTACTCCAATCTTCCGGCTTCTGAAGTCTGCTAAGCTGCTACTGATGCTGCTGCTGCTGAACAGTTGCGCCGAAGTCAAACCCTGGCAACGGGCCTGGCTCAACGATCCCGCCCTGCAACCCGACCGTGCATTGAGAGGTTTCGACGATTATACACATGCCATCCGCGAAGGCGCTACAATGCCCGGCGGAGATAAAAGTTCGGGAGGCTGTGGCTGTAACTGATGAAGAAGAAGATCATCCTCATCGCTCTCCTTTCATTCTGGTGGAAGGCGCAGGCACAGCAGAAAGATAGTCTGCCGGCAATACCCTTGCCGGACAAAACCGAGGTTCAGGCATTGTACTCTTTCTACACCCAGGATGGAGAACACAGCGCGGTGACTGGCGGAGAAGGCACAGAGAAGCTCAATGTGCAGGCTGTTTCACTCAAAGGCAAACACCGGCTTACCACACGCAAAACCATCACCTGGAATGCCGGTTGCGACTTCATTACCTCTGCCTCTACTGACAACATCGACTTTGTCCGTTCTTCAGCCTCCTATAAAGATCAGCGGGTATCCGGATCAATAGGTTTCGGCTATGCTACCCGTAAGGAAACTACCTTTCAGTTACAGACCGGCGCCTCAATGGAATCGGATTATCTCTCCTATCCGGTCAAAGCCTCCATATTATTGCCGAAGAAGAACACACGGCAATGGATCTTCAGCACCGACCTCGCCTTCGATGATCTTCGCTGGGGGCGATTGAATCCCGATTACAAACGTCCGGTGACGGTGGTGTATCCCAAAGAACTCCGCTACCGCCAATGGCACGATACCTACCGGAGATTTTCGGCCACGTTCAATGCCGCACTACACCTCGACATCAACCGGAAGACCAATCTCTCTCTATACGCATCCGCAGCGATTCAGGAAGGGTTGCTTAGCACACCTTTTCACCGGATCTATTTCAGTAACGACAGCGTGGGGGTAGAACAACTCCCGTCGGAACGTAAAAAACTCTCGGCTGCCGGTGAGCTGCGTACGTTCATTGGAAACACCATCTCCAAAACCACACTTGGCATCTACACGGATAATTTTGGCATCAACGCGATCAATGCTGAACAGGAACTCGTGCGTAAGATCAGACCCGGCGTTTACATCGGTCCCTTTGTCAGAGGCTATGCACAAACAGCATCGATCTACTTTGACCGGATCCGAAAACACAGTTTCGACAGTGAATTCTTCACGAGTGATAACGATCTCAGTGGCTTCCTCTCCTGGCAAGCCGGGCTCACACTCGACCTCTATCCGGTAAAACGGTTGCTGCGGTTCTTCCCGGTGAATCGTATCGGCTGGCGGGCATCGTACTATCAGCGCAGTGATGGATTATATTATCTCTCCACCTCTTTGCACTTCACACTAAAATAAAGAAGCCGGATCATTTGACCCGGCTTCTTCGTTAAGGATTATTCTTCAGCTTACAGCTTCATGAGTTTTTCGGTGAGATCCATCTGATCCGTAGAAACTCGCAGCAAATAAACACCTTTAGGCTGTGCGGAAAGATCAATGGCAAACCCATTTCCTGCGCTCAATGTTTGCATGGCATTGTACACCACACGCCCCAGTGCATCGGTAATCGTTACATTGGCCTGCTCACCTGCCAATGACTCAGTAGAAATAATAAATGCATCCCTTGACGGATTCGGGCGGACATTGATAAGGCTACTCTGGTACTGGATACTGATCCCAGTTACCGTCTGACATCCATTGTAGATGGCATGCAACGTCTCTTCATAGTTAGCATTTACCGAAGCATTAACAGATGAAATACAAACCGTATTGGAAGTAAGCTGGCTATAATAGACACGCAGAAAATGGACAGGAGACAGGTTTTTAATTACACTATTCTCGGTTGTATCCAATACTGCTATTCGTCCGGTAGTTGCATCCCAGGTAATCACTGGATTGAATCCCCCGTAAAGGCTTACAACGGAATCAATCAATAAACCTGACATGGAAAAATCCAATCCCAGAATTTCGCCATCCGGATTCAACACATCAACATCCACATATTTCAAAACCTGATTTACACCATTCAATCCCAGATGAACGGTATCATTGATATTCACAATATTCCACGGGAACTCGCAGTGACGGTGCGTCATCTGAGTTCCACCCGGGTGGGTATGATTCCCATTCGTAAACCGCATACAACCATTAACCAGGGCAGCATCTGTGACAGTAAGGAGATTATCATTGTTGACATCATTGCAAGGCACTACAGAACCCTGCTGTACGATATCTGTCATATACATTCCGATGTCGGAAGCATCACGATCGTTATCGATGTCAAGGTCACCACGAATACGGGTCCCATTGCAATTCCCCATACAATCATAGGTAGCAAGCCCAAAGGTATCGCCGGCACAATCTATCAACGGTGGGCAAGAAGGCAGATAGGTAAACGATGGAACGTTTTGTGCATCGCGCGAAATGCGGATACAGAGTGCCGCAACGTTATTATCAAAGCGTTTCTCCACACGACCCAGTTTATCCGGATCATGATCCCAGTTCACACGCACAGTAAGCGTATATCTGCCTGAAGGAATATTGGTAATATCGAGCCATTGACAAGCAAGGCCAGCACCATAGATATCCGCACAACCGGCAGAGATACCCATGTTACTGCAACCATATTTCGCCGTACCGCCAAAACAACTTAAATCGAGCACACAGAAGCCGTTTTTAAATCCGGCCTGAAGAGGCACTCCCAGACTATCATAGATATTATACATCGCATACCCGGCATAATGCCAGTGACCATGACACTGATCCCATAAAAACTGCGAATTACCGGACTGAGGCGGGCCTATATAATAATCCGCGTCGCCAATATTTGCAATCCGGGTACTGAAGTTAAGTACATCCCGGGCTCCATAGCCGCTCAGACATCCTTCACCGATCAGACAAACATCATTTCCATTGACTGAGCCAACTGCCAGTGAAGACTGCAGCATAGTACCATCAACAATCAAATCAGGGCCGGTGGTACAGAGCGGATCTCCGGGATAAACGCAGCTTCCATTATTGATAATAGCCAGAGGATTGTAATTGCATGCCGCCGGATCCGTACAACCAACAACTGGTCCGGCGTAGGTAATCTGAAACAATACAGAATCATTGACACAGGATGTATCTCCCCCAATCCGGACATAATACGTTGTACCTGCCATTAAACCGGCAGGAACGAAGGCCTGTGCCATATTAGGTCCGCAACTACTGTCATTGAAGAATGTTGTTCCGGCCATATCGAAATTCCAGACAAGGCCGTTGCAATGATCGTAAACCCAAATTCGGGAATCACAGGTGTTGGCAGGAAAACAAGTACTGATATTATAGGTACCTGTTGAGTCGGGTGTAAATGCATACCAGGTACTGGTACCATACTCTGTATAGACGGTATCTTCGTAAACAGTAATAGCATCATTACAATTACTGCCCGGAGGACAACCGATATACACAGTTTCTGAAAAAGTAAATTGTCCGCCGGTAGCTTCCAATATCCCATCCAGGTATACAGAATAAGATCCATTACCGAAATTACAGCAGATACCATCGCCGTATGTATCAGAAATTCTGAAGATCAGACATTGGCCGGACGGCACACAAACGGTGTCGCCGGCAACATTTCCGATCGCAAGAATATTACCATTGATATCCTTCAGCTCCCAGGACGTTTCCGTCGGGAATTGATCAGGCACAATGGAAATAATCACTTCGCTTAGTCCGGGACCACACTGTGCTTTCGCATCAAAGGTCGTGAGTAAGGCAAGAAATAAACTTAAGAAGGTCAGGATGTTTTTCATGGTCAAACGCGTAATTAGGTCAGATAAAAATAGGGATTTCATCTGATGCTGCAAAAAATTGACGCCAAAACAGTTAATTTCATTCTTTTATAAAAGACAACACCCTCTTTATTCAACCTTTTTGTGAGTTTATTCGTTTCAGGGTGAACACAACTGAGGGCCACTCCCGGTTAAATAAAACTTCAAACTGACACGCATCATAACGAAGACCTATTGACTCAAACGCTGATTAAACCTACATTTGCAAATACTCCCAAAACAACATCCGAATGAAATCCCTGCTCACCGCGGTGATGTTCGTGTGCTTATTTTTCACTGGAAAGGCACAGGACAAAAAAACAGCTGCAAAAATTACTGATTACAAAAATCAACCTGTCTGGATCTCCATGATGGACGATCCAAATGTCAATTATTACGAGGCGATAAAAGCATTCGAAATGTACTGGCAGGGAAAAATAGAGCCTGAAGAAGAAAGTGAGTTAATTAACGAAGGCCATATCACAACAGCTCAGGCGGATAGTTTAAGAAGAGCACGTGCTGAATGGACACAAGCACAACGTAACGAATACGAACAAATCAAATACCAGTTTAAACGCTTCAAAGACTGGAAGCGCACCGTATCACCCTTTGTACAAAATGACGGGCGTATCCTCAGCGAACAGGAACGACTGGAAATCTGGCAGAAACAGCAAACCTCAGGCGATAAGAAATAATACTCCGAATCATGAAAAAACTACTCATCATCATCGGAGTGTGTCTTACCTCACTGACCTCCGCCATTGCTCAAACAGCCAGCTGGTCGGCGGTTGCACCCAACTACTTCCCTACCAATGTCAGCGGCCAGATTCATGGAATTTCCCGTGTCAGTCAGCTCAAATTCCACCCCTCCGACCCCAACAAGCTCTATGCAGTTAGTGCACGCGGCGGATTATTCATCTCCACTAACGGAGGAAACAACTGGAACCTGGCTCCGGGCTGCGATCTGATGCCCGGTATGCGTCTCGCTTCAGTCTGCATTGACCATACCAATGATCAGGTTATTTATCTGGGTACCGGCGACCATAACTATTATTATTCCGGATCCGGTGTATATAAATCAACCAACGGCGGTGCCACTTTCGTTGCTTCCAACTCCGGAATGGGCAGCAAGCTGGTCGTGGACATGATCATGGATCCAACCAACAATCAGGTGATCGTGGCGGCTACCAACAGCGGTATCTACCGTACCACCAATGCCGGCACCTCCTGGACGCAGGTATATGCGGGAAGATCATGGGATGACCTGAAACAGAAATCAGCCACCAGCCGTGTACTCTACGCTGCTACCACCGACTCAGCGTTTTTCCGGTCAGCCGATTTCGGACTTACCTGGACACAAATCAATAACGGCATCGTATTACCGTCAGGCGTAACAACCGGCAGCGGTTGCCGTGTGGCGGTCACCCCTGCAGATACCAATATCGTCTATCTGGGAATGGTGGCGAATGGTGGCATCCTGTACAAATCCACCGACGGAGGAAGCACCTTCACCTCCGTAAAAACCAGCTCACCGCCCTATCTCACCTACTACACCAACAACTCCGCCGATGTAGGTCAAGGCGATTATAATTTCGGGTTATGTGTTGACCGTACCGATCCTAACACCGTTTACTGGGTCGGACATGCCGTATGGAAAACAATTGACGGCGGAATCACCTGGGCCCAACTCACCAACTGGTGGGCGACCGTTCACACCGACATGCATCAGATCATCACCAGTCCTTATAACAACGGACAACTCTGGAACATGAACGACGGCGGCGTATGGCTCAGCACCAACGGCGGTACAGGATGGACACCAAAAAGTGATGGCATTTACGGCTATGAAATCTACCACGGGTCATGTAGTCCGACGAGGAAAGACATGATCAGCATCGGCACTCAAGACAACGGAGAGCTCTATTATGCAAATACCGGCACCGGCTGGTTCTGCAACCGTGGTGGCGACTGGACTCCTCGCTGCGCCTTTGATTATTTCCCCAACTCACAAAGAGTATACTATTACAGCAATGCCCGGCGCAGAAATGTTACCGGTGGAGAAAGCACCTTTGGTTTACCGAGAACCAGTTTCCGCGACATAGCCTTCTACCGGTCGAATCCGAATCTTTGTTTTGTCGGAGATTCGAATGTTTACCGTACTGCCAACCTCAATTCCTCCACTCCTACCTGGACACAGCTCAGCACTATCAACAAACGCGTTATGGCGGTCCATGTAAATCAGGCTGACAGCAACCTGCTCTACGTCATCACCAACGATCAGATGATTTACGTGAGCACCAATGCCTTTACCGCATCACCGACGTTCACGAGCTACGCGCTTCCCAATTCAACGTCCAACAACGCTTCCGTTGTATCTGTAAAAAACAATCCGAATACCTTGTACGCCATCATGAACACAAAAGTGTACAAATCGATAAACGGCGGAGCCACATGGACCGATGTGAGTTACAATCTTCCTTCTGTAAACTACGTAGGCATCGTCACCGACGACTTTTATCCATCCAATGAACTCATGATCGTTGCCGGCGGAAACAACTCCGTATATTTCAAACTAGGTCCACATACCAGCTGGTCACTTTTCAATCAAGGGCTCCCTTCAAGAACCACAATACCCGACATCAGTTTGTATGATGACGGCACCAACAACGCCGCCCTCCGTGTGAGCACCTATGGCCGGGGCATGTGGGAAACGCCCATCAGCGCGTTGCGCGGACTGAATGCTTCGCTTACAGCTTCCACCAACACCCCCTGCATCGGCGACTCTGTACAATTCTCTGATCTGAGTACCGGAAATCCCACCAGCTGGCTCTGGTCGTTCCCCGGCGGAAGTCCATCCACCTCCACACTTCAGCATCCCAAAGTAGTCTATCCCACTGCGGGCAACTTTTCGGTTAGCCTCACCGTTAGTGGACCCGGCGGCAGCAACAGCATCACCAAAAACAATTATATCACAACCCTCGGCACCGCGATTCCGGTAGCCGAAGATTTTGAAGGCACTACTTTCCCGCCCGATGGCTGGAGTAATATTGACGCAGGCAGCAACGGATACATCTGGGCGCGCAGCGGACAAGCCAGCGCCTTCGGTACCGGTACAGGATCGGCATTTTTCAACAATTACAGCTGGAACATCAACGGGCAACGAGACGAATTACGGTCGAAGAAATTCAACCTGTCGGGCTTCGGGAACTACTGGTTAAAATTCGATGTGGCCCATCAGATGTACAGTGCCGGTTATGTCGATTCACTGGAAGTCCTCATCAGCAACAACTGCGGCTCTTCCTTCAACAGCATCTATCTCAAAAGCGCACCTCAGTTATCAACCGTGAGCGGCTACAACACCTCCTCTTTTGTTCCCACCTCCGCACAATGGAGAACCGACTCTGTTGACATCTCCTCCTACGCCGGACAGGATATCCAGCTCTCCATCACCAACATCGGACACTACGGCAATGGTATCTATGTGGACAATATCCGTATCGATGGAATGAATGCTTATCTCACCCTCAACCTGAAAGTATTCATTGAAGGCTTTTACAATGCAGCTACTGATGGTCTCAACGCTGTTGCAGATCCTTCGGGAGCACCTACAGAATCTGATACCATCACCGTATCGCTGGCATCCGCAACCTCTCCCTATAACCTGATTTATACCGATCAGGGTATCATAGGTACAAACGGAAACGCCCAGTTCAACTTCCCGATTGCTGCGCTAAATCAGAGTTATTATGTGGTAGTACGTCACCGCAACTCCATTGAAACCTGGAGTAAAACGCCGGTATTATTCAACAGCACCAGCAAATCGCTCGATCTCACGATCTACTAATCAATACATGATCATGAAGATGCAGCACTCATACGGGTGCGGCCTCTTCATTTTAACATACCCGCAAACACTTGAAAATCTGCCTGCTGACAAGAAATCAACAAAGACAGAGGCTCCATGTAAATTGATTATCTTTACGGCATGAATTACCTCGACCAGCTCAACGAAGTGCAGCGGGAAGCAGTAGTGCAGACAGAAGGTCCGGTGATGATCATCGCCGGAGCCGGATCGGGAAAAACAAGGGTACTCACGTATCGGATCGCCCATTTGATGGAAAAGGGCGTTGATCCGTTCAGCATATTGGCGCTAACCTTTACCAACAAAGCCGCCAGAGAAATGAAGGAACGTATCGCCAAAGTTGTAGGCGGTAACGAAGCCCGGAATCTTTGGATGGGAACGTTCCACTCTGTTTTCGCCCGTATTCTCCGCATGGAAGCCGAGAAGCTTAACTACCCGTCGAATTTCACCATCTACGATACCGACGACAGTAAAAGTCTGATCCGCGACATCCTCAAAGAACAAAACCTCGACGATAAGGTTTACAAACCTTCCGTCGTGCTCAACCGTATTTCCTCTGCCAAGAATAATCTCTTCAACTGGCGCGAATATCAAAACAGCACCGAACTGGTATCGGATGATAACTCCACCGGCAAACCCAAGATGGGTATGATCTTCGAGATGTACAGCAAACGCTGTTTCAAGGCCGGAGCGATGGACTTTGACGATATCCTCTACAACACCTGGAAGCTCTTCAATGATTTTCCAGATGTATTGTACAAATACCAGCTCAAGTACCGCTACCTGATGGTGGATGAGTTTCAGGACACCAACTTCGCGCAATATATCATCGTGAAGAAGCTCTGCGCCCAGCACCAGAACATCTGCGTGGTAGGAGACGATGCACAAAGTATCTATGCGTTTCGTGGTGCCAACATCCAGAATATTCTTAATTTCGAGAAAGATTTCGACGATCTCAAGACCTTCAAACTCGAGCAGAATTACCGCAGCACCAAGAACATTGTTAGAGCGGCCAATTCAGTGATCACCTACAACAAGAATCAGCTCAAGAAAGAGGTCTGGACTGAAAACCATCACGGTGAGAAGATAAAAGTCATCAAGGCACTCAGTGATAACGAAGAAGGCAATCAGGTGGCGTTAAACATCTTCGAAGTGAAGATGAACAACCGGCTTCGCAACAAAGACTTCGCCATCCTCTACCGCACCAATGCGCAAAGCCGTTCAATGGAAGAGGCGCTGCGCCGTCAGAATATTCCATACAGAGTGTACGGCGGAGTATCTTTCTATAATCGCAAGGAAGTAAAAGATCTTCTGGCGTATTTCCGCATGGCCATTAATCCGCTCGACGAGGAAGCGATGAAGCGGATCATCAACTACCCCGCAAGAGGTATTGGCAAAACCACGATCGACCGTATCGTTGTGCACGCTGCGCAAGAGAATGTAAGCACCTGGCAGGTCATTGAAAACATCCACGAATTCAAAGCGGGCATCAATACCGGTATCCGTGATAAGATAAACGAATTTGCCACCATGGTGAAGAGCTGGAATGTGATGCTCAAAAACCATACGGCGTATGAACTGGCGAGCCATATTGCCTCTACCAGCGGACTCCTCACCGAACTATACAACGACCGTACTCCAGAAGGAGTGAGTCATTACGAAAACGTGCAGGAGTTACTCAACGGCATCCGCGAATTCAGCGAAAACGGAAAAATTCCGCTCGAAGCACCCTCTGCCGAACAGGAATTACCGGCCTTGCGCACCCTCGACTTTTACATGCAGGACATTGCATTGCTTACCGATGCCGAAAATGAAAAAGACGGCGATGATGATAAAGTCTCGTTGATGACCATTCACAGCGCCAAGGGCCTTGAGTTCAAAAACGTATACGTGGTGGGGATGGAAGAGAATCTCTTCCCCTCTCAGCTCAGTGTAAATTCCCGCACGGATTTAGAAGAAGAACGGAGATTGTTCTATGTCGCCCTGACCCGCGCCGAAGACAAGCTCACGCTCAGCATGGCGGCCACACGCTACCGCTGGGGTAACCTGATTTACTGTCAGCCCAGCCGCTTTATGGAAGAGATTGACCCGGATTGTCTGGATCTTCCGGAAGAAAAACACGCCGGCAGTTTCCTCGACGACGATGATGACAGAGGCGGATGGAACAACTACCAACAACAACGAAATACAAATACACGCCCGGGTGCACCACGAAGCTTTGGCAATAAGCCCACCGGCTCACGCTTCGGCGGAGGACAAAGCAAATCGGCCACCACTCCTGCCAAACCCGTCACTAACGGTGGCGGTGTACCGCAAGGGTTCCGCAAAGTCAATGTTGCAGTGCCGGTTCAGGCTGCCGCGGATTTCGAAGCCGCCGATCCATCGCAGATTGTCGTGGGGTTGAACGTAGAACACCAGCGCTTCGGCAAAGGACAGGTGATCGCCATTGAAGGAAGGTCACCCGAGAACAAGGCCACCATCCTCTTCGAAACACAAGGACAAAAGCAATTACTGCTAAAGTTCGCCAAACTGAAGATAATTAGCTGATCGTTCAATTCGCTAATTAGCCAATTCCAAAATGTGCTATCTTTCAGCGTTCTGCCTCAAAAGACCATGAACCACAAAATTTACCATTACATTAACCCACCAAAAAACTAATTCACCAATTTGCCAACTTTCCATTCCGCATTGCGAAGCAATGACGGGATGCCAATTCACACATGCAATACAACACTTCAAGAACCCAGCTCACCATCGCCGAATACGGCAGGTACATTCAGGAAATGGTTGAACAAACCATCCAGCTGGAAGACCGTGACGAACGCACACGTGCCGCGCGCACCATTGTAAACGCTATGGCCATTTTAAATCCTCAACTGCGCGACATAGCGGATTACAAGCATAAATTATGGGATCACCTTTTTATCATTTCCGACTTCAAGCTCGACTGTGATTCGCCCTATCCCATGCCTGACCAGGATCTCACCCATGTGAAGCCCGATCCGCTGCCTTATCCGCGCAAGAACATCAAACTGCGTCACTACGGCAGCATCATTGAATCGATGATTGCTGAAGCGGTGAAGATGGAAGACGGTGCGGAAAAACAACAGGTGGTTGAATCCATCGCCAACTTCATGAAGATGAGCTACCTTACCTGGAACCGTGACTCAGTTGACGACGAAGTTATCCGCGAACAACTTCGTGAATATTCCGGTGGAAAACTTGAGTTACGCGAGGACATGAAGCTCACCACACGTTTCATAGATTTACGGGAAGCTGATCGAAGGAATCAGAAGAACAAAAATCTACGCAAACGCAACAATGGAAACGGTTACGGCCGCAAATAAGACGGCAGAAACAATGCAATCAACAGGGGGAAGTTTTGAAATCAGAGGCGGTATCCGCCTGAGCGGATCTATCGAACCACAGGGAGCCAAGAACGAAGCGCTGCAGATCCTCTGCGCTGTACTGCTGACCGAAGAAACCTGTATCATTGAAAACGTCCCGGAAATCCGCGACGTGATGAAGCTGATCGAGCTGCTGGGAAATATGGGGGTCGTGACCGAACGACTTGCCCCCAACACATGGTCCTTCACTGCAAAAAATATCAACCTCGGCTTCCTTGAAACAAAAGAATTTGCCAAACAAGGAGCTGCCTTAAGGGGATCAATCATGATTGTTGGTCCCTTGCTGGCACGCTACGGCAAAGCTGCTATTCCGCGACCGGGAGGAGATAAAATCGGCCGTCGTCGTCTCGACACTCACTTTATCGGATTTCAGAATCTCGGAGCGAAGTTCGACTTCGACAGCACCGATAATTTTTACAAAGTAGAAGCCCCGAAACTGAAAGGGGCATATATGCTCCTCGACGAAGCTTCCGTTACCGGCACCGCTAATATTGTAATGGCGGCAGTAATGGCTGAGGGCACCACCACTATTTACAACGCCGCCTGCGAGCCTTATCTCCAGCAGCTTTGCAAGATGCTCAATCAAATGGGTGCTAAAATCAGCGGCATCGGCTCTAACCTGCTGATTATTGAAGGTGTGACGTCTCTGAAAGGCACTCGTCATAAGATTCTTCCTGACATGATTGAAGTCGGATCGTTTATCGGACTGGCGGCGATGACGCAGAGTGAACTTACCATTACCAACGTTGGATTACCTCATCTTGGCATCATCCCCTCCACTTTCCAGCGTCTTGGTATCAAGATGGAATTCAGAGGAGATGATATTTACATTCCAGCTCAGGAGCTTTATGAAATCGACACATTCATCGACGGATCTATCCTCACGATCGCTGACCAGATCTGGCCTGGATTCACCCCCGATTTATTATCCGTGATATTAGTAACTGCTACACAGGCAGCCGGAACAATCCTCGTTCATCAGAAGATGTTTGAAAGCCGCCTGTTCTTTGTCGATAAACTCATCGACATGGGTGCACAGATCATCCTTTGTGATCCGCATAGAGCTACCGTGATTGGTCTTGCCAGAAAACATCCGCTCAAAGGAATTCAGATGACCTCGCCGGATATCAGGGCTGGTGTCGCATTGCTGATTGCGGCTCTCTCCGCAAAAGGGAAGAGCATCATCCACAACATCGAACAGATTGACCGTGGATACGAACGCATTGATGAACGTTTGAACAGACTCGGCGCAGACATTAAGAGAGTTTAGCAGTTTACAGTTAGCAGTTTATGGTTATCTTTTCGGTTTTAGCCTGAAGCTTGCAGCCTGCAGCATGAAGCCTGATCCCGTTGCTTGCAACGGGACTGAAGCCTGAAGCTTGCAGCCTGAAGCAAATCATACTAACGGAATCAGCAGCGGTTTTCAAATTTTATCTTAATTCACGTTAAATTCAATCCCACGCATTGGTTTGGTACTATCTTTGTTAAAATTCGACGTCTTATTGAAATCTCTTCAAATCATATGAAAAAAATTGCCATCCTCCTGGGATTCAGCGCATTTACAGCATTAGCAATCCTGACACTGCCGTCTTTTAAAGCGGAGCCGCAATCAAACGGAACAGCTGTTGGAAATAAAGCCATCGATCTTGCTTATTCCAGTCCTGACGGAAAAACCATCGCTCTCAGCTCTCTGAAAGGTAAAATGGTACTGCTCGACTTCTGGGCTTCCTGGTGTGGTCCCTGCCGCATGGAAAACCCAACCGTTGTGCGCGCATACAAAAAGTATAAAGACGCAAAATTTAAAAATGGTAAAGGCTTCACCGTTTACAGTGTTTCTCTGGATCAAAACAAAGATCATTGGATGAAAGCCATCGCCAAAGACAGTCTCACCTGGCCCTACCACGTAAGCGATTTAGGTGGATGGCAATCCCGTCCGGCTGCGCTCTATGGTGTTAACTCCATCCCTGCCAATTTCCTCATCGACGGCAGTGGTGTAATCGTAGCCCGTCAACTCCGTGGACCCTCACTCGAATCTACGCTTGAGGCTCTCTCTGTGAAGTAATTACAACAGCGTCCCTTCGCTCCAACCGATTGAAAGTCCCTCCAAGGAGGGACTTTTTTTATGACATCCCCTCCATTTATCACCTTGTATTTTCTGCCAAATTGTCCTTATTCGGCTGATGGAACTATTTTTGTGAGCGCCCCGGCGCAATTAAATGAAAATCCGAAACCCGTTTACCCGTAGAAAAGCGATGAGTCAGGAAACTGAAAACACCAATGATTTGAAAGACAATCCAATAGCTGAAGAGTTAAAACAAGCAAGCGAGGTAGAAGCCTCCGAGCAGAAACCATTGGATGAGGATCCTGTGGCTAAACTGGAAGCTGAAGTAACCGAACTGAAGGATAATCACCTGCGCCTGTATGCCGAATTCGAAAATTATAAACGCAGAAGCATCAAGGAACGGGCTGACCTCATCAAAACAGCAGGAGCGGATATCATTTCGGCCATGCTTCCGGTGCTCGATGATTTCGACCGCGCCCTCAAAGCGATGGGCGATTCGGCAGATGGACCGGTAAAAGACGGGGTACTGCTGATTCATCATAAATTAAAAACTACACTCGAAGCACGTGGACTCAAAGCCATCGACGCCATCGGTAAACCATTCGACGTAGAATTACATGAAGCTATCACCAACATGCCGGTTGAAGATGCGGCGATGAAAGGAAAGGTGATTGACGAAGTAGAGAAAGGCTACTGGCTCAACGATAAAGTGATTCGCTATTCGAAAGTTGTTATAGGAAGTTAAGATGTCAAAACGCGATTATTACGAGATACTTGGCGTGGCCAAGAATGCGACGGAAGCCGAGATCAAAAAAGCATACCGTCAGATGGCGCTCAAGTATCACCCTGATAAAAACCCGGGCGATAAAGAAGCGGAAGAGAAATTCAAAGAAGCCGCGGAAGCCTACGAAGTGCTGAGCAACCCCGAGAAAAAAAGTCGCTATGATCAGTTTGGTCACAGTGGTATGGGTGGTGCAGGCGGATTCGGAGGCGGACATGGGATGAACATGGACGATATCTTCTCGCAGTTCGGTGATATTTTCGGAGGCGGAAATCCCTTCGAAAGTTTCTTCGGCGGCGGTGGTGGCGGAAGAGGCGGACGCAGAACGGTGAACCGCGGCTCCAATCTCCGCATCAAAGTAAAATTGACGCTGGAAGAAATTGCGAAAGGCACCGAGAAGAAAATTAAAGTGAACAAAATGGTGGGTTGTCAAACCTGCGGCGGCTCCGGCGCGCAGGCGGGACAAGGCTCTTTTTCCACTTGTAATATGTGCAAAGGAAGCGGACAAGTGCGCAGAGTCACCAACAGTTTCCTCGGACAAATGCAGACGATTACCACTTGTCCGCAATGTCACGGCGAAGGCCAGACCATCACCAGCAAATGCAAATCCTGCACCGGCTCCGGTGTACAACAAGGCGAAGAAGTCATCAGCATTAATATTCCGCCCGGTGTTGCAGAAGGCATGCAACTCAACGTAAGCGGCAAAGGAAATGCGGCGGAACGTGGAGGCATACCCGGAGATTTATTAATCGTTGTTGAAGAAGTTCCACACCAATATTTACAACGCGACGGAGAACACCTGATTTACGATCTATACATCAGTTTCATCGACGCAGCACTCGGCACTAACGTTGAAGTACCTACGCTTGAAGGCAAGGCGAAAATTAAAATCGACGCCGGCACACAAGGCGGAAAAGTACTTCGGTTAAAAGGCAAAGGTGTTCCCGCACTTAATTCCTATTCGAGAGGAGATTTATTGGTGAACATCAACGTCTGGACACCACAGCAACTGAGCTCCGAAGAGAAAAAGACCCTCGAAAAACTCCGCGAATCCGAAAACTTCAAACCCAAGCCCGGCAAAGGTGATAAGAGTTTCTTTGAGCGGATGAAGGAATATTTTAATTAAACGGAACATCCTATAAAGCATATAAAGCATCAGGACAGGTTGTGACCTGATCCTGTGTGAACTGCAAGGGTTCAGAATCCTGAACCCTTGCTCCTGATATATTTCATGCCCATTTTTGTGTCGCATGTCCGGTCGCGACCTGTCCTGACGATCTTTTTCCCGAAATTTATTTCCGGTTCACCCTTCCGTACACCACCGTATCGAGGAATTTTCCCTCTTTGAAAACATCTTCCCTGAAATGGGCTTCCTGCAGAAATCCATGACGCTCGAGCAGATTCATGGAAGGGAAATTCCCATACGTCACATCGGCTTTCAGTGTATGTAAGCCGATCACTTCGAAACCATATTTAATGACTTCTGTGAGTGCTTCCGACATATACCCTTTCCCGTGGTAATCTTTATCCATCATGTAGCCGAGTACACCGCGATAATCCGTTTTCAGAATCTGCCAGATACCGATATTGCCGATCATATAACCCGGCTGATCGAGCAGCTCGAGTCCCCAGTGAATACCATCGCCATTTGCCTCAGCGGCCATCACACGACGAACAAACTCTTCAGCCTCTGAGATATCTTTTGCAGGCGGACGAATGAGATGCTTGTACAATTCCGGATCACTGCGATGACGAAAAGAATCGTTCACATCGTTCATCGTGATCTGCCGCATCAGCAAGCGTTGCGTGCGGATAACAGGAAAGGGACTAAAGTTGGTATTGAGTTCCATATTTAATGATAATTCCGGATAGCATTGTAGAACGTATCTTCCCCGGCCATGAAGTCATCAAACGTCTCAGCGACTTTTACTTCAGGAGCAAGTACATTCGGTCCATTTGTTATCCGTTCAAAGTACTTTGTTGAATACGCTACTCTCAATCCGGAAGACGGCAATATAAAAAACTTCACTTCACCAAAATGATTCGGCGTTCCACCCGCCGTTTCTCCAACATATACCGCTTCCATCATATTCTTCATATCCAACGCATTCAACACCGCCGACGAAAAAGTAAACCGGCTGAAAACAACAAATGCCCTGGCCTTGCGAAGCTTTTCATGTTCCAGCATTTTCTTAATCAATACAGTTCCCTGTGGAGATGAGCCGCCACTATTATAGCGCAAATCCATCACCAGTTTTCTCACCGGATACTGATCTGCCATTAAAAACACTTTATTGCTGAACTCCACAAACGAAGGATACGAAGTCAGATCTTCCGACTTATCACCATACGCACGCTGCAATTCCCTGCTCCAGCATTTATTATACATGATGTAAAGAACTGAATCATCTCCTCTCCAGAACACTTCAAAAAAACTGCGCTCACTCTGCAAAATAAAAGTCAATGAATCAGGAAGTGCCCCTACTCTGTTCTGACGGGTCAACTTCCCCGGCATCATGGTAAACACTCTTACATTACCGGACGTATCCCTTGCGGAAACCTGCGTCTCTGCATTTTCATCCTCAGAAAAACCAAATGATTTCAGTATGGTAAGAGACACCAAATATCTGTGGAACTTTGACAAAGCATAATTTGAACCATCCTGCGGAAACAATCGTTTCAGACTATCTTCAATTTGCTGAACCGGAAATCCATTGATCGCTTCAATACGCGACAACAACATCTCCTTATACTCCGGCAATGTATAAATGACATAATATCCATCTGCAAAACGGATCAGATGTAATGGAAGCGAACTATTCGTAAAAAACTCCTTGCCAAACTCAACACCCGTATGTGCATCGCCAATATCAGCCATAAGCCGCTGCAGATAAAGGAGCACATCAACATTCGACATGCTATCACAATGCTGTTCCAGCCAATCTAACCGGAGATTAAACTCCTTTCTTGACAACACCGAAAACAATTGAATATGACGGTTCGGTAATTCCTTCCGGAGATAGCGAACATCCTTCTTCCAGTCTGCTTTCTGCGCAACAGCAGAGAAACAACACAGCAAACAAAACAAGCAGATCAGAAGCCGATTCATCCGCTAAAGATACAATAGCAAACATTTATACCAATGTTTTTACTACCTTTGAAAGACAATCGCAGCACATGCAGAAACTCACCCTCGACAGTCACTTTGAAAAATACGAGCGCTTTGACGAATTACCCAAAGCCGATCAGCTCTTAATGCTCGAAGCCCGCAAAGCCGCCGACGATGCCTATGCACCCTATTCGCATTTTCACGTAGGTGCCGCTGTATTGTTGGATAATGGGATCATTGTCCGTGGCAACAACCAGGAAAATGCGGCCTATCCTTCGGGACTTTGCGCAGAACGTGTGGCCTTGTTTGCCACTGGTGCACAACATCCCAATGTGAAAATTGCAGCTATCGCCATCACTGCTTATCCCGACGGAAAAAAAGAGCCCGCCATTCCGATTTCCCCCTGTGGAGATTGCCGCCAGGTAATGGCCGAATATGAATTACGGTACAACCAGAAAATCCGCCTCATCATGGAAGGAGGCAACGGAACATTTATCGTGAGTGATTCCGTAGCGCAACTGCTGCCGTTTTTGTTTAGTGGAGATGTGTTGAAGTGAGGGAATGGTGGCCTCTATTCGTTGAGCCACCTATCGCCATAGCTAACGCCAGGTGAATCCTCTACTGCGACTCCCTCTCAGCGCCTCCCTTCGCCGGGGCCTTCGGCCCCGCCCCTGCACAAATTTATTTCATGGACAAGAGATAGCCGTTTTATAAACATTTGTAATCGTTTATTTTTAGCAGTGAACGGATGTCGGAACTGACTTCACACAGCAAAAAGTAAAGCTGCTTTCGCTTGCGTAGATTTCTCACCTCTGTTCTGTTTTTGAGTACTCCGGTTCTATCTGCAAGTCAACTCGGAGTTTTAGCAATTCAATCCACTTTCGCGGCTTATTCTCAGCACCTCCCTTCGCCGGGGCCTTCGGCCCCGCCCCTGCACAAATTTATTTCATGGACAAGAGATAGCCGTTTTATAAACATTTGTAATCGTTTATTTTTAGCAGTGAACGGATGTCGGAACGGACTTTTTCATTACAAAAAAACGGACTTATCCCTTTCGACGGAATTGACAGCTGATGAGCCTCTGCAAACAGAATTCTAATTCCTGGTACTCTTGCTCTAAAGGGTTCTCCGACACAGGTATCTCCACTTCCGTTTGCGAGACTGCGGCTGCACCAGGTCAATCCACTTCCGCGAAGTCTTCTTAGCTCCGCTCCCCTCCGGGGCCTTCGGCCCCACCCCTGCACAAATTTATTTCATGGACAAGAGATAGCCGTTTTATAAACATTTATACTCGTTTAATGTTGTTTGAAAACAAACCCTGAAATCGTGATCTTTCCCTGACAAATATGGCAATCACGACATTCTCGAGAAGTTAAAATACTACAAACAATTGCTAATCACACGATTAACACGAAATGGAAAGTGCGGAAAATCTCCCCCTGGTCCCGAATTTATGATAAAAATTAGTCCCCAATACCTATTTTTGTCGCCATGGAAACAGCTACGAAGACGAAGAAGACCAAACCGAAATACAGTCGCGAGCAATACCTGAAATGGTACGAAGACATGCAATTGATGCGTCGTTTTGAGGAACGGGCGGGTCAATTGTATGGAATGCAGAAGATCAAAGGCTTTTGTCACTTGTACATCGGACAAGAAGCTGTAGTGGCCGGCGCGATGAGCGTATTAAAACCTGAAGATTCGATGATCACTGCCTATCGTGACCATGCGCATGCGTTGGCAAAAGGAATTTCTGCTCGTGAAGTGATGGCCGAACTTTATGGAAAGATTACCGGCTGTTCCAAAGGAAAAGGTGGTTCGATGCACATGTTCAGCAAGCCACATCGTTTCTTTGGCGGACATGGAATCGTTGGCGCGCAAATTCCGCTGGGTGCAGGAATTGCGTTTGCTGAGAAATACAACAACACCGGCAACGTTTGCGTGACCTACTTCGGCGATGGAGCTGTTCGTCAGGGTGCTTTGCACGAAGCGTTCAATATGGCTATGTTGTGGGAACTTCCTGTTGTATTCATTGTAGAGAACAATGCCTATGCAATGGGCACCTCCGTTGAGCGTACTTCCAACGTTCATGATTTATACAAGATTGGTCTCGCCTATGACATGCCCTCCTACCCTGTCGACGGTATGAGCGTGGAAGCGGTACATGAAGCCATGGAGATGGCAGTGAAGCATGCTCGTGAGAAAGGTCCGATCTACCTCGAGATGAAAACCTATCGCTACCGCGGACACTCCATGAGCGATCCCGCGAAATACCGCACCAAGGAAGAAGTAGAAAACTACAAAGCGCAAGATCCGGTTGAGATCGTTAAGCAAATTCTGATCAGCAATAAAATGGCGACAGAAGAAGAGATTGAGAGGATCAATGAGCGTATCAATGAAGTGGTGGAAGACTCGGTGAAATTCGCTGAAGAATCACCGTATCCGGATCCTTCGGAGTTGTTCAAGGACGTGTATACGCAGGAGGATTATCCATATATCACTGAGTAATTCAGTCCCGCTGCAAGCAGCGGGATAAGAATTCAGAATTAAGAATTGAAGCCTGAAGCATAAAACAAAAGATAAAATATTTCAAGATACACTATGGCGGAAATTGTACGCATGCCGAAAATGTCGGATACCATGACAGAAGGTGTTTTGGTGAAGTGGCATAAAAAAGTTGGAGACACTGTAAAAAACGGCGACCTTGTAGCGGAAATCGAAACCGACAAGGCCACGATGGAATTTGAATCGTACCAGGCTGGCACTTTATTATACATCGGAATTGAAGAAGGAAAAGCAGCACCGGTAGATGCCATTCTTGCTGTACTCGGAAAAGCCGGTGAAGATTACAAAGCACTTCTGGAAACTGAGCAGGCCAAAGCAGCGGCTCCGGCTCCTGCAGCAGCACCTGCTGCGAAGAAAGAAGCAGCGCCTGCACCAGTTGCCGCCACTGTTGCAGCTCCAGCACCTCCACCCGCAATTCCGGCACAAAAAGTTCAGGAGATTGTTACCAGTGCTAACGGCGATGCACGTACGAAAGCATCTCCCCTTGCCAAGCGCCTTGCTGCAGAAAAAGGAATTGACCTGAGCATGCTCAAAGGATCCGGCGAACACGGACGAATTGTAAAACGCGACATCGAATGGTTCAAACCGGGTACCTTCGTTGCTTCCGGTGCGATGATGCCGGGTGCTGTGACGAAAGAAAGCTTCGAGGAAGTTGCAGTTTCGCAAATGCGTAAAACGATTGCACGTCGTTTGAGTGAAAGCAAATTCACAGCTCCGCATTTCTACCTCACCATGGACATTGACATGGACGAAGTGGTAAAAGCCCGTGAAAGTGTTAACCAGATTGCTGCTGTTAAAATTTCCTTCAATGATTTTGTAGTAAAAGCAGTCGCAGCAGCTTTGCGTCAGCATCCGGCAGTGAACAGCTCCTGGCTTGGTGATCGTATCCGCACCAATCATCACATCAATATTGGTGTAGCGGTAGCTGTAGATGAAGGACTGTTAGTACCTGTGGTTCGTTTCGCCGACAGCAAAACACTCAGCCAGATTGCCACCGAAGTAAAGGACTACGCCAAGCGCGCAAAAGAAAAGAAACTGCAGCCGCAGGACTGGGAAGGAAACACCTTCACCATCTCCAATCTCGGCATGTTTAACATTGAAGAGTTCACTGCCATTATCAATCCGCCGGATGCCTGTATCCTCGCAGTTGGCGCCATCAAACAGGTTCCCGTTGTGAAAAACGGAATGGTACAACCCGGTAACGTAATGAAAGTAACCCTCAGCTGCGATCACCGTGTGGTAGATGGTGTTGTAGGATCGAAATTCCTCAACACGTTTAAAGCCCTGCTCGAGAATCCGGTAATTCTGCTCGGGATGAACAATATCTGATCTTCAATCTACCTATTCAAACGCCACGAATTGTACAACAATCCGTGGCGTTTTTTTTTTCGTAAAATCCTTTTTATCTTTAATTATTAATCCGTCCCCATGAAAAAGCAGACTTCGATTACCGGAATTTTAATGTTTGTTTGCACCCTTCACATCTGCAGCTTGACGAAAGCTCAATCCGGAGAAGCATACGATAGTCTGAGCACAAAAGCCTACGAACTATACGAAGCAAAACAATTCCGCGCTTCTGCTGAAACGTATAGTATGGCTTTTAAAAGTCTCGATTGGAAAGGCACCTCCAACGACCGGTACAACGCTGCCTGTAGCTGGGCCCTGGCGGGTGTACCTGACAGTGCTTTCTTCCAGCTGAACAAGCTGGTCACTGCCATGAAATACAAAAACTACAACCATATCACCACCGACACCGATTTAAATTCACTGCACGAGGATAAACGCTGGAAGCCACTGCTGGAACAGATTAAACAGAATAAAGAGAAAGCAGAAGCGCAACTCAATCGTGAACTGGCGACAATGCTTGACAGTATCTTCGACAAAGACCAAGAGCCACGTCACCGCATCGAAAAAGTAAGGACAACATATGGAAACGTATCCGATGAGATGAAAAATCTCTGGAAAGAGATCAGGTTTAACGACTCCATGAATCTGATTAAGGTGAGTGAAATCCTCGATAAGTACGGTTGGCTGGGACCGGATGTGGTTGGTGACAAAGGCAACTCAGTTTTATTTCTCGTGATTCAACATTCCGATTTACCAGTCCAGGAAAAATACCTGCCTATGATGCGTGAAGCCGTGAAGAACGGACATGCTAAGTCAAGTAGTCTTGCTTTGCTCGAAGATCGTGTAGCCTTGCGTCAAGGGCGACTTCAAATTTACGGCAGTCAGATTTCTACAGACCCGAACACAGGGGAATCGTATGTACAACCGCTCCAGGATCCGGATCATGTAGATGAACGTCGCGAAAGTGTTGGGCTTGGCCCACTCTCTAACTATGTAAAAAACTGGGGACTCAAATGGGACGTGGAAGAATACAAGAAAAACCTACCGCATTATTTAGAGTTACAAAAGAAGTAACCGAAGCCATTTCTGCTGAATGACATTATTTTCGTTTACGGTAGTTGAGTGTCTGCGTAAAATTTCTTTACAAACACAAGGTAGTCGAGTGGTTGTGTAAGATTACTCTTCGATTTTAAGTTGATCGAGTGGTTGTCTAAAATTACTCTACAATTCGAAGGTGGTCGATGCGTTATTAAAATTACTTTACGAGTCGAAGGTGGTCGACTGGTCATTTGATGCAAGCCATGTTTGCATCAAATGACTGTATCGAGACCACCGACAACCACCGACAACCACTGTGCCTACTCCTCGTACATCTTCTCCACCAGTTGCTTGTTCGCTTCGAGAATCACTTTTCTTTTCAAACTAAGCTTGGGTGTCATCTCCCCTCTGTCGATGCTCCATTCACGGGGCATTAATTGGATTTTCTTAATAGTTTCATAGGAACCTAAGGAATCATTCACAAAATTCACATCCTTCATTACCCTGTTCTTCACACGTTCAATGGCAATGAGCTCTTCGTTGGTGGCGGGAACCGGAATCTGCTTCCGCTCGCACCATTCCTTCACGAAGGCGAAGTTAGGCACAATCAGTGCAGCCGCATACTTACGGTTCTCGCCAATCACCATCACCTGCTCAACAAAACGTGATTCTTTAATTTTATTTTCGATGGACTGAGGTACGATGTATTTACCACCGGAGGTCTTGAAGATTTCCTTTTTCCGGTCAGTGATGCGGAGATAAACGCCATCTACCAGCTCGCCAATATCACCGGTATGCAACCAGCCATCACTGTCGATCATTTCTGCAGTAAGATCAGGACGCTTATAATACCCTAACATCACATTCGGGCCTTTGCAGAGAATCTCCCCATCTTCGGCTATGCGTACCGTTACCCGGTCGAGTGCTTTTCCCACCGTTGTGAATTTGAGTCCGCCGGGTTCGAGGGTATTCACACAGATCACCGGACTCGTCTCTGTTAATCCATATCCTTCCAGAATCGGAATCTGCGCGGCCCAGAAGATGCGTGCCAGTCGCGGCTGGAGGGCTGCACCTCCTGAAATCGCTACCCGAACTTTTCCGCCGAGTGCTTCCTGCCATTTGCTGAAGATGAGTTTACGCGCGATCTTCAACTGAAACTCATACCAGAGGCCATTCGCTCCGTTAATTTCGTATTTGAGTCCGAGCTCCACCGCCCAGAAGAACAGTTTTTTCTTGATACCGGTGAGATCCGATCCTTTCGCGATGATCTTATCATACACTTTCTCGAAGAGTCGCGGCACGCAACCAAAAATCTCAGGCTGTACTTCCTTCAGATTGTCCGCCACTTTCTCAATGCTCTCCGCATAATAGATACTCACGCCGAGATACATGTAGAGATAACTAAGCACGCGCTCATAGACGTGGTTAAGCGGAAGAAAACTCAGTGCTCTGCAATTCACATCCACGGGAGCCAGAATACGGGCTGCGATGATCTGCGAGAGAATATTATCATGCGAAAGCATCACACCCTTCGGGAATCCGGTAGTGCCGCTGGTATATAACAATGTTGCGAGATCATTCGGACCGATGGTGCTTTTGATCGCATCGATCTCTGCCTTTGCGGGATGTTGTTTTCCTTTCTCTGTAATTTCCGACCAGTGTGGCTTACCTGGAATCTGATCAAACGTAAATATGCCCTGGATACCGGGTAACTCTTTCGCTACCAGCTCCACCTTGTCCCATAATTCCTGACTGGATACGAAAATAAATTTCACTTCCGCATCGGTCAGGATGAACTTCAGATCGGCTGCGCTGATGGTGGGATAAATCGGCACGTGAATAGCACCGGCCTGCATCATGCCCAGATCAACGAAATTCCATTCGGGACGGTTATTGCTCAGGGTAGCGATCTTCTCGCCCTTTTTCAAACCCATCGCAAGCAATCCATAACTAACCAGCTCCACATTCTCAAGAAACGATCGGGTAGAATGTTTCACCCATACCCCATTCACTTTACCGGCAAGTGCATCAGGTTTATCGGGATATAATTCACGGTAGCGGTCTGATAAGTCGAAGAGACGGGTTACATTCATATCGCGAAATGCTGTAGCTTTAGGTCAAATATAGTATCCATTAACGATTTTACGAAATCGATCCGTAAGAAGTTGCCTATGTCTGTTAACACTTCGTTTAGTAAAATGTTTGGTCTGAGGTTGCCCATTATCATGGCACCGATGTTCCTGGTGAGCAATGAAAAGATGATGGAAGCCGCACTTGACGCCGGAATTGCCGGTACATTTCCATCGTTGAATTACCGGGAAAAAGGAGAACTCAAGCGGGTGCTTTCGGGACTAAACGCCTATAAAAAGCAACAGCATTCACAAGGTATCACGGGCGTAAATCTCATTGTTCAGCAGACCAATCCCCTCTATCGGGAACACCTCTCCGTTTGCGTGGAAGAACAGGTAAAGTTGTTTATAACAAGTCTGGGAAATCCCGTAGAAGTGATCCGGGAAGCGCATAGTTATGGCGGAAAAGTATTCTGCGACGTCACCAACCTCACGCACGCTGAGAAATCCGCATCGCTGGGCTGCGATGGATTCATTGCCGTTACTCAGGGTGCGGGCGGTCATGCGGGTCCCTACCCTAACACCGTTCTCATTCCGGCCTTGCGCGAACGATTTCCGGAAATCCCCATTGTATCCGCCGGTGGTATCGCCGATGGACATGGTATCCTCAGTGCATTGGCAGCGGGAGCGGCCGGCGTAAGTATCGGCACCCGGTTTATCGCCAGTACGGAAGCTTCGGTGAGTGAAGAGTACAAACGTTCAGTTGTAGAAGCCGGCATGGAAGATATCATGATGACTGAACGATTATCGGGTACTCCCTGTGCCGTCATTGCTACACCCTATGCGAAGAAGATCGGTCCGAAGCAGAATTTTTTTGAGAAATGGCTCAGCAGCAACAAGCGCACGAAGAAATATTTCAAGATGCTGGTGCAGTATCGCGGACTCAAAAAACTGGAAGCGGCGGTTCAGCCGGGGAACTATAATAATCTCTGGTCGGCCGGACAAAGTGTAGCACTTATCCATGATATCAAATCCTGTAAAGAGATCATTGACGTGCTCGAAACCGAACTGCTCTCTGCCGAAACAGAGCTCCGCAAAACCTTTACCCCATGATACGGCCCGAAGATCTCATGCGCAAAGCGCAGAACTCCGCTATTTACCGCTGGGTACTAAACCGTGCACTGTGGCGGATGATTCCGTTTAATGGTCCGCATAAATTCAGGATTACGGGTATCAGCAGCGACAATGTCGAACTAACGATACCGTATATCCGAAAAAATCTGAACCATATCAATGGCATTCACGCCTGTGCATTAGCCACCGCTTGCGAATATGTCAGCGGACTCAGTCTGACCCGGGCATTTACCCCCGACAAATACCGGATCATTCTTAAAACGATTCAGATGGAGTATCATTATCAGGGTAAGATGGAACTCCGCAGCCGGTTTGGAATATCTGCCGAAACAATCTCTATATTAAAACAAACCCTGCAACAGGAAGACGCCGTTTTTCACACTTTTGAAGTTAACATTCACGACATTGAAAACAACCATATCTGCACCGGACATATTAACTGGCAGATTAAACCGTGGAGCAAGGCGAAGGTGAGGTGTGTTACGTAGCGCTTGCGCTCTGTCCCGCAATGTGCACTCCGTGCAAGTTGCGGGAGAAGCTGCAGGCTGCAGGGAGCTTGCGTCCCGTCCCGCAATGTGCACTCCGTGCAAGTTGCGGGAGAAGCCTCGGGGCTGCTGGGCCGCAGGGCTACAGGGCTTCAGGGCTGCAGGGCTGCAGAGCTGCAGAGCTACAGGGTTGCAGAGCTGCAGGGTTGCAGGGCTGCAGAGCTACAGGGTTACAGAGCTGCAGAGATAGAGGGTTGCAGAGCTACAGGGCTGCAGGGCTGCAGAGCTGCAGAGCTACAGGGTTGCAGAGCTGCAGGGTTGCAGAGCTACAGAGCTGCAGGGTTGCAGGGCTGCAGAGCTACAGGGTTACAGAGCTGCAGAGATAGAGGGTTGCAGAGCTACAGAGCTACAGGTTTGCAGAGCTGCAGAGATACAGAGGTGCAGCGTTACAGAGACTCAGCGTTATTGAGTTGAAATAGTAAGGGGCTCAGCCTTTTGATTAAACTATATCAATCGCTCGTTAAATTTTCATTCCGAGCTTTTCGGTTACCGATAGAACACCGCCGATGACGCCCAGGGCTGCAACGGCTACTTTGGCTTTCACAGGATTGTTGCGGCTCATCATGATATCCACTTCGTTTTTAAAGCGTCCCCAGTTGGAGGCGTTGAGTACGTCCATCGCTACCGAAATAGTAGGAGTTACGGATCGAGCAGTATGCCACCAGCCATTGGGGATGAACATGGATTCGCCGGGTCCAACTACAAAAGAGATGGGCGTAGCATTAGCCCACTTCGGGAATTTCTTTAAGTCGGGGTTACGTTGATTGTCGATAAGTGACACCCATGGATTGTTGGGATCAGGATACACGCAATCGGTTTGGCTGGGCGGAATCACCGTGAATTCTTTATGGCCGTAAAGCTGATTGATATAGGCATGCAGGGCCATGTAATCGTAATGCATATAGGGAAACTGTCCGCCGGGACTTCCGAAGAAAATCTCTAACGTATCCGCACCTCCGATAAATCCTTTTGGTAAAAGTTTGCTATGGGTACGATCAGGCAAGGCGAAATTATATCGGGGACTCACATCCGGCACCAGCTCAGGATAATCACGGTCGATTTGCAGTTTGCAGGGATATGGAGCAGGATTATCTTCCGTCGCCGTCATCATCAGATCGATGAAATCACCTAGCTTGAATTCCTGACCCTGCACCACTACCTTACGATCACCATAGTTGGTTTTGAAAAATTCCGGCGTGAATTTTTTCAAGGCGGGCCACTTCTCCGTAGCATCGCCGAAAACAACCGGATAGTTTTTAAATAAATGTTCGTTTTTGAACTCTTCGTACGACATACCGTACTTCTTGTTCACAACGATATCGCCCAAGCGGGCCAGCTCAACAACTTTAGTAGCCATAAAGACAGTTAATTTTCAAGTGGCGTAAAGGTAAACCCGATTTGGCCAAAGTCAACCCTTGTTTTGTGAAATATCACCTTTTTCAGGCAAAATACATTGTTTTCCTGACCAAGGATTGGTTAAATTTGTAAAAATCCTACATAATTCTATGAAATACCTGATGGCGCTGGCTCTTATCGCCGGACTCTCCTTCACTACTCTTGCACAAACCGGCAAAATCAATCCAACCACAGAAGAAGAATATACCATGGGTGCAGTGGGTTATAAGATGTTCATGCAGATGGGCGTTGAGTTGAAAAACAATTATAAGGTGAAAGACATTTCCGAGTACGAATATGCAGAACGCAAAGCCGCTTTTAAAGGCCTCTATCGTCCGGGCGAGGATAAACCTTGTGCCATTATTCTTGTATACACCAAACTGCGCGGAGCGCCTGAATATTTCTGTATTCCGACTGTCGATGCGCCCGAATTTCTTTGGGATAAATACCGGATGAGTCTCAAAGGAGAAACCGACAGCCGTCAGGAACAGCTTGAGTTTTTCAGCTTCGCGCTGGCCAAGGCGTTGATGCTTTACGCGGTTAAATGATCCGTGCCGGAACTCTGCTCCTCCTGTTTCTGCCCTGTCTGCTGCAGGGACAATCGCGGGCAGGTGCTTTTTTCAGGTTAAGTGGTCCCGAAAAAATCTGGACACTTCTGCATCCTTTCAAAGCCGGCCGCGCCTGGAAGATCTCCCGCGAGACACGGCTTCAGGTAGAAAAATTTCGTATGCATACCGAGCTTGACACCTTTAGCCATGGCGGAAAACTCGACGCTTTTCGTCATACTTACTGGATGGCCCGATTAACACAATCGATCGGACCAAGGGCTACACTTAAACTTGGCAAGGCACACGAACGGGGTAATTACCGGCAATTCAGAAAAGGGAAAGGAGAAGACGGAATTGTGCAGGACTCCACCGCCTGTGAGATGGATCTCCGCAACAACGAAGCCGGTATTGCGCTTGGCAAAAAACATCTCTCTGCGTCTGCCGACAGCATCACGACACTGATCATCGACCTGATACGATCGGGTAACCTCACCATCATGAAACGAAATACGATGGGTCAGTTCTGTACCTGTGAGGGCCAGATTGTTAAATTGCCGATTGGACGAAAAAGATCATGGGCACTTCCCTATTGCCTCATCCGAAGTAACAGTACACCTTGATCCATTCACCCTTTTCTCATGAAAAAACGTGCATTTTACATTAAATTCGTTGCCTTAATTACCATGAAAAAGACTGCGTTCACCGTCCTCCTTATCCTATTCTCCTACACATCAGGGTTTACACAAACACCGGGCATCAATTTCCGTCCCATCACTTTCGACGAAGCCATTCAGGCTGCAAAGAAAGAAAAGAAGCCTATCTTCCTCCATGCTTATGCCACCTGGTGTCACTACTGCGAACACATGAAAGACAGTGTATATCCGAACCCAAAAGTTGGCGATTTCTACAATAAAAACTTCGTGTGCGTAAAGATGGACATGGAGAAAGAAGGGGCAAACCTTAATAAAAAACTGAAAGTACAGAACTATCCTGCCCTCGTTTTTTTCGACTACAACAACACGGTGATGATGCATCGGGTAGCAGGGCAACGGACCATCGATGAAATGGTGGAAATCGGAAAAGATGCACTTGACAGCACCAAACAACTTCGCTATTTCGAACAGAAATATTACAACAAATCAGGTACCCCAAAAGAAACCTATACTTATCTAAAAATGCTTGAGCGGGCCGGGCTTGACAATCAGGTAGTTCTCAATGCTTATCTGAGCGAAATCCCTGACAAAGATCTGCTGACACAAGACAACTGGAGAATCATGTACGACCTTTATCGGGATGTAGAAATGGCTGTTACCCAAAAAATCATCTTCAACCGTTCTGCTTACGCTAAAAAGTACACAGCCGATTCCATCGACAACAAGATTATCTCGCTTTATACTGGCACATTGATGCAGAAAGTGCAAAAGCTCGACACAATGGCGTATAAAAATATCATAGAGAAGCTGAGAAAAACCAATCTCGACATCACCGACAAGATCATTGCTTTTGCTGAGTTAAACAAAAGCAAAGTGCGTTCCGACTGGAAACGCTATCAGATCGAAGCCGTTCCCTTCGTGGAAAAATACTGCAAAGATGACTACAGAAGACTAAATGAGATTGCCTACAACTTTTACGAACGCGTTTATAATCCTGAAATGTTAGCCAAAGCGCTGGAATGGTCGAAAATGGCGGTAAGTATCCAGAACACCATCCGCAATAATTATACACTGGCTTGCCTGCATTATAAAATCGGAAACAAGCAGGAAGCGCTTTCGACCATAAATCTAACGATTGAGATGGCGAAGAAAAACGGCACCGATTATAAGCAGCCGATGCTGTTACTGGAGAAGATTGAGGCGATGCCTTAATCCGGCATCATTCGCGCTGCCTGTAAAATGCACTACTCACCATTACCAGGCTTGTGGAGAGTACAATAAAGAACAACAAGCCGGTATGAAGCTCTGGAATTTTCATGGTCTCCGGCAAACTCAGATATAAGAGGATGGAAATGAGTCCGCGCGGGGAAAACAATAACTCCGGCATTACTTTCCGGATCACTACCGGCAATGCGATTAAGCGCGAGAGATAAATAACGCCAAGTACCGCAAGACCAATTTTCAGCATTATAGGATCTGTGAGCAGACTAAGGTCAATTATAAACCCAAACAATACAAAGAAGAAGGTTTTTACGAGGAATACACCTTCGGCAGTAATGCTGTGCAGGAGATGAAAGTCGCTACGGAATGAATCGGCATGAAACAGTTCCTTTATTCGTGGATGTCGAATGAGATGCACATTCCTCACCAGTAAACCGAAGATGAGCACGAGGATCAGTGAAGACAAATGCAATTCCTTCCCGATAGCATAGAGTAATACCATAAAGGCGATGATCATCACGAATTTGACATGATGCGTAATTTGTCTCAGAAGATACAGCAATAACGAGCAAAACAAGAGTGATAACGCAGTCACGATAGTTAATTCGGTGAGCAGACTACCTATCACCGGCAAGGTGACCGCTGAATATTGCAGTGCGTAGTTAAAGAATACAATTCCAAAAATATCGCTGAATGAACTCTCGAAGGTGATGAATTCTCGGGAGGTGGCTGACAGATTTTTTGCCGAAGGAATTGCGATAGCCGAACTAATGACCGAATATGGAATGGCATTGATCAGGGCAGTATAAAAAGTCGCGCCTGTAAACAACTGAAACACGAAAGCAATTCCCAATGAAGTTAATAACAGAATAAGAAGCGACAACACAAACGCATTCCGAATGATTGGTTTCTTCTCCCTTTTATATTCGAGCTCCAGACCACCTTCGAAAACGATCAGGATTAGTCCGAGGGTTCCGATTGTGGGTATGACCCGCATAAAGTCGATGGTGACTATTCCAAGTGAAGAAGCAATTACCTTCAGACAAACACCAAGCGCGATCAACAGCAACACAGAAGGAATCCTCAGTTTCTTTGCTGTCAGCTCCAGCAAATAGCCCAGCAGGATCAGCGAACAAATGATTATTAAAATTACACCGGTGCTCATTGAACAAATGTAACAGAAAAACACTAAGTTTTTGTTCTCTATTTCAAGATGCTGGCGAAAGCAATGACATGTCCATCCGGGTCGGCGAGATAACCCACACGATGGCCCCAGTCGTGGTCGGATGGTGCTGAAACGATCTTTGCTCCCATTTCAACGGCATGAGAAAAGGACTTGTCAGCATCCGCCACAACGAGATACAATTCGCAACGGGGAATACCAGCTCCGGTGGCCGGGTCCGGTAAAGCAGGTGTAATGATTTGTGCGATCCCCTTTTCGGGCATTATCCCGAGCTTCAATCCCGGATGAATCTGAAACTCCGTCATTCCGGGGACATCCAGTACCGGTTCTAACTCCAGCAAACGGACATAGAAGTCAGCTGATCGTTTCTGATCACTCACATAGAGAATTACCAACGTTTCATTTATCTCCATTTACAAGGCGCTGAAAACAATTTCTCCCCCTATCACTGTCATGTATATCCGTAAATTGATAAGGTTCTGATCCGGCTCGGTCAGCAGGTCCTTTTCCAGAATTACAAAATCGGCATTCTTTCCTTTTTCCAGGCTTCCCCTTTCTTTTTCCTCGAAAGAAGCATAGGCGGCCCAGATGGTCATCGCGCGCAAAGCCTGTTCGCGGGAAATTGCATTCTCTGCATTAAAACCTCCTTCCGGATAATTCTTCTTATCTTTTCTCACCACTGCAGCATAAAATCCATAGAGCGGATTGATATCTTCCACCGGAAAATCTGAACCCGCTGCAATCATCCCGTTCTGCTCCAGCAACTGTTTGTAGGCATACGCATACTTCACCCGTTCTTTCCCGAGACGATCGCCAGCCCAGTACATATCCGAAGTAGCGTGAGTTGGCTGCACACTAGGAATAATGCTGTACTGTCCGAACAGCGAAAAATCATCCGGCGATAAGACCTGGGCATGTTCTATTCTCCACCGTTTATTGTTATTCGTCTGCAGTACATCTCCATAAATCTGAAGCAGGAGATGATTCGCTGAATCACCGATGCAATGTGTATTGAGTTGAAATCCAATGGCATCAATTGCCCTTGCTGCATTCTTCAGTGAGTCAACAGAAGCGAGCAGAAAACCCTTATGTCCGGGAAGATCCGCATAATCATGCAAGAGACAGGCGCCACGCGAACCAAGTGCACCATCGGCATACAGCTTAAAAGAACAAACGTGCAGACGATCGCTTTTATAGGCTCCATGCTTCCGGTAGTAGGAAAGGTTTCCCGGATTATAGCTGACCATGGCATTGATGCGCATTTTCAGTTTGCCGGCATTCTGCAGGGAATCGATCAACAGAATTGTTTTTACATCCAGGCCTGCATCTACCACGGAAGTGAGTCCCACCGCGAAACAATTCTGCTGCGCATTCAACAATGCTTCTTCGAGCTGAAGTGTACCCGGTTCAGGAATAATCGCTTTTACCAGATCCACGGCATTGTCGATGAGGAGTCCTGTGGGTTCACCATTTTTCAGCAACACGTCACCTCCTACCACTTTAGTATCTTTAGTAATACCGGCTAACGTTAAGGCCTTACCGTTTACCAACGCTGCGTGTCCGTCAATCCGCATGAGAAAGACCGGTACATCCGGAAAAAGAGAATCGAGCTTTGATCGTTCGGGCCATGATTTATCATCCCAATCGTTCTGATCCCAACCCCGACCAAAGACCCAACCCATGAACCGGCGGTCTTTGTATTTCACCAGCGTATCCACGATGGCATCGAAGGAAGTTGTTCCGATCAGCCAGGTTTTCTTCAGATCAACGCCATATCCGTAGAAATGGCAATGCGCATCATAAAAGCCGGGATAAACAAATTTCCCCTGTAGATCGACCCGTTCCTTCGCATCAAACCGCTCCATATCTGCAGTTGTTCCCACAGCGAGAATCTTTCCATCCTTCACCGCGAAGGCTTCCGCTTTTGAAAATGCTGAATCGACCGTATAAACTACACCATTGAAGTACACTGCATCGGCCTGTTCTTTATGACTACAGGAGGAGATGATGATCAGCGAACAGAAAAGAAAAAAGAAGTTTCTCATGATTTATGAATATACAAGGCATTGGCCTGCGCCAGTGGGGTTACAGTAATATCATTAATGCCGACATGATGCGGGCGGGAAACTGCGAACCAGACAATCTCAGCGATATCTTCGGCCTGCAAGGGATCAAAGCCTTTGTACACATTCTTCGCTTTCTCTTTATCACCCTTAAAACGCACGACCGAGAATTCCGTCTCTGCAGCACCGGGGTTCACAGAGGTAACCTTGATTCCGTGTGGCAACAAATCGATCCGCATGGATTTCGAAAGCGCATCTACGGCGAACTTAGTGGCGCAATAGACATTACCGTATGCATAAGCATCTTTTCCTGCTGTACTTCCAATATTGATCACATGTCCCTTTTTACGATGCACCATCCACGGCGTAACAATGCGACTCACATACAGCAGCCCTTTCACATTTGTATCGATCATCTGTTCCCAGTCGTCGATATTTCCTTCGTTGATGGTAGCGAATCCGGCTGCGAGTCCCGCATTGTTCACCAAAACATCGATCTCCTTCCAGTCGTGGGGTAAGGCATTCAATTCTTCTTCCACCTGCTTCCGTTTCCTCACATCGATATTGAGGGTAAACACTTTCACATCATACGTATCGAGAATAATATGCTGCAATTCTTCCAGACGTTCTTCGCGACGGCCGACGATGATAACGTTCCAACCGTGCTCAGCAAATTTCAAGGCGATGGCGCGACCAAATCCGGATGTCGCCCCTGTGATTAATGCAATCATGGTAACTGAATTTATTCCTGGCAAAGGTACCTAAATTAATTGGTGAATTGCCGCAGGCCTCGAGCTTGCCTCGATGGCTGAAGGCCCCGAGCGAGGAACGAGCCTCGGGGGTGAATTGGTGTCCCGTCATTGCTTTGGAATGCGGGATGGTGGATTGGCAAGTTGGCAAATCAATGTGAATTCGTGAATTGGCGAGTTGGTGAATCAATGAGCATTAACTTTTCTGCCGAAATTAATCAGTGCAAATTCATTCAATCCGCCTTATGTCGTGTTCCTAACTACCAAATACTACAGATGATGGGCTTTCTAATTGCAAGAAATCGTGTCCGGCTTGATGGATGTTTACGCAGACAGATTGAGACTTTACGACTTAAAAAGCCTTACGTGGTGCAACCTGAAGTTTGCTGTTTTTATAGCCATAAGAGAAATACAGCACCAGTCCGATCACCAGCCAGATGGTGAAACCGATCCATTGATGAACGTGAATTTGTGCCATCAGATAGAGGCAGGTAAGTATACCCATAACCGGTATCAGGGAGAGGTTACGCAGAAAGCTGAATACAGAGAGCAAAGCGAAGACAATGAAGAAAATAAAATTCGGCACCGACTCGATTGACACCAATGGATTGACATGATCATGCACCCAGGCGGATTCCAGCAAACCCAGCCACAGCATCACCGCAATATAAATCACCGGCATAATCCATTTTCCGTTGTAATAGGGAACCTTAAACTTACGGGGAAGATCGGCGTGTTTCTGCATCATGAGTACACCACCACAAACCAGAATAAAAGCAAAAAGTGTCCCGATAGAACAGAGGTCGGTCACAGTCGCCATATCGATAAAGAAAATCGGAATACCAACGAGGAAACCTGTTACAATCGTTGCGAAAGATGGTGTTCCATAACGGGGATGCACTACCGAAAATTTCTTCGGCAGCAGTCCGTCGCGGCTCATGCTCATCCAGATCCGCGGTTGTCCGAGCTGAAACACCAGCAGCACGGAGGCCATGGCAAAAACCGCACTCACGGCAATTACTCCGCTAATCCAGTTTAATCCTCGTCTCCCGAACACGAACGCCAGCGGATCATCCACACGCAGTTCCTTATAGTCCACCATTCCGGTGAGCACCAGCGCAATCAGAATATACAGAACCGTACAGATGATAATCGAATAGAACATCCCTTTCGGCAGATCACGCTGCGGATTATGACATTCTTCCGCTGTCGTGGAGATCGCATCGAAACCGATATAAGCGAAGAACACACCCGATACACCTGCAAATACTCCCGCCCAACCTTCCGGAAGGAAAGGCGTCCAGTTCTCACCCTGCACATAAAAAGCGCCGACAGCGATAACCATGATCACCACCGCAAGTTTCACCAGCACCATCATATTGCCTGCGTTCTTCGATTCTTTTATTCCACGATACACCAGCCAGGTGATAAGCACATTGATCACCAATGCAGGAATATCCATAATAATCCGTATTCCGGCTACGATGGGCGCAGTTGTCCACGCCCGCCAGGCTTCTGTATCCATGATAGCCGGAGCGGCACCTGCGAGCTGAGATGCTTCAAACGCTCTTTTCGCGGAGAAGTAATCGATGCCTGACCAGGCCGGCAGTATTATTCCATCCGGAAATCCAAGTTCCGGAATACGAATATGACTTAGCAAGGTTGAAAAATATCCAGACCATGAAATGGCCACAACGATATTTCCGATAGCGTACTCCATGATCAACGCCCAGCCGATGATCCATGCGAATAATTCACCGAATGCAACATACGAATAGGTATAGGCTGAACCGCTCACCGGCACCATACTTGAAAATTCCGCATAACAAAAAGCAGCGAAGCTACAGGCGATAGCTGTGAAGATAAAAAGGAAAACCACACCCGGGCCTCCATCTGCACTGGCGCTGCCGATGGTACTGAAAATACCTGCGCCGATGATGGCCGCAATACCCAGGGCTGTCAGATCCCTGACACCGAGATGACGTTTCAGCAACCCATGACTTTCTGACTCTCCCGCTGCTACCTGTTGCAGGATTTGCTTCACTGATTTCTTACGGAATAAATTCATACTGACAGTGGTTATCCGAGCAAATATACTTTTAAAACAACAGCAAAAAAAACGAACTCATTACCCGGATCACTACATCGTTGCCTTGCGCTTTCCTGAGAACACAATAACATTCAATGCAGCCAGCACCAATAAAAGTACACCCGGCATCCTGTATCTGACCAGCGTTCCCAGTACCGGCGTAGTAAGTCCGCTGATCACCAGTATAGCAGCACCGGCAATGACGCCGAATGAAGCCATATAAACATATCCTCTTCCTTTTCTTACCCAAATCACAAATGCGATCAGCAATAACACCGAGGCGACTAAACTTTCAGCAAACATCGGCCACATCACCGATGATGAAATCTGTGCCGGTAAGGGTTGAACAAGCGCATAAATAAATGCATAGGGCATGAAACGAATCAGGCTCCAGTCGGTAGGTGCAAAAGGAACTGGGTCCAGCAAACTACCGGCCTTCATAAACACCGCGAAGCGCCACATATTTAACTGCTGACCGTACAGCAATGATGGCAGGTGCAACACGGGAACGATATGCCCAACGATCATCACAAGCAGAAAGCAAGAAGCATACACCAACGTCATTTTCCATTCACTTTCCTTCACGGCAGGCCAGGCAATAAAAGTTATGACGCCGGGCAAGAGGATCAGCAGCCAGAAATATTTCAACAGACAGAAACCGGTCAATACCAATGAAAACAAAATAAGATTCCGCAATGTCTTCGCCTCTTTCAGCAGCACCATTGTTCTCAGCAAGGCACCCATCACAAACAACAACAAAGGCTCTTTTAATACCGGAGAACCCCAAAGGAGAACATTCGGCAACAATGCAATCAGCCATGTCCATAAAGGAATTTTCCGGTTCTCAGGGTTTGTCAGAAAGAAACCGAGCAGCCACCGGATACCGAAAACAGCAAGCACATTGGACCAAAGAAGATGCAGCCAGAGATTTCCTTCAGTTACGATCGTCAAAAGAGCATGAAAACGCGTTACAGTCTGTGCATCGTTATACCCTCCGCGAAACCCGCTGTCATACCAAATCTGAAGTTCAGGCAATACCTGTTGAATCTGAGCACTGCTTTCGTCACCAAGGAAGATCAGGCGAAAGAAAGCGCCAGGATAGCGATGAAAGAAATCACCAAGCAGCCGCGCATCGGACATATACCCATGCATATCACCTCCACCATACTGAACCAGATAATAATCAGTGAGCAGATAACCGGCAATGACTTTTACCACCACCAAAATACCCATAGCCATCGCCGTTAGAATATCTTCACGTCTGAACACCCAACGCCACCACACCAACAACGCCACTATGATATGCAAGCCGGCTACCATCTACTCAGTCTTTTGCCACCGAACGACCAACCGACCACCCTTCTCCGCTCATCCATTTCCGCCAAGAAATACAGGCGAAGAAAAAAATTACGAACGGGAGTCCCGGCACTTTATACCGAACCAATGCTCCGATGATTGGCGTTACCCATCCAGAGAGAATAAAAATAAAACTGCCAAACAGAAACAAAGCTATCGAAGTGGCATTCAGCCCGGCCCAATACTCCTTCTTCACTGCGCTGATCATCATCAGCAACAGGAACAGGATAAACAGGTTCTCCACCACTGAAAACCACATCAGGAGATTATGCGCCTGCCAGGGTAAAGGGAGAAAGAGTGATCGAAGGAATGCCCCTGGAGCAGTCACGATAAGACTGGACCAATCGGGAGTAATTCGCTGGATCTCCACCAGACTCCTTGCCTGATCGCGGGAAGCCACGTGATAAAACTCTGCCTGTTTATTGGCAATCAGTGTTGGAACATCCTGCCCCGTCATAAGGGGAGCAATCAAGGCCAAAACCAACAGGTAGATACCGAACACAATACCATTCAGCTGCCACTTGTTAATTCCATTTTCACCGGAAACGAGGTAAATGATAATGACCGGAACAAGAAGAAAGAAAACATATGCTTTAACCGTGAGGAGAATGAGGGCAGAAAATAAGACACCAGCAATGACAGCTACATTCATCTGCCTTAACAACTTCCACTTCTCCAACTGGTAAAACAAGCTCCCTAATGCAAACACCAGGAACGCTTCCTTAATCATTCCCGATGTCCATAACAAAGTAGAAGGCAGGAGATACACCACCACTGTGAGTAAGACTTCCCGGCCGGGCGCCAATCGATGCAGCCAGCGAAAGATCCCCGTTAATCCGGTCATGGCCAGAAAGCACATCAGCACTGCATGCGGGAAATAAGTTCCCATTGAAAACAGCCGCAGAAAAGCATTCACCCGGATCATGGTACGGCTATCATTGAAAATCAAGTCGGTATTATACCAGTTATTCATGGTATCATAATACGGTTGCAACACCGGATCATCCGAACCGATACCGGTTAGCATAGAAAAATAATGCCCGGGATGTGTCGTAAGGCTATAATAAATCACAGCCGAATCGTCGTAGTACCGGAAGATATCCGCATACGCCCTTTCGGTATAGAAACGGGTATAGATCAAATACAGGAGGATAGCTGCCCCAATCTTAGTTATGAACAACAGTTGAAAAACCCGTACCGGCACCCCTTCCACACGGAAAATTTTCCATCTGCCAATCAGGTAAATAGCAAAAAAAATACAGGCCAGACTCAGGGCGGTTTCCAACATAGGCCTCAAAGATAAAAATGTTCGTCTTATAGCCACATAAGGACTATTTTTGCAGGATAATCCGGAAACACCCGGACAGCATAACCGCGAAAAAACCATCAACATGTCATCAGCCACCGAAGAACTCACCACCGTAGAAACCGCCGGGAAACTGGGGCTCCTTCCTGAAGAATTTGAAAAGATCAAGTCGATTCTCGGAAGAGTACCCAACTTTACCGAGCTGAGTATTTATTCCGTGATGTGGTCGGAACATTGCTCATACAAGAACTCTATAGTCTGGCTAAAGACTTTACCAAAAGATGGCCCGCATATGCTGGCAAAAGCGGGCGAAGAGAACGCAGGCCTGGTAGCCATTGGCGACGGGCTCGCTTGCGCATTCAAGATTGAATCGCACAACCATCCATCAGCGATTGAACCTTATCAGGGTGCTGCAACCGGAGTCGGTGGTATCAACCGCGATATATTCACCATGGGCGCCAGACCTATTGCTCAACTGAACTCTTTGCGTTTCGGCAATCCCAAACTGACGAAAACGCAATGGCTGATGCGTGGCGTGGTGAAAGGTATTGGTGATTATGGCAATGCCTTCGGAGTACCAACCGTAGGCGGTGAAGTATTTTTCGACGAATCGTTCAACGTCAACATTCTGGTCAATGCGATGTCGGTCGGAATTGTGAAAGAAGGCGAAACGGTATCTGCGATCTCCTACGGTGCGGGAAACCCGGTGTATATTGTGGGCTCTTCAACAGGGAAGGACGGGATTCACGGAGCAACTTTTGCTTCCGGGGATCTGCACGAAGATTCACACGAGGATCTTCCTTCTGTACAGGTAGGTGACCCGTTCATGGAAAAATTATTACTCGAAGCTACACTGGAAATCATCAAGACCGGAGCTGTAGTTGGTATGCAGGACATGGGTGCAGCGGGGATCATCTGCTCTACCAGTGAGATGTCGGCGAAAGGCGAACACGGCATGAACATCTGGCTCGACAAAGTACCAACGCGTCAGGCCAACATGAAAGGCTGGGAAATTCTGCTGAGTGAATCGCAGGAACGCATGCTGGTGGTGGTGAAAAAAGGACGTGAAGAAGAGATTGAACAGATTTTTGCGAAATGGGATCTGAACTGCACACAGATCGGCGAAGTAATCGAAGGCAACACACTGCATTTTTACATGCACGGTGAAAAACTGGCCGAAGTACCGGCAGAGTCGCTGGTACTGGGCGGAGGGGCACCGGTATATCAGCGGAATTATTCTGAGCCGGCCTATATTAAACTAAACAAGGCCTTTGATCCGGCTTCCATCCCCGTACCTGCAGATCTGCGTCCGGTGATGAAACACCTGGTCTCTCATCCGAATATCGCATCTAAACGTTGGGTATATACGCAATACGACTCGATGGTTGGCACTGTAAACATGAGCACCAACAAGCCGAGTGATGCAGCACTGGTGGATGTACGCGGAACTAAAAAAGCACTCGCATTGAGTGTCGACTGCAACTCACGATACGTTTACAGCGATCCGGAGCAGGGATGCGCAATTGCAGTAGCAGAAGCGGCGCGGAACATTGTCTGCACAGGAGGTGAACCCTCTGCTGTTACGAATTGTCTGAATTTCGGCAATCCTTATAATCCGGAAGTGTACTGGCAGTTTGTCCATTCCATCAAGGGTATGTCGAAGGCCTGCATCGCGCTCGAAACACCTGTTACCGGGGGCAACGTAAGCTTCTATAATCAGAGCAAAAATGAACAAGGAGAGGTTCCGGTATTCCCAACGCCGACCATCGGTATGGTGGGTATCGTTCCTGATAAGAAAAAACAGATGACACTCGATTTCAAGAACGAAGGGGATATCCTTTTCCTCCTGGGATCATCACAAGACGATATCAACGCATCAGAATACCTGTATTCTTTCTGCGGCATTAAAAACAGTCCAGCCCCTTATTTTAACATAGACGAAGAACTCGGCGTGCAGTCCTTGGTGAAAAACCTGATCCGCGAAGGACTGATCCAGAGTGCACATGACGTCAGTGATGGCGGACTGTTTGTTACATTAATCGAGAGTGCTTTCCATCGGGGCATTGGATTCCGGGTTGACACTGATGAAGACTTCCGTAAAGACGCATTCCTCTTCGGAGAAGCACAAGGACGGGTAGTCGTTAGCGTTAGTCCGGACAAACTGGAAGAATTTGTGGAGATGGTCTCCTCCAGTGAAGTAGATTTCACCAATCTGGGCGAAACAGGCGGCAATACTGTCATGATCGACGAAGAAGATTTCGGGCAGATTGCCACCTACAAATCACTTTACGACAACGCCATTGGCGAACTGATGGCGCACGAATAAATTCAGATCTTGAATGAAAAGACCCGGTGAATACTCATCGGGTCTTTTTTATTTCAGGGCTTTCCGTTCTTTCGGCCGAACAATAAAATAATAAGCAGCAACAAGAATTAATCCGATAATTTAAAACACAGTGGCGGTGGGCTGCAAAGTATCATCATAGAAAATCTCAATGCCCCCTCTCACCGAACTGACACATCCTACCCTACAACTGCAGGTTTATGCAGCAGAGCTGGTGTACTTTTCCGGTGCAGCTAAGTGATCGAACGCGCCACCGAAAAGGCGGGTAAGTTCATCATCAATCGGGGCACTTAAAAATCCATCACCCAACGGGTATCCTTCAATTACCAAAGTACGATATGGGATTATTCGTACTTACACAGTTTATCACCGGTTATAAAACGAAAACAGAAAATCTACCAGAGGCCATCTTAACTTTCCATCGCCCATAATTCCCGGTCAGGTGGCCCCATGCCCGGTTGAGGAAAATCAGGAAGGAAGCAAACAGCCCGGCGTTTAGATTTGCACCACCAACATCAAACCACATGAAAAAACTGATACCCTTCCTCCTGCTTCTTCTCTCTGTAAACAGTATTCATGCGCAATGGTCAATTGTTACGACTCCTACCACCGACCCGTTTACATGTGTGGCGGTACCCGGGCACGATACAGCTTATGCGGTCACATCGATCTTCGGCAACGGCGGAAAAATATTCGGAACAAAAAACGGAACCATCTGGACACAACAGGCCACGAATGCCAGTTATCTCCTCACCGTATTTTTCAGAAACACATCACTGGGCTGGGCCGGAGGTGGTGTGATGCCCAACGGTATCATCCTCAAGACCACCGATGGCGGAGTCACCTGGAACACCATTAACACTTCTGTCTATCAGATCTACTCGATATATTTCACCAACGACACCATCGGTTATGCAATCGGTAACGATCCAACTGCCGGAACCTATCATTTATACAAGTCGACTGATGGAGGTAACAACTGGACACAAACACAAACGGGCTTCGACTACCTCCGCTCGATCTGGTTCACCAGCGACAGCATCGGCTACTGTGCCGGTGATAACGGTAGAATCTTCAAGACTACCAACGCCGGGTTGAACTGGACACTCCTCCTTACCGGAGTAGTATTTCACTTCAACGACCAATGTTTCATAAACGACAGCATAGGATGGTCGAACGGACAGTATGTAAACGGGAGATGCTACAAAACCACGGATGCCGGCACTACCTGGGTTCCTCTGGTAAATCCCACAAACACGGTGATGACCTCTGTAAGTTTCACCGACAACAACAACGGCTGGCAGGTTGGTGACAGCGGAAAAATTTTCCATACCGTGAACGGAGGCAACAGCTGGACTCTTCAACCTTCGCACACCCTTGGCAATTTATCCTGCGTGAGAATGTATGACAACAGCAACGGATTTGCCGTCGGATACATTCCTGCAGTAGGTGGTGTGATACTTCGGTACGAATCCTCCTCTGTATCTCTGAATGAAACATCAATCACTGCTCTACAGGTATGGCCCAATCCGGCACACGACCGGCTGCACATCGAAATTCCATCTGGTGAAGCACTTTCCTATCAGCTTACTGATCTGCAGGGGCGGCAAATCAGCACAGGCATTTTCAGCGAAACAAATGCATTTGTTGACATCAGCAAACTAAACGCAGGGATCTACCTTTTGCATTTCCTGAGCGGAGGTTATCCTCCTATACGGTTCATCAAGGACTGATTCCGAGAATACTTTGAATTGCTACATTTGCCGACATGGTGAAGAAGCTCTTCCGTATCCTCCTCCGGACAATCCTTATCCTGTTTCTGCTAAGCATTGTCATGACGGTGCTCTACCGATTCGTTCCGGTGCCTTATACTCCTCTGATGATTCAGCGGTACTTCGAAATGGAAGAAGGAAAGATCGATCATACCTGGAAGCCGCTGGAAGAAATTTCACCGAATCTGCCACTCGCCGTGGTGACAGCAGAAGATCAGAAATTTGAAGAACACTTTGGTTTTGATCTGGAGGCGATTGAGAAAGCCGTTAAGTACAATGAAAAACACAAGGGAAAAAAAGTAAAGGGTGCATCAACGATCTCCCAGCAAACTGCAAAAAATGTTTTTCTCTGGCCGGGACGCAGCTGGATCCGGAAGGGATTCGAAGTATATTTTACCTTTCTGATTGAATTATTCTGGAGCAAGGAAAGAATCATGGAAGTATATCTGAATTCGATTGAAATGGGTCCCGGCGTATATGGTGCAGAAGCAGCAGCGCAGCACTATTTTCGCAAACCTGCATCGAAACTGACGCGTTCCGAATCCGCAGCCATTGCAGCGATTTTACCCAATCCCATCCGGTGGTCAGCAGCAAAGCCAACACCATACATTCAACGGAAGCGCGACTGGATATTACGCCACATGAAATACATCGATTTCAAAGAGATCAATCAGACAGAAAGAAAATAGGGTTCAGAAGCCTATATTGATACCTGTACGAATAATCGGATTTTCGTAAATCTGATAATCAGACTCCAGTACGTTGTAGAGGATCATAAGAGAAATCCCGGAGTTTCCACTTCCAAAACGTTGCAGATACCCTCCTCCCACAAACAGACTACTGATATTTTTACGAACCAGTCTTGTAAAAAGCAGGTTCGGCACTTCCACATTGATCATTTCGTATTCTGAATACGCCATCAGCTGATCAGTAATCAGATACTGACCGAACAAACGTCCCCCATAGGTATTGGTGGTGTACGTATAGTTTTTATCCCTTTTATCAGAATAATACGAGTATGCTGGACCTAGGCCGGCTCCAAGGCGCTCACTGAACCTATAGCCAATTGTGGGGGAAACATTGATATAGGTAAGGCTCCCGAAATAGAGTCCGAGGTTTCCACCGAAAAACAATCTCTCCTTAAACGGCACCCGATGCGGATGATCCGGAGCCGGAGTTGGCACAGATGTCGTATCCTGAGCAAGACAATTTAGCATCAACAAGATCAGGACTATGGAGAGCAGGGAAGATTTTTTCATAGAAATACCACATCCAAAAGTACAATAAATCATCATTTATTATTCCTTTGCAGATGAAAATCGAATATATGCCTGCAAAATTTTACTACCTCGTTACAGGTGCCAGTTCCGGAATTGGCTTTGCTACCGCACTGGAGCTAAGCCGGGACCCGGAAACAACAGTTGTTGCTATAGCCCGTTCGGCAGATAAGCTGCAACACCTACGGAAAACGTCAGGAGATAAAATCATCACCATGGTATTTGATCTCGAAAATGACCAGCCGGAAGCATTAACAAAAGAAATAAAAGAAGCCGGCATTGACCACCTCAACGGCATTGTTCATAATGCCGGTTTTCTTGTGAACCGTCCATTTCAGGATATCACCAACGCAGAGCTTGAACAATGTTACCGCATCAACGTATTTGCGCCTTTCCGGCTGACACAGGCTCTTCTTCCTCTTCTTGAAAAGAGCAACAATGCGCACATCATACACATCAGTTCGATGGGTGGCGTACAAGGATCAGTAAAGTTTCCGGGACTGAGCGCCTATTCATCCAGCAAAGGCGCGCTGAGTGTACTCACCGAATGTCTCGCAGCTGAATTCAGCGAACGTCCGATCCGGGTAAATTGTCTCGCCATCGGTGCTGTGCAGACAGAGATGCTCTCTCAGGCATTTCCGGGATACAAGGCTCCGCTTCAATCTCATGAAATGGCCGGATTCATCACCTGGTTCCTGAAAAACGGCCATCAGTTTTTTAATGGAAAAATCCTGCCGGTTGCCCTAAGTACTCCCTGACTAACGTTTGCGAACCTACGAAAAACATGAAGCGCGTTTTCGGATTCATCTTTCTGCTCTGGTGCTGCATTCCGATGCTGGCATCACTCCTGTTTGTCATTCCCGCCTATGCGCTGCTGTTCAACTTCTCCTCAAAAGAAAAAGGCCCGCACCGCGCACATGCTGTATCGCGTATATGGGCCAGATTTCTTTTCGCCGGTTTTCTCGTCCGGTTTAAGCTCAGTGGAAGAGAAAAAATAGACCCGAAGGGAACCTACGTTTTCATTTCCAACCACCGGTCACTGCTCGACATACCCGCCTACGCACTTGCCTGTAGCAATACGTTTCGTTTTCTCAGTAAAGCAGAACTTGTGAGGGTTCCGTTACTGGGGTATGTGATCCGCAATTTGTACATTACGGTGAACCGGTCAGATAAACGCGACCGTCATCGCAGCATTGAGAAGATGCTTGAATCGCTCAACGAACGCATATCGGTATTTCTGGCACCCGAAGGCACTCGGAATACGGGAGCTGATCCGCTGTTGGAATTCAAAGACGGTGCATTCCGGCTGGCCATTGCAGGCCAGTATCCGTTGGCGGTGCTCGTGCTGCACGATGCAGAGCAGCGGTTGTCGCCACGAAGTCCTCTTGAGATGTATCCCGGCACCATTCACGGAGAATGGATCGGCGTATTTGAAACCCGCGGGATGACCGAAGCGGATATGCCCCGGCTCAAAGAGGAGATTTACCGCAAGATGAGCGACTGCCTTTTAAAAAGGAAGTCGTTGTGAGTCTTATTTTTTCTTTGTGCTTATTTGAGGTGAGTTAAATTTTCCATCAAGAATTTCATAAATAGTGTAGCCATCGACTTCCCGGAATTGCAGAGGTTTATTCAACCCTTTGACCAATTCAAGAACCAGAAAACCTCCGGCGATTTTATCCGGATCGAATTGCATCAGCAGACACGAAGACCTGGCATCATATCCGCTGAAATGCAGTCCCTCCATACAGGCTAATTGCCTCCGGATTTTAAACACAGCCCATTCGGATAACGGGGGAGCGTTCAGGATGAGTTCTTTTGGCGGGCCAGCCCGTACATCACCACCGATCAGTAGTGAAGAGAGGAGTACTGTGTGCCATTTCATGAGGACAAATTAGCGCGACAGGAAAAAGGTTTCAGCAAAAAACAAGCGATTGCTTACATCTATCTTACGTCCTTTTAATTGTGGCTGGATTTTACTTTTAAAAAACAAATTGTAATTTTGGTTTCTCACAACACTCAGAAAGATGTCGAAGCGAATCACCAGTATGGCCGAATACCAGGCCGCCTATACGAAAAGCGTTGAACAACCGGAAGCCTTCTGGTCAGATATCGCATCGGAATTTCAATGGATCAAACCCTGGGATAAAACATTAGAGTGGGGCTTTGACAAATTCAATGTACAATGGTTCAAAGGTGGTCAGGTAAACATCACTGAGAACTGCCTTGACCGTCATCTGGCTACGCGTGGCGATCAGACTGCCATTATCTGGGAACCCAACAATCCTGAAAAACACAGCCGCAGTCTCACCTATCGTCAGCTGCATGCTGAAGTATGCAAAGCAGCCAATATGCTGAAGGCGGCTGGTGTAAAAAAAGGCGACCGCATCTGCATTTATATGCCGATGGTTCCCGAAGCAGCCGTTGCTATGCTGGCTTGCGCGAGAATCGGAGCTATTCACTCGGTGGTTTTTGCCGGCTTCTCCGCCCAATCGCTGGCCGACCGTATTAACGATGCCAGCTGCTCGATGGTCATCACCGCAGATGGTGTTTTCAGAGGTGCGAAAGCCATTGCATTGAAAGATATTGTAGACGAAGCATTGCAGCAATGCACAACCATCCAAAATGTAATTGTATTAAAACATACGCTCACAGAAGTAAAATGGACAGAAGGGCGCGATCACTGGTGGCATGAAGCCATTGCACATTGCAGTGAAGAATGTGCACCTGTTCCCATGGATGCTGAAGACATGCTCTTCATCCTGTACACCTCCGGCTCAACCGGTAAACCTAAAGGAGTTGTACATACAACCGGTGGTTATATGGTTTGGGCTGCATATACTTTTCGCAATGTGTTTCAATACAAAGACGGAGATATCTACTGGTGCACGGCAGATGTGGGCTGGATTACAGGACATAGTTATATCGTTTATGGTCCCTTGCTGGAAGGAGCAACATCGCTGATGTTTGAAGGTATTCCAACGTGGCCGGATGCTGGCCGGTTCTGGCAGATTATTGACAAATACAAGGTAACGATTTTCTATACAGCTCCTACAGCTATCCGTTCGCTCATGGCCTATGGCGATGAATATGTTTATCCTTATTCGCTCGAATCTCTGCATACGCTCGGGTCAGTCGGAGAGCCGATTAACGAAGAAGCATGGCAATGGTATTTCGATAATGTCGGCAAAGGAAAATGCTGGATTGTGGACACCTGGTGGCAGACAGAAACCGGAGGTATCATGATCTCTCCGCTGGCACATATTACGCCCACCAAACCAACCTTTGCAACACTTCCGTTACCGGGCATTCAGCCGGTGCTGGTTGACAGCGAAGGGAAAGAAATCGAAGGCAATAATGTGGAAGGAAATCTTTGTGTGAAGTTCCCCTGGCCGGGCATGTTACGCACCACCTATGGTGATCATGAGCGGTGCTGGATGAATTATTTTTCTACATATAAGAACCTTTATTTTACCGGAGATGGCTGCCGTCGTGATTACGATGGCTATTATCGCATCATTGGTCGTGTGGATGATGTCATCAATGTAAGTGGTCACAGAATGGGGACAGCGGAAGTGGAGAACGCCATCAATGAGCATCCACACGTGATTGAATCAGCTGTTGTCGGATACCCGCATGCCATCAAGGGACAAGGAATTTACGCCTATGTGATCTGTGATCATCAACCTGATCATGCTGATATTCGCAGGAAGGAGATTCTGGATACCGTTTCCAAAGTAATCGGCCCCATTGCCAAACCCGACAAAATTCAGTTTGTGTCCGGTTTGCCAAAGACACGTTCCGGAAAAATAATGCGTCGTATTTTAAGGAAGATAGCAGAAGGAGACACTTCTAACCTCGGAGATACTTCAACGTTACTCGACCCCACGGTCGTAGAAAGCATCAAGGAAGGAGCCGTCTGATTATCTGCCAATAGTACGGAAGAGGGCAGCTATAAAAGGAACCGGATTGAATGATGATATAATTTTCAGATCATCTCGCAGTCCGGTGTCTTCATCCAGAAATGCGAAGATCGATGACGGGGCGTTTTTCCGGTACATCTGCGTAAAGATTTCAGGTCCTCTGCCATTCTCTCTCTGCAAAATATCAATCAGCAGTTTATCATACCAGCGGTGCTTTGCTGAATAAAGACCATGCGTCACACGTCGTCCGGTTTTCAGATTATCGATGATCGTATCCACATTTTTCATCGCATTGTGAAATGAATACCCTGACCCCGGCTTCACCCATCCGCCTGCTGTACCGATTTTTACAATGTATTCCGAATGATAGTGATGAAAAGGGAACAACGACATCGGGATCACACCGTACTCGGTTTCGGAAACAGTATAAGAACTGATCTTTAAATTCTCTTTCAGATACTTCTCTATCGCCTGGTCATAAATTTTCTCATCGACCAGGTGCGGACTAAAATACGTGAACTCCACCAGTGCTTTCGTTGAAGAATGAGGTAATACATACATAAAGGAAGTAGTATCCGGCATACGCGCACTGAAGTCCATCATCACAAACTGCGAGGGATCGAACGCATTATAACCGGTCTCTACCATCCACCCTTTGAAGTGCTGCAGAACACCGGGGTAATTGACCGACTCCTTTGCAAACTGATCCGGCAGACGACTGTCAAATACCATGTCGGCGAGGAGCTCATTTCCGGCAGCCGTAGTGATCGTTACAGGAACACCCACTTGTACAGTTGTCACTTTCTCATGGAGAATTGTAATATTTCCCTGTTGCCGGATTTTCGAAAATGCAAACGTATAAAAATCGATTCCACGGATGGATTTATACACATAGGGCTTCAGTGACAAATCAAGATGAATACCCTTATTTATAAAAGCAGCTTGCTCCCATTTCCGGTACACCACTTCATCGAACTTTCCATTGCCTTTTTCCCAAAACGACCAGGTTCTGTCATTTCTATTTTTCTCATCTGCTTCCAGCAAAAGGATCCTCTTCTCTCTGAAAAAGGCATCTTCCGACATTGCCAATGCGAGTTGAAGTCCTGCTGCACCTGCACCAATGATGGCATAATCGTATATTTCATTCTTTTTCATTGCAGCGAACTCTTGTCAGTCAAAGCTAATCCAACAACAAATAACCTGAAAGATAGTTTAATCAACCGTTGATACAAAACCTCACTTCAGGATTTCCCTGATGTATGTGAAAGTTCAGTTGATGTCCGGATATAATACACCATCCAGGTCACTGCACCCATCAATTTGATCGCATCTTCCAGAAAAGTATCCTTCGGCATCGGCAGCGGCAACAGATCGATGATGGTAGAGAGTCCCAGCAGGAAGAACGCGACGCCCAATGCGATGAAATCAGAATGCAGGAGTTGCTTCCGGTAACGGATAAAATAGATCAGGTAAATATTCAGATAGGTGATGTATACCATATTATCTGAAATCATGAAATACTTCGGGAAAACGAGTTCGTGCAACTGAAAAAGATCATCGAGCGCCATGAGCAGTGTAATCACACCTGAAGCCATCAGAAACTCACGGTTACGGTTATCCGAAACGGAAGGCAAACGAAATGCACAATAAAAGCAGATCGTCATGGCTGCGCTCCAGATGATAATGCCAAGGTTGGAGAAGAATCCCAGGTAGAATGGTGCATTAAGCTGCGCATTCGGATCCTGCGTAAAGGTATCGAGCGGAATATCCTTTACAGTACTTGTAAAGATAGCCAGCAATAAAGCAAGGGTCGTCATCAGCCAGGTGATGAGTAACACCGGCGTTACTTTTCTGAACTGAGAGGCTATGCTGCGCATGGTGAAATGTTATTCGCCAAGAATCTGCCTTTTCTGAAGATTGAATTCATCTTCGGTGAGCAGACCCTTATCCCGCAAGTTACCCAGCTTCTGAATGCGCTCCAACTTGTTCTCAAAATTTTCTTCAACAACTTTTTTACGCGCTCCGGTACCGCTACGGTCGGAGTCGCCACGTTCATCACCCTTCTTCCGCATAAACATCCAGATCAAGGCAATGAGCAGAAAAATACCCACGCCCACATTGAAAATAAACAATACAGAATTAGTATGCGATGACTGAAGATTATCACCCTGCGCATCTTCCAGCTCACTCTTCAGTTTTGTATTCTCTTCCTTCAGATTCAGATTTTCTGCCGACAATTCCTCCATCTTCGCGGTCTGCTGTCGAAGCATTCTGCGCATAGAGTCCTGCTGAATACGAATCAGATCAAGCGTAGAAATCAACGAATCGATGATGAGACCTCTCCTGTCGTATACCATCGCACGCGGCTTTTGCGCAGCAGACGGTGTTTGTGATAACACCTGCGAGCAGGTGAGTACACTGAACAATACTACTGTGAATAATCGTCGGAGCAATTGCATCGGCTTGGGGAACGGTAATTTTTATTGGGCTAATTCATCGAATTCTTGGGCAAATGTAATTCAGATATGGGTCTCTTCATGAAAATTGCATATAAATTTGCCACAGGCGGCTTAAAATCAACAACTTCAACTGCCAATTGGTTATATTTGGTAAAACACCCGCCTGTACTCCGTTCACTACCAAAAACTTAACGTGAAAATTACCTCATACATACGTCTGCTTATCTGCTGTTTCACCGGCTGGTTTTCAACAACTGCCGTGGCGCAACAGCATTTTCTGTTCGGTAGTTTACATTCCCACTCGGAGTATTCAGATGGAAATATGGGTAATAATCCTGCCTATCATGATGTGTTCTCTTGCTTTCAATATATCCGCCAAAACACATTACACGTAAATTACTGGGGCATCTCTGACCACAATCACGGTAGCGCCGGAATGGCAAAGGCTGATTTTTACCGCGGTGTAAACGAGGCGGATTCGGCGAATGAAGATGGTGTATTTCCGGCATTGTACGGAATGGAGTGGGGCGTGATCAGTACAGGTGGCCATATTCTGATTTATGGGATCGATAGTTTGATTGGCTGGGAAAACAACAACTACGATATCTACAACGGGCAATCAGATTACGCCGGACTTTTTACAAAAATTGCAGCACGTGGCGACGATGCCTTTGCCTATCTCGCGCACATGGAAGAAACTGATTATGGCAACCTGCTTTCTCAACCCTACAACAGCACATGGGATGAGGCCATCGTGGGCTGTGCGCTGCGCAATGGTCCGGCATTTTCTACAGACACGACGTATGGAAGTCTGCCTTCCTTCAACTACATTGACCGTTTCAATGATCTGCTGAAGAAAGGTTACCATGTTGCACCCGGCATCGACCACGACAATCATTACATTGTATTCGGACGTACGCATACCGGACGCACCGTGATCATTGCTGATAGTCTCACCCGAACATCGATCATCCGCGCCATACGTGCTATGCACTTCTATGCCAGCGACGACTGGAATGCAGAAGTTTCATTCAGCGTAAACGGAAACATGATGGGCAGTACATGTTCTGACACCGCTGCAGCACAGCTCTATCTGCAAATCAACGATCCCGATGCCGAAAACATCAGCTCCCTAAAAATATGGTATGGTGTTCCGGGAAATAATATTGCCCCGGCACTGCTGACCCAGTCCACCGGAAGCAATACATTGAACTACACCCACGCCATTCCCGCCACCAGCACTTACTACTATTACGCTGAAATTACGCAGGCCGACGGAGATAAAATCTGGACAGCACCGGTCTGGTACACCCGCAACGGCGCCCCTCCTCCACTCGAACTTCTGAACTTTGAAGCCGAGAACATCAACAACTATGCAGTGCTGCACTGGTCGACCCTCAATGAAACGTTCATGGATAGAATTGACATCGAACGATCGTCAGACAACCTGCTGTTTTTTCAATCCGCGCAGATACCACCTACCGGAGGAATCGGGCAAACGGCCAACTACAACTGGACTGATCCTGACCAGGTTGATACCACCATGTATTACCGTCTCCGTCTATTACAACTCAGCGGTCTGGCCACCTTATCTCCGGTACGCAAGGTAGAACCATTGTTTACGGGATTCAGTGTACAACTACAGTCCAACCTGCTTAACGGGACATCGCCCCTTCTTTCGGTAACTCATAACCGTGAGGAAGTTTTCCGGCTTGAAATCATCTCAGAAAACGGTCAGTTGGCCGGCAGCACGACGTTTTACACCCTGCCCGGCACCCTCGAAATCTCATTTAGTGACTTCCGGCTTGCCTCCGGAATGTATTTTTTACGTATCTTCAACAGCGATTATTCTCATCAGGACCTCCAACGCTTCATACTTTATTAATCATGAACTACGTACTGGAAACCGAACGCTGCAGGCTACGGGAGATGCACCCGGATGACGGACCTGCCATGTATGACCTCAACTCCGATCCGGAAGTGATCCGCTTCACCGGCGATGGATCTTTTGAAAGTCCCAACGCCGCCACCGAGTTCCTGCGCAATTACGACGCTTATAAAAAATTCGGGATGGGCAGATGGCTGGTTGAGAAAAAAGACGACAGCAGCATACTTGGATGGTGCGGGCTGAAATTTCTGCCAGAAGAAAATCAGGTTGATCTTGGCTACCGGTTCTTCCGGAAATACTGGGGACAAGGATTTGCGACCGAGACTGCCCGTCGTTGCGTCGAATATGGCTTTGAGCACCTCCACCTGAAACGCATCATCGGCCGGTCAGCCATCGCCAATGAAGCCTCGGTTAAAGTGCTGGAAAAATGCGGACTTAAATTCGAGTGTTTTAACCACCATTTTGCTGAAGAGAGTGTGCAATTTGCCATGAGTCTCGAAGATTATCGTGCTTTCAGGCTCATACGATAGCCGTAAAAAACACGTATTCGTACCTTTGTAAAAATTAATTGATCCATGGCATTGATAAAACCGGTTCGGGGCATTCTTCCGGTAATGGGAAAGGATTGTTATCTCGCTGATAACGCAACAGTAGTTGGAGAAGTGGTGATGGGCGACAACTGCAGTGTTTGGTTTAACGCTGTGGTACGCGGAGATGTGCACTCAATTACCATAGGCAATAATGTTAACATTCAGGACGGAGCCGTGATCCATTGTACGTACCAGAAAGCGAAAACCGTAATCGGCAACAATGTTTCCGTTGGTCACAATGCGCTGATACATGGCTGCACGTTGCATGATAATGTACTGGTGGGCATGGGCGCCATCGTGATGGATCATTGCGTGGTGCACTCCAATTCCATCATTGCAGCCGGCGCAGTGGTGCTGGAAAATACCATTGTAGAAGCGAACTCCATCTATGCCGGTGTTCCCGCGAAAAAAGTCAAGACCATCGACGCTGAACAGACAGCCCGCCTCATTGAAGGGATTGCAAAGAATTACATCATGTATTCTTCGTGGTTTAAAGAAGAATAACTACCGGCAGAACACGTGAAATACTTTATAACGGTCCCGGCTATCCGCCACCCGCAGCAGATATACACCGGAAGCCAGTCCTGTTTTTGATAAGAGACGTTGATTACCGGAATAAATTATTTTCCCGTTATAATCCATCAAATCCACCTGTAAATCCTTTCTGGTTTCCATCGTCTGTATTTCCCAATGATCCGCAAAATCGGCGACCTGTACCGATTGCAATGACGTTTCCTGTACACCAACACCGGTCAGATCTACCGAAATACAAAACGTATCGCTGAAACAATCATTATAGGCAAACAGGCATACGATCCAGACAGAATCATTCTGATACGTATGGACAGGCTGCAGCGAAACCGTATCTGTTGTTCCATCTCCGAAACTCCACTGAAACCCCGTTGCACCTGCAACCGACCCATTAAAATTCAGCGTAAGCGAACCGGAAGATGAAGTGAAAGAAGCATTCACCGGTCCATTCACATCTACCATAAAAGTATCCGCATTACTGCATCCATACGCATTCACATTGCAGATATATTGAGCAGACGATACGGGTATCAACATCGGATTTGAAACAACAGGATTACTTAAACCTGATGTGGGTGTCCAGGCATACGTTCCATTCACATACACCGTCGCATTCAGCTGAAGTGAATCGCCCAGACACAAGGATGTATCACTTCCTGCTTCCAGCGGCAAAGGCAGTGAATAAAGTACAACGGTATCTACAACTACACAACCCTTATAATTGGCAGAAGCAATATACATCGTTGTGAACTTCGGAGAGGCGTTCAGGTTAGCACCCACAAAATTTGGATTCGTGATCGTATCATTATCCGCCCACCAGGTATATTTAACCGGATTTCCGGAAGGATTGGAAATTCCTTGTATCTGTCGTGAATAACCGCAAACAACCGTATCACTTCCGTTCACCGACAGATTCATTGTAAAACCATTGTTGGGAACTGAATCAAAACGATACAAGACATATGCACCACCGGCAGGTGCATTAAACGCAAGTGTATCTACAGTTACCACGCCTCCATTGGCAATACCACTCACATGAATCCGATCAAGTGCATCAATACTTACACCCAAAAAAGCTACATCAGAGGCAGATGCGACTGTTGCTCCACGCAGCCATTGTACCGTTCCTGTAGTATCATGCACCACAACAAAAGCGTTGGTACTTCCCACTGAACCGAGATGATCGAAGGTCAGCTGATTTGTGTATGACTGGCCAATCGTAACCAATCGTCCGTTACGGTAAGTGGTAAATCCCGGATAAGGATAAAACGTATCTGAATTCCCATAGCGAACAAATCTTTTCTGCCCTAATGTATCCACTTTCACCATGAAACAGCTGTTATAATTAGAGGTAAAAACAGTATCCCCGTTGAAAATCCCGGATGCATCCAGCGAACCTATTGCATATACACTTCCGGCCTCATCCGTCGCCACATCATATCCCACAAAATCAGGTCCTCCGCCATAATAAGGTTCGAGTTTAAAAAACCATTGTTCCTGTCCCAGTGCATTGTAGCGGGCAACGAAACCCTGATAACTGAATGTAATATCTTTATATAAATAGCTGTTAGCGCCGAAAATAAAATTCGCGTTATCGATTCCTGTTTGTCCGGTGATGGCCACACCACCGTCGTCACCAACTGAAATTCCCAATGGAGCATCATCAAAATTTGGCGATCCGCAAGCCTTTAGCCAGCGTGTTTGTCCGGAAGGATCAAATGACACCGTAAAAACATCTGTACGTGTAACTGAAGCCCAGCCCTGAGAGTTGGCAATTGAATCACCGTTGAGATACAGCCAGGGTCCTTCGAAGAGTCCGGTGAGATAAATATTTCCGGCAGCATCCACATCTACGGCCCGTCCCATATCATCGTGTTTGAAATTTGTTCCAAAGCTGCGCGAGCCAAACGACTTCAGCAAAGTTGGTGTCCCCAGCGAATCGAATCGTATCAGAAAAACTTCTGCAGAACTATCGGTTACCTGAGTCAGCGTTCCTGCTTTCAGTGTATCCTCAGCATGCGTGCCGGTGAAATAGATATTTTTTTGATCATCCACCACCATCTCATAAACGCGAGCCTGTGCGAATGTTGGGCCAGAATTTTCCAGACTCAAACCCGAAAAGGCACGTTGCACCACCCAGTTTGAATCAAGAAAGGCGACCCAGGTGCTCATATACGCTCCTGGCGAAGCATTCACCACGACGGTATCAACAGACATTGTATTGCCATAAAACACGCCGCCGAGTACGACCTGATGATCATCGGTGCAATGTACCCACATCACATTCGCGGTTCCGCTTTTAAACTTCGTAATACCCGTACAGGTTTGCCCGTACGAAAACGGAACAGCCGTCAGTAACAGGATATAAATCCATAACAAATGGCGAAAGAACTTCAACATCTTCATCAATTATTCCCCAATACTACGAAAACAATCGTCAGAACCATCACGGTGAGAAAAAACCCGATTTTATGGCATTACCAGCTATAGTACTTCCATCGTCCCAGGACATGATCACCACAATAAAAGCCGGCCCTGACTCGTTTCGGTACTAACATCACTCTGTTAGCAATTGCATTTACAGAGAAAAAAGCAACCACGGCCGGACTCTACCTTTACACTTCCTAAATTCTGCATATTCCGAACTGTATGTCGTTGATTCTCCAGATCACCAACAGTGCAACAGGCCTTGTTGACACTGCCGCTAACGCTGCCAATGCTGCTGCCAGTCAGATGGCGGCTGCTCCTGTAACCGAAAAAAGCATGTCGCTTTGGGAGATGGCCAGCAAGGGTGGACCCATCCTTATTCCTATCTCCATCCTCAGCGTACTGGCCCTGTACATCTTCTTCGAACGGCTATTCGTCATCATGAAATTCAGTCGCCTCGACCAAAACTTCATGAACCAGATCCGCGATCAGGTACATCAGGGCAACGTACAGGCGGCCCGAAGTCTCTGCAAGGCCACCGACAATCCAACAGCACGGATGATTGACAAAGGTCTGGCCCGTTTGGGCAAGCCGGTGCGTGAAATCGAAGCAGCCATCGAAAACCAGGGCAAGCTGGAAGTATTCCAGATGGAAAAGAACCTCGGATTTCTGGGCACCATCGCCGGTATCGCGCCGATGTTCGGGTTTTTGGGTACCATCTTCGGCGTCATTAAAATCTTCTATCAGATCTCTCTGCAGAACAGTCTCGAGATCGACACCATTTCCGGTGGTTTATATGTGAAGATGATCTCCTCTGCAGCCGGTCTGCTGGTAGGGATGATCGCCTACGCCTGCTATCACTATCTGATGCAGCGTGTTGACCGTGTGATCAACAAAATGGAAATTAATGCCGTTCAGTTCATCGACCTCTTAGAAGAACCTGTTAAGTAATGAACCTCCGCCGCCGTCAGAAAGCCCACTCGGAAGTGTATAGTCATTCCCTGAATGACATCATGTTCTTCCTGCTTTTATTCTTCCTTATCACCTCTACCATGGCTACTCCATCGGTACTCAAACTCTTATTACCGAATTCAAAAACCGGCATTCAGAGTGTAAAGCATCCGGTCGTCATTTCAGTGACTCCCGACCTTCAGTTTGTCGTAAATCAGGAGATCGTTTCCCGTGAAGGAGTTGAAGCTGCTGTCATTGCCGCAGTAGCCGGACAAACAGACCCCACGGCATTGCTCAAGGTAGATAAAGCTGTTCAATGGCAGGAAGTTGTTTTTCTGCTTGACATTGGCAACAAGAACAAGATTAAGATGGTGGCTGCCACCAACCTCACGAAGGAACAAGGACAGTAATGAAATCGTATCAGCTTCGCTCTGCAGGACTCACGCTGCTCATTCACGGTGTTATACTAGCGCTGTTGATGTTTTTATACATCAGTTCGCCGATACCACCATGGGAAGAAGGACTTGCCGGTGGTGGTGGCGGAGGAAGTTTTGTGGAATTCGGCACGCTGGATATCGAACAAGGTCCTGTCACGCCCCCCACTGCTCAACCGGAAGTTACACAACCTGAAGAGCAGGATAATGACGTCATGACTTCAGATGTAGAAGAAACTGTTGCCATTGACCAGCCGGAAAAAAAAGACAACAAGAAACCGGAGAAGAAAGACATTAAAAAGCCGGAAGTAAAGAAAACAACAACAGCAGTTGCGGTTAAAACTCAGCCACAGCTTCCGAAAGTAGAGACACCCAAAGTTGATCCCCGCAGTTTATATCCAGGCAAAAAAGGCACAGGCGGCTCACCCAGCGGCACACAAGCCGGCAATGGAACAGGAGGCAGAGGGAATGGTAATGGCGGAGGTGATGGTGATGGCACCGGGCCTGGTACAGGTACGGGCACCGGTGGTGGCAACGGATCGGGCAATGGACCCGGCAACGGTATTGGCTTTGATCTGACAGGTAGAAATTTCCGTAGTCTTCCACGTTTAGAAGACCGTTCACAGGAATCAGGAAAGATCGTCATTGATATCATCGTTGACAAAGCGGGCAATGTTGTTCGGGCGGATGGTCCTGCACGTGGCAGTGAAATCACTAACGGTACCCTTGTACGCAAATGCCGCGAAGCTGCTATGAAAGCCAAATTTTCAGCCAGTTCGGCAGGCGTTGAAGAACAAAAAGGAACGATCACCTTTAATTTCATTCTGAGATAGCAGCAGTCCCGCAGCCTGTGGCATGAGGCATGAAGGCCACAACTTGCGGGATTAACAATTTACTTCATCCCCAATTTTCTACAACTCACAGGAATCACCTTTCAGGTGGTGGGATCTGAACTTAGTTTTGCTGGAAAATAAAAAACTATGTTACGTATTCTATTGGTTTACTGCGCAGTGTTGAGCACCGCATTTACCATTTCTGCTCAAACACCAGTTCAGACCATTCGTGGAGTTGTCATCGATAAACAATCATCAGCGACCATACCGGGAGCAAGTATTATCGTATTAAATACAACTCCGGTCCTTGGTGGCATCACCGATTTGGAAGGAAAATTCGAACTTAAAAATGTTCCGATCGGTCGTGTCAGTCTGCAGATATCCAGTGTAGGTTATCATACTATATCACTCAACAATCTTGTTCTCAACGCAGGGAAAGAGCTGGTGTTGAATATCTCAATAGAAGAAAAAGTATCGGACCTGAAAGAAGCGGTGATTTCTGCCCGTTCCATCGATAAGAAAAGTCCATTACAGGAAATGGCCACCGTAAGTGCGCGATCATTTACTATCGATGAAACCAACCGTTATGCAGGGGCATTGGGAGACCCTTCCCGTATGGCCACCAATTATGCAGGAGTGGCGGTAGCAGGAGATGCCCGCAACGACATTGTGATTCGCGGCAATTCACCAATGGGACTGCTCTGGCGACTCGACGGCATCAATATTCCCAACCCGAACCACTTTGGTGCAATGGGCACAACCGGCGGACCCGTCAGTATATTAAACAACAACCTGCTCGACAATTCCGACTTTATGACCGGCGCATTTCCGGCAGGTTATGGCAATGCATTGTCCGGAGTATTTGATCTGCAGATGCGACGCGGCAACAGTGAAAACAGTGAATTCCTCGCCCAAGTAGGCATGAACGGATTCGAACTCGGTGCGGAAGGGCCCTTATCAAAAAGCCATAAAGGATCCTACCTCGCCAACTACCGTTACTCTACACTTGGCGTGATAAAAGCCATGGGACTGAACATCGGCTATGGATCGATTCCGCAATACCAGGACTTAACATTTAAAATCGACCTGCCTACCGGAGCTAAATACGGGCGATTCTCAATTTTTGGAATCGGGGGCATCAGCTACATTGAACTCCTCGACAAAGACAAAAAAGAAGACGACTTCACCGTTTCCGGTTTCGCGGAAGATACCTACTTCGGCAGCAACATGGGCGCCCTTGGATTAACGCATAAAATCTTCCTCAATCAGAAAACAAGTCAGACCATCAGCCTCGCCACCAGCATCACACAAAATGAAACCAAGGTCGATAGCCTGATCAACGACAAAACCTCCAAAATCACCCGCTATGGCAATAAATCGCAAGAAGTAAAATACAGTCTTGTTTACCAAATCAACTCCAAGATCAATACGAAAAACACCTTCAACGGAGGAGTCTATGCTGACCTCTATGATTTCAACCATCGTGACAGTCTGCTGATGCAAAACAGCTACTATGAATTACTCCGCGACTTCACCGGCACAGGCGTATTAGTACAAGCCTTTGCACGCTGGCAACATAAATTCAGCGACAGGCTCACTCTCAACAGCGGACTCCACTACCAGCACTTCACGCTCAACAACACCTCTGCCTTTGAACCACGTTTAGGGCTCCGCTATCAGCTTGCAGCACGTCAAACCCTTAGTGCGGCTGTTGGGATGCATAGTCAGCTGCAGCCCATGACCACTTATTTCATACAGACGTACACTGACAACGGCGACATTGTACGTACCAACAAAAACCTGGGCATGTCGCAAAGCATTCACTATGTCGTTGCGCACGATTTCAGCATCACGGAAAACTGGCGCACCAAAGCAGAAGTTTACTATCAGCAACTCTACAACATTCCCATAGAGCAAACATCCTCCAGCTTCAGCATGCTCAATGCCGGAGCCGACTATATTCTGCCCCTCAACGACAGTCTGGTCAACGACGGAACCGGAACCAACGCAGGGATCGAACTCACCATTGAAAAATTCTTTTCCCACAACTACTACGCACTCATCACCGCCTCCTTTTACGATTCAAAATACAAAGGCAGCGACGGAACAGAACGCAACACCGCCTTCAACGGCAACTACACCTTCAACGTACTGGCCGGAGCCGAGTTCAATCTCGACAAAAACAAAAAGAACATCATCACCTTCAACATCAAAGCCAACTATGCAGGCGGCAAGCGGTATGTGCCCATCAACCTGGCGGGCAGCAATGCCGAAGGGCAAGCCACCTACTTCGATGAACGCGCTTACGAAAAGCGCTACGCCGACTACTCGCGCATCGACCTGAAAGCCGGGTACAAACGCAACGGCAAACACATCACACAAGAGTGGGCCTTCGACATTCAGAACATCCTCAACACGAAAAACATCTTCCAGCAAGTGTACAATCCGGTAAGGAAAAACATCCAGACCGAATACCAACTGGGTCTTTTTCCCATGATGACCTATCGTGTTACATTTTGAAGTCACAAAAAACAATACGTACTTAGCAACAGCAGATGAAACAGCAACCCGAGCAGCTTCCACGTCGCCGGTTCACCTACATGGTGATACTGGGCATCGTGATTTCCGTTTTGCTGAGACTGGTGGTACCCACTCCGCCCGGAGAGGTTTACTTCCTGAAAGACATGCTCACGTCGATCGTGATCACCATCATCATTTGGGAAGGCAACAACCGGCTCTCTATCTGGATGAACCGGATATATCCCTGGGAAGCACGACCGGGTCTGCGGATTTCAGTGCAGGTACTGATCAGCTTGCTTTATACAGCAGGAGCCATCTATCTCTCACTACAACTCTACAACCAGTTTCTCTGCAACATTCCCCAGCAAAAAAGTGAAAGCATCCGCAACCTCAGCGTCATCATTGGTTTACTGGTCACCCTGATCATCATCGCCTCTCAATCAGGCTTTCACTTCTTCCGGCAATGGAAAGAATCACTGTTAGAGATGGAGAAACACAAGAAAGACGCTGTACATGCACAGCTCAGCGCTTTGCGGAGTCAGGTCAATCCACATTTTCTCTTTAACAACCTCAGTGTCCTCAGCTCACTGGTTTACAAAGACCAGGACAAAGCCGTTCAGTTCATTGATCAGCTATCGAAAGTATATCGCTATGTACTCGACATCCATCAGGAAGAACTGGTTACGCTGGCTGCGGAACATGAATTCATCACTGCCTACATCTATCTCCTCAACATCCGCTTCGGCGAAAACATACATTTCAGTATTGATCTGAATGCTGAAGACAAAAACAAATACCTCCCGCCACTCTCTCTGCAACTACTGATTGAAAACACCATCAAGCACAACATCGTCAGCAGTGAAAAGCCGTTACGCGTTTCCATCCGTTCACAACACGACACCATCTGCATCGTCAATAATATTCAGCGGAGACTGCATCCGGAAAGTGGTCTGGGCACCGGCATCAATAATCTCCGTTCACGCTATCAACACTACACCACACATCCCGTAGTCGTAACTGAAAACCAGGAATTATTTTCTGTCTGCCTTCCACTGCTGCCCCCTGACACCCGCACATGAACATCCTCATCATAGAAGACGAACGACTCTCAGCCGAACATCTCGACACCATGGTCCGCAAAATCATTCCGGACGTACAGATCACGGGCATCACCGACGGTGTAGAATCGACGCTGCGCTGGATGAAAAAAAACGCCCCCCCTGATCTCATCATCTCCGACATCCATCTGGCAGATGGACTCAGCTTCGAAATTTTCGAACAAACCACCACGGAGACGCCTGTTATTTTCACCACTGCCTATGACACTTATGCCATACGCGCTTTCAAGCTCAACAGCATCGATTATCTGCTCAAACCTGTCAACCCCAACGATCTGAAAAAGGCGCTCGACAAGTTCAGCCGGCATAATCAGCAACCGGCTCCAACAACAGCAGAAAAGATCAACGCAGTGTATGCGATGATGAAACCGGCCTTTAAAACACGATTCCTCGTAAAGTCAGGAGATAACATTGCCAGTATATCCACTGACGATATTGCGGTGTTTACAGCAGAAGACGGCATCGTGTTGCTAAAATCAACGAACAAATCAGTTTATGCACTTGACTACAGCCTGGATCAACTAACGGAGCTGCTGTCAACGGAAAAGTTTTTCCGTATCAACCGAAAAGTTATCGTTAGCTTAGTTACCATAGATAAAATCAGCTCTTACTTCAATGGCCGACTGAAAATTTCATCTCCATTTCTGAAAGACGAAGAAGCGATTGTAAGTCGCGAACGTGTCAATGCATTTAAGGAATGGCTGGATAGGTAGTTGTTTTGTTAAATTGTTACTTTGTTAAATTGTTACTTTGTTAAATTGTTACTTTGTTAAATTGTTACTTTGTTAAATTGTTACTTTGTTAAATTGTTACTTTGTTAAATTGTTACTTTGTTAAATTGTTA
>WBZP01000132.1_pt1 | contig 107887 bp, 110 predicted proteins | sample 5204301 | NCBI WGS metagenome assembly WBZP01 (sample SAMN12412401, study PRJNA552823) | activated sludge metagenome | isolation source: activated sludge from nitrification reactor of wastewater treatment plant... | place: USA: Pennsylvania | collected 2017 | reverse complement strand
AAGCCGACGACGCCTTGACGCGCGAATGGACACCGGAGCAAGGCGAAACCAATCCCTTCCTGCATCTGTCCCTGCATCTGGCGATCGAGGAGCAGCTCTCTATCGACCAGCCGTTTGGCATTCGCGTCGCATTCGACAAGCTGCAAAGCCGGCACGCCGAGCGGCACGATGCACTTCATGCCGTGCTCGACTGCCTCGGTGAAATGATCTGGCGCTCGCAGCGCAGCGGCCTGCCGCCGGACGGCGACGCCTATCTCGACTGCGTAAGGCGCGCCGCCGGGTAATGGCCGGCGCCTCGTCGGCGCCGACATCGCCGGAATTCGGTCGCACGACCGATTGTTCCCCACGCCCCATGGCCCGCAGCCACGGGGCAGGAAGATGTCAAGCCACCTTCACTTCGATCCTGCGCGGCTTGGCATGCTCGGCCTTCGGGATGTGCAGCTTCAGCACGCCGTTGCTGAACTCGGCGCTCACCTTCTCGCGATCGAGTTCCTGGCCCAGCGTGAAGGCCCGCCGGTAGCGCGGCAGATAGACCTCGGCATGGCTGGCTTCCATGTTGGTCGCCAGCGGCAGGCTGAGTTCGCCCTCGATGGTCAGCGTGTCGGCCTCGACGCGAATCCCGAGCTTGTCCTTGGGCACGCCCGGCAGATCGGCGTACAGCGTGATGCCCGAGGCGTCTTCAAGCACATCGACCGGCGGCAGCATCGTGCCGCCTTCGTCGCGCGCCGGGGTTTGGTCCTTTGTTGACGTTGTGTCAGTCATGACGGAGTCTCCTCGATTCTCAATGGATTTCAATGCGCCGCGGTTGCGCCGACTGGCGCCGCGCGATGCTGATGTGCAGCACGCCGTCGGCGTATTTTGCCGTTACCCGGTCGGCGTCGAGATCGTCCGGCAAGCTCACGGCGCGGCTGAAACGGCCGGCAAAGCGCTCGTTGATATGCACGCTCGAGTTCGCGTCCGCTGCCGGCAGGTCGGCGGTGCGCTCGCCCGACAAGGTCAGCACGCCGCGCTCGACGGTGACATCGATGCTGGCCGGGTCAAGGCCCGGCGCGAAGGCATAGATTTCAACCGACTCGGGGGTGCCACCGACGTTCATCGCCGGGAAGCCGTTGCGGCCGAAGCCGCGAATGCTGGTGGCGGGGCCGGCAATCCGTTGCATCCGGCGTTGCAGGCGATCCAGTTCCGTCATCAGGTCACTGGGAAACCAGGCTTGATACATCGCTACTCTCCTTTCGCGGGAACCACAGCCGGCCACTCCGGCCGTATTGTGAACAGGACATATGGGCCCGCGCCCGGTTTTCAAGTGCGGCTGGAATCCGTATCGACCGTTACCCGCTGGTGCCGGCGGGCGGCGCATGGCAATCTCCCCCGACCTTCGGCCGGAGGCGGAACGGCGCCCGACGCCTGCGCGCCGCGGCGCCAACGCGGCTACACTTCGGCTTCGCCGGCGACGAGCGCCAATGTCGCGTCAAAGGCGCCCCTACCGAGGAGCGAAGCATGGAACCAGAGCGTTGCCAGCCGCAGGACTATCCAACCGGACGACTGTGCCACGGGCCTGAGGAATACCGGCCGTGAGCCCGCTGGTCAAGGCCCTGTCGCGCGTCCTGCCTTCAAACCAGGTGATCACCGACGACCTGCGTCGCCTGGCCTACGGCACCGACGCCAGCTTCTACCGGATGATTCCCGAAGTCGTCGCGGTGGTCGAATCCGAGGAAGAGGTACAGGCGGTGCTGCAGGCGGCGCGCAGCCACGGCCGGCCGATCACCTTCCGCGCCGCGGGCACCAGCCTCTCCGGCCAGGCGGTCACCGATGGCGTGCTGGCGCTGATCGGCGAGGGCTTCGCCACGTGCGAAATCGCCGCGGATGCCAGCACCGTCCGCCTCGGCCCCGGCATCATCGGCGGCGAGGTCAACTACCGGCTGGCGCCGCTGGGCCGCAAGATCGGTCCCGATCCGGCCTCGATCAATGCCTGCAAGATCGGCGGCATCGCCGCCAACAACGCATCGGGCATGTGCTGCGGCACGGCCCAGAACAGCTACCGCACGCTGGCCGGCCTGCGCGTGGTGCTGGCCGACGGCGCGGTGCTCGACACCGAGGATCCGTTCAGCGTCGCCAGCTTCCTGCAAAGCCACGCCGCGCTGGTCGACGAGTTGCAGCGCCTGGGCGCCGCGACCCGCGCCGACGCAGCACTGGCCGCCCGCATCCGCCACAAGTTCCGCATCAAGAACACCACCGGCTACAGCCTTAACGCGCTGGTCGACTTCGAGAGCCCGATCGAAATCCTGGCCCACCTGATGATCGGCTCGGAAGGCACGCTGGGCTTCATTTCGCGCATCACCTACCGCACCGTCGCCGAAGACCCGTGCAAGGCCAGCGCGCTGGTCTTCTTCCCCGACATCGAAGCCGCCTGCCAGGCCGTGATCCGCCTGAAGCCGCAGCCGGTGTCGGCCGTCGAACTCCTCGACCGGCCGGCCCTGCGCTCGGTGGAAAGCAAGGCCGGCCTGCCGCCGCTGATGCGCACGCTGGGCAACGACGCGGCTGCCCTGCTTATCGAGGTGCGCGGCGAAGACCCCGAGCTGTTGCAGCAACGCATCGCCGCCGCGCTCGGCGCGCTGACCGGCATCGCCACCGTCGAAGCGCCGGGCTTCTCCACCGACCCGGCCACCTGCGAGATGTACTGGAAGGTCAGGAAGGGCACCTTCCCCTCGGTCGGCGCCATGCGCCGCACCGGCACCACGGTGATCATCGAGGATGTCGCCTTCCCCATCGAGTCGCTGGCCGCCGCGACGCTCGACCTGCAGGCGCTGTTGCAACGCCACGGCTACGACGAGGCGATCATCTTCGGCCATGCGCTGGAAGGCAACCTGCACTTCGTCTTCACGCAGGACTTCGGCGACCCCGCCGAGGTCGAGCGCTACGCGCGTTTCATGGACGAGGTCTGCCGCCTGGTGATCGAAAAGTACGACGGCTCGCTGAAGGCCGAGCACGGCACCGGGCGCAACATGGCGCCTTTCGTCGAGCTGGAATGGGGCCGCCAGGCCACCGAGCTGATGCGCCGGATCAAGCGCCTGTTCGACCCGGACGACCTGCTCAATCCCGGCGTCATCATCAACGACGACCCGCAGGCCCACTTGAAGCACCTCAAGCCGATGCCGGCCGCCGAGGACATCGTCGATCGTTGCATCGAGTGCGGCTTTTGCGAGCCGCTGTGCCCCTCGCATCGCCTGACGCTCTCGCCGCGCCAGCGCATCGTCAGCTGGCGCGAACTGTCGCGGCGCGCCGCGGCCGGCGAGGACGCCGGCGAGGTCCAGGCCGGCTTTGCCTACTACGGTCTCGACACCTGTGCCGGCTGCGGCCTGTGCTCGACGGCCTGCCCGGTCGGCATCGACACCGGCGAACTGACGCGGCGCCTGCGCGGCCGCGGGCTGGGTTCGGCGGCGCGCCAGGTCGGACAATGGGCGGCCGGACATTTCGACAAGGTGGCGACCGTATCCCGAGTGGGCCTCGCGGTCGGCCATGCGGTGTCCGGCATCGTCGGTGACGGCCTGGTCGCCCGCCTCTCGCGCGGCGCCTGGAAGCGCGGCATGCCGCGCGCCGGCACGCTGCCGACGGCACGCACCGGCAGCGGCGACCCGGTGGTCTATGTGCCGGCCTGTGGCGGCCGTATCTTCGGCGCCAACAGCCCGGATGAGCCGGCCCTGCCCGAAGTCATCATGGAACTCCTGACCCGCGCCGGCTACGCGCCGCGCCTGCCGGAAGGCTTCGACAAGCTGTGCTGCGGCCAGATGCTCGCCAGCAAGGGCCTGGCCGAGGATGCCGAGCAGATGGCCGAAGCGGTCACCGCGGCGCTGACCAAGGCGGCGGACGACGGCCGCGGCGGCTATTACCCGATCATCATGGACGCCAGCACCTGTTCGGTGCGGATGCAGAAGCACCTGGCCGGCCGCCTGCCGCTGCTCGACTTTCACGAGTTCGCCCACGATGCGCTGCTGCCGCGCCTGACGCTGACCCGCAAGCCGGGGCCGATCGCGCTGCACATCAACTGCAGCGTGCGCCGCACCGGCTCGGACCCCAAGCTGCGCCGGCTGATCGAAGCCTGCGCGACGCAGATCGTCGAGCCCGCCGGCGTCACCTGCTGCGGCTTTGCCGGCGACCGCGGTTTCGTCGTGCCGGAACTCAACGCCCACGCGCTGCGCAAGGTCCATGAGGCGCTGCCGGCCGACTGCTGCGAGGGCATTTCCACCAACCGCACCTGCGAGATCGGCCTCACCGCCGAAACCGGGCGCCCCTACCGCTCGATCGCCTACCTGCTGGAGGAATGCAGCCGCGGCACGCAGATGGAGTGCTGAGCGGCAAATGCTGCCGGGCTTGGCTAAACGCGCTGCAGTATGGCCTTCAAGCCACGCGGCGCGCGCACCAGGTCGGCCACCGTGTATTCGTCGAGGGTCGTGTAAAGCGCCTCAAAGGCGCTGACCAGGATCGCGGTCAGCCGGCAGGCAGGCGCGATGCAGCAGGCCGCCGCATCGTCGGACAGGCATTCGACGATCGGCCCGCTGCCTTCGCTGACGCGCACCACCTGCCCCAGGCGGATGGCCTCGGGTTCGCGCGCCAATCGGATGCCGCCGCCCTTGCCGCGCAGCGACTCGATGACCCCCGAACGCGCCAACTGGTGCACCACTTTCATCAAGTGGTTCTCCGAGATCCCGTAGGCCGCGGCGATCTCCGGAATCGTCGCGAGCCGGTCGCGGTTGAGCGCGAGAAACATCAGCACGCGCAAGCTGTAGTCGGAGAAGGTGGTGAGTCTCATGCGGCGGCCCCGCTCATAAGCTGTACTGGATATATTGCTTCAAGAAGCCGATGGGGCTAGAATTAAGCAGTATTTATTTTACAACTTTAAAGGCGCCATGACCAATCCGAACGCGAAACCCCTGCCCGACGCCGACACCGTGCGCGACATCCTGCGCCAGGTGATCGACCCCGAGGTGGGCATGAACATCGTCGACCTCGGCCTGGTCTACCGGATCGAGCCGGCCCCGCAACGCCTGCTGGTCGAAATGACGATGACCTCGCCGGCCTGTCCGCTGGGCGGGATGATCGTCGATCAGGTCAAGGCAGCGCTGGCGCCCGCGCTGCCGCCAGGCTGCGTGGCGGACGTGCGCCTGGTCAGCGAGCCGCCCTGGCAGGCCTCGATGATGAGCGAAGCCGGCAAGCGCCATTTCGGCTGGAAAGGGGAAGGCCATGGCTGACCTGGGCCCGGCCGCCCGCCTGCCGCTGCTGGTGCTGGCCATGCTGTCCCTGCTGGGCGGCGTGCTGGCCGGTCTGGCGCGCCTCGGCTGGGCCGTGCCGGCCGTCGCCGCCGACGCCGCCGCCTGGCATGGCGCGCTGATGATCTCGGCATTCCTCGGCACCGTGATCAGCCTGGAACGCGCCGTGGCGCTCGGCCGCGGCTGGGCTTATCTTGCACCGGCGACGGCCGGTCTCGGCGGTGCGGCCCTGCTGGCCGGCGCGCCATTGATCCTGGCGCAGAGCCTCGGCATCCTCGCGGCGACGACGCTGCTGGCGGCCAGCGTGCAGGTGCTGCGGCGTCTGTCGGCGCCATTCACGCTGATCCTGGCGATCGGCGCCGCCTGCTGGCTGCTCGGCGACCTGGCCTGGCTGGCCGGTGATTCGCTGCCTGCCGCCGTCCCCTGGTGGCTGGCCTTCCTGGTGCTGACCATCGCCGGCGAGCGGCTGGAACTGACCCGCTTCCTGCCCACTCCCACCGCCGCGCTGCGCCTGTTCTTCGTCATCGTCGGCGCCATCCTGGCCGGCGCCGCGCTCAGCTTCTGGCGGCAGGAAAGCGGTCTGGCTCTGTTCGCCGCCGCGTTGGTGGCGCTGGCGCTGTGGCTGTTGCGCTACGACATCGCGCGGCGCAACGCGCGCCAAGCCGGCCTCACCGGCTTCATCGCCCACTGCCTGCTCTCCGGCTACGCCTGGCTGGTCGTCGCCGGCCTGCTCGGGCTCGCCGGCGGCTTGGTGCCGGGCAGCCCATGGCGCGACGCGGCGCTGCATGCGGTCGGGCTGGGCTTCGTCTTTTCGATGATCTTCGGCCACGCGGCGATCATCTTTCCTGCCGTGATGCGGGTGCGGATTCCGTATCACCCGGTGTTCTATCTGCCGCTGCTGGTGCTACATGCTTCGCTCGCGCTGCGCGTTTTCGGCGGTCTGGGCGGAGAGTTCTCATTGCGCCATCAAGGCGGCATGATCAACGCGCTCGCCCTGCTGCTGTTCATCCTGACGCTGCTGGCCAGCGTGCTGCGCGGCCGGCGCGCAAGCCCCGGAGGCCGCTGATGGACGCCGACCCGATGGCAAAGCCCGGCGCGAGTCCCGGCCTAAATGCCGCCGCCGGCGGACAGGACAGTTCCGCGGAGAAATGGACAGGCGAGCGCGTGCTCTCGATCCGCCACTGGACACCGACACTGCTGTCCTTCCGCTGCACCCGCGCCGCCGGCTTCCGCTTCACGCCGGGGCACTACACGCGCCTCGGACTCGGACCCGACGCTGCGGCCGTGTGGCGGCCCTACTCGATGGCCTCGGCGGCGGATGAGGATTTCCTCGAATTCATCGCCGTGCTGGTTCCCGGTGGCGAGTTCTCCGAGCAACTGCGCCAACTGCGAGTCGGCGACACATTGCGCGTGGACAAGGCCTGCTACGGCTTTCTCACCGTCGATCAACTGGCGCCGGGCAAGGACCTCTGGCTGCTGGCCAGCGGCACCGGGCTGGGGCCTTTCGTCGCCATCCTGCGCGACGCGGCGGTGTGGCACGATTTCGAGCGCCTGATCCTGGTGCACAGCGTGCGCCACGCCGCCGAACTCGCCTGGCGCGACGAGATCGCGGCCCTCCCCGCCTTGTTCGAACAGACGAACGCAACGCTTCGCTACATTCCGGTCGTCACCCGAGAACCCGGTGCAACGGACCTGGCGGAGCGCATCCCGCTGCTGCTCGCCGATGGCCGCCTCGAAGCCGCCGCTGAAACTTCGCTCAGCCTGGCCGACTCGCGCGTGATGGTCTGCGGCAATCCGGAAATGGCGCTCGAGCTGAGGCAGTTCCTCAGCGCACGCGGCTATGCCACGAATCGCCGCGGCGTGCGCGGGCAGATGGCTTTCGAGAAGTACTGGTAGGCGGGGACGCCGAGGAAATAAAGTAGCCCGCGTCGACGAACGAGAACCGGTTGTGTCCTCGGCAGAACGGTGGTAGAGCATTTCACGTCGGACAAGATCAGCTTCGCCGGGGAATTTGGGCGTTGAACGTCCGCTTCCCTAGACTGGCTGGTTCCAGGCAGCCCTTTGACCCCGACAGGAACTCAGCGCCCAACCCCCAGAACGATGTCAAAGCGCAGCGCCGCGGCAGCGCCAGGCTCGCGCAACCCGATCAGCATCTGCCGCGCCGCCGGCTCGCGGATCGCCATGAACAGGCCGTCGCGCTCGTTGGCGGCGCCGGCCGCGCCGGGCAAATACATCTGGGTCACCAGCAGTTCGCGTCCGGCGCGGCTGACGCGGAAATGCACATGCGGCGTGCGCCCGGGATACTCGACCGGCTCGATCGTGACGAAGCGGTAGCCGCCGTCGGCGCCGCTCGTCGCGCGGCCATAGCCGCGGAACTGCGGATCGAGCGGCTGCGGGCTGTCGTCATGCGGGTGGTGGTAGCGGCCATGCGCGTTGGTCTGCCAGATTTCGAGCAGGACGCCGGCTTGCGGACTGCCGGCGGTATCGAGCACGCGGCCGACGATGGTCAGCGGCTTGCCGGCGGCGCGCCCCTTGCCGTCGACGCTGGTCAGGTCGTTGCCCGCGGCCGGATCGGGCTGCAGCGGATAGAACGGGCCGAGTGCCTGGCGCGGCGTCGCGACCAGCGCCAGCGCGGCACGAAGCGCTCCCGGCATCAGCGCCAGCAGCGGCAGACACAGCAGCAGTCTGCGGCGGCGCGTGTTCGTCGCCGGCTCCGCCGGCTGTTGGCGTCGAAGCGCGGATGGTGGATTTGATCCGGGGTTCATGGTTGGCCCAATCGTCATGGATGCGTCGCGGTCGGTTATGGGCAACGCGGACTTGATTGTTTTGCTACCGGTTGAACTTTTCTATGCAGTCCAGCAGATTGCCTGCCGCGTTGTTCCCGCCGGTGACGCAGGTTCCGCTCCTGGCGGCGGCGCGGGGACCCGGCGTCGCGGGGGCCGGACCGGGCCGGCTCGCCGGTCGCTCGGCGCGTTTCGGCTCGGCGACTTGCTGGCTCAGGGACTCGACCTGGCTTTGGCAGTCCGCGATCTCCTGTTTGGCCTCGCGCGTCTGCTGCCGGTATGCCGCGATGTCATCAAAGCACTTGTCCCTGGCCTTGAGGCTGAGCGCCTCCGCCTTGCGCGATTGCTCGATATCGTCGCGCATGAAATCGATCAGCTTTTCCTGCGAGACGGCACGCTTGGACAAGGCGCGGTAGGCGACCCATGCCCCGCCCGCGGCGCCAAGCACAATGCACATCAGAACGATCAGCGCGCGATGCAGCAGCGACTTCGGGCGCGGTTCCTCCGCCTCGGCGGTTGCGGCCTCGTCGAGCATGGAGGTGCCGGATTCCTCATCTTCCGCGGGTGCTGCGATCCGATCGCGCAGTTTCTGCAAAGCGCGGATCGCGGCGTCGACCGCGCGCAGCGCCGCCACGGTAAATCTGCCGGGGCCGGATGGGTTCTCGTCGGGCTGCGGCTCTTCATCCTTCATCGGTGCACTTTCCCCTTCAGACTGCGGCAGGATAGGCCATTCCGCGCAAGCGCGGTGACGGAAGGTGGCTGCACGTATTCCATGCTTCTGGCGGACTCCCCACGGCTTTATGTAAGCAAGCGGCCCTCCGGTTCCCAAGGGGCTACCGCGTCGCGGCCAGGCCGCGGAGCGCATTTCGCTCGCTCCCGCCGATGGCTTCACAGGACCTTCGACGGCGCCAATCATGGCACGCCTGCCTGGTCATTGCCAAGATCAGTCCAGCGCCCCGGCAAAGCCCCGTTCAGCGCCCTGGTTGAAGGGCCACCTCTGAGCGCGGCATCATCACCTTACCGGCACGGGACGAACGACCGCCGGCGCGTCGCCGGATCGCGGATGCACTCCCGGTATGGTGGCCGCCCCGCGTCGCGGCTGCCCACATCACTCAACCAGGTAGCGCGCCACGACCGCCTCGTTCCACTCGACCCCCGACCCCGGCCGCTCGTCGAGCACCGCACAGCCGTCGACGATGCGCAGCGGCTGCTCGATGATCGGGTTGAACCATTCGGCGTATTCGAGCCAGTGCGCGGTCGGCGTCGCGCACAGCAGATGGGTGCTGACCTCGACGAACAGGTGGTTGGACAGCCGGATGCCGTGCGCGGCGCCGAGCGCGGCCGCCTGCAGCCAGCCGCTGACGCCGCCGATCTTCATGACGTCCGGCATCATGAAATCGCAGGCCTGAGCGTCGATCGCGTTGCGCATGTCCTGCACGCCCCACCAGTTCTCGCCGCACTGGATCGGCGTGCGCAAGGCGGCGGCGACGCGGGCGTGGCCGGCGTGGTCGTGGGCCAGCGTGGGTTCCTCGATCCAGGCCAGGCCTTCGTCGTCGAGCCGGCGGCCGCGCTCGGTCGCGTCGGCCGGTGTCAATGACTGGTTGTAATCGACCATCAGCGCGACGCCGTCGCCCACCGCCTGGCGCATCGCGCGGATCACCGCGAGGTCTTCGCCGACCTCGGGATAGCCGATCTTGGCCTTGACGCCCTTGATGCCGCGCTCGGCCCAGGCCGCGGCAACCCGCGCCGATCCGCCCGCGCCGTCGTAGCCGGCGGCGCCGTAGGCCGGGATCGGTTTCGGCTCGCCGCCCAGCAGGCGTACCAGCGGCAGCCCCTGGGCGCGCGCCAGGGCGTCCCACAGCGCCATGTCGATCGCCGCCATCGCGATGCCGGTGAGTCCCTGCGGGCCGAGCAGGCGGAAGCGCTTGCCGAGCAGTTGGAAGATCTCCAGCGGCGCCACGGCGCGGCCGGCGATCAGCGGTTCCAGGCCGGCGACCAGCAGCGCGGTCGGCTTCAAGGCCAGCGCCGAATAGCAGAACACGTAGCCGTGGCCGACGACGCCCTGCTCGGTCAGCACGTCGGTCAGCACCAGCGGGGATTCGGTGATGGTGCCGCTGGCGGTGCGGTGCGGCTCGCTCATCGGCACGCGGACGGCGCGCACGCGCAGGCCACGGATTGTCAGCGGGGATTCAGTCGTCATCGCAGTCTCCTCAATTGGTTTCGGTCGGCGCCGGCGCGCTGCGGCGTCGAGCCATGCTAGGCGCGTGGCTGGCGAAGTACACTCACTCGGCGGTATACCTTCCGGCGAGGTGAGACGATGGGCAAGCGGGCAAGCGACACCAGGGCGCGGATCGTCGATGCCGCCTACCGGCTGTTCTACAAGACCGGCTTCATGCGCACCGGCATCGACGCGGTCGCCGAGGCGGCGGGCATCACCAAGCGCACGCTGTACCAGCATTTCGACAGCAAGGACGCGCTGATCGACGCGGTGCTCGGCGAACAGCATGTGCTGCTGCTGGCGCGCATGCAGGAATGGGCGGATGTCGGCGACGACGGAGCGGCGGCAATGCTGGAGAAGCTGTTCACCGCCTTCGAACAGTGGGCGACCCGGCGCCGCTGGCGCGGCTCGGGCTTCACCCGCGCGGCGCTCGAATTCACCGATTCGCCGGGCCACCCGGCGCGGCGCGCGGCGCGGCGGCACAAGGCCGCCGTCGAGGCCTGGCTTGCCACGGCCCTGGCCGGCCACGGCATCGCCGCCGCCGAACCCCTGGCGCGCGAAGTGATGCTGCTGGTCGAGGGCTGCCACGTGCTGGTGCTGATCCACGGCGATACCGGCTATATCCGGGCGGCCGCGGAGGCCGCCGCGGCGCTGCTGCAGCGGCACGTGGCCGCCCAAGTCGCCGACGGCGCTGCGCCGCGCGGGAACGCACGTCGCCGCGAATGACGCGGCGGCTATGCCTGGCTACAGCAGGCTCAGGCCGCCATCGACCACCAGGATCTGTCCGGTCGTATAGCGGCTGCGCAGCAGGCCGAGCATGGCCTCGACGCAATCTTCGGGAGTGGCGGAGCGCTTCAGCGGCGCTCTGGCCTTGACGGCCTCGTGCAGCGTGTGCCAGTCGCTGGTCCAGCGCGTCGCCACCAGGCCGGGGGCGACGGCATTGACCCGCACCGGGGCGCAGGACTTGGCCAGCAGGCGCGTCATCTGGTTCAGCGCGGCCTTGGCCATCGAATAGGCGATCGAACTGCCGACCGGCCGCACGCCGGCCAGTGACGTGATGTTGATGACACTGGCGTCGTCGCTGTTCATCAAGTGCGGCATTGCCGCCTTGGTCAGCATCCAGGTGCCCATGACGTTAATCTCGAAGGTGCGGGCGAAGATCTCGTCGGTCAGCGCCGCCAGGTCGCCATGCGGCACGACCTTTGTCCAGCCGGCGTTATTCACCAGGATGTCGAGGCGGCCGAAGCGCTCGATGGTCGCGGCCAACAGCCGCTCGCCGGCGGCCTTGTCGCTGATGTCGGCCTGCACGTACAGGGCCTCACTGCCGAGTTCTGCGGCGATGCGCGTGCCGGCTTCGACCGATGTCGCCGAGTTGACCACGACCGCGGCGCCGAGCGCCGACAACCGCCGCACGATGGCCTCGCCGATGCCGCTGCTCGATCCCGTGACGATCGCCACCTTTCCTGAAAACTCGCTCATGTCTGCTCCTTGTGTGTTTCGGTCACTGCCTCAGCCGGTCAGCTTGCGGTAAATGTCGGCGATCTTCTGCGGCAACTTCCTGGCGTCGTCGATCACCGAGTAATGCGCCGGGCCATAGAGCTGCGGCAGGTAGTCGGCGCCGTGGCGGTCGATGGTCACGCAGTAGCTGCGGATGCCCTTTTCGCGCGCTTCAAGCAGCGCACGGCGGGTGTCCTCGACGCCGTAGCGGCCGCGGTACTCGTCGCCGTAGTCGTCGGGGCGGCCGTCGGACAGCGTCACCAGCAGCTTGTGGCGGGTGTTCTGGTGATACAGCAGGCCGGAGAGGTGACGGACCGCGACGCCCATGCGGGTGTAGTCCTTGGCCTCGATGCCGGCGATGCGCCGGCGCGTGACATCGTCATAGCGGTCGGCGAAGCGCTTGATGCGGTAGATGTCGCAGTGGGTGCGCGTCCACCCGGAAAAGCCGTAGATCGCGTAGCTGTCGCCCAGTGCCTCGATGGCCTCGCACAACAACACCAGCGATTCGCGCTCGGCATCATTGACCCAGCCCTTGGTCGAGCCGCTCATGTCGACCATGAACATCACCGCCAGCGAACGCTCGATGCGCCGGCGATGAATGAACAGGCGCGGCGACGGCTCGGCACCGCTCTTGCGGTCGGCGCGGGCATCGACCTGGGCATCGAGGTCGATCTCCTCGCCGTCGAACTGGCGCCGCTGCGGCTTGTCCTCGCCGCGCAGCGCCTCGAAGCGGCGCCGGATGCTGCGGATCGAGTGGGCATGGCGTCGACCTACCTCCTCCACCCATGCCGGATCGCCGCTGCGCCCTTCCATTTCATACAGATGGCACCAGCCGTGGCGCCAAGAGGCGCGCCGGTAGTCCCATTCATCATAGAACGCGTCGGGCCGGGTGGTGACGCCGGCTGCGGCGGATTCATCGACACCGTCGACCGGCTGCCAGGCGCCCGGCCCCGCCGCGTGCAGGGCCTCGCGGGGTATTTCGCCGAGATCCTGGATCAGCGATTTCGCCGCGGAGCGCGCGTCAGGCGGCAGCGCGCCCAGATCGGCCTGCGGGTCGATGGGCTGCATCTCGCCTTCGGCCAGCAGGGGCGGATAGTCGGTGGCGGCGGCCCCGACCGGCTGCCCGGGCGCCGCGATCAGCTTGAGGGCGCGGCGCACGAGCGCCAGTTCGCGCGTGATGCGCGCGGCACGCACGCGCCGTGCGGCGAGCGGATCGAGCGTGCCGATGTGCGGGAATGTCGGCGCCGCGCCGGCGCCGACTTTCCTTAGCGCCGCCATGCAGGCAAGGCTGTCGGCGACCGTCGCCGCGGGCCGCGCCAGACTCGCCGCGGTGTCCGCCAAAGGCGCCGGCCACGGTCCGCGCTGCGCGGCAATCTCCTGCGCCAGGCCGGGCAACTCGACGGCAATGCAGGCCTCCAGGCGCATCGCCTCGAACACCGCGAACCAGGCCAGCGCGTGGTCGCGATCGGGCCATAGTTCCAGCTCGGGCTCGGGATCGACATTGAACGTGCCGAAGCGCGTCTGCGCCCACAGCAGCGCGGCCATGGCCTTGTAGACCCGGCGGTTGCCGTCGGTGTCCGGCGCCGCATCGAGCCGTTCCGGCAACCACAGGGTTTCAGTATCGGTCCACGCGGTCTTGCCGCCGGCCAGCTTGAGCGCCCGTCCCTCCAGCGCGTGGAAGAAGCGCGACAAGCGGCCCTCGATTTCGCCGAAAGCCACGGCCTGACTTGAGCTCGGGGCGTTGGCTGCGCGCGCCGCGGCAAATTCGTTCATGGCCTTGCGCGCGGCCGCCAGTCCGCTGCGATCGTAGGCATCCAGCCCGGCGCGCGCCCAGTCGTCGAGCTGAGCGCCGAGGCCGCCCGCCTGCACCGCGGCCAGCGATGCGATCAGCCAGCCCAGGTCGTCCGAGGTCTGCGCCGCGACCCCGGCCCAATGCAGCACCCGCTCCTGCAACTCGCGCGGCAAGGCTTCGAGCAGCGCCGCCGGTTCCTCCGCGCTGCGCTGGCGCAGGGAAAGCAGCAGCAGTTCATCGAGCCGCTCTTCGAGTTCGTGGGCGAAAAGCTTGCGTTGGCTCATGACGAGCGACCGTGGGTCGTTTGGCGAACCGCCGTCGATGCAGAGTACGCCGAGGCGCAGAGTACGCAGAGGCATTCAAGAGTGGGACTCCGTCGGCAGCATTCCTGCATCGTCTCCGCGTCCTCTGCGCCCTCTGGGTCTCTGCGATCTCTGCGTTGAAAGAGTCTGCGTCGGGAGTTCAGAACACCGCGCGTATCAAGTCATCCAGCGCATCGCGCGTATCGGCTTCATCGGCCAGCGGGCGAGCTATCGCGGCGGTGCAGGCGAGTTGCGGCGCCATGCCGGTGGCAATCAGTTGGGCGGCATGCACCAGCAGGCGCGTGCCGGCGCCCTCGTCGAGCCCGGCGCCCTTCAACTTGCGGGTCAGGCCGCCGAGCTTGACCAGGCTGCGCGCCGTTTCGCCGTCGATGCCACCTTCATGGGCAACGATGCGCGCTTCGGTTTCCGCTTCCGGGTAGTCGAAATCCAGCGCGACGAAACGTTGCCGCGTGCTCGGCTTCATTTCCTTCAGCACGCTCTGATAGCCGGGATTGTAGGAAATCACCAGCATGAAATCGGGCGGCGCCTCGATGTACTCGCCGTGCTTTTCGACCGGCAGCGCGCGGCGCGAATCGGTCAGCGGATGGATGACGACCGTGGTGTCCTTGCGCGCCTCGACGATCTCGTCGAGATAGCAGATGGCGCCGCCGCGCACGGCGGCCGTCAACGGCCCGTCCATCCAGACGGTTTCATCGCCGACGATCAGGTAGCGCCCGACCAGGTCGGCGGTGGTCAGGTCGTCGTGGCAGGCCACGGTGACCAGGGGCCGCTTCAGGCGCCAGGCCATGTGCTCGACGAAGCGCGTCTTGCCGCAACCCGTGGGGCCTTTCAGCATCACCGGCAGACGGCTTGCGGCGGCGGCCGCGAATACTTCGCGCTCGTCGCCGGTGGCGTGATAGTAGGGCTCGCTGGCGGGCAGCACCAGCGGCGTTGTCAGGGCGCGGAGATCGGTCCGGGCGGCGGAATTAACGGCGGGCACGAGGCTATCTCTTGAGGTCCTTGGCCTGCTTGGCTTCGTCGAGCATGCGCTTCTTCATTTCGCGCAGCCGCGCATCCACCTGCGACTGCTCGTAGAAGTTGCCGTCACCGGATTTCTGGGCAAGCTCCAGTTGTTCCACCGCCTGCGGCACCTGCCCGCGCAAGGCATAGGCCTCGGCCTGGGCGCGGTGCTGCTGCAGGCGCTTGCCGAGCAGCGCATAGGTCTGCGCCTGCAGCGCGTGCATCCTCGCGTCCGAGGGATAGCTCAACAATTCGTCTTCGGTGACCTTCAGCGCGTCGGCGGGCAACCGGACCTCGAGCATGGCCTCGACCAGGCCGTAGGCGATTGCACGTTCCTGCGGGAAGTGCGGCAGCGCGCTGCGCAGAATCCGCACCGCGCCGGCGGCGTCGCCCTGTTTCAGGCGCAGTCGCGCGGCGAGGGTTTCGATCATCGGCGACACCGCCTTGAGGCGGCGCAATTCGGCCAACTCCTTTTCCGCCGCGGCCGGCTTGCCGTCGCGCATCAACGCCTCGGCCAGACCGTAGCGCATGGCCGCCTCGCTGCCGGAAAAGCTGCGGTCCTTGAGGTGGCTTTCGAACTCCGTCACCGCATCGCGCGGGGTGCCCTCCTCGGCACGCAGCTTGGCGCGTACCAGTTGAAAGTCCAGCGAATCCGCCACCTGTTTGTACGGCCTGCCCTGTATCCGGTTGCCCATGTCGGCCAGACGTTCGGTGGTCAATGGGTGCGTGCGCAAATAACCCGGCGCGTTGTTTTCATACACGCGCCCTGACTTCTGCAGGCGCTCGAAGAAGCTGCCCATGCCGCGAATGTCGAAGCCGGAGCGTTCCAGCAGGCCCAGGCCGAGGCGGTCCGCCTCGCGCTCGAAATCGCGCGAGTAATTCAGCTGGTTCTGGATCGCCGCACCCTGCCCGGCTAGCGCGGCGCCCACGGCCAGATCGGGACTGCTGCGGGCGGCGAGAATCGCCACCGCCAGGGCCAGCAGGCTGGTGACCTGGCCCTGCCCGGACTTGTTCATCAGACGCGCCAGGTGGTGCTGGGTGACGTGGGAGATTTCGTGCGCCAGCACGGAAGCCAGCTCGGATTCCGAGGCCGCCGCCAGAATCAGCCCACTGTGCACGCCAATGAAGCCGCCGGGCAGCGCGAAGGCATTCAACGTGGAATCGCGCAGCGCGAAGAAGTCGAACTCCTGGCGGTTCTCCTCGATCTGCGAGGAGAGCCGGTTGCCCAACCGATTGAGATAGCTGTTGATTTCGGGGTCGCCCAACCAGGCCGGATCGCGGCGGATTTCATTCATCACCGATTCGCCGATACGACGCTCCTGGGCCGGCGAAAAATCGGCTTGCGCCGCTTCGCCGAGATCAGGCAAGCCTTCGGCGACCGACAGCGGTGGCGCGCCGAGCATGGCGCAACCCAGCAGGAGCGCGCCAACAAGCGGACGTGGATTCATATCGCTATGATAGCGACTCCGCAAAACGTAGTTGTGACCGCGTATTTCATGAATTCCCGTCTCAAACCAGCGCGCAAGGCGACGGTTGCGCCGCTGACGCATTTCGATGCGGCCGGCCAGGCCCACATGGTCGATGTCGGCGCCAAGACGGAGACGCGCCGCGTGGCGCGCGCCCAGGGCCACATCCGCATGGCGCCGGCCACCTTCGCGCTGGTCGCGGGAGGCTCGGCGAAGAAGGGGGACGTGCTGGGCATCGCCCGCGTCGCCGCGATTCAGGCGAGCAAGCGCGCCTCCGATCTGATTCCACTATGCCATCCGCTCGGGCTGACCCGCGTCGCCGCCGACTTCGCGCTGGATGCCGCCGGCCATCGCGTGACGCTGGTAGTGACCGCGGAAACCGTCGGCCGTACCGGTGTCGAAATGGAGGCGCTGACCGCCGTATCGGTGGGCCTGCTGACCATTTACGACATGTGCAAGGCCACTGATCGCGGCATGATCATTGAAGACATACGTCTGCTGGAAAAGGCCGGCGGCAAATCGGGACATTGGCTGGCAAATACGGACCACAAATGAAGACGACTAGTTCTCAACGCGCCGTGGCATGGTGGCTGTTCGCCTGCTGCACCCTGGTTTTCGCCACGCTGGTGATCGGCGGGGTCACGCGCCTGACACACTCCGGGCTGTCCATCGTCGAATGGCAGCCGCTGATCGGCGCACTGCCGCCACTGACCGAAGCGCACTGGCAGGAACTCTTCCTCAAGTATCAGCAGACGCCCGAGTTCCAGAAGGTCAACCATGACATGACATTGCACGGCTTCAAGTTCATCTTCTGGTGGGAATGGGCGCACCGCCTGTCCGGCCGGCTGATCGGCGTGGTGTTCCTCCTGCCCTACCTGTGGTTTCTGATTCGCGGCCAGTTGCGCGGCGGACTGGCCGCCAAGGTGTTCGGCCTTTTCATCCTCGGCGGCCTGCAGGGCGCAATGGGCTGGTACATGGTCAAGAGCGGGCTGGTGGATGACCCGCGGGTATCGCAGTACCGGCTGGCCGCGCATCTCGGCCTGGCCTTCCTGGTCTTCGGGCTGATGGGCTGGACCGCGCTCGGCCTGTTGCAGCCCCGCCGCCCCGCCTGGGCGATGCCGGCGCCCAGCCAGGGCTTTGGCGCCTGGCTTGTGGCGCTGGTATTCGTCATGGTGCTGTCGGGCGCGTTGGTGGCGGGCATCCACGCCGGCCTGGCCTACAACACCTTCCCGCTGATGAACGGGGCCTTCGTGCCAGCCGAGATATTCATGGTCGAACCGCTGTGGCTGAACTTCTTCACCAATATGGCCACGGTGCAGTTCGACCATCGGATGATCGCCTGGCTCCTGATGGGATTGATACCCTGGTTTTCCTGGCGCATCTGGAACGAATCGCCGGCCGCCCGCGCTCCGGCCCTGGCGCTGACGCTGTGGCTCGCGGTGCAGGTCGGGCTGGGCATCGCCACACTCTTGCAGCAAGTGCCGGTGGCCCTCGGCGCCGCGCATCAGGCCGGCGCGATGATCCTCTTCGGCCTGTTGATCTGGGCGAATCACGCCATCCGGCGCGCGTAAGCGGATGACACGGAAAACCATTGGTCACAGAGGTCACAGAGAAAATACAGAGAGGATCAAGTTCCTCGTTGCTCGGTTCGTATTGCCGGGCGCGGCGGCAGGAATCGACCCGAACTTCCGCTTTGCTCTGTGTTCTCTGTGACCTCTGTGGCCAGCAGGTTCCCGCCCTACTCGTAACGGACTTCCACGATATCGATTTCGCGCAGCCCGCCTGGGCTGTCGAAGCGCACGCGATCCCCCTCGCGCGCCTTGAGCAGCGCGCGCGCCAGCGGTGAAATCCAGCTGATGCGACCTTCCTGCGCATTCGCCTCATCGATGCCGACGATCTGGTAGGTGGCCTCCGCGCCGTCAACCTCGCAGACGGTCACCGTGGCGGCGAAGAAGACCTGATCGCGATTCTGCTGCTGCGCCGGATCGACGATCACCGCCGAGTCCAGGCGCTTGCTCAGAAAGCGAATGCGCCGGTCGATTTCGCGCAGCCGCTTTTTGCCGTAGATGTAATCGCCATTTTCCGAGCGGTCGCCATTGCCGGCCGCCCACGACACCACTTGCACGATGGCGGGACGCTCTACCTTGACCAGATGCTCGAACTCCGCCCGGATCTGGGCGTGACCGCGCACCGTCATGTAGTTGTTGCCGCCGGCGGGAAGTTGCGCCTCGGGCGCCTCTGCGTCGTCGGCGTCGTCGGTTTCCTTGACGAAAGCCTTGTTCATAAGGGGGAAATTATATGCAAAGCAACATGTTAGCATCCGGCCCATGACGAATTCTCCGGCGCCTCCTGCGCAACGCTCACTCGGCAACGTGCTGCTTTTCGCCGCACTGATTGTCACCGTGGCGATGGGCATACGACACAGCTTCGGCCTGTTCCTGACACCGATGAGCATGGAGCACGGGTGGAGCCGCGAAGTGTTCTCCTTCGCGCTGGCGCTGCAAAACCTGATGTGGGGGGCAACGCAACCCTTCGCCGGCTGGCTCGCCGATCGCTTCGGCGCGCGGCGCGTGCTGTGGGGTGCCAGCGCCTTGTATGCTTTGGGCCTGCTGGGCATGGCCCATGCCGCTACCGGTACCGGGCTCGCCGCCAGCGCGGGCCTGATGATCGGCGCGGCGCAAAGCGGCTGCACCTACAGCGTGGTGTTCGCCGCGATGGGTCGCCTGGTACCCGACGAAAAGCGCGGCTGGTCGATGGGCGTGGTCGCCGCGGCCGGCTCCTTCGGCCAGTTCCTGATGATTCCGGTCGCCTCGGGCCTGATCGGCGGAATGGGCTGGTTCGGCACCTTGCTGGTGTTCGCCGCGGGCGCCTTCCTGATCATCCCGCTGGGCAGTGCGCTGACCCGGGGACTGGCCATCAACGCCGCCGGCGTCGGCCAGACGGCGCGCGAAGCCTTGGGCGAAGCGCTGCGCGAGCGCGGTTTCGTGCTGCTGATTGCCGGCTATTTCGTCTGTGGCTTTCAGGTCGTGTTCATCGGTGTGCATCTCCCCACCTACCTGATCGACAAGGGCATGGGCGCGACGACCGGGATGACGGCGCTGGCCCTGATCGGCCTGTTCAACGTTTTCGGCAGCTACACGGCCGGCCATCTCGGCAGCCGCTGGCCGAAACGCCATCTGCTGGCCGGCATTTACGCCGCCCGCAGCGTGGTCATCAGCCTGTTCCTCTGGGCGCCGCTGACGCCCCTCAGCGTCTATGTGTTCGCCGCGACGATGGGCCTGTTGTGGCTTTCCACGGTGCCGCTGACCAACGCCATCGTCGCCCAGGTGTTCGGTGTGCGCTTCCTCGGCATGCTGTCCGGACTGGTCTTTTTCAGCCACCAGGTCGGCAGTTTTCTTGGCGTCTGGCTCGGCGGGCTGCTGTTCGATACCACCGGGTCCTACGACACGGTGTGGGGCATCTGCATTCTGCTGGGGGTCCTGTCGGCACTGATCCACCTGCCGATTGACGAGCGCAGCCTGGAAAGCCGGCGCGTGGCTGTCGCCGCCGCCTGAACTCCCGCGGGCGGCCGCAAACCCGTTCAGGGCACGCGACCGTGGCAAGCGTGGCGAAAAAGCGGCGATAGTGCAGCGGGTCGGCGCACATCGGGTCAACTGCCCCTTGCCAATGACCAGGATATGAGAACCGTGGTCTGTCCCCGGTTTCCGCCGGTTTCCGGTTTCTCCGGTTTCTCCCGGTTCCTCCCGCCCACTCCGTCGCTCGGTGCCGACAAACGCCTAAAGTTTTCCCTCCACACTCCGATAATGGTTTCGTCGGCGGTACAACGCCGCTCGTAAAACCCGTCGGAGACAGCCGTTCAGGCGCGCCCCGATCAGGCTAACCCTCTGAAAGGAGAACAAAATGCCCCAAGTAATCAACACCAACATCTCGTCGTTGAATGCACAACGCAACCTGAACATGAGCCAGTCGGCGCTGGCGACCTCCTTGCAGCGTCTCTCCTCGGGCCTGCGCATCAACAGCGCCAAGGACGACGCCGCCGGCCTGGCGATTTCCGACCGGATGACCTCGCAGATTCGCGGCCTTAACCAGGCAGCACGAAACGCCAATGACGGCGTTTCGCTGGCGCAAACCGCTGAAGGCGGCCTGGCCGAAGTCGCCAACAACCTGCAACGTATTCGCGAACTGGCGGTCCAGTCGGCCAATTCGACGAACACATCGTCGGACCGGACCTCCCTGAACGCCGAAGTGACGCAGTTGCTGGCTGAAATCCAGCGCGTCGCGACGACGTCGCAGTTCAACGGCCAGAACATCTTGGACGGCACCTTCACTGCAGCCCAGTTCCAGGTCGGCGCCAATGCCAATCAGACCATCACCGCCAGCGTCGGGAACGCCCAAACCACGGCCATCGGCTCATACCAGATTACCAGCGGCGGCACAGCGGTGTCAGGCAACGCGCTGGTCGCCGGGGCTTTGACGCTCAACGGCATCGATGTCGGTAGCTCGTCGTCCGGCTCGGCCGAAGCCATCGCCGCCACGATCAATAGTGCCTCGACCCGTACCGGTGTCGTCGCGTCGGCCTCGACCCAAGTCAAGAGCTCCACGGCATCCGCCAACGCCTTGCTGGCCAACCAGTCGCTGCAATCCGGCGACCTGGTCATCAACGGCGTCAGCGTCGGCGCAGTGGCCGGTTCCAGCAACGTCGCCACCCAAGGGGCCAATGTCGCCGCGGCGATCAATGCGGTCAGCAACGCAACCGGTGTCACGGCAACATCCAACAGTGGTACCGGCGCGCTGACTCTGACGTCCAGCACCGGCAAGACCATCGACATCACCACCAACGCCTCCACCACGGCCGACGGCGCCACCCGCGTCGAAAACGCCACGGGCCTGGAATTGGCCGGTGCGACGAAGACCCAGGGTACCAGCGTCTTGTCCTTCGGCGTCACGACGGCGGGCGTCAGGCAGGTTGCCACGCTGACCGCGACGAACACGGCAGTGGACGGTCAAACGATATCGGTCGCCGGACAGACGTTCACCTACAAGACCGTGGTGACGGACGCCAATACCCAGATCCTGATCGACAACACGACGGCTGCCCTCCAAGGGGCCCAAGTCCGAACCACCTTGGGCAATGCAGTCACCGCAGGAACGCTGAAGAACGTCACGATCACGGGCGCGACCACGGACGCGATCGTCACCGCCAAGGCCAACGTACTCTCAACGTCGGCCGCCGATGGCATCGTCTCGGCCTCGGCGTCGGCTGCCGGAGCGGGGAGCTGGGCAAACACCACAACCGGCGTCGGCGTCGCGGTCGGCGACACGGTCAAGGTCGGCGGGATCACCTATGAGTTCACGCTACCCACCGCAACCGCTGCGGGGACCGCCGGCAACGTGCAAGTGAAGCTGGGCACCGGCGGCGCCAATGCGGCGGCCGACGACATCCTGACAGCCACCAACTTTGCCGACGCCCTGGCGGCGCAATTCGCGGCGGGGAATGGCACCGTGAAATTCACCTCGCGCACCAATGGCGCCGTGACAATGACCAACTCGCTGTATGGTTCCACCGGCGTCGTTGCCGCCACAACCGAACCCGTTACCAACGGCACAGCGGGCGCAGTGGATCTCACGACGAATACGGCCGGCGTCAGCGGCGTCTATACGGCAAGCAGCACCAAGGGCACCCTGACCCTCAACTCGCCATCCACCTTCTCCATCGGCGGAACATCGCCCAGCGATGCCGGCTTGAGCGGCGCCAGCGTCGGCCTGTCCGCGATCAACGTGGTTGATATCTCCACGGTCGGTGGCGCGAACAACGCGATCTCGCTGATCGACGGGGCGCTGAGCCAGGTCGCCACGATCCGCGGCAGCATGGGTGCGTTGCAAAACCGCTTCCAGAGCGTGGTGTCCAGCCTGACGGCCTCGTCGGAGAATCTCTCCGCCGCGCGCAGCCGGATTCAGGATGCCGACTTCGCGGCGGAAACGGCGCAACTGACCCGCAACCAGATCCTCCAGCAAGCGGGCATCGCGATGCTGGCCCAAGCCAACGCGCTGCCGAACCAGGTCCTGACGTTGCTGCGCGGTTAAGGATCGCTTGATCTAGCATAAGCGGCTGGCGAGGTCCTGCGCCAGCCGTAATGCAAACATCAGGCAAGGAGTCGGATCATGGAAATTCAATCTGTCGGCAGTTTCGGCAACGGGCCGCCGCCGACCGCCCCGCAAGGGAACGCGCCGCCGCAAGCCCCAGCGCCGGAAGCACAACTCCAGCCTTTACCAAAAGCAGCAGCCCCCGAGCGGCCGCAACTCGAACAAGTCGTCAAGGAATTCAAGCAGTTGGTGAAACCTGTCGTGTCCAACAGCCTGGATTTTTCGATCGATGACAGCACGGGCAAAGCCATCGTTCGAATCACCGACCGGGAAACCGGCGAACTGATCCGGCAGATTCCATCCGAGGAAATGATGGAAATCGCCCGCTCGCTGGACAAAATGCAGGGACTGTTGTTGCGACAAAAAGCCTGACGGCGGCCGCGAAAAGGGTGCGATCGGCACGCCAAGCGCTGTAAAGCAGCCCGCCAGGCTCACACGCCTGGCGGGTTTTTTCGTGGACGCACCAAGAGCGTCCAATGTCCAAGGACCGGCACCATCTCCGAGGACTCAATCGGCAGCGTTGGGTGCGAGAAACCAACCGCGGAAGCTCGCACGGGTCTTCTTCTTGCCCCGTCAGTCAGTCTTGCAAATCATGGCTAGCCAACCCATAATATGGTTATCTAAATTTTCGAAGAAGCTTAATCCATGAAAGATGTTGCGATCTACGAAGCCAAGGCACGGTTTTCCGAACTGCTCGTCGCTGTACAGGCCGGGGAGGAGTTCAGCATTACCCGGCATGGCAAACCGGTCGCCCGATTACTGGCGGCAAGAGAAGGTGCTGGCCCGGATAGTAGCGCTGACCAGCAACGAAGCGTCGCGGAGACTTTCCAGCGACTGCGCGAACTCCGCAAGGGCGTACTCCTTGACGGCGATATCAAGGCGATCATCGCGGAAGGGCGCGAATAGTGCCTTTTGTACTGGATGCCTCTGCGAGCGTGGGCTGGTGCATCGAAAACCAGACGACGGAATATTCCGAGGCAGTGGGTCGCGCTCTCGAGACGGATCGCGCGTTTGCCCCCGCATTGTGGCGACTGGAATTGACCAACGTCTTGCGCATTGCGTGCAAACGGCGGATGCTCGACATTGCGGGGGCGCATGAATTTCTGGCTAACTTGGACATGCTGCCCATTACCGTCGATTCGGCTCAGCCCAGGGCGTCCGAACTCCTGGCCTTGGCGTTGCGTTATGACTTGACCAGCTACGACGCGACTTACCTCGACTTGGCACTGCGCCTGAGAATTCCCATCGCGACACAGGACGCCGCTTCAAGGGAAGCGGCACTGACCTCTGGCGTCGGCGTGTGGAAGCCACGATAACAACAGTCCGCGTTTTCCGGACGGCGAATGGTACGCATGAAGTCAGGAAACCCGCGCCTTCACCTGAAATCCCATAGCCATTCGGCCATTGCGCGAAACCCCATCTACAGAATTCCGGTCCGGTGCCGTAATATGAATGTCTCGATAGGACGGACGGCATGCCAGGCATAACCTCTCCCGGACTGGGGTCCGGACTCGATGTCAATGGTCTCGTAACCAAGCTGATGGCCGTGGAGCAGCAGCCGTTGACGGCGCTGGCGAGCAAGGAGGCGTCCTACCAGGCCAAGCTGTCCGCGTTCGGTTCGCTAAAGGGCTCGCTCTCGTCGTTGCAGGCTGCGCTCCAGGCCTTGACTGATGCCAGCAGCTTTGGCGCCATGTCGGCCAGCGTGTCCGATACTTCGGTGGTGACAGCGTCCGCGGACACGACGGCGGCTGCCGGGACTTACGACATCGCCGTCTCGAAGCTGGCCAAGGCCCATACCGTCCGCAGCAATGTCGATTTCGGCACCGCCACCTTCGACACGGGCACGCTGCGCATTACCATCGGTAGCGGCACGCCGGTCGACGTGGAGCTGACCAGCGTCACCAATCTTTCCGGAGTTCGCGACGCGATCAACCTGAAGAACGCCGGCGTCAGCGCAAGCATAATCAATGATGGCACGGCTGACCGCCTGGTACTGGTCTCCAATACCACCGGTTCGTCCGGCGCGATCACGGTCGCCGCGCCGACCACCAATGGCGACGGCGCCCGTCGGCTGACCGACCTGGTCTCCGCCAACCTCGTGGAGGTCCAGCCGGCGCAGAACGCTGAGTTGACCGTTAACGGACTGGCCGTCAGCCGCGCGTCGAATACGATCTCCGATGTGATCGCCGGAGTGACCCTGAACCTGGGCAGGGCCGACGCGACCACGCCGCCCAGCGCCAGATTGACGGTGGCCAGGAATACCGCTTCCGTCAAGAGTTCAATCGACGCATTCGTCAGCGCTTATAACGCCGCCGCCAAGGCCCTGCGCGATTCCTCGGCCTACAACACGGCCACCAAGCAGGCCTCGATCCTGACCGGCGACAGCGCAGTGCGCAACATTCAGTCGCTGCTCACATCGAACCTCCAGGCCCACCTGAACGGCCTCAGCGGTGGCATCGCCACGCTGTCGGACATTGGCATCGCGGTGCAAAAGGACGGCAGCTTGGCGGTCAATTCCACGACGCTGGCGGCCGCCCTCGGCGACAGCAAGAAGGATGTAGCGTCCTTGTTCGCCTCGACCACCCCGGGCAACAAGGGCATCGCGGTGCGTTTCAACGAGGCGCTGACCGCGGTGATCGGCGCCAGCGGGCCGATCGCCAGTCGCACCGACGGCATCGGCGCGTCGATCAAGGACATCGGGAAACGGCGCGAGGCGCTGACCCTCCGCCTGGCGAGCATCGAAAAGCGCTACCGCGCCCAATTCACCGCACTCGATACGTTGATTTCGAGCATGCAGCAGACGTCCACCTATCTGACGCAACAGCTCGCCGGCCTGCAAAGCCTGAACAAGTAGCACACCAGGGAAAACCGCCATGTATACCCGTACCGCCATGAAGACGCGCAAGAATCCGACGGCTGCCTACACCGCGATCGGCCTCGAAACCGGAGTGCCGAATGCCGATCCGCACAGGCTGGTGCTGATGCTGTTCGAGGGGGCGCTGGTGTCCGTCGGGGCGGCGCGGAATCATATGCAGCAACACAACATCGCCGAAAAGGGCATGGCGGTATCGAAGGCCATCGACATCATCGCCAACGGGCTCAAGGCCAGCGTCGACGCCAAGGCCGGCGGGGACCTCGCCGAGAAACTCGGCGCCCTCTACGACTACATGGCAAACCGTCTGCTGTATGCCAATTTGCACAACAATGTGGCGGCGCTGGACGAGGTATTCGGCCTGCTTTCCGAAATCAAGTCGGCCTGGGAAGAAATAGCCGGCGATCCCGCCGTAGCTTCGCGCAACAAGGTCGCCGCTTGATGGCTAGGATGCAGCCGATGCCCTGCCAAGTCGAACTTTACGAAGAAATGAGCCTGCTGTCGTCGCGCATGGTGGTGGCCGCGCGCGCGAACGACTGGGCCAATCTGATCGAGCTCGAACACCGCGTCAGCAGCTTGCGCACCACCCTGATGGCGATGCCGGACGATGGCAACGCGCCGTTCGCCGACCTGGCGCGCAAGCGCAGCCTGATCGAGCGCATCCTGGAGGATGACGCCGAGGTGCGCCGCCATACGGAGCCCTGGATGGAGCAGGTGCGCCAGTATCTTGGCGACGGCGGCCGTCGGCGCGATGTCGAGAAAGCGTATGCGGCGGGTACCGGAGATCCCGCCGGCGGCGGTTTCGGGGCCTGAGCCCCTGCGGTGGCGGGCGCCCCGCCCGGCCGCGGTGCGTGACATCGGGATAGCGCGGTGGTCCTGATTCCCAATGATGCAGGTATCCGCCTGCGGATGCAGACCGAGACGGCCCTGCTCCCGGTCGCACCCGTAGCGGAAATACCGGCCGAACTCACCGAACTGCGTCCGGGACAGACGTTTTCCGCGCAGATCCAGGAAGTCCTGCCGGAAAACACCTATAAGGCGCTGGTCGCGGGCCGCTCGCTGACATTGGCGCTGCCCGAGGGCGCGAAGGCGGGCGACACCCTCGAATTGGTGGTGATCGACCGCACGCCGCGCCTGATCGTCGCCCAGCTCACCAGCCGCGGCGCCCCTGGCGATGCTGCGGCGGCGACCTACGAGTTCACCAGCCTGTCTCCCACCGCGCGCCTGATCGGCGCCTTGCTTGCGCGCGACGGCGCGGCGCCGCCGCCAGCGGCGTTGACCCGCGGGCCGGCGCTGCTCGCCGCCGCCCCCGGCGACGCCAGCAGGCTTGCCGCCGATCTGGCACCGCAACTGGCCAGGGCCGTCAGCCAAAGCGGCTTGTTCTATGAAGCCCACCAAGTGCAGTGGGTCACCGGGCAGCGTCCGCTGGGCGACCTTCTGGCCGAGCCCCAGGCGCGGCATGCGGCAGCGGAGCGCGCCGCCGCGCCGACGCCCGAGGCCGGCAATTCTTCTGCCCGCATGACAGCCGACGGGCGTCCGGCCCAGTCCTCCGGCCCGCTGGTGGTCCTGCAAAACCTGTTCGCCGGCGACGAGGCGCGCCCACAAACGGCCTCCACGACCGCCGCGAACCCGGCGCAGGCTGTGCCGGAGGACCTGAGGCCGCTGGTGCAGCAGCAGCTGGACGCCGTGGCGACGCAGCGCCTGGCCTGGCACGGAGAGGTCTGGCCGGGCCAGGCGCTGGACTGGCGGATCGAACCCGACGAACAACGAACAGACGACACGCCGGCAAACGCCGACCGGGAATGGATCTCCTCGTTGCGTCTGGTGACGCCGCGACTGGGTGAGATCGACGCCAGGCTCAGAATGACGCCGCAGGGAGCCAGCATCGCCATCGTCACGCCGATTGATACCAGCGCCGCCGATCTGCGCGAGGCGGCCCCGCTGCTGGAGAAATCCATGGCCGCAGCGGGTGTGCCGCTGCTCGCCTTGCAAGTAAGACATGAAATTCAGGAATAAGGACGGCGAACAGCGCGCGCTCGCGGTGGCCTTGAAGTATGCGCCGGGGACGTCGGCGCCGACCGTGGTCGCCAAGGGGCGCGGCCTGATCGCGGAAGAGATCATTTCCCGCGCACGCGAGCACGGGGTGTTCGTGCACGAATCGCCGGAATTGGTCGCTTTGCTGGCCCAGGTCGATCTGGACGGTCAAATCCCGCCGCAGCTTTACGTTGCCGTCGCCGAACTGCTGGCATGGATCTACCGGGTGGATCGCCTGGATGGCGTCCCCGGCCTTGAGCCAGGGACATAAACTGAAGGCGCTTGCCATTGGCCTAAGTCGGCGGGAACTCGGCTAAGATTCAGCGCTCAACTGTTTCCACCCCAGCGTTCATCGAACCATGAGCGGTACCGAAGCCGACGACCTCCCCAGCCAGGAAACACCGACCACCATTGCGCCGGCGACTCCCGCCGAGATTCTGGCGGCCGAACTGCTGGCCACGGACGAATTCAGCCAGTACCTGCTGAACAGCAAGAGCGAAATGTTCGCGGTCTTTCGCGGCTTGGTTCAACACGTGTCCCAAATCACCATGTTCTTCAACGAAGGCCGCGACATGGTGCTGACCAGCCTGATCGGCTACAATGACAACGGTGTTTATCTCGACCTCGGCGCCAGTGCGGAGACGAACGACAAGGCGTTGAAATCCGGGAAGCTGTTCTGCGTGACGCGGCTGGAAAAAGTCAAGATCCAGTTCATCCTGCGCGGAGTGAAGCGTGTCGAGACGAAAGACGGACCGGCATTCCACGCCGCCCTGCCGGACAGCGTCCTGCGCCTGCAGCGGCGCGAGTATTACCGGCTGGCAACGCCGATCGCCCGTCCGCTGAACTGCTTGATCGGCGTCCAGACTGAAACTGCCGAACCCAGAATGCTCGAGGCGCACGTTTGCGACATCAGCGGCGGTGGCCTCGGCGTGGTCTCGATCCCGCTGGATGTCCCGCTGCAGACGGGGCTGCAATGCAGTTGCAAGATCGATCTGCCGGAGGTCGGCACGGTGACGGGTACGGTTCTCGTCCGCAGCGTCTTCGAGACGGCGACGCGTAGCGGTGTCAGATCCCAGCGCGTCGGGTGCGAGTTCCAGAAGCTGCCGGGATCAATGCTGAACCTGATCCAGCGCTACATCATCAAGGTCGAACGCGACCGCAAGGCCCGCGAATCGGGGATGATCTGACCCGGATTCAGCAGCGACGAGGATGTTCCCGGGCTTGCCTTCCGGTCTCTTTTCCGCAGTAAGAGCCTAAATTCCGTAGGAATCATGCCCAGCGTTGAGATCAATCTCCGCGCCGGGCTCTTTGATAGAGAGGCATCACTTCCGGCAAATGCCTCTCGATTTGCTGGATGCGATGCTCGCCCGCCGGGTGGGTTGACAGAAACTCCAGCGGCGCCGCCCGATTGGCGGCCATCATCTTTTGCCATAGGCTGACCCCGGCGCGCGGATCGAATCCGGCCCTTGCCGCCAGATCCAGGCCGACCACGTCGGCTTCCGATTCGTCATCGCGCGAAAACTTGAGCGACAGCAGATTGCCCCCGAGCTGGAAGGCCCCGGCATAGCGACCGCCGCCAACCAGTTCGCCCAACAGGTTCGCCCCCAACTGGGTGATCTGGCTTTTCGCGATGCGTTCGCGCGCGTGCTCGCGCAGGGCGTGAGCGATTTCGTGGCCCATCACCATCGCCACCTCGTCGTCGCTCAGCTTGAGTGTGTCGAGAATCCCCGTGAAGAAAGCGATCTTGCCGCCGGGCATGCAGAAGGCATTGATCTGCTTCGACCCGATCAGATTGACCTCCCAGCGCCACTGGCGGGCGCGGGGATTGAAACGCTCGGTAAACGGAATCATGCGTGCGGCGATGGCGCGCAGGCGCCGGACCTGCGGATGATCGTCGGCGCCCAGCGCATGACGCGCGGCGGCCTGCCGCTTGAGTTGCTCGTATTCCTGCGCCGCCTGCCTTTCGACGCCGGCCGCGGGCACCAGATTGCGCACGCTGGAGGGTTTGCCCACGTTAACGCCATCGGCCCAGGCCGGCAATCCACCGGCCGCACTCCCGGCAAGCAGCGCCAGGGCGATCAGCGTGCGCCGCTTCATTCGCCTTCCCCTTCCAGGACTTCGAGCAACTGGGCGAGCAGCTGCGCCAGTTCGCCGCACATCAAGCTGAAGTCGGCGGCAAACAGATCATCGGCGTTTTCGGCGCGGCGTTCGGCGTCCTCTTTCAGCAAATCAAGAAATGCCAGGCGCTTGATTTGCATCTGCTCGGTCAGAACAAAGGAAATCCGCTCGTTCCAGGTCAGCGCCAGGCGGGTCACCGCCTTGCCGCCGGCAATGTGGCCACGCACGTCCTCGCTGTCGAGGTTGTGGCGTACATAACGCACGGCGGCACGCTCTTCGACCGGGGACCGCAGTTCGCAGTCGCGGTCGATGGTGAAACTTCCGGGGGCGGCGCCCGCCGCCAGCCACTGCGTCATCGCCGTGGCCGGCGCCAACCGCGTCCTGACCAGGGTCAGCGGCAACTCGCCGAGCGACAGCTTGAGATGCTCGACGACTTCGTCGGCGCGCCCGCTGGATGCGGCATCGACCACCAGCCAGCGCCCCAGCGGATCGATCCAGACATAGGTCAGACCGCGCTTGACGAAGGCGCGCGGCAACAACTCGGCCTCGAGTTGATCGGTAACTTCCCGCACCTGCTTGCGACCGGGCTTGTAGCCCTGCGCCGCCTGGATCTGTTCCAGCTTGGCTTGCGCATACTGGCGGACGACCGAAGCAGGCAGCAGTTTCTGCTCGACGCCCAGGGCAATCAACTGCTGCCGTTCGACGGAAAAGACCAGTTCGCCTGGGTTGCCGCGTGGCGGTACCCAGCCGCGCGCCACACGATCGGTGGCGCCGCAGCCTTGAAACAGGCCTTTATGCAGGGCAGCCGACAGCGCATCGGTAGCCAGGGACCATTCGGCTGTGAGCCGGAAAATCTGGAGATTGCGGAACCACATACGAGGGAGACTCCACCGTTCTGAAAATGGAAATGCCGGTTTCGCCACCAGGCGAAACCGGCATCTGCCCGAATGCCTTTAGCGCAGTTCTAGACCTGAATGTTCATGATGTCGTGATACGCGGACACCAGCTTGTTGCGTACCTGCACCATTTGCTGAAAAGACAGGTTGGCCTTCTGCAGGTTGATCATGACATCCTGGAGATTGACGTTGCTCTGCCCGCTGGAAAAATCCTCGGCCATTTTATGCGCCTGCTGCTGGGCGGCGTTGACCTGATCGATGGTGGACTTCAGCACCTGCGAGAAATCCGGCCCGTTCGTCGATGCGGCCTCGCCCGGCGCCTTGCCGCCGGCCAGGGCAGCGGCGGAACGCAGTTCGGAGAGCATCTGGTCGATCGGTCGTGTATCGATAGCCATGGCAGAGACGTTACTTGAATTTACTCAGGAATGGAATAGCAATCGGCGTGCCGGCTCTAAGCTCCGGATCATGCCTCCTCGTCGTCGGCAAGGAATCCCTCGGCGCGGTATTGGGAAAGCTTGTAGCGCAATGTGCGCTCGGAGATGCCGAGCACCGCCACGGCCTTTTTGCGCGAGCCGGCGAACCTGGCCAGCGTATCGAGAATGTGTTGTCGCTCCAGATCCTTCATGTTCGCCACCGAGCCAGCATTGGCCGACGGCTCGGCGAGAGTCGGCGCTGACGCTACGGCGACCGGCGCGCCGACCGAAGGCGCCGGGACGGCCGCCCCGACCAGCGGCATGGTCCCGGTCAGGGGCAAGCTGTCGGCCTCGATCAAGTCGCCGCCGCTCATGATCAGCGCGCGCTGGACTACGTTCTCCAGTTCGCGGACGTTGCCCGGCCAGGACCAGGCCAGCAGCCGCGCCTCCGCGGCGGCGGCAAATCTTGCCGTCCGGCGCGCGGCCGCGGCGTGCCGCGCCAGGCAGTGCCGGGCCAATGGGAGGATGTCGGCGGGACGCTGGCGCAGGGCCGGAATCTCCAGCGGAAAGACGTTGAGCCGATAAAACAGGTCTTCGCGGAAGCGCCCGCCGCGAACCTCGCCGGCCATGTCGCGGTTACTGGTGGCCAGCACGCGAATATCGAGGTCGACCGGCTTCTTGCCGCCGACCCGTTCGACTTCGCGTTCCTGCAACACGCGCAACAGCTTGGCCTGCAGGCTCAGCGGCATTTCGGAAATTTCGTCGAGCAACAAGGTACCGCCGTTTGCCTGTTCGAACTTGCCGGCCTGGGCGGATTGCGCTCCGGTAAACGCGCCCTTTTCGTAACCGAACAGCGTCGCTTCGAGCAGGTTGTCGGGAATCGCCGCGCAGTTGATCGCGACAAGCGGGCCGGCGGCGCGCGCCGATTGTTCATGGATGTAGCGCGCGAACACTTCCTTGCCGACCCCGGATTCCCCGGTGAGCAGGACCGTGGCATCGGTCTTGGCCACACGCGCCGCGATCAGCAGGGTTTCGCGCGTCTTCGGGTCCGCCGCGATTACGCCGTCGGCCGGCGGCGGCGGTGCAGCATAGCGTGCAATCTGCTCGATCAGGGCCCTCGGCGCGAAGGGCTTGAGCATGAAGTCGCAGGCCCCCCCGCGCATCGCTGCGACGGCCTTGTCCACGTCGCCAAAGGCGGTCATCAGCAGCACCGGCAGTCCCGGATACCGGGTCCGAATCTCGGCCAGCAGCGTGAGGCCGTCCATCGGATCCATGCGCAGGTCGGATACCGCCATGCTGAATCCATCGCCGGCCAGCGCGGCCAGCGCCGCCGGGCCGCCGTCGACCGCCGTTACGCGATGCCCGGCGGTTTCAAGCGTGACGAGCAGCGCATCGCGCAGGGCTTCGTCGTCCTCGACCACCAGGATCTTCAGCGAGTCGGGCATGGCAGGGCGAGTACGAATTCGGCACCGGCGCCGGGGCTCGAGACGACATCGATGACGCCGCCGTGCGCGCGGGCAACGCCGCGCGCGATCGACAGGCCCAAACCCGTGCCCTCCGCCCGGGTCGTGAAGAACGGGTCGAACAGTCGCGCTATGGTTTGCGCGTCCATGCCGCGGCCGTTGTCGCGTACGGCAAGGACAATCCGCGAACCGTCACGGCGCGCGGCGAGATCTATGCACCCCCCGCTTTCGACTGCCTGAAAGGCGTTCTCCAGCAGGTTGGTCAGCGCCCCGGCCAGCGATTTGCGATGACCGTTGAGCACTCCACCGTCGGCGTCGTCCGTCACCCGCAAGCGTATGCCACGGCTTTTCGCCAGCGGTTCGAAGGTCTGCGCCAGTTCGGACAACAGCTCCGCGACCTCGAAGGATTCGCGTCCGAGGACTTCGCCCCGGGCAAACATCAGCATGTCCTGGATCAGGCGTTCAAGATGCTGCAGGCGCCCCACGGTCTTTTGCGCGATCGCGACGCGGTTCGCCACCGACAGCTCGGCGTTTTCCAGGTTGCCGGCGTAGAGCAGCGCCGCGGCCAGCGGCGTGCGCAACTGATGCGCCAATTGCGCCGCCATTTCGCCCATCGCCGCCAGGCGCTGATTGCGCTCGGCCTGGGTCTTCAGATGCTGGGCTTCGGTCACGTCATTGAGCAGCACGATGCGTCCGCCGGCGGAATCCAGCGCCGTGACAGCCACGGCCACGCGTCGCTCGCCGGCCAGATATTCGCCCGGCGTTTCACTGCTCGCCAGCGTCGTGGCCTCGACCGCCGCCCAGCCAGCGCCGACGATGTCGGCGCCGAGAATCCGGCTCGCCGCCGGATTGGCCTGCAGCACGCGGCCTGAGCCGTCGAGCACCACCACACCGGCCGGAAGCGCGTCGAGCAGCAGCGTCAGGCGCTCGGTGAGCGCGGCCTTCTCCTGGTATTGCTGGCGCAAGGCACCGTTGGCGGCCGCCAGCTCTTCGGTTAGACGGGCGACCTGGCCCTGCAATTCGCTGTAGGCGGCAGCGAGTTCTTCCGACGCCTGGCTGAAGATGCGAAAGGCCTCGGCAAGATGCTCGGCCTCGCCCGGCGCAACGGCGGCACTGCTGGATCGAGCGGGCGAGGCCGCGGGAAGGTTCATGGCCTTCGATCATGGCAGAATCGCTTGCGCTGGACAAGGAAACCAGGCTTTTGATTTGCCGGCAGAAATTGCCGCTTCTTGCTGGAACCGGTCTTGCTGGTGCAGTTCACAATCCGCAGACGGGTAGATTCCTCGACAGGCAACGGAACCACAGCATGGCAGACAACACAGCGGCGGCGACACCGTTCCCGATCTCGATGGAGGCTTTCAGCCGCCTGGATTCGCGCCAGAAGGTGATCGGTCTGGCCGGCGCCGCCTTGCTGCTGGCGCTGCTGATCGGCGGCTGGTTGTGGACGCGCGACCCACCCTATGCCCTGTTGTTCTCGATACAGGACGAAAAGGACGGCGGCCAGATCGTGGCGGCGTTATCGCAACAGAACATTCCCTACCGCTTCAGCGATGGCGGCCGAAGCATCCTGGTGCCACAGGCCGTGGTGCACGACACGCGTCTGCGACTGGCATCGCAGGGATTGCCCAAAGGCGGGCTGGTCGGCTTCGAACTGATGGAGACGCAAAAGCTCGGCGTCAGTCAGTTCGCTGAACAGGTCAACTACCAGCGGGCTCTGGAGGGCGAATTGGCCCGCTCGGTTCAGTCGCTGGCCGCCGTGCGCGGCGCCCGGGTGCACCTCGCGATTCCGAAACAATCCGCCTTCCTGCGCGACGACCAGAAAGCCTCGGCGTCGGTCCTGGTCAGTCTCTACCCCGGGCGCACGCTGGAACCCGTTCAGGTCGCCGGCATCATCAACCTCGTAGCGTCCAGCGTGCCGCAACTCAGTCCGCTCAAGGTCAGCGTGATCGACCAGGAAGGCAAACTGATCTCGCAACAGCGCGACCCGTCGCGCGATGCCGGGCTGGACCCGACCCAACTCAAATTCGTCCGCGAAGTCGAGGCGGACTACGCCAAGCGCATCGAAGCCATCCTGGCGCCGGTGGTCGGGCAAAACAACGTCCGTGCCCAGGTGGCGGCCGATCTCGACTTCTCGCAAACCGATCAGGTTGCCGAGTCCTTCAAGCCCAACCCGGCTCAGGAAACCGCGATTCGCAGCCAGCAGACCATGGAAACCGGCAGCGGATCGCCGTCAACCGCGGGTGGGGTTCCCGGCGCCTTGACCAACCAACCGCCGGTGCCGGCGACAGCGCCGTTGACCCAGCCTGCGCAGAATCCGGGGGCCGGAAGCATCACGGCGGCGAACGGTTTGCAGAACTTCACGAAGAACGCCACGATCAACTATGAGGTCGACAAGACGGTTCGCCACACCAAGGGCGTGCCGGGAACGGTGCGTCGCCTGTCGGTGGCGGTGGTGGTCAATCATCGCAAGGATCCGAGCAAACCCAAGCCGATTCCGCTGACCAGCGCCGAGTTGCAGCAAATCACCGATCTGGCCCGCGAGGCGATGGGCTTCAACAAGGAACGCGGGGATACGCTGAACGTCGCCAACGCGCCCTTCACACCGCCGGAAAAGGAAGTCGTCGCCGATGCGCCGATCTACGAGAACCCGAAACTGATTTCGATATTGATCGAGCTGGCACGGTATGCGTTGATTGCCGGCGCCGCCTTCTGGCTGTGGACCCGGCTGTTGAAGCCTGTCTTCGAAAAGCTGATGGAACCGGGCGCGCCACGCCTGGCGCCGGAAAAGAGCGAGTTCGAGGTCGGCGCCGACGGCTTGCTGCACCGCCACCGGGGCTATGACGAGAAGCTGACCGATGCGCGCGCACTGGCGAAAAAGGATCCCAAGGCAGTCGCCAACATCATCAAGGAATGGGTAGATGGCGGCGAGCCCGGAAAGTGAAGGCGTCGAACGGGCCGCCATTCTTCTGCTGTCGCTCGGCCAGGACGAAGCCGCCGAGATATTGAAAAACCTCGGCCCCAAGGAGGTGCAGAAGCTGGGGCACGCGATGGCCGCCTTGAAGCAGGTGCCGCGCGACCGCATCGAACAGGTGATCGACGACTTCACCAACGAATCGGCGAAGGGAGCGCCGGTCGCGGTGGACAACGAAACCATCAAGGCCATGCTGACCAAGGCGCTGGGCGACGATCGGGCCGCCAACTTGATCAGCCGCATCATGCAGGGAGGAGATACCGCCGGTATCGAGGGCCTGAAGTGGATGGATGCCCCCACCGTCGCCGACATGATCCGCAACGAGCATCCACAGATCATTGCCACCATCCTGGTGCACCTGGAGTTCGATCAGGCCGGGGAAATCCTCAAGAACTTCACCGAGCGCCTGCGCAATGACGTGCTGCTGCGCATCGCCACGCTGGACGGTGTGCAGCCGGTCGCGCTGCACGAACTGAACGAAGCGCTGAAACGCGTTCTGGCCGGTGCTTCGGGCAATGTGAAGAAGGCCGCGATGGGCGGCATACGCCATGCCGCGGAAATCCTCAACTTCGTCGGCCAGCAGGTGGAGACCGCGATCGTCGACAATGTGCGCGAATACGATCCAGAACTGGCGCAGAGCATTCTCGATGAAATGTTCGTCTTCGAGAATCTGCTGGACATCGACGATCGCGGGATCCAGTTGCTGCTGCGCGAAGTGCAATCGGATTCGCTGATCATCGCGCTGAAGGGTGCGGCGCAGGAATTGCGCGACAAGATCTTCAAGAACATGTCGCAGCGGGCGGCCGAAATGCTCAAGGAGGACCTCGAATCGAAAGGCCCGGTGCGGCTATCGGAGGTCGAAGCCGAGCAGAAGGAAATCCTCAAGATTGCGCGCCGGCTCGCCGACGAAGGCCAGCTCCAGCTCGGCGGCGGCGGAGAAGGCGACGCCTTCGTCTGATGAACATGGGCGAACACCCGAAATCCCCGCTGACCGCCTGGGAGCGCTGGGAACTCGCCAGTTTCGATTCGGCCACCCCGCCACCGGCCGGGAGCGCCGTCAAGGCGGAAGCGCCCGCTTTCAGCAACGAGGAAATTGCCCGGATACGCGAACAGGCGCGCGAGGAAGCCCATCAGGCCGGACACGCCGCCGGGTATGCCGAGGGCCTGGCCTCCGGCAAGGCGCAAGCTGAAGCCCTGGGCCGCGCGGAAGCCGCGCGCCTCGCGCAACTCGTTGATCAGCTCGAACGCTCCATTGCAGAACTCAATCAGCTTGTGGCCGATGACCTGCTGGCGTTGAGCATCGAAGTGGCGCGTCAGGTCATCCGCCAGACGGTGGTCGCGAAACCCGACGCGGTGCTGGGAGTAATCCGCGAAGCGCTGCAGCAACTGCCATTGCTTCACGCGGCGATTCACCTGCATCCCGAGGATGCCGCACTGGCGCGTCTGCGCGCCGGCGATCAACTCGCTCATGGCGGTCACCGGATTCATGAAGACCCCCAGCTCAGGCGCGGCGACGTGGTCATCGAAGCCGGCGGCAGCCACCTGGATGCGAGCCTGGCGACGCGCTGGCGACGCGTGATCGAGTCCCTCGGCCAGCGCGCATCGTGGATCGACACCGTCGACAGGTCGACGACGAAGGGCGAGGCCGGCAATGGCAGCGTCACGCGCGGCGGCGAACCGGCATGAAGCCCGTCGAACTGTCGCAGTTTCTTGCCGATTGCCGCGAGCATATTGCCGATGTTCGACCCTGGCAGATCGCCGGACGACTGACCCGCATCAACGGGTTGGTCATGGAAGCGTCGGGGCTCAAGCTCCCGCTGGGCTCGGGCTGCCTGATTCAGATACCCGGTGACGGCACGGTCGAAGCGGAGGTGGTCGGCTTCGCCGGCGATCGTCTCTTCATGATGCCGACCGAAGATGTCTACGGCCTGTCGCCGGGCGCGCTGGTAACGCCCATGGAATCGCCCCAGGCGCGGCCGGTACCCGGCCGGGTGGCCGAGCCGCTGCGGCGCGCGCCGGACCGCGCCAAACACCTGCCGGTAGGGTCCGCGCTGCTCGGGCGGGTGATCGATGGCAATGGCCGTCCGCTCGACAGCCTTGGCCCGCTCGACACCAAGGAGACGCGCTCGCTGGCCAGCCGCCCGGTCAACCCGCTGCAGCGTGAACCGATCCGGCACACCATGGATGTCGGCATCCGCGCCATAAACGCCCTGCTTACGGTCGGCCGCGGGCAGCGGCTCGGCCTGTTTTCCGGCTCGGGGGTGGGCAAGAGCGTGCTGCTGGGAATGATGGCGCGCTACACGGAAGCGGACGTGATCGTCGTCGGCCTGATCGGCGAGCGCGGGCGCGAAGTCCAGGAGTTCATCGAGCTCAACCTTGGCGACCAGGGCCGTGCGCGTTCGGTGGTCGTCGCCGCCCCGGCCGACGTCAGTCCCCTGATGCGGCTGCAAGGCGCGGCCTATGCCACATCGATTGCGGAACATTTCCGCAACCAGGGCCGCCATGTGCTGCTGATCATGGATTCGCTGACGCGCTACGCAATGGCGCAGCGCGAAATCGCGCTGGCGATCGGCGAACCGCCGGTCACGCGCGGTTATCCACCCTCGGTGTTTGCCCGCCTGCCGCAACTTGTCGAACGCGCCGGCAACGGACCCGCCGGCGGCGGCTCGATCACCGCCTTCTACACGGTGCTGGCGGAAGGGGACGACCAGCAGGACCCGATCGCCGAAGCGGCGCGCGCCATTCTCGACGGTCATATCGTGCTCAGTCGCCTGCTGGCGGATGCCGGACACTACCCGGCGATCGACATCGAGCAATCCATCTCGCGCGTCATGCCCAACCTGATAGCGACGGACCAACTGGAGCAGGTACGCCAGTTCAAACAGCTGTATTCGCGCTACCAGCGGGGACGCGACCTGATCGCCGTGGGCGCCTACGCGGCGGGATCCGATCCGCTGCTCGACCGCGCGATCATGATGAACCCGCGGCTGGAGCAGTTGCTGCAGCAAGGGATCGGCGAACAGGCCGACCTCGCGTCGTCGCGCCAGGCGCTGGCCGAGTTGTTCGCTGCGACGTAAGATAGGAACTCGCTGTCCAGGAAGCCTTCATCCCATGATTCGCGCTTTCCCCCTCCAATCCCTGCTCGAGCTTTCGCAATTGCGCCTGGATGAAGCCGGGCGAAAACTCGGCGAATTGCTCGACGGCGAACGTGAGGCGTCGCAGCGACATGGTCTGCTGGTGCAATACCGCGAGGAATATCGAACGAGGTTTGTGCTGGCCGCAAGGAACGGGCTGCGTCCGAGCGAGTGGCAGAACTACGCCGGCTTCCTCGCCAAGCTGGATGAGGTTATCGGCCAGGCCGCTGCCGCGGTCAGCGATACGAAACAGCGCGCCGCCGTCGGCCAGCAGGAATGGTTGGCCAAACGAGGCCGCGTCAAAGCCTTCGATACGCTATCGGTCCGCCATCGGTCGCGCGTCGCCTTGCACGATCAACGCGGCGAGCAAAAGGCCAGTGACGAACATTCAGCCCGGCGCCACGAAGACAAGGCCAGGGACTAGGCGCCTGTCCGATGAATTCGCGCGCATATCCATCAGACATGATCCAGGGTGGCACACGCCTTGCGTTTACTTCTCTGATCATTAGCCAAGCCGCGAGGGAACAGCAATGCCTGAATTAGCGATCGGCCCGGCGCCAACGCCGCCCGCGAGTGGAACCGGAAGCGCAATTGCGCTCGCGCAGAGCGACCTCGGTCGCCCGGACGGCACGACCAAGTCGGATGCGGATGGTCCGACGGAATCGCTGTTTGCCGCCGTGCTCAGGTCCAGCATTGACCGCAAGGTGTCTGCCGCGGAGCAGGCCGGCGGCGCAATCGCGTCGCTCACGGGGAACCAGGCCGATCCCGAGGACACAGCTCCGGGCGTTGATCTTTCAGCGTTATTGCCCCTCATCGAGGCCAAACCGGCCACGCCCGGGCGTGTGGCGCATGCAGCAATTGCTCCCGTTGATGCCGCGGGAGAGGCGCCAGCCACGCCCGATCAGACGCCGCTGCCCGAACTTCAGTCTGCCATTGCAGGCCTGCCAGCTCAATTCGCCGCGGCCCTGCCCGCGCAAGCTGCAGCGGTCGGGGATACGACTCAAGGGAAGCATGGGGTCGGGTCGAACAACGAAACCTTGACGCGTCCGGAGCTTCCGTCGAGAACCGACGGACGGGGCCCGACTCCCGGCAAGCTTGCGCTCGAAGCGGCAATTAATGCCGATCCGGTCCGTACCACTGCGGAAAGCAGTTCCTCACTCCCGGCTGCCGATTTCGACGCCCTGCTGGGTCGCGCCACGCCGATCGCCCATGGTTCGGTCGGCCCCGGTAACGGCCCCGCGGCGAATCCGAGTCTGCGTATCGATAGTTCGCCGGGACAAACCGGCTGGAATGATGAACTGGGCCAGAAACTGACCTGGATGGTGAGCAACGGGCGCCAGCAGGCTGACCTCGTGCTGACTCCGCCTCATCTCGGTCGCGTCGAGGTTTCGTTGACGCTGAACGGCGACCAGGCCAGCGCGATATTCACTTCGTCCAACCCCGCGGTCCGCGAGGCCCTGGAAAGCTCATTGCATCGCCTGCGCGAAGTCCTGGCCGATGCCGGCGTCAGCCTTGGCCAAGCCCAGGTAGGCTCCGAGGCGCCAAATCAGTGGGCGCGCAAGGACCATACGGGTGACCGCTTTGGTCTCAGCGAAGGCCAGCGCTATGCGTCCGCTATTTCGTCGTCCGAGGCCATCGCCGTGGCGAAAACAGGCGCTGGGCGTGGCATGATCGATGTCTTCGCGTGATGCGCCACGACGAGCTGCCGGGACTACAGTATCGTTCGGCGGCGGCCGTAAACGTGAAACAACAGCTTCGGAGCGACTGGTGACAGTCGAGCGAAGCGAGCCGACTGGAAGCCTCCCCGTGAGGGGGCAAGGCGGGGTTTCGCGCCGCAGGCGGTGCGGCGCCGCAGCCGGCAGGCTTTGCAAAGCCTGCCGTGGGCCGCGAAGCGGACGGGAGGGGCGGGCCTTCAATTCGCTTTTCGCGTGTTTCATCATCGGCGGGTGGCGCCTCGCTGCCACGAGCGTTAGCGAGTGTTGCGGGCGACGTACCGTTCGCTGCGGCCTCGGCGCAGGCAGGAGGCGGCAACGCGGCGCTGAAGATCGGCGCCGACCGGACCGGATGCCAGGCCAGGGATAGGGAGAACAACGGTGGCGGATGCGAAGAAGGCCGAAGCGGAGGCGGAAGCCCCCCCAGTGAAGAAGAGGGGGAAGCTACTACTGTTCCTCTCGATTGGCGTTCTTGTACTCCTGCTCGGCATTGGCGGGGGCGCCTATTTTCTGATGAAGAAGAAGCCGGCCGACGATGCCGCGGACGGCGCCGATTCCGCGACCGAAGTCAAGGCCAAGAAGAAAAAGACCGAGCACGGCGCGCCCGCCTTCTACAAGTTCGACAAGCCGTTTACGGTAAAGCTGCAAACCGAGCAGCAGGAAGCCTACCTCCAGGCGGAGGTGCAATTGCGTGTGCTGGACGCCGCGGCGCAGGAATCGCTCAAGGAGTATGACCCGGAACTCAAGCACCGCATCATGTTGATCCTGTTAACCAAGAAGGCGTCCGACCTGGCTAGCGCGCCGGGCGTCCAGCGATTGTCGAACGAGATCCGCGAAACCGTGAACAACACGCTGGAACCACCCGTCGCCAAGAAGAACAAGGACAAGGAACCCGGCGATGTCGCCGCGCCCGATGCGCCGGTGCAGGCAGTGCTGTTCACCTCGTTCATCATTCAGTAATGAGCAATCGCCCCTCCCCCTCGCCCGCCCTTCACAGGGGGTTGCCTATGGTTCAGGCGCTTCGCGCCTTCCGCTGCGTTGACTTGACGTCCCCTTGGGGAGGTTTGGCGGGGCCGGCGAGATGAGCCAGGACTTTCTCTCCCAGGAAGAAGTTGACGCCCTGCTCAAGGGCGTCGCCGGAGAATCCGACGAGTCTCCGCCGGAAAGCGACGACGGTGGCATCAAGAGCTACGACCTCGGCCGCCAGGAACGCATCGTTCGCGGCCGGATGCCGACCCTGGAACTCATCAACGAGCGTTTTGCCCGCTACCTGCGCATCGGGCTGTTCAGCTACATGCATCGCACCGCGGGAATCTCGGTGGGACCGATCAAGGTGCAGAAGTACAGCGAATTCATACGCAACCTGGTCGTTCCAACGAATCTGAATCTGATTCAGGCCAAGCCGCTGCGCGGTACCGGCCTGATGGTGTTTGATCCGAACTTGGTCTTCCTCATTGTCGACAACATGTTCGGCGGCGACGGGCGCTTTCACACTCGCGTCGAGGGCCGCGACTTCACGGCGACCGAGCAGCGGATCATTCAGGGCATCCTCGGCGTCGTGTTCGAGGAATATCAGAGGGCCTGGGCGCCGGTGTATCCGCTCAGTTTCGAATACGTCCGATCCGAAATGAATACCCAGTTCGCGAACATCGCGACGCCGTCCGAGGTGACCGTGTCCGTGACGTTTACCATCGAGCTCTCCGGCACCACGGCGGAGATGCACTTCTGCCTGCCCTATTCGATGGTGGAGCCGATCCGCGACGTGCTCTACAGCACGATGCACAGCGAGCAGGCGTCGTCCGACAAGCGCTGGACGGGCACCCTGACGCGCCAACTTCAGACGGCGGAAGTCGAACTGGTAGCCACGCTTGGCGGTGGCAGCGTCACCGTCGCCGACATTGTCAACATGAAGACCGGCGACGTGATCCCCATCTCCATCGATTCAAGCATACCGGTCGCCATCAATGGCGTCCCGGTGGCCGCATGCAAGTACGGAATACGCAACGGACAATACGCACTCAAGATCGAACGCTTTTTCGCCGAGGAAGAGGCCTAGCCGCCTAGCCGCAGGGAGCAAATGATGACTGAAACAAACCAGACGGAAGAACAGGTTTCCGACGACGATTGGGCGGCGGCCATGGGCGAGCAGGCCTCCGCCGAGGCAGCGCCGGCAGCGAGTGCCGCGCCGGCGGCGATCTTCAAACCGTTTTCCGACGATAGCGACAAATCGGCGCCTCCCCAGGGCTTCGACATGATCCTCGACATCCCGGTCAACCTCACCGTGGAGCTGGGCCGGACCAAGATATCGATTCGCAATCTGTTGCAGTTGGCGCACGGCTCGGTCGTCGAACTCGAAGGGCTCGCCGGCGAGCCGATGGATGTGCTGGTCAATGGCACCCTGATCGCCCAGGGTGAGGTTGTCGTGGTGAACGACAAGTTCGGCATCCGCCTCACCGACGTCATCACGCCTCAGGAGCGCGTGCGGAAACTGAACCGCTGATCAGTCCCCGCTTCCGCCCTCTACTTGGAGGTTTTTAGCCACCGGTGAAAGCCTAAGCTCGCGCCCTATCAGGTCACTCCGGTAGTCCCGGTCGCGAGCATGGTTCGCTTCATTGCCACTCCATTGCTGCTGTTTGCCATGGCGGAGGCCTCGGCGCAAGCGGCCAGAACGCCGCCGGTGGCCGATCTGGGAGGAAGCCTGTGGCAGCTCTTCGCGGGGCTGGCCGTGGTGCTGGCACTGCTGGTCGGCAGCCTCTGGATATTGAAGCGGCTGGTGGCCCAGCGCGACGCGAGCGCGGGCTTGTTGCGTCTGGTCGCCGGCACCTCGGTTGGCACGCGCGAGCGGGTCGTCATCGTCGAAGTCGGCACCACCTGGCTGGTACTTGGCGTGGCGCCGGGACGTGTATCGCCGCTCGCGGAAATCCCGCGTCAGCCCATCCCCGCTCCGTCGCCCGGCACAGGCTCGCCCGGAGAAGGATTCTCCGATTGGCTGCGCAAGCTGACGCCGGGAAAATAAATGCTCCCGGAAACCGAAGTTGGCTGCCGCCTGACCGCCGGAACCCGCGGCGGCTGCGGATGCGCCAGGCAGAGCGCGACAAGTGATCCGCCACGATTCTTCCCGACGGCCGCGAAGCTGCTTGCTTGCGCACTGCTGCTGGTGCCGCTGCTGGCCGACGCCCAGGTGTTGCCGGCCATTACGAGTAGTCCGGCGGCCGGGGGCGGCACCCAGTGGTCGCTGTCGATCCAGACCCTGCTGCTGCTCACCGGCCTTACCTTTCTGCCAGCCCTGCTGCTGATGATGACCAGTTTCACGCGCATCATCATCGTCCTGTCGCTGCTGCGCCATGCCCTGGGCACGCAGACCTCGCCACCCAACCAGGTAATCGTCGGCCTGGCGCTTTTCCTCACCTTCTTCATCATGGCCCCGGTCGCCGAACGCATCTACGACGACGCCTACCTGCCGTTGTCGGAAAACAAGCTCAGCTTCCAGGCGGCGCTGGACCGGGGGGCCGTGCCTCTGCGCGCGTTCATGCTCAAGCAAGTGCGGGAGACGGACCTGGCCACGTTCACCAAGGTCGCCAAGCAGCCTGTTCCCGCCAACGCCGATGACATACCCATGCGCGTGCTGATTCCGGCATTCGTCACCTCGGAACTCAAGACCGCGTTCCAGATCGGCTTCATCGTCTTCATTCCCTTTTTGATCATCGACATGGTGGTCGCCTCGGTGCTGATGTCGATGGGCATGATGATGATGTCGCCCGTGATCGTCGCGCTGCCGTTCAAGATCATGCTGTTCGTTCTGGTCGATGGCTGGAACCTGCTGATCGGATCGCTGGTACTGAGCTTCGGCTAGAGGCATCCATGACTCCCACCACCGTAATTGAAATCGGCCGCAACGCCCTCGAAATCACGCTGATGATTTCCGCCCCGCTGTTCCTGTCGGCTCTGGTCACGGGCCTGATCGTCAGCATCTTTCAGGCCGCGACGCAAATCAACGAGGCCACGCTGTCCTTCGTCCCGAAGCTGGTGGTCATATTCATCGCGATGATCGTCGCCGGTCCCTGGATGATCACGATCCTGACGGACTACGTGCGCCGCCTCTACGAAGCGATCCCAAGCATGATCGGATGACCGGGGCCCGAGCGTGATATCGATCAGCTCGGCGCAACTCGATACCTGGCTTGCCCTGTTTGTCTTTCCGCTGTCGAGAATCCTCGGGCTGCTGGCGAGCGCCCCGGTGTTCAACAACGCCGCGCTGCCGGTCCGCGTGCGGCTGATCGCCGGTCTCGCCATCACGCTGACCCTGACGCCGGTGCTGCCGCCCGTGCCCGTGATCCCGGCCGGTTCATGGGTGGGAATTGCCGTGCTGGCCCAGCAGATCCTCATTGGGGTTCTGCTCGGCGTCACCTTGCGCATCACCTTCGCGGCGGTTGACATCGCCGGAGACCTGATCGGACTGCAGATGGGTCTGTCTTTCGCCGCGTTCTTCGACCCGGGCAGCGGCGGACAGACACCGGTCGTCACCGAATTCCTTGGCCTGCTGACGGCACTGATATTCCTCAGCCTGAACGGTCACTTGTTGGCTCTTACGGTCCTCGCCGAAAGCTTCACGCTGTTGCCGGTAAGCACTACGCCCATCCATGCCACGGCCTTTTCCGGGCTGCTGGCCTGGTCGGCAACCCTGTTCTCCATGGGCTTGCTGCTGGCATTGCCGGTGATCACGGCACTGCTGATCGCCAACATCGCGCTGGGCGTTCTGGCGCGAATCGCCCAACAACTGAACCTGTTCGCGGTCGGCTTTCCGGTCACGATTGCGCTCGGGTTCCTGGTCCTGATGCTGTCGCTGCCGTATCTCGGAGCGGCGATGGAAGACCTGTTCGCAAGCGGTTTCCAGGCGATGGGCATGGTGTTGCAGGCGGCCGGCAATCCCCTCTAGTTGCGGCCGCTGCGACGGGGATCTACGGATCCGGCGTCAGCCTTCGCCGGGCTTTCGTTTCTGCTGAGATGAATGACACCCTGCGCTACGCGCTGCGAACCCAGCACCGATGACTCCATGCCTTCGGTATATTCCAGCACCTGGTAGCCATCGTAGCCACCCTGGCGCATGAGTTCCTTCGCCCGCTGCTGGAACACCACGCGCGACTCGCCTGCCCCGCCGGCGTAGAAGCGCTTCATTTTCAGCGACAGGTGATAGTGACTGTCAGGGAACGCGGCTTGCTCGATGTCCCAGTTTGGCGCGAGCGGATCGAGGATCAAATAGGCGGCGCCGGCGTAGGCACCCCAAAACACGATCTTTTCCAGGCTGATGCCAAGGCCTGGCGTGAGATTCAGCGTCGTGTCCGGAACGATCGGCCCCTGAGCGGGAAGATTGCCGCTGAGACTCGTGGGCCCGGGGTAGTTGAGGGCGCCGCAGCCGACCAGCGCGCAGGACAGCGCCGCGGCAGGCAGGAGTCGGCGGTGCAACGATGTCATAAATAGTTGAACAGGGAAAGCTGCGAAATCTTGGCGAAGGACTGCTGCGCCGCCTGCAGATCGGTCTGCTTGCGGGTCAGGTCCGAGATCGCCTTGGCGTAGTCGAGATCCTGCAATTGCGACAGGGTCTGCTGATATTGCAGGCTCAGGTCGTCGTTTGCACTGGACAGCGAGTCGATCTCTCCCAGGCGGGAACCGAGCTGCGCCCTGACGCGCAGAACATTGTCGGTGGACTGATCGAGATTGGTCAGCGCGAAGCCGATTTCGCTGCCGAGTTTGGCGTTCGCGGCCGGCGTGCCGGCCGGCGCTTCGAGCGCGCCGATCAGCTTGGCCAGGGTGGCAAACACGCTCTGCGACGAACTCGGCGCGATGGTGAACTTGTCATTGTCCGCCGGAGTGCCGGAGATCACCAGGCTGCCGCCGAAATCAAAAACCCCGGGTTCGGCGCCCTGATTCTTGAGAATGATCGGCTGGCCGCTTTGATAGACACGCTGGCCAGTGGCCGCCGTGGGTGGGAGCACCGGCGCAACCCCGGTAAGCATCGAGTTTCCGCTGGCGGTGTCAATGATGTCGTAATAGGTGACCGGTGGCACCGCCACGTTGTCGACGCTGAAATTTATGCTGTAATTCTTGTTCGCCAGGGCATTCCACTTTGCCGGATCGGTAACCGCCCCGGCGTCAATTAATCCGGTACCCGTATTGCCCGCGGCATAGCCGGTGACAAAATGGCCGTTGCCGTTGCGCACCCGCTTGAATACGTCGTTCCCCGAATCGCTTATTTCGAGAAACCGGTTGGGAGAAACCTGCAATTTGCGTTGGCCGTCGTCGCCCTGATAGCCGATCTCGCCGCCGGCGAGGATGCTTTCGACCGTGCCACCGAATGGCTTGGTCGAGCCCATGTAGCCGGAGAAAATATACTGGCCGGCACCATCGGTGGCATTCGCGATTCCGGTCAATTCGTCAAAGCGCGCTCGCAGTTCCGCCGCAATTGAGCCGCGATCGGTGGCCGACAGGCTGGAATTTCCCGCCTGTACGGCGAGTTCACGCACCCGCGCCAGGAGATCCCCGGCGCTGGACAATTGCGCTTCTTCCAGGCCGAGCGCCGACTTCGCGTTGTCGTGGTTCTGCTTGAACTGTGCAACGGCATCGCTGGCCTGAGTGATTTCCAGCGCCCGTGCGGCGGCGACCGGATCGTCGCTGGACGTGAGGATGCGACGTCCGCTGGCGACCTGCTGTTGCAGATGCAGCAGGGAAGCCGTCTGCTTGTTGATCGCGCTGACGCCCGCATCGAAGATCATTCCGGTACTAATACGCATGGTGCGCCTCTTGTCTCGGACCACCCGCTCTGGACTTATGCACCCAGGGCAAGAATTTCGTCGAAAATCTTTGCGGCCGTCGCAAGAACCTTGGCCGACGCCTGATAAGCCTGCTGGTAACGCAGCAGATTGGCCGCCTCTTCGTCCAGATTCACGCCGGAGATCTGTTGCAGGGACTGGGTCGTGTGATCGACCAGCGCCTGTTGCGCCGTGCCGATGGCCTCGACCTCGTTGGCCTTGCTGCCCACCGAACTGACAAGCTGGGCATAGGCCGACAGGTAGGACGCCGTCGGCCCGCCGGAAGCGCTGCCGATCATTGTCGTTCCGGTTTGCAGGGCTCCCAGCAGTATTGCATTCCGATTGTCGGCAACCCCATTGGCATTGGCGGAGACGGTGAACTTGTCGCCGGCGGCCGGCGTGCCGCTAATCTGGAAGGTCCAGCCGTTGTAGCTGATATCGCCGCCGGATGCGTAAGCGACATTGCTCGGGTTACCGGTGCCGGTGCCGCTGACGTCGAAGGTGGTCGGCGGATTGTCGAAGGTGATTGTGACGGTCTGGGTCAGATTCGCGTTTGGCGGCGGCGGGGCATTCACCGTCCCCGCACTGATGACGGCCGTGCCGGAATTGGTAAGCGCCGCAGAACTGCGCACCGGAGCGGCGGCCGCGATCAGACGCGGATCGGCCGGGGCAACGGCGATGTTGCGCGCACCCTGGCGGGTAGGTTGAATCAGCACGCGGTCGCCGGCAACCGGTGCCCAGGCACCCGCCGCGATGGTGATGCCATCGACCGTCTGCGGCAGCGCGGCGAAGTTCTGCACCTGGTTGTCGGCAAGGCGGGTCAGCCGATAGCTGCCCACCCCCAGGTAACTGAGCTGGTAATCGCTGGTCGTCAGTTGCGCGATGGTGGCGGCATCGACACTTACCGCCGGCACTCCGCTACCGCTGTTGAGGCTGCTGGCCGCCACGACCGGCCCCGAGACGGTGAAGAAGTCCTGTCCGAGAGCGCCGGTCAGGTCCTGTCCGAGGCGGTGCTGATCGTTGAAATTCTGCGCCAGGGTCAGCGCGATCCGGCCAACGGCATTTTGCGCCGCATCGAGAGTCTGGCTGCGAAAGCCGAGCAGGCCGCCGAGACTGCCGCCCGTGACTTGAGCTTCGGGCAGGATCAGCGGAGTACCGCCAACACCCGAGATGGCCACCGTGAGGCGCTCGGGATCGTCGGGCGCCTGCACGGCCTGCAGTTGATACGACTGAGCGCCAACCACCAGAGGTTGACCGTTGCCGATGAACACATTGAAGCTGCCGTCGCTTTGCGTCAGCGTGGTGACCCGGATCAACTTGTTCAGGTCCCTCACCATCTGATCGCGCTGGTCGAGCAGATCGTTGGGCTCCTGGGTCTGGCTTCCGGCCCGCGCCAGGATGATGCGCTGGTTGATATCGGCGAGCTGTGACGAAAAGGTGTTGATCGAGGTGACCTGTCCCCCGATCTGGGAATTCACGCCGTCACGAATTTCGGCCATGCGCTGGTCTATCGACTGAAACCGAGCCACCAGCGACTGCGCCGCTGACAGCATCGACTGGCGGCTGGGGATCGATGCCGGATTGGCCGCCACGTCCTGGACGCCATTGAAAAACGCCGCCAGGGCCGGCGAAAGGCCGGCGCTGGGGTCGGCCAGCAGGTTGTCGATCTGCTTGATCTGCGAAAGATAGCCGTCCATTTCGCTGGCCGAGGCCGAGGCGCTCAGCAGTTGGCGCCCGAGAAACTCGTCGTAGACGCGTTTGACGGTCTGTACGTGCGTGCCCTGTCCCAAAAAGCCGCTGCCGCTGAACATGGGCAGATTGGTGCCTTGAACAATCTCCTGCCGGTTGAAGCCCGGGGTCGAGGCGTTCGAGATGTTGTGGCTGGCGGTCAGGATGCCCACCTGCGCGGCGTTGAGACCGCTCAGGCCAGCATTGAAAATGCTCATGTTTGCTCCGTGAGGTCAACCATTAACGGCAAAACTTGCCGCTAGTTGAGTCTTCACGTGAACTGGAGCAATGGACGTGCCACCCGGCACAGGCCCAGACTCAACCGGTCGACACCGGCCTCCGCGCCATTCCGTCGATGATCCGTTCGAGCTTGGAGGCATACAGCGGATCGCTGGCAAATCCCGCGCGTTGCAGGCCGCCCGCGAAGCTGGCGGCATCCTGCGCGCCGAGCACGGCTGCGTAGCGCGGGTTGGCGGACAACACGGCGGCGTAGTCGCGGAAGGCCTCGGCGTAGGAAGCGTACACACGGAAGCGCTCGGTCTGCTTCTGCGCCACTCCATCGACATATTCCGTCGTTGTCGCCTCGGCCACCGGGCCCGGCCAGCCGCGTCCGGCCTTGATGCCGAAGACGTTGAAGCTCGGCCCGCCGTCGGCCCGCCGCGGCTCGGACTTGCCCCAACCCGTCTCCAGCGCGGCCTGGGCTACCATGAAATGCGCCGGAATCCCCGTGGCGCGGGCGGCTTCGGTGGCCGCCGGCGCAAGTCGATTGGCGAACTCGCGCATCGCCGCCGAAGCACCGACGAAGCTCCCAAGCACCGCCGCACCGGCCGCCGGGGAAGCCTGAAGATTGCCGCGCGGAGCAAGTGTTGCGTCCGTTGGCAGGCCGGGCGGGGGCAGCGGCTCCCGATTCGCATCCGGCGCCAGGGGAATCATCGGCTCGCCCCGAAAACGCAGGAACGGGCTCGCTCGCAGCAGCGGCAATGGGTCCTCAAACGCTTGCGGTTCCGGATTCTGTTGCAGCAGTTGTTTTTCTATCATCGCCGCCAGGCCGGTACCGCCGCTACTCGCGCCGAGAACCTGAACCATCTGCTGATCGAGCAAGGATTCGTACAGGCGCGTCTGCTCGCTGTCGAACAAGCCATCGCGCGGCACGGCATCGCGCATCGACTTCAACACCATCTGCAGAAACAGCGCCTCGAACTGCTGCGCCGCCGCCTTCAGGGCCTTGGGGTCGCCGTCCTTGGCCGGACGTTTCAAGGCGGCAAGACCGCCTATGTCGAAGACATTCGGATTGAGGCCGCCGGTTGTTGTGCTGGTGCTCATGGCTGACCGAAGAATGTCAGAAGGTCGCGACGCGCATTCAGCGAATCAAGGCGGAAATCTGTTCCTGACTCGATCGATCAAATGATCTCGAGCTCGGCGCGCAACGCGCCCGCCGACTTCATCGCCTGCAGAATCGCCATAAGATCCTGCGGATTGGCGCCGAGGGCGTTCAGGGCTTTGACGATATCCGCCAGGTTGGCGCCTGTCTTGACGTTGATCAGGGCGCCACCTTCCTGCTTGATGTCGATCTGGGCATTCTTGACGCCGGCCGTCTGGCCCGCGGAAAGTGCGCCCGGCTGGCTCACGGTATTCTCGATGCCGACTGCCACGGAAAGATTGCCGTGCGCCACCGCGCAGCTGTCGAGCAGCACCGACTGATTCATCACCACGGAGCCGGTACGGCTGTTGACGATCACCTTGGCGGCATTTCGTGCCGGCGTCAACTGGACATTTTCGATACGCCCGATGAAGGACACGCGCTCATCCGGGTTGGTTGGCGCACGCACGCGAATCTGCCGGGCATCGGCGGCAGTGGCGGCGCCGGGCGCCAGCTTGTTGATCGCCTCGACCATCAGCTGAGTGGTCCCGAAGTCCGTGGTATTCAAATCGAGATAGACGAATTCGCCCTGACCCAGGGGCGTGACCACCTCACGTTCGACCGTCGCGCCGCCGGTGATGCGACCGACCGACAGATGATTGACGGTGACCTTGGATCCTGCGCCGGAAGCCCCGGCGCCGACCACCACCACGTTGCCCTGCGCCATGGCATAGGTCTGGCCGTCGGCGCCCTTCAATGGCGTAAGAATAAGCGTGCCGCCCTTCAGGCTCTTGGCGTTGCCGATCGACGATACGGTAATGTCGATCTGCTGTCCGGCACGGGCGAAAGGCGGCAGGTTGGCGGTCACCATCACCGCGGCAACATTCTTCAACTGCAATGACTGCCCGGGAGGCAGGTTCACGCCCATCGCGGACAACATGCTGATGATGCTCTGGACGGTAAATGGTGTTTGTGTCGTCTGATCGCCACTGCCGTCGAGACCGACCACCAGGCCGTAGCCGACAAGCTGGTTGTTTCGCACGCCGGCAATCGATGCCAGATCCTTGATCCGCTCGGCACGTGCCGTATCCATCACCAGCAGGGCCGCGAGTACCCAGAGAAACGCCAGGAAGGTCTTTTCAAGTCGCGTCATCGCAGGCTCCTCAGAAGGGCATGAAGGTGAGGAAGAAGCGCCCCAGCCAGCCCATGACCTGCGCCGAATCGAGGAAGCCATTGGCCTTGTATTCGATGCGCGCATCGGCCACCTGCGTGGACGTGACCGTATTCGCCGATGTGATCGTGTTCGGATTGATCACGCCCGAAAAGCGCACGAACTCCTCGCCTTCCTTGAGGCCGATCTGCTTTTCGCCGGAGACCAGCAGGTTGCCGTTGGGGTACACCTCGATCACGGTCACCGTAATCGTGCCGGTGAAATCGTTGGACGACGTGTTCTCGCCCTTGCCGTCAAAATTGTTGCTGTCGCTCGCCGACAATGCCGTTCCCTGCGCGCCCTTGAATGGCAGACCGACAATGGTCGGCACCGCCACATCGACGGTCTGGCTGCGCGTCGTCTTGTTCTCCGACTTTTTGGAGGCCTGAACCTTCTCGGCGATGTTGATGGTGATGATGTCCCCGACAAAGCGCGCGCGCCTGTCTTCGAAGAGAGGACGGGCCGAGGCGATATTGAAGATGGCTCCGTTGCTCGGCGGCGCATAGTTGCGCGCTTCCGGACGAATGCTCATCGGTTGGTGGATCGCGGTCGCCGGCGTGGTGGTGACGCAGCCGGACAGCGCGGCGGCAAGACTGGCGATCAGGACTATCGGCTTCATGATGTCGAGGTTCTAGAGCTGGGTCAGTCGGGCGAGCATCTGGTCGGAGGTTGTGATGGCCTTCGAGTTCATCTCGTAGCCACGCTGGGCGACGATCATGCTGACCAATTCCTCGGCCACGTTGACATTGGATGTCTCGACATAGCCCTGGTTGAGCAGCCCCGTGCCATTGGTGCTCGGCGTATTCGGCGTCGGCGTACCCGATGACGCCGTTTCGACGAAGAGATTCTGCCCGATGCTCTGCAGTCCGCCGTTATTGACGAAGCTCGCCAACTGGATGTTGCCGACCTGGGTCGGCGTGGTCACGCCTGGCTGGCTGATGGTCACGATTCCGTCGCGCGACACTGAAATGCTCAATGCATTCGACGGAATGGTGATGGCCGGACTCAGCGGATAGCCGTTGGCGGTGACGATCTGGCCGTTGGCGTCCTTGGTAAAGGAACCGTCACGCGTGTAGGCCAGGGTCCCGTCAGGCATCTGCACCTGGAAGAATCCGTTGCCCTGGATGGCAAGGTCGAGCGGATTCTCGGTCCTCAGCAGGCTGCCCTGGGTATAGATGTGTTCCGTGGCGACCGCGCGCACTCCGGTGCCGATGCTCAAACCGGAAGGAACGGTGGTCGCCTGTGACGAGGCGGTTCCCGGCTGGCGCAGGGTCTGGTAGAGCAGATCCTCGAATACCGGACGCGAACGCTTGAAACCGTTGGTGCTGACGTTGGCCAGATTGTTGGTGATGACATCCATGGACGTCTGATGGGCATCCAGGCCGGTCTTGGCTATCCACAGGGAACGGATCATCGGGATCTACTCCTGGCAAAACGTAAGAGTTGGGTTACTCACGGGCTAACGCAGGTTTGCGAGGTTCTGCAAGACCTGGTCCTGGATCTTGAAGGTCTGCGCGCTGGCTTGATAGTTGCGCTGCTGCTCGATCAGGGCCACCAGTTCCTTGGCCAGATCGACGTTGGACTGCTCCTTCGCGCTGCCCTGGATGGCGCCCAGGCCCTGGCCAAACGCCCGCTCCGGTGTATCCAGGATCTCCTTGCCCGACCCGCTCACCGGATCCGTATTCGCCGCCCACAGATTGTCCCCAAGACCGATCAACGCATCGGAGTTGATGAAATTGGCGAGCACGATCTGCGCCACCTTGCGCGACTGGCCGTTGGAGTAGAAGGCATTGATGACGCCATCGTTGCCGACGCGAAATCCTGTCGAACTGTCGATCGCCCCTTGCGAATAGCCGTTCTGGGTTATCGAATCGACACTAAATGAACGCCCGTATTGCACGGTTCCGCTGAGATCGAGGGCGACAGACAAACTGCCCCCTCCGCTCAACGGGTAGGTCTGCGGCGCCAGAGGCATGGCGGTTGTCAGCAAACCATTGGTGTCGAAAGCCACGCTGAGCGGTCCGGTCTGCGATCCGTTGTCGAGCGTGGTGTGGAGATCCCAAACATTTCCCGGAGCCGGCTTGCCAAAGTACATTCTCAAGTCATGCGCGATACCCGATGAATCGAACACCGCGATCGCCGCGGTGTCGTTATATGTCAGCGAATTGTTTGGAGCAAAGGGCGCCGCCGCCGGTGGAGCCACCCGCGCGTCGAGGGTCGCTCCGAGCGATACCGTGCCGGTGCTGGCCGCCGGCATGATCGGGTCGATCGAAATGCTCTGCGGAGCCACCGAGGTCACAATCACCCCCTGCGGATCGGCGGCATAGTCGGCGAGGTAGCCGGTCACCCCGTAACCGTTGCTGTTGACCAGGAAGCGCCTGTTGGCGTTGTTGGCGTCATAGGCCAGCTGAAACTGACCGTCGCGGGTATAGACGATGCTGCCATCCTTGTTCAGGCGGAAGAATCCCATTCCGTTGATCGCCATGTCGAGCGGGTTGTCGCTCTGCGCCAGATTGCCCTGGGTGCCGTTCACCACGACGCTGACGCTGACGCCGGCACTCGCCGCGTCGGCCGGCGGTCCGCCGGGAAGCGATGCGGCCAGCACGTCGGCGAAGCGCCCCTTGGAGGTCTTGAATCCGATGGTCTGTGAATTGGCGATGTTGTTGCCTATGATGTCGATCGCCTGCGAAGCGCCGTTCAGTCCGCTCAGGCTCGCTGCAAAACCCATGTCTTAGCTCCCCCCTTCGGTCTGCGGCAGATTTCGCTTGGTCACGGACACCCGGAGCACGTGGTTCATGGCATTTTCCTAACGTGAAGACAGTATCTGGGTTGCGGCGCGATCATTGGCATCGGCCGTGGACAAGACCTTCATCTGCATTTCGAACTGCCGGGCCAGGGAAATCATGGTCACCATTTGTTCCGCGGGATTGACGTTGCTGCCTTCGAGAGTCCCCGCGGCCAGATTGACGCGCTCATCGACCGGCGCGGCGCTCAGATCGCGCAGGCGAAACAGGCCATCGTCGCCACGCACCAGATCGGTTTCCGGCGGATTGACGAGCTTGATGCGGCCGACGACGCTGGCCGTGTTCTGGGCGCCGGACTCGGGCAGCACCGAGACAGTGCCGTCGACGCCGACACTGATCTTGGTATCCGGCGGAATGGCGAGTGGACCGCCATCGCCCAGCACCGGCAAACCGCCGCGGGTCTGGACAATTCCATTGACATTGATTTCAAAGCTGCCGTTGCGCGTATAGGCCTCGCTGCCATCGGCCAATTGCACCGCGATCCAGCCGGGGCCCTGCACCGCCATGTCGAGCGGCCGGCCGGTGACCGCCATCGGGCCCGGCCGGTAGTCGGTATGGGTACTGGCATCGACGGCGAAGGCGCGCGTCGGCAGGCCGGGCTGCTCGGCGTTGGACAGCACCTGGACGGCCCTCAGCCGATGCTCTTCGGCCCGATAGCCTGTCGAATTGACGTTGGCGAGATTGTGGGCCACGGCGGCCTGCCGATTCAGCGTCTGGCTCGCTCCGGTCATCGCCGTGTAGATCAGTCTGTCCATGTCGCCGCTGGGCTTGTCCCTGGCTGCGCCGTGTGGCCGGCGCCTAGCGCAGGTTGACCAAAGTTTGCAGGATGCTGTCCTGGGTCTTGATGGTCTGCGCATTGGCCTGATAGGCACGCTGCTGCGTGATCATGTTCACCAATTCGGCCGTCAGGTCAACGTTCGAGTCTTCAAGCGCGGAAGACTGCAGCACGCCATACTGGCCCGAGGATCCCGGCGAGCCGGTGATCGGGTCGCCACTGCTGGGCGACTGTGCCCAGCGATTGTCACCCAGCGGTTGCAGTCCCTGCGGATTGCGGAAGGTGGCGAGCGTGACCTGGCCGACCGGCTTGGTCTGGCCATTGGTGTAGCGGCCTAGAACAACGCCATCCTTGCCGATGTTGAAGCCGGCCAGCGTACCCGACGAGAATCCATCCTGGATCAGGGCGTTCACGGCGAACTGCGCTCCGTACTGGGTGGACCCGCTGAAATCGACCGGAAACGCCTGGGGCGTGGCTACCGCCCCGGCATAGCCGAACTGCGCCGCGGTGATCGAAGCGGCAAACGGCGCCGAGGTGATGGCTCCGGAGGTATTGAAAGTCAAGGTTCCCAGCGGCGTCGCGCCGCCGCCAGACAGATCGGTAAATGTCGGCGACGCGCCGGACGGGTTCGTCACAGTGGCATAGACCCGCCAGGTATTCGCCGCTGCGGCCTTGACAAAATACATCGAGTAGGTGTGCGGATTGCCCAGACTGTCATACACGGTCGTCGCCGTCGACTGGTTGTACGACGTCGGATCCGCGAAGTTGAACGGCGCAGTGGCCGGCACGGCCAGCCGCGAATCGAGGTTGACGTTGGCCTGGATGCCGGACGCCGCCGCACTGCCGCCCGTCATTTGCGGCGTACCGGACAAACTCTGCGTCGGATCGAACAGACGCAGCGGTACCGCCGGCGAACCGGTCGCAATCACGCCATTGACGGCGGCAATGCCCTTGAGCTGCAAGCCCTGGGCATTGACGATGAAACCGTCCTTGTCAAGCTGAAACTGGCCGTTGCGGCCGTAGACCGTACCGCCCGAACCGTCGTCCATCTGGAAGAATCCGCCGCCGTTGATTGCCGTGTCCAGCGGATTGTTGGTGACGGAAATATTGCCCTGGCTGAATTGCTGAACGATGCCCGCAACCTTGGTCCCGATTCCCACGGGAGCGGCGCCGGCGCCGTTCAACGATGCGGCAAAGACGTCGGCGAATTGCGCGGACGCGTTCTTGAATCCAACCGTGCCGGAGTTGGCGATATTGTTGCCGATGGTGTCAAGCGACTTGGACGAGGCGTTGAGGCCGCTCAAACCTTGCTGAAATCCCATGGTCTTCTCCCGCTCAGAATATTTGTTTGATGTCGCTCATGCTTGCCAGCCCAAGCTGCCCGAGATCCAGCGTCACGCCCTGGCTGCTGCGATTGATGCTTTGCACGCCGGTCAATTGCAGCGCGCTTGCCGCGACTTTTTCGGCGCCGCGGACGGCATTGACCGAGATGCTGTAGGCACCATTCACCGCCCGCACGCCGGCGTCATTCTTGCCATCCCAGGTGAAATTGTGTACGCCGGTGCTCAGCGCCCCGAGATTCACCGTATTCATCACAATTCCATTGCTATCGCTGATGGTGACCGTCACGCGATCCGCGGCGGCGTCGAGTTCAATGCCGCCGACGGCGCCGGCGTCGGCCAGAGTGAGTCCGTTGCCGGCGACCATCACCTGATGGCCGACCAGCGACGCCGCTTGCATGGCCTCCGCATCGACGGTGCTGGACACCAGCTTCTGCAGCGTCGCGTTCAGCTTCTCGATGCCATCGACGGTACTGATCTGTGCCAGTTGCGAGGTCATCTGTGCGTTGTCCATCGGATTCAGCGGATCCTGGTTCTTGAGCTGGGTCGTGAGCAGCTTGAGGAAGCGGTCCTGGGCGTCGCTCGTTATGCTCTTTGCCTTGGCGCCTGTCGTGCCGTTGATCGAATCGATCAAGGCCTGGGTGGAGTCCGCGATGCCGCTGGTCACGGTGGTTGTCATGTCATGTTCCTTTCCGGGGCTTATTGCCCGATGGCCAGCGTCTTCTGCATCAGCGACTTGGCGGTGTTCATCACTTCGACGTTGTTCTGGTACGAGCGGGAAGCCGAAATCCGGGGCTTATTGCCCGATGGCCAGCGTCTTCTGCATCAGCGACTTGGCGGTGTTCATCACTTCGACGTTGTTCTGGTACGAGCGGGAAGCCGAAATCATGTTGACCATTTCGTCCACCACATTGACGTTTGGCATCGCCACATAGCCCTGTTCGTTGGCCGCCGGACTGGCCGGGTCGTACATCATGCGCAGGGGCGCCGCGCTGTCGACCAACTGGGTCACGCGCACACCGATGCCGCCACCTTCCACCGGCGTCGCCGTGAACACCACCTGCTTGGCGCGGTAGGGCTGGCCGTCAGCACCGACCACGCTATCGGCATTGGCCAGATTGCTGGCAACCGCGTTGAGTCGGGCCGACTGCGCGGTAAGCGCTGATCCCGCAATCGAAAAAACGTTGAACAGGCTCATGATGGTCTCGGCTTACTGGCTCTGGATGGCCGCCTGCAGGGTGTTGAAATCACCGCGGATGAAGGCCAGCATCGCCTCCATCTGCACCGCGTTCTCGGCAAACGCGGCGCGTTCGACATCCATGTTTACGGTGTTGCCATCGACATTCGGCTGATACTCGGTGCGGTACTTGACGATCACGCCGGAAGGCTGGCCGGAGTCGTTACCCAAATGGCGGGGGGACGTCGTGACCAATCCGAGACTACCCTCGGCGCGACCGGAAAGCGCCGCTTGCAGGGTCGCCTTGAAATCCAGGTCGCGTGCCTTGAAATTCGGCGTGTCCGCATTGGCTATGTTCGACGCAAGCAGTTCCTGGCGATAGGCCCGCGCGTTGAGCGCGGTACGCCGGACTTGGAGCTGGGCATCGATGCGGTCTATCACGGTTATGGGCCAGGATTGCGGGGACGGGCAGGGTCAGCAATGCATCATCCGTGCCATCCGATTTCATCCCGCCGCCACCTTGAATCCAGGTGTTTTCGCGGGCGACGGGCGGCAAGGCAGGCACGCCGATCGGCAAAACTTGCCGGCCGGCCGCCGTTGGCCGACCAGGAATCGGGGAACCGGCAGGCGCCGGCCGGGCGCTCGTGGCCGCCTCCAATCGCGGTTTCCGGGTCGAAACTGTGATTCAATGCAGCTGTATGCGGTGTCGAGTTGTCTGCCTTGCTTTCCTGCTGCTGATCGGTCCCGGCCAAAGCGCCGTTGCCGCCGATTCCTCGGCGATACGGGGGGCTGTCGAGGAGTTTTTGCGCGTCCAGATCAAGGGCCTGCCGGGGAATGCCAGCTACAGCATCGGGACTATCGATGCGGAACGTCTGGCCGGCAGCTGCGACGGCTATGAAGTGTCCATGGCCAACGGTGGCCGACCGTGGGGACGGACCCAGGTCGCGGTGCGCTGCCGCGGCGGCACGTGGAACCTGTGGGTACCGGTGCAGATTCGTGTCGTTGCCGAATATCTGGTTGCCGCGCGCCCGATAAGCGCCGGTCAAAGGCTCGTCGAAGCTGACTTTCGCCGGCAGCTCGGCGAACTTTCGGAGTTGCCCAACGGAATTCTGATGGACAAGGAGCAAGCCATCGGGCGCACCACGATCGCTTCTCTTGCCCCTGGTCGCCCATTGCGGGCCGATATGCTCAGACAAGCAACGGTGGTGCAACAGGGCCAAAGTGTAAAGATCGTCGGCAGCGGCAGCGGATTTCAGGTCGCCAATGAAGGACGAGCGCTCAACAGCGCCGTCGTTGGACAAGTCGCGCAGGTGCGGCTAAACTCCGGCCAAGTGTTGAGCGGGATTGCCAGAGCCGATGGCACAGTGGAGATAAAGTTCTGATTGGATTGACAATATCGTCCAATCGGATTTGTTCCAAAGAGCATAAAGTTGTCGGCAATGCTGCCGTTAATAGTGTCAGACGCTGCACCCTGGACGGAATCGCCACCCATGAAGATCGATAGCTCTGCGAAATCCCTCGGATCCGGACAAAGTCCGTCCGGTCCCCGTGCGGCGGGGGCGCGCCCTGTTGCGAATACGGGAACTTCCTCGGCAGCGGACAAGGCCGCCGTGGTATCAACCTCATTGAACGCGGTGGCGGGCTCCGAAGCCGCATTCGACTCGAAGAAAGTTGCCGAAATTCGGCAGGCCATCAGCGAAGGTCGCTTTCAGATCGATCCAGCGCGAATCGCGGACGGACTGATCAGCAGCGTACGGGAAATGCTCGATCACAATCGTCGTCCGACGTGATGGCGGCGTTCGCTTCCTGACTTCGCGCTACCCCGATCCAATCCTGTGAGTCCCCTGTCGTCACTACTGGCAAGGGAACTGACTGATTTGGGACGCTTTTGCGGTTTGCTCGAGGAGGAGCGCCAAGCCCTTACCGGAGCGCACCCCGATCGATTGCCCGATCTCGCCAGCGAGAAGGCGTCGCTTGCCGGACGACTCAGCCAGTTGGAAGCACAGCGCGACGACCTGCTGGCCAAGGCGGGCTTGGCGAAAGGTCGCAACGGCATGGATGGGTGGCTGGCAAGCCACCCGAAAGCCGCGGATGAACGCCGCCAGTGGCGCGACCTGCTGGAACTCGCCGCGACAGCCCGCCAGGGCAACGAAACGAATGGCCGACTGATCAATCTTCTCCTGAAGCACAACCAGGACGCGCTGTCTGCGCTGGTCGCCAACGGCGCGGAATCGATCTACGGCGCGGATGGCCAAACGCGTGGCATGGCCACCGAAAAACGCTCGTTCGGCGCGGTTTGACGGCCGCGACGGCGGCTCTCCTGATCGGCCGCCGCTACTCGGGAATCTGCAGTTCCACAGGGTTGTCCGGCGTTCGCGACTCGATGGTGATGGCCACCCGACGATTGCGCTGCCGGCCATCGGCCGTGGCATTGTCGGCCAACGGCCGCTGATCGGCATAGCCGGTGGCGGTCAGGCGCCGGCCGTCCACCCCGTTGTCGATGAACAGGCGAACCACGCTCGACGCGCGCATTCCCGAGAGCTCCCAGTTCGAAGGGAACTGCGGCGTGTTGATCGGCGTGTTGTCGGTATGGCCTTCGACAATGATCGGGAAATCGGTCGGTGCCAGAACCTGGGCCACCGCGGTCAAGGCCCTCACCGCGGCCGGATCGAGGCGGGCGTCGCCGGGGGCGAACAGCACGCTGGCATTGATGTCGACGGTGATGCCCAGCGCGCCTTCCGTGACTGTCACCGTGCCCTCGGCTACCAGCGGAGCCAGGGCCTTGTTGATGTCCTTGGCTACGTTCTTCAGACGCTCCCTCTTTACCGCCTGGGTCGCGTCGGCTTTGACGTTCGGCGGCAGCCGCCGCGTGGGGATGGTTATCGACAACGGCTGATTGGCGACGGTGTTGATCCCCAACTGACCTGATGACGCGGCGCCGGGAACGCTGCGAAACGCCGAACTGATCGAATCCGACATGACGCGGTATTTGCCCTCGTTGATCGAGGAAAGGGCATACATCACGACGAAGAAGGCAAACAGCAAGGTGATGAAATCGGCGTAGGACACCAGCCAGCGTTCGTGGTTCTCGTGGTCGTCGGACTCGCGCCGTCGGCGATGCCGGCCATAGCGCGCCATCAGCTGAAATACCCGCGCAAGCGGCTTTCGACAATCCGCGGATTGTCGCCATTGGCGATCCCAACCAGACCGTCGACCAGCATCTCGCGCAGGGTTATCAGGCGGGCGATGATGGCCATCAACTTCTTGGCGACAGGGAGAAAGATCAGATTCGCCGCGCCAACGCCGTAGATCGTCGCGACGAAGGCGACAGCGATGCCACTGCCAAGCTTCGCCGGGTCCGTGAGATTTTCCATCACGTGGATCAAGCCCATCACGGCGCCCAGGATTCCGATGGTCGGCGAATAACCGCCGGCGGATTCCCACACCTTCGACGCCAGCTTCAGCTTGGCCTCGTAGGCGCTGATTTCGACTTCCAGCACCTCGCGCAGGCGATCAGGCTCGGAGCCATCGACCAGCAGTTGCAGGCCCTTCCTGACAAACGGATCGGACACCGCGTTGATCTGCCCTTCAAGCGCGAGCAGACCCTCCTTGCGCGCGATCTGACTCCAACGGCCGAGATCGCCGATCAGCTTCTGCGGCTCCACGACCGGGGGATAAAACACCCAGGCCCCCATCCTCATTCCCGCCAGGAAGACAGGCAGCGGGCTTTGCAGCATGACCGCACCCAGCGTGCCACCGAACACGATCAACATGGCGGTGGGTTGCACCAGAGAGGCGACATGACCGCCCTCCAGCACCTGGCCGACGACTATGGTGGCGATTCCGAGCGCGAGACCGAAAATACTGATCTTGTCCATGCCGTTCAGTCTTTGTCGCGACCGCCACGCTCAGATCGAACAACACCGGCCGCCGCCGCCCTCGATGTCCGGGTTTCGCCTGTCGCCGCCCTGCGTCCGCGGCGACCCGGGCTGACTGGCTTGCCCTCGCCAACCAGTGCCGCGCGCAGACGGGCTACGGCCTGACTGTGCAACTGGCATACCCGCGATTCAGTTACGGCCAACACTTCACCGATTTCCCGCAGGTTCAGGTCCTTTTCGTAGTACAACGCCATCATCATTTTTTCCCGGTCCGGCAATGCTTCGATGGCGCCCACCAGGGCCTGGCGGACATCGGCTTCCTCCAGCAGCGCCAGCGGATCCGGTCCCGATGCCGCGCCATGGCGCTCAAGAAAGTCGCCGTCTTGAGCGCCGGCCAGATCTTCCAGATACACCAGTTGATGACCCCGCGCGTCAAGCAGCAGCTTCTGGTAATCGGCCAAACCGAGACCGAGTTCATCCGCAAGTTCGCCTTCCGAGGGCTGGCGCCCGTGCTCGTGCTCAAGTCTATGGATTGCCGCCTCGACGCGCCGCATCTCGCGCCGCGCCGCACGCGGCTGCCAGTCGTTCTCACGCAGGCCGTCAAGCATTGCACCGCGAATCCGTTGCACCGCATATGTTTCGAACTGGGCGCCGAGCCCTTCCTCGTAGCGGCCCAGGGCATCGAGCAAACCGATCATGCCGTTCTGCACCAGGTCGTCGACTTCGACGCTGGCCGGCAGCTTCGCCATCAGATGAAAAGCGACGCGTTTGACAAGCGGAGCATACTTGGAAACCAGTTGCTCTTTGGCCAGCACGCCCTGCGCGGTGTACATCGATCGGATCGACTATGCCGTCTAGTGGCCTATTTCAGCAGGGATCGTACCCCGCGCCGTCGGGCGTTGGGATGCGAGGCGAGGCGGAGGAAGCGCGGCATGACTCCTACTGAAATAGGCTCCTAGACGGAATGACTATACCACCGTTTCCAGGCGCTTCGGCCCGCGCCCGGCGCCACTCAAGTGTCCGCCGCGAGGCCCCTCGAAGGGAAGAAACCCGCCGCCATCGACCCCTGTCGCCGCTAGCGGCAGCCGGCTTTGCAGGGCCTCCGCCAGATGGTCCCGCGCGGGCACGAGGGGGCCATCAAGATAGTCGAGGCGAACCCCGAGGTGCTCGCGCGCGGTGCGTCCGAGGTTGTCGAAAATGGCCCGCGCTTCGTCAGCGGAACGCGCGCGGGTGACGACGACCTGAAAGTTGTCGCGCCGGCGTTCGCGCGCAAGCCGCTTGATCAGCGCATAGGCGCTGGTAATCGACGCCCCCTGTGCCGCGACCACCACGGCAACGTGCGCGGCCGCCAGTGCCAGCGGGGAAAGCTGTCCGCCGCGGCTCGCGGCGCAATCGATCAGGACAAAGGCGGCCTCGCGCTGAATCTGCCGCAAACCGGCATCCAGGTAAGCGGCGCAAATGTCATTCCGATCGAGCCGCGCAGCGGCCAGACGACAAGCCCCAACGGCCCGCACCAAGGGTGCCGCGGGCTGCATCAGCTGTTGCGCCGAACAAGCGCCTTGCGCCAGGTCGATCAGGTCAAGGCGGGGCGTCATACCGAAGGCGGCGAACACATTGTTCGGCCCGGGATTTTCGTCAATGATCACGACCCCCTGTCCGGCCTGCGCCAAGGCCGTCGCGGTTTGCACCAGTAGCGTGGTGCGTCCGCAGGCTTCGCGACCGGAAACGAAGGAGATCACCCGTGTTGGCCGCTCGCCAAACAGTCGACGCAACCCGGCCGCCTGATCGCCGGCCGCATGATGCGACGCCTCAAGCATAGGACGCCCCGCGCGGGGTCGGCGTACGCGGAGCGATCGCCAGGGCGACCTCCTCCCCGCGCAGGCTGTGCGCCGTTTCACCGGCGCCGACTCTGAAGGCGCGATGCAGCAGGTAGGTTCGATTGGCCAGGTGCAGATCCTCGGGAACTCGCTGGCCGTTGGCCACGTAACTGAGGGTCAAGCCATGACGCACGATGCAATCGAGCGCCGGAGCAAGCGCCGTCGCTTCATCGACCTTGGTGACGATGCAACCGGCCAGATCCTCGCCGGAGTACGCACGCACCACGTCATCCAGGGTGTCGCCGCGACAGCCGGCATTCAGCAGCAACAGGCGATTGACCTCGCCCGAGCGCATCAGCATCGCCGCCTGGTCGGCCACCATGCGGTCGCGCTGACTCATGCCGACGGTATCGATCAGCACCATGTGCTTGTCGCGCAGGTCGGCCAGCGTGCGCCGCAGGTCCTCGCCATCGCGTACCACGAACACCGGCACACCGAGAATGCGACCATAGATCCGCAACTGTTCGTGGGCGCCGATGCGATAGCCGTCGGTGGTCAGCAAGGCGAGGCGATCGGCGCCGTAACGCACCACGCAACGCGCCGCCAGCTTCGCCGTGGTGGTGGTCTTGCCTACCCCGGTAGGTCCGACAATGGCATAAACGCCGCCACGGTCGATGAAATCCGCTTCCGCCGGCAAGGTGCGCAGGCGGCGATTGACGGCCGCCTGCAGCCACTTGCGTCCGTCGCTCTGATTCATGTCCTCGGGCATGTCCTGCGCCAGGCGTCGCGCTAACTGGCCTGAGAATCCGGCTTCGATCATTTCCCCCAGCAGCAAGGCGCGGACCGGCGCCGTGCGCGCCATTTCGCCCCAGGCAAAACCAGCGAGCTGGCGTTCCAGCAGACTCTTTATGCCGCGCATTTCGTCGCGCAACTGGGCGACCTCGGGCAGCGGCTCCGCAGCTGGCGACAAGTCCGCTGCGGCGGCCGAACCCTGCTGTGCCGCGCGCTGCCACGGCGCCCCCGCGGGATCCGCGGCGCCCCGCAGCGCAGGCTCCGCGCCACGCAAAGGGCCCTCCGATGAATTGCCCGGGCTGCGCGACGGCAGATCGGTTGCCGCCACCCGAGGGGCTGGAGACGGTTCCGCACCCGTGCGGGTCTGCGCCACAGGCTCGGCGTCGGGAGACCCGGCGAACGGTGCCCAGGGGCGCGCGGCGGCGGTCCTGCGCACACCGGAGGACGACAGGGTTACGGTGTAGTCCTCCATTTGCGACTTGGGTTTCTCCGCCGACGCCGCAACGGTGCCAGAAAGACTTCCGGAACGCGGCACCGTGGCCTGCCGCGAGATCGCATCAAGACCCTCCGGGGTCATCGCCACGATTTCGACGCCACTGTTCAGCGGCTTGTTCGAAATCACCACGGCGTCCGGTCCGAACTCCTCCTTCACGCGACGGAGACATTCGCGCGCGGTCGCGCCAAAGAAGCGTTTCACGGTCATTTAGTTGCTCCAATGATGGTCGTCACCTTGATGGTTCGGGAATCCGGCACTTCGGCATTGGCGATCACCTTGAGTTGGGGAACAACCCGCCGCAGGAAGCGGGAAAGCAGCCAGCGCACGTTCCCGGGAACCAGCAGTACCGCAGGCAGGCCGAGTTCTTCCTGACGCCGGGAGGCGCTGGCGGTCTCGCGCAGCAAAGTGTCGGCAAGCCCCGGTTCAATGCCCGAAGCATCGTCGCCGGCACCCTGCAAAGCTTGTCCGAGCAGGCGCTCGAGGCCCGGTTCGAGGGCCATCACCTGCATCTCGTCACCGGCCGGATAGATCTGCTGGACGATTGCCCGGCCGAGCGCGATACGCACCTGGGAGGCAAGCAGCAAAGGATCCTGGGTTCGCGATGCCTGTTCCGCGAGCGTTTCGATGATGGTCCGCATGTCACGAATGTTGACGCCCTCTTCGAGCAGATGCTGCAACACCCGTTGCAACACGGACAGCGGCAGCAGCTTGGGCACCAGGTCCTCGATCAGTTTCGGCGATTCGATCGCGATGTGGTCGAGCAAGGCTTGCGTTTCCTGGCGTCCGAGGAGTTCCGCGGCGTGCGACTGAATGATGTGGTTCAAGTGGGTCGCCACGACGGTACTGGCATCGACCACGGTATAGCCGAAGACATGGGCCTGTTCGCGCAAACCTGCATCGATCCATACGGCCGGAAGGCCAAAGGCCGGATCTTCCGTCGGCGTGCCGGCCAGCTGTCCGGAAACATGCCCGGGATTGATGGCCAGGTGCATTCCCGGAAACGCCTCGCCCTCGCCGATTGCCACGCCCTTCAGCGTAACCCGGTAGGCGTTGGGGCGAAGCTCCAGGTTGTCCCGGATATGCACCGGTGCCGAGAGAAATCCGATTTCCTGGGCGAACTTCTTGCGCAAGCCGCGAATGCGTTTGAGCAGCTCGCCATCCTGCCCTTTGTCGACCAGGGGTATCAGGCGATAGCCCACCTCAAGGCCGAGTACGTCCACCGGCGCAACATCCGACCAGCTCGCCTCGACGCTCTCCGGCGCGGCGACAGCCTGCTGTCCCGCTGCCGCGGCCTCATCCTCACGCCTGGCGACCGCGGTCTTCAACATCATCATGCGCCAGGCGAAGACTCCCAAAATAGATCCGAGCATCAGAAAGACAAAATTGGGCATCCCGGGAATCAGCCCGAGAATTCCGAGGATCGCGGCGGTGATGGCGAGTATCACCGGATTGCCGAACAACTGCGCCACCAGTTGCTGGCCGATGTCGTGCCCGGTCGCGACGCGCGTCACCACCAGACCCGCCGCGGTCGAGATGATCAGTGCGGGGATCTGCGCCACCAGCCCGTCGCCAATGGTCAGCAAGGTATAGGTCTTCGCCGCATCGCCGGCCGACAGGTCGTGCTGGATCACTCCGATGATCAGGCCGCCGATGATGTTGATGAACAGGATCAGGATGCCCGCCACCGCGTCGCCGCGGACGAATTTCGAGGCGCCATCCATGGACCCGTAGAAATCCGCTTCCTGCGCAATCGCGCTGCGACGCTTGCGCGCCTCGTCCTCGCCGATCAGGCCGGCATTCAGATCGGCATCGATGGCCATCTGCTTGCCCGGCATCGCATCGAGCGTGAACCGTGCGGTGACTTCGGCGATGCGGCCGGCGCCCTTGGTGATCACCACGAAGTTGATCAAGGTCAGGATGATGAACACGATGATGCCAACAGCATAGTTGCCGCCGACCAGGAAGTGGCCGAAGGCCTCGATCACCTTGCCGGCGGCGTCGGGGCCGGTATGGCCATGCAATAGCACGATGCGCGTCGAGGCGACATTGAGCGACAGGCGCAACAGCGTGGTAATCAGCAATACCGTCGGGAAGATCGAAAAATCCAGGGGCTTCAGGGTGTACATCGCCACCAGCAGCACCATGACCGAGACCGCGATGTTGAACGTGAAGAACACGTCCAGCACGAAAGGCGGCAAGGGCAGCACCATCATCGACAGGATCAGGATGATGAGCAGCGGCGCCACCATCTGGCGCACGTTCAGCCGGCCAAGGACTCCCTGCAGGGTCAGCGTGTCGTTCATTCAGCAACCCCCGGGTCCATGCCGTCGGGCACGGCGATTGCCGCCGGTGCAACGGGTGGCAGGAGTTGGCCGGCGGACAGCGCGAACTGGTTGAGCTGATGGACATAGGCCAGCACTTCGGCCACCGCCGTATAGAGCGCCGCCGGGATCTGGTCGCCGACATCCGCGTGACGGTGCAGCGCCCGCGCCAGCGGCGGGGCATGGAGTATCGGCACCCGGTTCTCGTCCGCCAGATCGCGGATCCGTTGCGCAACCAGATTCATGCCCTTGGCCACGACGACGGGAGCTCCCATCTTGCCACTCTCATATTTCAGGGCCACGGCAAAATGGGTCGGATTGGTCACCACCACATCCGCCCTGGGCACTTCCGACATCATCCGACTGCGCGCCAACTCGCGTTGCTGGCTGCGGATGCGCGCCTTGAGGTGAGGATCGCCGTCGCTCTCCTTGGCTTCCCTCTTCAGTTCCTCGGAGGTCATCTTCAGCCGGTCATGATATTGCCAGAGCTGAAACGGGACGTCGATCGCGGCGATAACGGCGAGCCCGAAGACGATGGCGAGAAAGCTGTCGAGCAGTACCTGCGCAAAAGAAATCAGCGCGACTTCAACGGGCTGACCGAGCAGCGCGAACAGCCGATCCTGCTCCTGTATCACCACCCAGTACAGGACGACGCCGATCAGCAACGCCTTGAGCACCGCCTTGACCAGTTCGGCCACGCTATGCCGGGAAAACATCCGCGCGAATCCCTTGATCGGATCGATGCGGCTGAAGTCCAGTTGAAAGGCCTTGGGTGAGATGACCGCGCCACCGATCATGAACGGCGTGACGATCGCCGCGGCGATGGCCAGCAGAAAGATCGGCGCGACGATGACAAACGCCTCGGCTGTCAGGGTACGCGCCAAGCCGGTCATCAAGGACGTATCGAAGGCGGCTTCACGGCTGAAGCTCAAGCCATGGCGCAAAAGGCCTGACCAGCGCTGCGACAGCCAGGCACCGAGGACCCAGAAGGCGGCGGCACCCGCCGCCAAGACCATGAAAGCCATCAGTTCGCGCGACTGCGGAACATTGCCTTCTTCGCGGGCCTGCTCAAGGCGTTTCGACGACGCCGGTTCGGTCCGTTCGAGGTCGCTTTCTTCAGCCACGGAGGGTCTCGCTCATCCCGGCAATTATTGCCGCCGCCCCTAGCGGAGAACCCGTGAACAGGCGCCAAAACGCCTGCCAATTGATCGCGGCCCGAGGCCGGCCAAAGGCCCCTGTCGGCGCCCCAGGCCAATCGCCTACCGCGCGCCGTCGCTCAGGCGGCCGCCAGTTTGGCGAGCGGGATGAAAGACGATCGCGGAACGCCGCGACCGTCGCCGAATGCCCCGAGAACTTCCTTCATGTCGAGAATCAGCACGATCTGCCCGTTCGACAGCGTGGTGACGCCGGCGACGCCCTTGGGACGAAAATCATCCAGCGATTTGATCACGGCGTCTTCACGCCCCATGAAGCCGTCGATCGCCAGGACAAACGTCTGTTCGGCCATCTGCATCAGCACACCGTACTCCGGAACCAGATCCGAAGACCAACCGAGCAGATGGTTCAGCGGATACATCGGCATGATCTCGCCGCGAACCACCATCGTCGCGCAACCGCCGACTTCCTGCACGTCGTCGATCTTGATCGGCATGATTTCCCTGACCATCGACAACGGCACCGCGAAGGGCTGCTCGCCAAGCTTCACCAGCAGAACCGGCAGGATCGCCAGCGTCAAGGGCAGGGATATGATGAAACTCGATCCCTTGCCCGGCACGCTCCTGATCTCGATGGAGCCGTTGAGCTTCTGGATATTGGTCTTGACCACGTCCATGCCGACGCCGCGGCCCGACACGTCCGAGGCGACATCCTTGGTGGAGAAGCCCGGCAGCAGGACCAGGTTGAAGCTCTGCCGCTCATCCATCGTGTTGGCTTCTTCGTCGGTTATGATGCCCTTTTCCAGCGCCTTGGCGCGCAGCTTTTCGGCATTCATGCCGCGACCGTCGTCGGAAACGACAAGCACGATGTGATCCCCTTCCTGGCGCGCTTCGAGTCGCACCTGGGATTTTTCCGGCTTGCCTGCCGCGCGCCTGTCCTCGGTCGATTCCACGCCGTGATCCACGGCATTGCGAATCAGGTGAATGATCGGGTCGGACAGGTCCTCGATCATGGTCTTGTCGATTTCCGTCTCCTCGCCGACCAGCACGAGCTCGACATCCTTGCCCAGACTGCGGGCAAGGTCGCGCGCGATGCGCGGATACTTCTGGAACAGCCGACCCACCGGCTGCATGCGCGTCTTCATCACCGCGTTCTGCAGGTCCGAGACCAGCAAATCGAGCTGGCTCACCGCCTGGTCAAGCGCATGCAGCGTTTCCGTGTCGGAGCGTCCGTTCAGAATGTCCGAGCGCAAGGCATTCAAGCGGTTCTTGGTCAGGCCGATCTCACCCGACAGGTTGAGCACCTGGTCCAGGCGAGTGGTATCGACGCGGATCGAGTTGTCACGCGTCCTCTCGGCATCGCGACGTCCCACCGGAACCTGCAACGCACCTGGCTTGTCCGAGGCGCGCCGGCCGACCGCGGCGCGAATGACCTGCTCCGGCGTCGCCACGGCGACATCGTGGCCGATGGCGGTGGCGCCGGGGCCCACGCCGGTGGCCGCCATGGCCGCCGCCGGGCCGGTCGCCGCGGTTACGGCGCTGAAGAGTTTGCTCCAATCGGGTCCGGCGCCGTCAGGCGTCTGCACCGCGGCGGGTGGTGCCGCCGCGACGACTGCAGCGGGACTGGCGACCGGCGCGACTGGCGCCGCGGCGGGGTTCAGGGGCTCCCCGGCCAGCGCGGCCTTGAGTCTCGCCAGAACGTCCGGATCGGCGGGATCCGGTTGCACACCGCGCTCCAGCATGCCGAACATGTCACGCACTCCGGCAGTCGCGGCCATGATCACATCCATCAGTTCGCCGGTGATGTGGATCTCGCCATTGCGCAGGCGGTCAAAAAGATTCTCCGTCAAATGACAGAGCGTTACCAATGCCGTCGCATTGAGAAAACCCGCGCCACCCTTGATGGTGTGAAACCCGCGAAAGATTTCGTTGAGCAAGGCATGATCCGCGGGGTTCTGCTCGAGATCGACCAGCTTGTTGTCGACCCCGGACAAGAGATCGCCGGCTTCAACCAGAAAGTCCTGGAGAAGGTCTTCCATTCCCTGGAAATCGCTCATTGCCGTCTCCCTGGCATACCCACGGATCTCAAACAACAACGGATTGCGTTCAAATCGTCAGCGCGCGAAAGGGCGCGGGTTGCGATGGCGGTCGAACAGCAGGCCAACTGCCGGTCTTGGTGCGAATGCGACATCGAATCAGAACCCGAGGCTTTCGAGCAGGTCGTCCACCTGCACCTGACTCGTCACCACGTCGCTACGTCCTGTCGAATTGATCACCGGCCCGTTCAGGAGACCTTCCGGAGTCTCCGCCTTGCGCTCTTCCGGCATGGCCTCGATCAGCAGGCTCAGCAGCTGGGTCTCCATCTGCTGCACCACCTCCACCATTTTCTTGATCACCTGCCCGGTCAGATCCTGAAAATCCTGGGCCATCATGATTTCCATCAACTGGTCGTTGGTGATCTTCAACTTCGGCGGAGCTTCCGCAAAATAGGCCCGCGTATCGGCCGCCAACAGCTTGAACTCGTCCACCGACAATTGATTGGCGAACATCTTGTCCCAGCGCCTGGACATCGCCTCCGAGCGCGTCAGCAGTTCGTCCTGAATCGGCTTGGCGATGTCGGCCGCGTTCAATACCCTGGACGCGGCCTGCTCCGTCATCTGCGCGATGTAGGCCAGGCGCTGCCGCGCATCCGGGATCACCTGCTGCGCGGTGTCCGCCAGGATCTTGTCTACCCCGAGGCCGCGCAAACTGTCGTGCAGTTGCCGCGCGAGCTGGCCCAAACGGTTGAACACCACTTTCTGCTGCGGCCCGCCGTCCGCACCCTTCGCTGCATCTGAGCTCGCGGACCCGGCAGACCGTGTCCCGGCCACGCTGTCAAACAAGGCTTGAAGGTCATCCGAATCGCCCGTGGAATCCGCCTGCGGCGGCGGCGCGGGGGGAGCACCCGCGGCAATGCTGTCGAACAAGGCCTGCAGGTCCGCGGAATCGTTACCATCGCCTGGGTGATTAGGTTTTTCCATTGCGCTCCGCTCCTGCTTGCCCGGGACTCTCAGGCGCCCTGCCCCATCTTTTCGAAAATCTTCGCCAGCTTGTCGTTCAGGGTACCCGCCGTGAAGGGTTTGACGATGTAGCCGGAAGCACCCGCCTGGGCCGCGGCGATGATGTTTTCCTTCTTCGCCTCGGCGGTGATCATCAAGAACGGCAAGTGCTTCAGCGCCGGATCCGCCCGTACCGACTGCAACAGAGTCAGGCCATCCATGTTGGGCATGTTCCAGTCCGACACGACGAACTCGAAGCTACCGCCCTGCAACTTCGACAAGGCCACGGCGCCGTCCTCGGCCTCCTCCACATTGGTGAATCCGAGTTCCTTCAGCAAATTGCGCACGATCCTCCTCATGGTCGAAAAGTCGTCGACCACCAGAATCTTGAGCTTGCCGGGTTCAATTGCCATGTATCCTCCGCCCCTTCATTCGCGCGCAGACTTCATCAACATCGGACGCAGCGTGTCGGCCAGTGCGTCCGCGTCGAACTTCGCCACGTAGGCATCCACACCCACGCTCTTGCCCATCGCGCGGTTGGCTTCCGACGAGAGCGATGAATGCATCACCACCGGAATGCCGGTAAAACGCTTGTCGGACTTGATATTCTTGGTCAGCACGTAGCCGTCCATCTCCGGCATCTCGGCATCGACCAGGATCAGGTTGACTTCGTCGCGCAGGCTTTGCCCGGACTGTTGCGAATGCGCCGCCATGCCGGACAAGCGGGTCCAGGCCTCCAAGCCATTTTGGGCATGCTTGTGCCGGACGCCGAGCTTGTCCATGACTTCGGCGATCTTCTTGCGGGCTACCGAGGAATCGTCGACGAAGAACACATTCAGATGATCGGCGTCCTGGATGCGCTCGATCTGGCCGACGATCGCCTCGCCGAACGTATTCGCCATGATCTGTTCGACATCGACTATCGACACCAACTTGCCGCTGGGCAGCTCGGTGATGGCCGTAATGTAGGCGTATGAACCGCTGGTGACAGACTCCGGCGCGCGCACCTTGTCCCAATCGACGCGAATGATCCGGTCGACGGCATGTACCAGGAAACCCAGCGTACGCTTGCTGTATTCGGTGACCATCATCGATCCGCCCCGTTGCGCGGGGGCGTCGGCCAGATTCATGACCTTCGACAAGGACAGCACGGGAATGACATTGCCACGCAGGCTGATCAGCCCTTCGACTCCGCTGGGCATATTCGGCGCGCGGGTGATGCTCGGCGTCTGGCTGACCTCGCGCACCTTGAACACATTGATGCCGAAGGTCTCGTGAGTCCCCAGCGAGAACAGCAGAATCTCCATCCGGTTGGATCCGGCAAGCTTGGTGCGTGCATCGACGTCCTCCAGCATCGAGCGGTTGCTGGTAGCGCCGTCGGCATATGTCGGCATGGTGTTCATGGCCGTCGCCTCTCCGGTTCAGGTGGTAGTGACAGCGGGCTTCTGGCCGAGCAGCAGGCGCCCCAGGGTTTCAGCCAGGCGGTGGGGTTCGAACTTCGGCACATATTCATCGACACCGACGGAGCGGCCCAGCTGCTCGTTGGACATCGACGACAGGGAGGAATGCATGATGATCGGGATCCCGGCAAAGCGCGGATCGGCCTTGATGTTCTTGGTCAGAAGATAGCCGTCCATTTCGGGCATCTCGACATCGGTCAATACCAGTTGCACATAGTCCTTGACCGGCTTGCCGGCGTTGTCGGCAAGTGCGGCGACCCGCTGCAATTCATCCCACGCGGCGCGTCCGTTCACCGCGCTGATGTGCTTGACACCCAGCACCGCCAGGGTGCGCTCGATCTGCCCGCGCGCCACCGACGAATCGTCGGCGAAGAGTATCGTCAGATCATCGCGACCGAGCGGCGAGATGCCACTGAAGATCATTTCGTCATCTTCCTTGGCGGTCTCCGCCAGGACTCGTTCCACGTCCAGCATCATCACCAGGCGATCATCCGGCAACTCGGTGACCGCAGTCACCAGGCCGCCCAGGTTGGATGTCAGCATTTGCGGCGGAACGCGCATTTGCGCCCAATCGAGACGCAGGATGGTATCCACGGATTCCACCAGGAAACCCTGGGTCTTGCCGTTGTATTCGGTCACGATCATGATGTCGCGGGAGCTTTCCGGCTGCATGCCGATGTAGTCCGCCAGATCGACCACGGGGACCAGGGCGCCGCGCAGGCTGACCATACCCTTGACCGCGGCGGGCATATCGGGCGCCGCCGTAATCGGCGGCGTGCGCATTACTTCGCGGACCTTGAAGACGTTGATGCCGAAGGTTTCGCGACGTCCGGTCCGGTTGTCGAGGCCAAGCGCGAACAGCAGGATTTCCAGCTTGTTGGTTCCCGCCAGCCGGGTCCGGGCATCGATGGTGTTGAATAGTTCCGACATTTGCTAGCCTTTCAGCACCGGCCGCTTCTCAGCCGAGCACATCGTACGCCTGCCAACACTACGCCACGTTCCTGCGCCACCTTCGCCGCTTCCCCGCCGCCGCCGGCCCTTTGCCGGAAGCCACCCCGGATTCCGGCAAGACCAAAGCACATCACTCGGTGCGATACCCGATCCTGACGCCGCCCCAATGCCGGCCCTTGACATAGACCGGCGCAGAGATGTCATGCATGATTTCACCGGTATCGCGGCGGTAGGTCTGCAGCAGGAAGGGGAGTTCGTGGTCGCCGCAGCGCTTGCCGACCGGATCGCCGAAGATGCGCTTGGTGCGGTTGCCGACAACATCCTTCTTTTCGTCGCCGGTGAGGGGCTGACAAAAGCGGTCGTTGTGCGTCGGCACATAGCCGCGCCGGTCGCAGGCAATCGTGTACGCCACTTCCTTGTTGCTGTCCAGCAGCGGCTCCTGAATTGGCGGCAGCGCCTTGTCGCAAAAGCCGTCGAAGGCGGTATGGAACTTCTGCGGATTGGTATTCGGAATCGGCGCGTAGTTCGTGTCGAACAACTCATCGACCTTTATCTGGCCTTTGTCGACGGCGTCGGAAAAGGCCTTGGATACCGTCTTGGCAAATCCCTGGACAACCCCCGGCATGCGTTCGTGCAGCTTGAGTGCCTCAGCGCCGGCCGCCCCGAGCTTGAAGATACTGCCGATTTCCTGCAGGTTCATGGCCAGATACTCGAGCTGATTCGCCTCCGCCAAGGTGTTTTTCGAGCACTGCGCATTGCGGTCGGCCAGTCCCATGATGCAGGCGACCTGCTCGGCAATGCCCTTGGTATTGCCGCTTTGCTCGTGCATCGCACGGGCGATCACGGTCACCTTGTCCAGCATCTCCTGCGCGCCTTGCTGAATCAGCTTGAGCGCCTCCGCCGCCTGGACGGCAAGCTGCGCCCCGTTGGCGGCCTGCGTGGATCCCGCCTTGATCGCCGAGATGGCGCTGCTGGTTTCGGTCTGAATCGCCGAAATCACCGTACTGATTTCGCGCGTGGCCGCCGTCGTGCGCTCGGCGAGCTTGCGCACCTCGTCGGCGACGACCGCGAATCCGCGGCCCTGCTCGCCGGCCCGCGCCGCTTCGATCGCAGCGTTCAGGGCCAGCAGATTGGTTTGGTCCGCGATATCGTGTATGACCTTTACAATGCCCGATATCTGCGCCGACCGCTCGCCGAGCGCTGTCACCACCTTGGCCGACTGTTCCACCGAAGTCGCTATGCGCTGAATTTCAGTGGCCGCATTGCCGACGATCGCCGCCCCGCGCGAGGAGTGCTCGCGAGCGGCAACCGCCATTCGCGCGGTTTCCTCGGCATGGTCAGCTTCCTTGTTCATCTCCTGCGCCATTCCGGTAACGGCGGTCGCGGCGGACTCCGCGGCGGCATTCTGCTGCTCCGAGCTTGAGGCCGTCTCTCGCGCCTCCACGATCAGTTTGTCCGCCGCCTGCGCCAACTGATTGGAGTTGAACAGAACCCGGGTGATGATGCCCTGGAAACTCGCCATCAGTTCGTTGTAGGCGTCCGCGGCGGGACCCACTCGGGAGGCGGCCGGAACAACCACCCGCCGCACCAGATCGCCATCGATGCGGGTCGTATGCAGAACTTCGCGCATGTGATTGATCGGGCCGCCTACCGTGGCGTTGAAGTAGATCGGCGGCAGGACGGCAACCACCGCAGCGAGCACCAACAGCAATACGATGACGTCGCTGCCCAGCGCGCCGCCCGCATAGCCGACGACGCCGGCCCCGCCCCCGACGACAATCAGTCCGACCGTGATTGGAACCCACGGCGGACTAGACACTGTTCCAGCCATATTCGTGCTCTCCTCCTGATCATCTTTGTATATCTTAGGCGATAGTGGGCAGTCTGTGGAACGTTTGCTTGATCGGCAGCACGGACAACGCTATAGCCACCCGGAAGACATCCTTGCCCGCTTGGCCCAATGTAGCAACATTCGGGCTGAATTCAAAGGCCAGCGCATCGAACCGGCATCGCCACAATGGCCGCAACCGGCGCCGCAAGCACCAGGGGAGTGGATGGAGCCTGCTCACAACCGGCGCGGGGCGCCGGTCATTGGCCGGGATCCCGCTTTTCCGCGTCCGTTTGCCCGCCATCGGCGAGGATCGCCTCTTCGGTGCGCTTGTTCATGACGATGATGCTGATGCGCCGGTTGCTCGGACTGTAAGGATCCTGTTTGTCATGAAGTACGGTTGAAGCCAAGCCGACCACGCGCATCACCTTGGCATCGTCCATGCCGCCCGCCACCATTTCCCGCCGCGACGCATTGGCACGATTGGTCGACAGCTCCCAGTTGCCGAAGCCCCGGTCGCCCCCGGCAAATGGCTGGGCGTCGGTGTGTCCCGAGAGGCTGATCCGGTTCTCGACCTTGTTCAGCGCCAGGCCGATTTCCCGCAAAATGACCCGGGTATATGGCTTCACATCGGAACTCGCCGAATCGAACATGGGACGGTTCTTGTCATCCACAATCTGAATGCGCAATCCTTCCGAAGTGAGATCGAGCACCAGTTGGTTCTTGAACTGGCTGAGCGCGGGGCTGGCATCGATCAAGGCCTCAAGTTCGCCTTTCAGGCCCTCCAGCTTGGCTTTCTCAGTGCGCTCGAATTCCGCCTTCAGCCGTTGCAGGTTGATGGTCTTCTTTTCCGCCTCGATGTCGCCCTTCTTGACCTGACCGTAAGTCGCGGTGAGATCCCGGCCGCCACCGGCAATCACGGAAGAAGAATCACCCGAGCCCGATCCGCCACGCATCGAAACCTTCAAGGGGTTCTGAAAGTACTCGGCGATGCCGTTCAGATCGCCCTGCGAGGTCGAGCCCAGAAGCCACATCAACAGGAAAAAGGCCATCATCGCGGTGACGAAGTCGGCGTAGGCGATCTTCCAGGCGCCGCCATGGGCGCCCGTGCCACCCTTCTTGATCTTCTTTACGACGATCGGTTGTTGGGTGTCGTCACTCATCTTCCCGTGCCCGCCCTGGCCAAGCTCATTTCCCCTTGCGCGCCTTCAGGTCGCCTTCCAACTCAAGGAAGGATGGCCGGTCGCCGGAGTAAAGCACCTTGCGCCCGAATTCGACGGCGACCTGCGGCGCATACCCGTTCATGCTGGCCAGCAGGACGGACTTGATCACCTGGAAGATCTTTCCTTCTTCTTCGCATTTCTGCTCCATCTGCCCGGCAATCGGTGCCACGAAGCCGTAGGAAATCAGGATGCCGAGAAAAGTGCCGACCAGGGCCCCGCCGATCATCTTGCCGAGCACGGCCGGAGGCTCACCGACCGAGCCCATGACGTTGACCACACCCATCACGGCAACAATGATGCCGAACGCCGGCACCGCGTCCGCCAGCTTGGACATCACATGCGCCGGCACGTGGGCCTCCTGGTGATGGGTTTCGATTTCGATGTCCATCAGATTCTCGATCTCGAAAGCGTTCAGGTTGCCCCCAACCATCATGCGCAGGTAATCGCAGATGAACTCCATGACATGATGATCGCTCTGGATCGTCGGGTACTTGCCGAAGATGGCGCTGCTTTCGGGCGTTTCGATGTCGCCTTCGACCGACATCAGACCCTCCTTGCGCACTTTGGAGAGGATCTCGTAGAGCATCGCCAGCAAGTCCATGTACAGCGTTTTGTTGAGGTGGGTACCCTTCAGTACGCCCGGCAGGGCCTTGAGCGTCGCGCCGATCGCTTTCTTGCCATTGCCGGCGACGAAGCCGCCGATCGTAAGGCCCATGATGGCCAAATACTCCATCGGCACCCACAGGGCCGCCAGACTCCCGTGCACCGCGTAAGTTCCGACCGAGGCCACCAGAACGACCACGTACCCAATGATCAGTAACATCTCTGGACTCTACCCTGAACTGTTGTTCCAAGTTGCGCGCCAGGCTCGACGGCAGCGGCGCGGAACAGCGCCCACCGCAAATTCGTTTCCCGGCGAACCCTGTAATAGCCCGGCGACAGGCTGGCAAGAGGCGCAATCATAGCGGCAAACCGCGGGGTCGATGCAATCAGGTCACAGGCCGGCGCGGCCGGATCCCCGATCGCCGGCCAGTTCGGCACGGGGAAGCAATTGACTCGGCGCGGTCGCGGAACCTCCGGTCATGACCCGGTGAAGACAGCGCGACAAGGCGCACCGGATACCATCTTGTACCGTCGCCTTCGGAGAATCCGGGCTGGCGCCGGCCGACGGTCAAATCCCGTGCTTGCTCACGCGACGGCGATGGCCGCGCTCGCCGCGGCCTCGGCCGCGCGCCGCGTCTTGCCGGCGCGCGCCGGCATGTGGCAAAGGCCACAAACGTACCCGCGGGTGGGATCGTAGGCGTGGGCCACGAACTCCCCGCCGCATTCGCGACAGGTGGCCATTTGCAGCATGCTGGCATCGAAGAACCGCACCATGGTCCACGCCCGCGTCAGCGACAGCACGGTATCCATGCCGCCGCGCTTGATCTGGTCGAGATACATCCGATAGGACTTGATGATCAACTCCAGTCCCCTCAACTGAGTGTGCAACTTGAGGAAGCGAAAATAGGCCATGAACAAGGAAGCGTGAATGTTCGGCTGCCAGGTCATGAACCAGTCGGTCGAGAACGGCAGCATGCCCTTCGGCGGCGACTCGTGACGCACTTCCTTGTACAGCTTGAGCAGCCGCTCCCTTGACAGATTGGTTTCCGCCTCGAGGAGTTGCAGGCGGGCGCCGAGTTCTATCAACTCGATCGCCAGGCCAATGTCCTTCGCTTCTATGATCACCGATTTGTTCCGCATCGAATCCTCCGCCGCCTGATGTTTTAGTTGTATTACAGCCGTCTCAGGCCATGGTCGCGACCGGCCTGCCGGCCGCCAGAATCGCCGCGTGCAGGTGTCCCACGCCGCGATCGCGTTCGTGGTTGGCGAGAAGATCAAGCAACAGACTGTCCTCGAAGCGGAAGCTGCACAGCAGCATGTCCGAGCTGGCCATTTTCAGAACCTGGCCCGGCGTCAGACGGCCAAGCACGTCGGCAATTTCTTCGCTGATGCCCAGACGAAAGACAGCCGCTTCGCGATCCGAGCGAACCATGTTCTGCGCCAGCATCAGATACGAAAGGTTGACTTCCCGTATGTCATCATAGGTGTCGGTGGACTTCATCTGGTACTCCCGTGGTGAGCGCCGGTTCGACCCGAAATGGAGCGCGAATCGCGGCAGATGCATGTTCACACAGGAGGTAACAAGAAAGAAATCAATGGAAAAACCATTCTATTGTACGAATTAGATAGCGCGACTTTGTAAGAAAAAACATTACAAAGCAATTGTATCTGTATGTTTAATATACATGTTTCTTGCTATTTTGGACGCTAGCGGGCGGCGAGCGCCAGTCGGGACTGACGATCCCGACTCACGTTGGCGGCGTGGCGCGAAGCGGAAACGCAGGCACGCTCCGGCACGGCCAGGCGCCGTCGGTCGAGTATTGAAATGGAATTGGCGCCTGGCTGCCGTGGCCGGCCGGCGCAGGAACAGGCGCGCGGCCGCGGCGTGACGGTGTTCGCGCCACGGCGTAAGCCGCGCGGCGCACCGGTCGGCCTGCTCGCCGGATGCGCCGCCACGGTAGAATGCCTGCATGGATCCGGCCATGAATTTTTGCAGCGTCTGTGGCGCGCCCGTCGCGCTGCGGATTCCCGCGGGGGACTCCTTGCCGCGCCACGTCTGCGACGCCTGCGGGGCGATTCATTACCGCAATCCGCGGCTGGTGGTCGGCGCCCTGCCCGAATGGGAAGACAGCATCCTCCTCTGCCGGCGCGCCATAGAGCCGCGCCACGGCAAGTGGACGCTGCCGGCCGGCTTCATGGAGAACGGCGAAACCGTCGCTGCGGCGGCGTTGCGGGAAACCCTGGAAGAAGCTTGCGCGCGCATCGAGCTGGGCGAAATGTACACCCTGATCAGCGTGTCGCACATCCATCAGGTTCACGTCTTCTACCGCTCCCGGCTGCTGGACCTCGATTTCGCCCCCGGCGCGGAAACCCTTGAGCTGCGACTGTTCCGGGAGGACGAGATCCCCTGGGACGACCTCGCCTTTCGCACCACCGCGATCACCCTCCGGCACTACTTCGCGGACCGCCGCGCCGGGGACTTCCGGTTCCACACCGAAGACCTGACGGCCCCGGCAAGGCCCCGATCGGAATGACTACTCGTCGTCCAGGTTGAAGACGACCGGCAGCACCACTGCGAAGGATTTGCCGCGCAGGCTCTCGGGCAAACGCGCGCGCGCGGCGCCGGCTTCGATCATGGTCAGCGCGGCGCGATCAAGCGGTTCGTGGCCGCTCGATCGGACCACCGTGGCCGTGCGCGGCCGGCCATCGCCGCCGACTTCGACGCGGATATCGGTGCTTCCCGCCCAACCCGACGCCAGCGCCTGCCCCGGGTAGCGTTTGAAGGGGCGCGCGTGGGCCGCCACGTCCAGACGATAGGCACGCAAGCCGTCCGCCGCGTCCCTGGAGGCCGTCGCCTGCGTTAACAAGGGGCCGCTCACCGGGCCGACCGCGACCGCCGGCGCCGAGGCCGGCGCGGCGGCAAGCGGAGCAGGATCGGGCCTGGACGCAGGCATCGCCACCGGATCGGCCGGCAACACCGGCACTTTTGCAATCGAAGGCGGCTTCGGTGACTCCGGGGGCGGCGCCGGAGCGTCGGGCGGAATTGGCGCCGGCGCCGCCACGTGCGGTCGCCCGACCGGCGGCAGTTCGACCGGCGCCAGCCTGCGCAGCGTGGCTTGCAGCGGCGAAGGCGTATCCTTGACCAGCACGGGCAATGTGACGGGCCAAAACAGCACCAGGTGAATCAGCAGCGAGGCGACAAGGGCATGACGCAGCCGTCGCCGCGCCGCTTCGCCCCGATCCATGCTATGAAAAGTCATTGCGCTCTGCTAAATTCTCGCCAGCAAGGAATTCTATAGACATGAGTTGCCATCCGCTGATTCTTACGCTCGACCAGCACGGCGTTCCCCACCGCTGGGTGAACTGGCAGCACGCCTGCGTCTATGTGGCGCGCAATCTGGTGGCTTGGGACGCCGGAGACACGCATTTCGTGTTTTTCGGCGGCACCAACCGGGTGACCGGCGCGCGCTCGGAACTTGCGACGAGCAGCATCATTGCGATACGCGGCAAGGCGCTAGCCGGCAAGTTCCTGCACCCGATACCACCGCTGTCGAATCGCGAACTGTTCCATCGCGACCGGCACATCTGCGCCTACTGCGCCCGCGAATATTCCTCGCAGCGACTCACCCGCGACCATGTGCTGCCCGTTTCCCAAGGCGGCCGCGACAGCTGGATGAATGTTGTCACGGCCTGCCGCAACTGCAACCAGAGCAAGAGCGGACGCACGCCCGAACAGGCGCGCATGGAACTGGTGTATGCCCCCTACGTGCCGAACAAGGCCGAGTACCTGATCCTCAGCAACCGGAACATCCTGGCCGACCAGATGGACTTCCTGGCGCGCCACGTTCCTTCGCAAAGCCGCGTGCGCGCGGCTTGATCCTCCTCCAGCGGCAATGAGTACGCCGGCGGCCCGGCCGCTCACCTCCTATCGCCGCTACTGGGCGCAGCGCTTCGGCAGCGCACCGTTCCTGCCGATGGCGCGCGCCGAAATGCATGCGCTGGGTTGGGACGAATGCGACATCATTCTCATCACCGGCGATGCCTATATCGACCATCCCAGCTTCGGCATGGCGCTGGTCGGCCGCCTGCTCGAAGCGCAGGGTTTTCGCGTCGGCATGATCAGTCAGCCGGATTGGCGATCGACGACGGATTTCAAGCGTCTGGGCAAGCCGAGACTATTCTTCGGCATTACCGCCGGCAATATGGATTCGATGGTCAATCGTTACACGGCGGATCGCAAGATCCGCTCGGACGACGCCTACACGCCGGATGCGGCTGCCGACCGCCGTCCCGATCGGGCGGTGATCGTCTATTCCCAGCGCGCCCGCGAAGCCTTTCCGGATACACCGCTGGTGATCGGCGGCATCGAGGCGTCCTTGCGCCGTATTGCCCATTACGACTACTGGTCGGACAAGGTGCGCCGGTCGATCCTGCCGCACTCGAAGGCCGACCTGCTGCTGTTCGGCAACGCCGAGCGTGCGCTGGTGGAACTCGCACATCGCCTGGCCGCCGGTGAGCCGATCGGCGAGATCCGCGACCTGCGCGGCACCGCCTTCATGGCGCCGCATGGCTGGCTGCCGGGGCTTGAGTGGGCGGAAGCCGATTCGACGACGGTGGATACCCCCGGAGCCGTTCATACGCACCCCGATCCTTACGCGATGGAGGCCACAAGGCCGAACCCGGGAGCCGGCGCTGGTGAAGCAACTGCGCTACAGGGCGGTCGAGCAACAGACGCTCTCCCCGCCGTAGCGGATGGCGGCGTGGCAATTGTCCGCCTTGTCAGCCGCGCCGAGCGGCTGGCGAACAACAAGGAAGCGCATGCGCAGCAACGTAAGCTCACCGCCATCCGCCTGCCGTCCTATGAGCAGGTCCGTGACAACCCGGTGCTCTACGCCCATGCCTCGCGGACCTTTCACCTCGAATCCAATCCGGGCAATGCCCGCGCCCTGATCCAGGCCCACGGCGAGGGCGCCGGCCGGCGCGACCTGTGGCTCAACCCGCCGCCGCTGCCGCTCTCCACCGACGAGATGGACCATGTGTTCGGCCTGCCCTATGCTCGCGCGCCGCATCCGAGCTACGGCGACGCGCGCATCCCGGCCTGGGAAATGATCCGCTTCTCGATCAACATCATGCGCGGCTGTTTCGGCGGCTGCACCTTCTGCTCGATCACCGAGCACGAAGGCCGCATCATCCAGAGCCGTTCGGAGGCCTCGATCCTGCGCGAAGTGGAGGAAATCCGCGACAGGACGCCCGGCTTCACCGGCGTCATTTCCGACCTCGGCGGGCCGACCGCCAACATGTACCGCATGGCTTGCAAGGATCCAAAGATCGAGTCCTCCTGCCGCCGCCTTTCATGCGTCTACCCGGGCATCTGCGACAACCTGAATACCGACCACGCGCCGTTGATCTCGGTCTACCGCAAGGCCCGCGCCCTGCCCGGCATCAAGAAGATCCTGATCGGTTCCGGCCTGCGTTACGACCTCGCGGTGCGCTCGCCCGAATACGTCAAGGAACTGGTCACGCATCACGTCGGCGGCTACCTGAAGATCGCGCCCGAGCACAGCGAGGAAGGCCCGCTGTCGAAAATGATGAAGCCGGGCATGGGCGCCTATGAACGCTTCAAGCAGATGTTCGACAAGTTCTCGAAGGAGGCCGGCAAGGAACAGTACCTGATTCCCTACTTCATCGCCGCCCATCCCGGCACCACCGACGAAGACATGCTGGAACTCGCGCTGTGGCTGAAGAAAAGCGGCTTCCGCCTCGATCAGGTGCAAACCTTTCTGCCGACCCCGCTGGCGCTGGCCACGGCGATGTGGCACACGGAAAAGAATCCGCTGCGCAAGGTCACCGCAACTTCCGAAACCGTGAGCGTGGTGCGCGGTGGACGCCACCGCAAACTGCACAAGGCCTTCCTGCGCTATCACGATCCCGAGAACTGGCCGATGCTGCGCGAAGCCCTGAAGACCATGGGCCGCGGCGATTTGATCGGACCGGGCAAGCGCCACCTGATCCCGGCTTGGCAACCCGCCGCCAGCGCAACGTCAGCGTCGCCGCCGCGAACTGGGCACGTGCCGCACGCCCGGAAGCGGTCGCCCGAATCGGCGCCGGCCGGACGTCGATCGGCGGTCGCCGCTCCGGCGAAGCCCGCCAAAATCCCGCAGCCGACCCGCCGCCACCCGGACGTACCACGCCACCCCTTGTCGCGCCGCAAGGGCGGTTGACAGCCGTTTCACGGCCAGGCACGGTCAGGAGTTGCGGCAGGTAGAATCGCTGGCGGAGAGGGTGGGATTCGAACCCACGGATGCCTTGCGACATCGCCTGATTTCGAGTCAGGTACATTCGACCACTCTGCCACCTCTCCGCGAGGCGCGGATTATACCCGCGAAGCTCCCGTCGATCGCGGCACTCAGGGGAGGGAAACGTTGCCACAGCTGCTGCGCCTGGTCTGCTGCCTTGCCATGGCCTGCCTGGCTGCCTGCACCCGCATCGCCCCCCCCCAAGCGGGAGGCAAACTCGTCGTCGCAATCCTCGAATCGCCGGTTTTCTTTCAGCGCGAGGGCGCGACCGCCGGCGGCTTCGAACATGATCTGGTCACCGCCTTCGCCGACAGCCTGGGCCTCACGCCGCGCTTCATCGAGGCCACCGACGCCTACGAACTGACCGATCTGGCACTCGCCGGACGCGTGCATCTGGCGGCGTCGATGCCGCTGGGCAGCGGCCAGTTGCAATACTCGACGCCGATCCGCTCGGTGACCCAGTGGATTGTCGGCCACGACAATGTCCTCGGACCGGAGCAGTTGTCCGATCTGGGCGGAAAGGCGGTCGCGGTGGTGGCCGGTTCGCCGTTGGCGGATACCTTGCGCGGACTCGACGAGAAATCGCGCCCGCAGGTCATCGAAGTGCCCGGCGTCGATGAAATGGGACTGCTGGCGCGGGTTGCGCAGGGCAAGCTGGCGTTGGCCGCCGTGTATGACATCCATCTCGACCTGGCGATCAACTTCCACCCGGAGTTGAGCGCCTTGCTGCAACTGCCGGGCAAGCTGGAATTCGGCTGGGCGTTCGGCGGCGGCGAAGCCGGTGCGCTGCGCACCAAGGCCGACGCCTTCCTCGCCGGTGCGCGGGCCGACGGCACGCTGGCGCGGATTCAGGACCGCTACTTCGGCCACATAAAGCGCATCGGTTCGGCTGGCATTGCACAGTTTCTCGACGACGCCAGACTCAAGCTTCCGGCCTGGCGCCAGACCTTCCAGGCGGCGCAGGATCTCAGCGGCATCGACTGGCGCCTGCTGGCCGCGCTGGCCTATCAGGAGTCGCGCTGGGAACCGCAGGCCACGTCACCGACCGGCGTGCGCGGCATGATGATGTTGACCGAAGACACGGCGGACCATCTTGGCGTAAAGAACCGCCTCGACGCGCGGGAGAGCATCCGCGCCGGGAGCCGCTATCTGGCGGAGCTGGTGGAACAGATACCCCGTAGCGCAAAGTATCCGGACCGCCTGTGGCTGGCGCTGTCCGCCTACAACCTCGGCATGGGCCACTTCCGCGGCGCGCGTTCCATCGCCAGGAGCCTGAAACGCGACCCGGACGACTGGTACGACATGAAGCAGGTCTTGCCGCAACTGGCGCGGCCCGAGATCTATGCGCACCTGAAGAGCGGCGCGGCGCGTGGCGGCGAAGCGGTCATCATGGTCGAGAATATCCGCAATTACTACGACATCCTCAACCGCTTCGAGCCGGCGTACGCGTCACCCTTCGACGCGCAACTGGCGTTCAGGCGCTGACCTGCTCCATCCCACCCATGCAGGAGCGCGGGGCGGCCGGCAGCGTAATGCTGCCGTCAGCTTTCCGGTAGTTCTGGCTACGGCCGCTGCCATGCGGCTCAGAGCCCATTTCAGCAGGAATCGCACGCCGCGCCGTCGGGCGTTGGGATGCGATGCGAGGCGGAGGAAGCGGGGCATGATTCCTACTGAAACGGGCTCTTAACCTTCGCTGCGCTCACCTTGGCCTGCACCGAAGCAATCAGCTCTGCGGCGTGATGACCTCCATTCCATTCATGTATGGCCGCAGGACCGGCGGCACATCCACGGTGCCGTCCGGCCGCTGATTGTTTTCCAGTACCGCCACCAATGTGCGGCCCACCGCCAGAGCGGAGCCATTCAACGTGTGCAGCAGCTCGGGCTTGTTCTTTTCATTGCGGAAGCGGGCCTGCATGCGCCGCGCCTGGAAGGCTTCGAAATTGGAGCAGGAGGAGATCTCGCGATAGGTGTCCTGCGCCGGCAGCCAGACTTCCAGGTCATAGGTCTTGGCCGCCGAAAAGCCCATGTCGCCGCTGCACAGGGCGACCTTGCGATACGGCAGATCGAGCTTCTGCAACACGGCTTCGGCATGGCCAGTAAGTTCCTCCAGCGCTTCCCAGGACTTCGCCGGATGGACCATCTGCACCAGTTCCACCTTGTCGAACTGGTGCTGGCGGATCATGCCGCGCGTGTCCTTGCCGTAGCTGCCGGCTTCCGAGCGAAAGCAGGGTGTATGGCAGACGAATCTGAGCGGCAGCGCATCGCCCGCGAGGATTTCGCCGCGCACGAGGTTGGTCACCGGAACCTCGGCGGTGGGAATCAGGTAGAGCTTGCTGCCGTCGCTGCGCGGCACCATGAACAGGTCTTCCTCGAACTTCGGCAACTGCCCGGTGCCGAACATGCTTTCCGAATTGACCAGGTAGGGCGTATAGACCTCGGTATAGCCGTGCTCGCCGGTATGCAGGTCGAGCATGAACTGGGCCAAGGCGCGATGCAGCCGCGCGATCGGGCCCTTCATCACGGTGAAACGCGCGCCGGAAATCTTCACCCCCGCCTCGAAGTCCAGCCCGCCCAGCGCGGTGCCGAGATCGACGTGGTCACGCGGTGCGGCCATCGCGCGCGGCGTGCCCCAGCGCAGGATCTCGGCATTGCCGGTGGCGTCCTCGCCGACCGGCACGCTATCGTGCGGCAGGTTGGGAATCACGGCGAGGAAGGCATCGAAGCGCGGCATCAGTTCGGCCAGCGCCGCCTCGCCGGCCTTCAGGTCATCTCCCAAGCCAGCGACTTCGGCCATCACCGCAGAAGCATCTTCACCCTTGCCCTTCAGCATGCCGATCTGTTTCGAAAGCGCGTTGCGTTTGGCCTGCAAATCCTGGGTATGCGTCTGCAGGTGCTTGCGTTCCGCTTCGAGCGCCTCGAAGGCCGTCGTGTCCAGCGTGACGCCGCGCAGGGCCAGGCGCTCTGCGACGAAGGGGAGATTGCTGCGGAGGAGTTGTATGTCCAGCATGACGAAAACCCTATTTTGGTGCGAGCTTGGCTTCGACCCTGGCCTTGCGGTCCATTTCGCGCAAATGCGCCAGCTTCTCGGCGATTTTCTGTTCCAGTCCGCGCGCCACGGGTTGATACCATTGCACGGCGGGCATGCCCTCGGGCAGGTAGTTCTCGCCCGCGGCATAGCCCTCGGCTTCATGGTGGGCGTAGCGGTAGTCGGCGCCGTAGCCGAGGTCCTTCATCAGCTTGGTCGGCGCATTGCGCAAATGCTCGGGCACGCCGCGGCTCCGGTCCTTGGCGACGAACGCGCGGGCGGCATTATAGGCGACATAGGCGGCGTTCGACTTCGGCGCCACGGCCATGTAGAGCACGGCATTGGCCAGCGCCAACTCGCCTTCCGGACTGCCCAGACGTTCATAGGTGGCGCAGGCATTGAGCGCGACTTCCAGCGCGCGCGGATCCGCCAGGCCGATGTCCTCGATCGCCATGCGCACGATGCGCCGTCCCATGTAGAGCGGTTCGGCGCCGCCGTCGAGCATGCGCACCAGCCAGTACAACGCGGCGTCCGGACTGGAGCCGCGCACCGCCTTGTGCAGCGCCGAGATCTGGTCGTAGAAGGCGTCGCCGCCCTTGTCGAAACGGCGCAGATCGGCGGCCAGCGTCTGCTCCAGGAAGTCGGCGCTGACCTTGCGCAAATTTGCCGCAGCGGTCGCCGTGCGCAGTTGTTCGAGCACATTGAGCAGGCGCCGGGCATCGCCATCGGCATAACCGATCAGACGTTCGCGCGCCGCCGGCTCGAACTCCAGGTCGGCCAATGCTCTGTTCCGCGCGCGCTCGAACAACGCGTCGAGTTCGTCGTCATCGAGGCTCTTCAGCACATACACCGCCGCCCGCGACAGCAGGGCCGAATTGACCTCGAACGACGGGTTCTCGGTGGTGGCGCCGATGAAGGTCACCGTGCCGCGCTCCACATAGGGCAGAAAGGCGTCCTGCTGCGCCTTGTTGAAGCGATGCACTTCATCGACGAAAAGCAGGGTGCGGCGCCCCTGCTGCGCCATGACGTCCGCCTGCTGCATCGCCTCGCGAATGTCCTTGACGCCGGAGAATACCGCGGAAAGGGCGATGAACTCGGCATCGAAGCTGTCGGCCATCAGCCGTGCCAGCGTGGTCTTGCCGACGCCCGGCGGGCCCCACAGGATCATCGAATGCGGAGTACCGGAACTGAAGGCCAGGCGCAGCGGCTTGCCCTCGCCCAGCAGATGACGCTGGCCGATCACCTCGGCCAGCGTGCGCGGCCGCATCTGCTCGGCCAGCGGCGCGTGGGCAACCGTCGCCGGGAACAGGTCAGTCGCCAACGACATCGGCCCCGGCCGGCGCGACGAAATGAAACAGGCCCGACGGCAGCTTCGGATTGACTTCGAACTGGGTGAAGCGCAGCACCGTCACCTGGCCGAAGCTGTCGTGGATTTCCATGGTCACCGGCAGTTTGGCGGCGAAGCCGATCCTGACCGATTCAAAGCTGGTGTCGCTGCCCCTGGGGCGGGCCTCGATGTACTCGATGCCGTCGGCCGCGCCGCCGTCCTTGAGTTCAAAGTTCTTGTCCAGATCCTGCCCGGCCAGCAGGGCCGCCGGGCTGGCGCCGAAGGCCGCGCCGAGCTTTTTCACCGCGACCTGGTTCAGCTCGGGGTCGTAGCTCCAGAGTTTGTTGCCGTCGCTGACCAGCAACTGTTTGTAGGGCGACTCGTAGGACCAGCGAAACTTTCCGGGACGTTGCAGCGCGAAAATGCCAGAGGACTGCTGCGGCTTGCGTCCGGACTTGGCGATGACGATCTGCGTGAACACGCCGCGCGCGCTGCGGTTCGCTTGGAGAAAGCCATTGAGCTGGTCGAGGCCGCCGGCCTGCGCCGACAGGCAGGAAACCGTGGCGAGCAGCGCGGCAATACAGGTCTTCATGGAACAAAGTCCGGCAGAAAGGCGATCTGGCCGAGCTTCTTCGCGCTGCGAAAATAGCGCTTGTCGGCAGTCACCAGAGTGGCGCCCGGGGTATGCAGCGCCACGGCGTGATAAAGCGTATCGAAGAGATGCTGCCGCAAACGAACCGCGATTTCGCAGGCCGTCTGGTAGACCTGTGGCTCTGCCGCCGAATGGAAGTCGACGGCCATCAGGTCCGACAGGTCGGCCATCGCATCCGCGGGTTTCGCGCGCGCCAGCAGCGCGCCCATCTCAACCAGGAAATGCGGGGGCTGCACCATCAGCGCGCGGCCGTCGTCGATACACCCAAGTATTTCCAGGGCCTGCCGGCAATGATCTTTCGCATCACGGAAAGCGAGAAACCACTTGATCGCCACGCTGGCATCGACCACCAGGATCACGGCCTGCCTTGCTCGCGCGCCTTGCGAAAGGACGCCTCGGTCACCGCCGGGGCCCGCTCGCGGCGAGCCAGTAGCTGACTGATCGCCTGATGGCTGCGCTCCTTGCGCCTGGCCCGTTCCACCGCCTCGCGCATCAGTCCGGCGATGATCGCGCTCTTGTTCTGGCCCGAGAAGACCGCATTGAACTCGTCCTTGACCTCGTCCGGCACGCTGAAATTTACGGTGGACACGATCTACCCCTTTTGTTGAAAGTTTCCACAAAGTATAGCGGATGTCGGCTGGCAACAGGCGGGCCGTCGCCGCCCCGTCCGTGGCGACGTTCGGCCCGACCCGCCATCCGGCAATTGTGCGCGCAAGCCCGGTCAGGACAAATCCGACGCCTATCGACAAGCTCAAGCGAGCCTGGCCCGATGAACTTCGAATTGCCACTGACGCCTTCGATAGCTGGGTATTATTGCAAACGGCACTCAAGCAGATGCCGCTGCGCGAACAACTCCAAGGGCCTCCCGAAAGCAACCGTTTCCATGTCCAGAAAACATCCCATCGTCGCTGTGACCGGGTCGTCGGGTGCCGGGACGACGACGGTCAAGACCGCACTGGACCACATCTTCGAACGGGTCAACGCCAAGGCCGCGTTCGTCGCCGGCGACAGCTTCCACCGCTATGATCGCGCCGAGATGAAGCGCGAACTCGCCCTGGCCAGCCAGGAGAACCGGGTCCTGAGCCACTTCGGCCCGGACGCCAATCTGTTCGATCGGCAGTTGCGCCTGTTCAAGAGCTACGGCGAAACGGGAACGGGAGAGTTCCGGCACTACTTGCACGACGAGCTCGAAGCCGGTCCCTATGGCCAGGAACCGGGAACCTTTACCCCCTGGGAGCCTCTTCCCGCCGGTACCGACCTGCTGTTTTACGAAGGCTTGCACGGGGGCGTCGTAACCGATGACGTGGACATGGCCGAACATGTCGATCTGCTGATCGGTGTCGCCCCCACCATCAACCTGGAATGGATCCAGAAGATCGACCGCGATACCAAGCAGCGCGGGTACAAGCCCGAAGAGGTGATCCATACCATCCACCGGCGCATGTACGACTACATGCGCTACATCGTCCCGCAGTTCTCGCGCACCCACATCAACTTCCAGCGCATCCCCGTCGTTGACACGTCGAACCCCTTCGACGCGCACGACGTGCCGACGCTGGATCAAAGCCTGGTGCTGATCCATTTCCTCAAGCCGAAGCCCGACGTGGCCTACAAACTGGACCTGAAGGGCTTGATAGAGGGTTCGATGATCACCGGCTTCAATACCCTGGTGATTCCCGGCGGCAAGATGATGTATGCGATGGAATTGGTATTGACCCGGCGCATCCTGGAACTGATGGACCGAAGAGCCCAGCCCGACTGAATCCGCGACAGGGCTTGGCATGCAGGCGGACGTGGCGACCTGCGGCCTCGCGGGCCTTCGACCTGGAATCGCCAATTCGACGCGGCGCGGCGTCCCACTGATGAATGATCGAGGCGCCGGCGGGAAACGTCGAGCCGACCTGCGGTCCGCCGTCGCGGGGACCGCCGTGACGTTTCGCTGGTCGATCAATGCATTTCGTTGCGGCCTTGCGCGCCCGGGTCAGGGACGTCTGTCGAGTTTCGGCGCCGACGGCACGGGTCGCGCCCTCGATCATGACGAATTGCCGTCCATTGCGCGTCCGGTTTGCACGGAATGGGCGGCAGTGTCCCGACTTCCTTGCACCTGGCATCATGCTAAACGCTTGACGGCCGCGATACCAAGCTTACAATCCCAAAAGCCACCGCCCTGCCAGCGGTTCAGTCCAACAAGGATCATCGGCCGCGATGACTCCATGCTGTTTCTTCCTCAAGACCGTAATCGCGAGCCGCAAGGCAACGCGTGACCATTTGAATCAAGGTGAAACAGATGCGAAAGATTGACGCCGACGAACATGAAGTTCTGACTGCCTACGAAAGAGGGCAACTGAAGCCCGTTGCGACCAAGGCCAGGCTTGCGAAATTCAAGGCAGCGGCGCGCGCCGCGGGCATCGAGGATCGCCGGGGCAACATCCGCCTCTCGTCCGGCGATCTGAGCGACATCCAAGTCAAGGCACTTGAAGAAGGTGTGCCGTACCAGACGCTGATCGCCAGCGTCCTTCACAAGTGCGTTGCGGGTCGTCTGGCCGAGCCGGGCGCCGCCAAGCAGTCAAGCCGTCCCCCGACAAGACGCCGGGCGACGTCGGGCAGTTGAGTGTTGGCCTTGGCGCCGGCCCTCAAACCACCCCAAAAGAACCTTCTGTCACCCGCTCGGATTGACCACCGACCTGCAGGGTCATTTCACCGGACCAGAAGGAGGCCGCGCAGGCCACCGAATTCAGAGGTTCAGCGAGCATGAACACACTCGAGCGACTACAGTCCTGGTATTCCCGTCAATGCAATGGCGAATGGGAGCACTCATCCGGTATCAGCATTCGGTCCTGTGACAATCCGGGTTGGTGGGTGACGATCAATCTCACGGGCACGCCTTTGCTCAATCAGGCATTCGCCGAGATCGCCGAAGGAGTCGACGGGCAGCGATGCGCACTTGGCCCACGTTGGCTGAGTTGCTACACCGAAAGTGGCAATTGGCATGGTGCCGGTGACGAAACCAGGCTGGAGTACATTCTTGCAGTATTTCTCTCCTGGGCCGGACAAGATGGCCGCACATTGACGTAGTCATATCATGACGAGGGAAGCCGAGCGTGCTGAAATCAAGCGGCGCGCCAGCGAGGCATTTCACGCCGATATGCTGGCGGCCCCGCTGATGACTCTGCGCGGTGGGTACGCGGAGGACAGCTACGAATCCGCGCCGCCACTGGACCCGGTTCTCGACGAGCCGACGGATAGCTACCTTGAGACCTACACCTTCTGGGGCCTGGCGTATCTTGATCCCGCCTCGTGGCGGCACTATCTGCCCTGTCTGATCGATTATTCGTTCCGGCACATGGACGATCCAAACATGGTCGTCGAAGGGCTGCTCCACAATTTGCGGCCGCCGGACAGGCAGCCACCACGACTCGCTTCCCTCACGACAGAACAAGAAGCCGCGATCGTCGCCTTCCTGGAAGACATCGCGTTCAGTGACGACTCCGCGAACACGGATTTCGCAAAGCAGGTGCTCGAAGAATGGTGGATTCCCGATGCGCCTTACCGCAAGGGCTGACGGCTTGGGTTGGATCCTGCGCCGCCGCGATCCGAAACCTTGCTTGGGCGAGCCGGTCCGGAGCATCGAACCAGCATCTACATAGTGAGGAAAGCAACAACCGGGGGGCAGTGTTCGTATTGTTTCAACGCCCGGACTCCGGCCCAACTCAGGCGGCGACTTTGAGTGGCTGCTACGGAGTGTCGCGCTTGCTGGCGTTAAGGACCTCGACCGCCACGACCTTGCCGGCGGCGTCGAAGTCGAGGACGATGCCCGGCTGCACCTGTTCCGACTCGACAAACTTGCTGTCGCTCAGTCGAACATAGAGGGCGTCGACTTCCGGCTCGTATTCGATTTTCATAGCTTGCCTTTCATCGCGCGGTCGGAAAAGGCCGTAACCACATGCGGCGGCGTTCGGGCCTGGTTGAAGATGACGCGCAGCACACCATAGCTGAAATCCTCGACCAAGCGAAGGCATGCATCAAATCGGGATCGTCCGGACTGGTTCGACAGCCTGCGGTGTGGCCATGGTTCGAGCGATCCATTCAAGCCGGATTTCCCGCTCCCGAATGGCATCCTCCGCATGTTTGCTCAGGGTGTAATCCATGAATGAATCTGGCCCGATCGGCCAGCACGGCCTATTCCGACCGGCTCGGGGCAATCACCTCGCGCCCGCCCGCGCCGTTCATCGGCGTCACCAGCCCGGCCTTTTCCATGGCTTCGATCAGTCGCGCGGCGCGGTTGTAGCCGATGCGCAGATGGCGCTGCACCAGCGAGATCGACGGCCGTCGCGTCTTCAACACGACTTCGACGGCCTGATCGTACATCGGGTCGTTTTCGGCCTCGGCCGCCGCGTCGCCGGCGCCGAGTTCCAGCTCGTCCGTCGCCGGTCCGTCCAGCAGGCCATCGACATAATCGGGCGGCCCGACCTTCTTCAGGTGATCGACGACGTGATGCACTTCCTCGTCGGCGACGAAGGCGCCATGGACCCGAATCGGCAGGCCGGTGCCCGGCGCCAGGTAGAGCATGTCGCCCTGGCCGAGCAGGGCTTCGGCGCCCATCTGGTCGAGGATCGTGCGCGAATCGATCTTCGAGGAGACCTGGAAGGCGATGCGCGTCGGGATGTTGGCCTTGATCAGACCGGTGATCACGTCGACGCTCGGCCGCTGCGTGGCGAGGATCAGGTGGATGCCCGAGGCGCGCGCCTTTTGCGCCAGCCGCGCGATCAGTTCCTCCACCTTCTTCCCGACCACCATCATCAGGTCGGCCAGTTCGTCGATCACCACGACGATGTAAGGCAGGGTTGCCAGCGGCTCCGCGCCGGCTTCCGTATCGGTCGTCAGCGAGAAGGGATTGGGAATGTGTTCCCCGGCCTTCTTCGCCTCGTTGATCTTGGCGTTGAAACCGGAAAGGTTGCGTACGCCCAAGGCCGACATCAGCTTGTAGCGCCGCTCCATCTCGCCGACACACCAGTTCAGCGCGTTGGCCGCCTTGGTCATGTCGGTCACCACCGGCGCCAGCAGATGCGGGATGCCCTCGTAGATCGACAGTTCCAGCATCTTCGGGTCGACCATGATCATGCGCACGTTCTGCGGCTCGGACTTGTAGATCAACGAAAGGATCATCGCATTGACCCCGACCGACTTGCCCGAGCCTGTGGTGCCGGCCACCAGCAGGTGCGGCATCTTGGCCAGATCGACCACCACCGGAAGCCCGCCGATATCCTTGCCCAGCGCCACCGAAAGCGGCGAATGCATGCCGTGGTAGGCCTGCGAGCCGATGATTTCCGACAGGCGCACGATCTGCCGCCGTGGATTGGGCAATTCCAGCGCCATACAGGATTTGCCGGGCACGGTTTCCACCACGCGGATCGATACCAGCGACAGGGCGCGTGCCAGATCCTTCGCCAGGCCGACGATCTGGCTGCCCTTGACGCCGGTCGCCGGCTCGATCTCGTAGCGCGTCACCACGGGCCCGGGGTGCGCGGTCAGCACCTTGGCCTCGACATTGAAGTCGGCCAGCTTGCGTTCGATCAGGCGCGAGGTGAATTCCAGCGTCTCGGCCGCCGGCAGGTCGGCCGGATCGTGCGCGGGCTCGGCCAACAGGTGCAGCGGCGGCAGCGCGCTTCCGGGCGCGTCGAAGAACAACGGCGCCTGGCGCTCCTTGTCGGCCCGCGCAACGGCCTTGGCCGCCACCGGGACCGCGATTTCCACCGGCTCGATGATCAGCGGTGGCGGCGGGCTCTCCTCCAGTTTGCGACGCTCGGTTTCGACCGCTTCCTCGCGATGTTCCGCAACAGCGCGGCCGATGCGGCGATCCTGCCAGTTCTCCCACAGGCTGCGCAGGCCGACGTAGGCGCCTTCCAGCAGGAGGCCGCACTTCTCCGCGACGCCTATCCATGAGACCCCCGTAAACAGGCTGAAGCCGATCATCGTCAGAACCAGCAGGATCAGTGTGCCGCCGGTGTAGCCGAGATACTGCGCGACATGCCGGCCGATTTCAAAGCCGAGAATACCGCCCGGATAGCGCGGCAGCGCCACTGTCAAACTCGAAAATCGCATCGCCTCCAGGCCGCAGCTGGCCAGCAGCAGCAACAGGAATCCGGCCAGCGCGATCATCAGGGAGCGGCGGTCGCCGCCAAACAGGCGGCTCAGCCGGTGGTAGCCCCAGGCCAACAGGAAGAAGGGCAGGGCCACCCACCACCAAGCCGAGATGCCGAACAGGTACAGCAGCAGGTCGCTCAGCCAGGCGCCGAAACGCCCTCCGGGATTGACGATATGGTCCACGCTGGCGCCATGCGACCAACCCGGATCGGCCCGATCGAAGCCCCACAGCACGATCGCCAGATACAGACCGGCAAGACCCAGCAACAGCCAGCGCGCCTCATGCACCAGCAGCGCGATTCTCTCGGGCAAGGGGGTCGACATGGGTTCGGATGCGCTGACGGCACTCACGGCTACGGGCCGGTCGGCGTTTCAACCAAGACCGGAAGGACGGACATTGGCAAATTATGGCGGGCCGCGGAAGTGGGCAAACTCAAAAAAGCCGCCCAAGTCGGGCCCTGTTCGACTCTATATAATCGCGCCAAGACCAACACCGCCCGTCCCCAACATGAGTACTCGCCACGTCCGCTTGCTGATCCTCGGTTCCGGCCCGGCCGGTTATACCGCCGCCGTCTATGCCGCGCGCGCCAATCTGAAGCCGGTGTTGATCACCGGCCTGGCTCAGGGCGGGCAACTGATGACCACCACCGATGTCGATAACTGGCCGGCCGACGCCGACGGAGTCCAGGGTCCGGACCTGATGGCGCGTTTCGAGAAGCACGCCGCCCGCTTCGAGACCGAGATTGTTTTCGATCACATCCACACCGCCGTGCTCACCGAGAAGCCGCTGCGCCTGATCGGCGACGCTGGGGAATATACCTGCGACGCGCTGATCATCGCGACCGGGGCTTCGGCGCAGTATCTGGGCCTTCCTTCGGAGGAAACCTTCGCCGGCAAGGGTGTTTCCGCCTGCGCCACCTGTGACGGGTTCTTCTACAAGAACCAGCCGGTGGCCGTGATCGGCGGCGGCAACACCGCGGTCGAGGAAGCGCTGTATCTGGCCAATATCGCCAGCCATGTGACGGTCGTGCATCGCCGCAACAAGTTTCGCGGCGAAAAGATTCTCCACGACAAGCTGTTCGACAAGGAAAAGGCCGGCAAGGTCAGCATCAAGTGGGACCACACCCTGGACGAGGTGCTGGGCGACAAGACCGGCGTCACCGGCATGCGCATCAAGAGCGTCAAGACCGGCGCCACCGAAGACGTCGCGCTGATGGGCGTCTTCATCGCCATCGGCCACAAGCCGAACACCGACCTGTTCGTCGGCCAGCTTGAAATGGAAGGCGGCTACATCATTACCCAGTGCGGACGCGACGGCAACGCGACGGCGACCAGCGTCCCAGGGGTATTTGCCGCCGGCGACGTGCAGGACCACATCTACAAGCAGGCGGTCACCAGTGCGGCGACCGGCTGCCAGGCGGCGCTCGACGCCGAGCGCTATCTCGACAACCTGGAATAGTCCGTGATCCCGGGAGATCGCCGGGCTCGCGACTGAGGTCTTCTCCACGGCGATGCAGCCCAGCGTTCCCAAGCGCCCAGCGCCGACTCCGGAGGAACGCGCCGCATTCCAGGAGGCCGTTGCCGATGTCCTGCCGCTGCAGTGGGATCGTATCCATCACCAGCCGCCCCCGCCGCCGGCTATTCCACGCCAGCATCTGCACGACGAGGCCGCCGCACTCGACGAATCCCTGCACGCCCCGGTCCTGCTCGATCTCTATCTCGAAGGCGGCGACGAAGCCGCGTGGCGACGCGACGGCCTACCCAAGGCGTGGTTACGGGATTTGCGGCGCGGGCGCTGGGTGACACAGGAAAAACTCGATCTGCATGGGCTGAACCGGGATCAGGCGCGGCGCGCCGTCGTCGGCTTCCTGGCTGAATCTCGGCAGCGTGGCTATCGCTGTGTGCGCATCGTTCACGGCAAGGGTCTCAGTTCGCCGGGACGCGAACCGGTGCTGAAGAAGCTCGTCCTGGGCTGGTTGAGCCAGCGGCGCGAGGTGCTGGCCTTCTGTCAGGCCCGCGCCGTCGAGGGCGGCGCCGGTGCCGTGGTGGTATTGCTCGCCGCCGCAAAATAAGCGGCCGCAGCGCGCCGTTTGGTCACTGCCTCGTCAGAAACGGGACCGGCGGATGTCCCCCCATGGTTCGCGGCCTGCCCCCGTTGGCAGGCAACCGTCGGTCAGATCGCCGCTTCGTTGCTCTCGCCGGTGCGGATGCGCACCACCTGCTCCACGGACGAGACGAAGATCTTGCCGTCACCGATCTTGCCGGTGCGCGCGGCCTTGATGATGGCCTCGATGGCGGGCTCGACGGTCTCGTCGGCAACCACGATTTCGATCTTGATCTTGGGCAGGAAGTCGACGACATACTCTGCCCCGCGATACAGCTCGGTATGGCCCTTCTGCCGGCCGAAACCCTTGACCTCGGTGACAGTCAATCCCGTTATCCCCACTTCCGAAAGCCCTTCGCGCACCTCGTCGAGCTTGAACGGCTTGATGATGGCTTCAATCTTCTTCATATCGTCAGTCCCTTGATATCAATTTTAGCTACGGCCGCTGCGCTTGACGCCTATGAAGCCGGCGTTAGCCGCCACTGAAACTTCGTTTCCGAAGCCGCGCAAGCGGCTGAACCCCAGTCACCCCCTTCCCCGGGAAGGGGGCGGGGGGATGGCTCACCATTCTTCGGCGTAAGCCGATGTTATCGGATAGCGCCAATCCTTGCCGAACCCGCGCTGCGTGACGCGGATGCCGACGGGCGCCTGGCGCCGCTTGTATTCGTTCTTCTTCAACATGCCGACCACCTTGCGCACATCGGCCTCGCCGTATCCCTGGGCGATGATCTGTCGCGGACTTTCGTCCCGCTCCATATAAGCTTCGATGATCGCGTCGAGCACCTCGTACGGCGGCAGCGTGTCCTGGTCGGTCTGCCCGGGCTTGAGTTCGGCCGACGGCGCACGGGTGATGATGTTCGACGGAATCACTTCGGAGACGGCATTGCGCCACAGCGCCAGCCGGTAGACGAAGGTCTTTGCCACATCCTTGATGACGGCGAAGCCGCCGGCCATGTCGCCATAAAGCGTGGCATAGCCGACCGCCATTTCGCTCTTGTTGCCGGTGGTCAGCACGATGCGCCCGGTACGATTGGAAAGCGCCATCAGCAGCATGCCGCGAATGCGCGCCTGCAGATTCTCGTCCGTGGTGTCCCAGGCCGGCTTCGGGCCCAGGCTGGCGAATGTCGGCGCCAGCAGCGCGGCAAACTGGTCCATCGCCTCCGCGATCGGAATCTCGTCATATTGCACGCCGAGACGTCGCACCATCTCGCGGGAATCGTCGAGGCTCATTTGCGCGGTCCACGGCGAAGGCATCATCACCGCGCGCACCTTGTCCGCGCCGAGCGCGTCGACCGCGATGGCCAGCGTCAGCGCCGAATCGATGCCGCCTGAGAGGCCGAGGATCGCCCCCGGAAAGCCGTTCTTGCCAATGTAGTCGGCGACGCCGAGCTTCAACGCGGCGTAGACCTCGGCCTCGAGCGCCGGCGGCTCGATGATTCGACCGGGCAGCAACTCGCCATCGACGTAGTCGATCAACCCCAAGTCCTCGACAAAGGCCGGCAACTGATGCGTGAGACGGCCATCAGCATCAATTGCAAAAGACGCGCCGTCGAACACCAGTTCGTCCTGCCCCCCTACGAGGTTCGCGTAGACCATTGGTCTTCCGGTCGCCGCGACGCGGTCGCCCAGGACTTCATAGCGTCGCGCCTGCTTGTTCATATGAAACGGCGAAGCGTTGAGTGTCAGAATCAGTTCCGCGCCGGCCATCGCGGCAGATTCGGCGGCGCCCGATTCCCAGACATCGGCGCAAATCGCCAGTCCGCAACGCACGCCCTTGATCTCGATCACGCAAGGCTCGTCCCCTGCGGCGAAGTAGCGCTCTTCGTCGAAGACCTCGTAGTTCGGCAGGCGCAGCTTGCGGTAAGTCGCGACGACCCGGCCGTCCATGATCACTGAAGCCGCGTTGTAACGCTTTCCTTGCGACTCTTGCGGATGGCCGACCAGCAGCGGCAGCGGCGCTGCGCGGGCCAGAGCGTCGAGTTGCGCGGCGCAGGCGCGATAGAAATCCGGACGCAACAGGAGGTCGTCGGGCGGGTAGCCGCACAAGGCCAGCTCCGGAGTCAGCAACACATCGGCGCCCTCGTCGCGGGCGCGGACCGCAAAACCAAGAATGCGCTCGGCATTGCCGGCCAGATCGCCGAGAAAGGCGTTGAATTGGGCTATGGCTACGCGCAGACGTTTCATGGGTGACAGCCTATTTCATTGGCGAACCTGCCGCGCGCCGCCGGACCGCGGGCGACGATCGACGACCGTGGGCGCCACATGGTCGTTCCAGGCGGGGAACCGACAGCCGGAGATCCAAGCTCGGCGCGGCCATGTGAGTGAGAAACCAGTGTCAGAACGCGGGCTTTTCCTTGGCGCTTTGGTAGGCGGCGACCCCATCCATGATTTCCTTCCGGGCTTCTTCAATGCCGAACCAGCCCAAAAGCTTGACAAACTTGCCGGGCTCCAGGTCTTTATAGTGCTGGAAGAAGTGTGCGATCTGCTCGAGCACGATCTGCGGCAAGTCGCGCGGAGCATGGATTTCGCGGTACATCGGCGTCAGCCGGTCGACCGGAACCGCCAGCAACTTTGCGTCGTCGCCGGCTTCGTCCTCCATCTTGAGAATGCCGATCGGACGACAGCGCACGACGACCCCCGGTGGCAGGGCGAACTGCGACAGCACCAGGACGTCCACAGGATCGCCGTCACCCGCAATTGTGTGCGGTATATAGCCGTAGTTGCAGGGATAGTGCATGGAGGTAGACATGAAGCGATCGACGAATATCGCGCCCGACTCCTTGTCTACCTCATACTTTATGGGCTCGGAGTGCATCGAAATCTCGATCACCACATTGAAATCGTTTGGCAAATCCTTGCCGGAGAGAACGCGATCCAAACCCACGGCTGAATCCTCGTGTGAAAGGACGGATTATAGCTGCGCGTTGGCCCCACTTCCGCGAGGGCATACGGGCCGCGCGCCAGCGCCATCGTGCCAGAACGATTTGCAGCATCGCGTTCCCCTATTGACAAACCGGACTAACTCAATGAGAATCATTCGCATTGCGATTTAGAATGATTGGTGCCCGCCCATGACAACTCAGACACAAGCATCAAGAACCAGACCGGAGAACGCGCAGAGCGTCGCGACGCAAATGCGGCCGATGGAGAGCGCGACCCTGCTCGGCAGTCGCGGCGAGCTCGAAATCACCCATCAGGGCGAGACTTATCGCCTGCGCCGCACTCGGCAAGGAAAACTGATTCTTACCAAATAAGCCGGAGATTGGTCAGTCATGTACGTCTGCATCTGCAATGCCGTCACCGAACGCGATATCCAGGAGGCGGTCGCAGACGGTTGCTCCAGCCTGCGACAACTGCGCGAGCAACTCGGCGTCGGCGCCTGCTGTGGTCGTTGCACGGGCTGCGCGCGCGACATGCTGCGAGATTCCCAGACTGACCGCCCGCGGCAGCGACATCGTGCCGCCGAAGCGCAACAGGCGGCGGCCTGACCCGGAGACCTCCATGCAAGGCGACAAGAAAGTCATCCAGCTCCTGAATAAATGCCTGATCAACGAGCTGACCGCGATCAACCAATACTTCTTGCATGCCCGCATTTACAAGAACTGGGGCTTCGCCGCCTTGGCCAAACACGAGTATGAGGAATCGATCGAGGAAATGCATCACGCGGACAAACTGATAGAGCGCATTCTTTTCCTGGAGGGCCTGCCCAACATGCAAACGCTGGGCAAACTGATGATCGGCGAGAACGTGCCCGAATGCCTGGCCGGCGACCTCAAGCTCGAACACACCGGTCACGCCGACACCAAGGCGGCCGTCACCTACTGCGAGAGCGTCAAGGACTACGTGTCGCGCGATCTCGTGCAGGACATTCTCGAGGACACCGAAGAACACATCGATTTCCTCGAAACCCAGCTCGACCTGATCGAGAAAGTCGGCGTGCAGAACTACCTGCAATCACAAATGGGCGCGCTCACCAACGCGTAGGACCCGTTCCCGCAATGGCGCCTCGTGCGCCGTACTCAGCCAGCCAGCCGGAGCATCGGCAAGCCAGCCAAACCAGGATTCATGTTTTCTTTGGAGGTTTGCCATGTCGTCATTTTGCTCAGTCGCTCGTTGCCTGATTGTCGTTCTCGGCACGGGATTCGCGCTGCGCGCCGCGGCTCTCGAATACCCCATCGGCTCGCCGCAAAACGTGGCCGGCATGGAAGTCGGCGCCGTGTACTTGCAGGCCGTTGAGATGGAGCCCGAGGGTCATATGACCAAGGCATCGGCGGCGGATATTCATCTTGAAGCCGACATCCACGCCCTGGCGACGAACACCAACGGTTTTCCGGAAGGTTTCTGGATCCCGCACTTGTTGGTCAGGTACGAGCTCACCAAGGTGCCCGGCGGCGAAGTGATCAAAGGCGACATGATGCCGATGGTCGCCAGCGACGGCCCGCACTATGGCGACAACGTCAAGCTCAAGGGCCCGGGCAAATACAAGGTGAAATTCATCGTGTATCCGCCAAATGCCAAGGAAAATCCCCAGGGCAATCATTTTGGCCGGCACACGGACCGCGCCACCGGCGTGCGCCCCTGGTTCAAGGCAGTTGAGCTGGAATGGGAGTTCGTCTATGCGGGCGTAGGCAAGAAAGGCGGCTACTGAAATGGCCTTATCGCGCACGGCGATCTCCGCTGCCGTCGCGGCGTGCCTGGCCACGCCGGCGTTGGCCGCCGACAGCGAAATAGCGGCGCTCAAGGCCGAGTTCAAGCGGCTCGCCGAGCGCATCGAGGTTCTTGAGCGCCACAACAAGGAACTGGAAGCGGCGCTGGCCACGGAACGCGTCAGCGAGCGCGAACCGGAACTCGTGACCCGCCTCAAGGCGGTCGAATTCCAGACCTTGTCGATGCAGAAGCAGGAGCGCCAGATCGAATCGCTGGAGGGAGTTTCGGTCGGCGCCAGCCTCACCGGCGTAATCCAGAAAGCCGGCGCCGGCGGCACGGCGAGCGGCGCCGATGAAACGCGCGCCAACTATCGCGGCGACATCTCGGTCACCCTGCCCGGCGGCAAAGTCGGCGACAGTGAAGGCAAGATATTCACTCACCTGCGCCTCGGTCAGGGAACCGGCATCGGTTTGCGTCCGACTTACAGCAGCACGCCGAACACCACCGCCTTCCAGACCAATGCCGGCGCCGATGATTCGTTCGCCATCCTGGCACAGGCTTGGTACCAGCTCAGCGTGCCGCTGGCGAGCGATGGCATCAAGTCCCAGGCGCGCAAGCACCTGCAGCTTACCGCCGGCAAGATCGATCCCTTCGTCTTCTTCGACCAGAACGCCGCCGCTGACGACGAATCGGCGAAGTTCCTGAACAATGCCTTCGTGCATAACCCGCTGCTCGACTCGGGTGGCGATACCCGCGCCGACGCCTATGGCTTCGCGCCCGGCGCAATTGTCCAATACCTCAACGCCGCCGAGAAAGGTTCGGAATGGGGCCTGTCGCTCGGCGCCTTCGGCTCCGGACCGGGCGCCAACTTCAGCGGCTCGCTGGGCGGAGCCTTCGTCATTGCCCAGGCTGAAACCGCCGTCCGCTTCAACTACCTGCCCGGCAAATACCGCGCCTACCTGTGGCGCAACGGCCGCGGCTCCAATTACGATGGCATCGAGCGCCGGCACAGCGGCATCGGTCTGTCGGCCGACCAGAAAGTAAGCGATGAGTTGACCCTGTTCGGCCGCTACGGCCATCAACTCACAGGCAAGGTTCGCTTCGATCGCGCGCTGACGCTGGGCGGCGAATTCGCCGGCAATCCCTGGGGCCGCGGCGCCGACAGCATCGGCCTGGCCCTCGGCGCGCTGCGCACCAGCAGCGCGTTTCGCAATGAATCCCTGACCATCGATGCCAATGGCGATGCGGTGCCGGATTTCGGCTACCAAGCCAGCGGCGCGGAAAAGCTGCTCGAGCTCTACTATCGCTACAAGCTGAACAGCAAGGTCGAACTGACGCCAGACTTCCAGATCGTCGGGCGGCCGGGTGGCAACGGCGCCGCTGCGACAGTGAAGGTGTTTGCCCTGCGCGCGAAAGTCGGGTTCTGAGCATGCCGCGCGTTTTTCTGTTTTTCCGGTCCTGGCTGATGGCGCTCTGCCTGGGCGGTGCCGGGGCCGTGTCGGCGCAGGCCCAGACAGCCTCGACGGAACTGCCCAGCTACTCCGTAGTCATCAAAGACGGGCGCATAATTCCGGCCCGCCTGGAAGTGCCCGCCGGCAAGAAGATCAAGCTTGCGATCAGGAACGAGGGGCCCGGTCCCAGCGAGTTCGAAAACCTGAGCCTGCGCATCGAGAAGGTTCTGGCGCCTGGCGCCAGTTCCTTCGTCGTGATCCATGCCCTCGCGCCCGGCACCTATCGCTTCGTCGACGAGTTCCATCCCGCCACGGCGGAGATGCTGGTGATTGCGCAATGAGGAACTGACATGCTGAATGCCCTGATCGTCGTCTTTCGCGAAAGCCTCGAAGCCATGCTGGTGGTTGGCGTGCTGCTCGCATGGATCGGCCGCCAGCCTGATCCTGCCGGGCTGCGCCGCGGGCTTTGGGCAGGCGTAGCGGGCGGAGTCGGGCTGGCGATCGCGTTGGGTTTCGCCACCTTCGCCGCCCAAAGCCAATTGCAGGGAACGGCGCTGGACGCCTTCCGCGTCGGCATGGTGCTCTTCGCCGCAGGGCTGATCATGCAGATGGTGCTCTGGATGCGTCGTCACGGGCGGCACATGAAACGAGAACTCGAAGCCCACGCCAGCCGCGTATCGGGCGCGGTGGGCATCGGCGTCGTTACGGCGCTGGCAGTAGCCCGGGAAGGTTCCGAATCGGTGGTCTTCCTCTACGGTATGGGTCTCGAAAGAAGCGGAACGGATCTTCTTACCCTACTTGGCGCCGGAGCCGCAGGCCTGGCGCTCGCCGCCGCGACCGGCTGGCTGGTGACGCGCGGCGCGCGCTTTCTCAGCTACCGTGTACTGTTCGGCGCCAGCGAAATCCTGCTGCTGTTGATCGCCGGCTCATTGCTGGCGGCCGGCGTCGACCGCATGATCGGTCTCGACTGGCTGCCGCCGCTGCTCGATCCGGTCTGGGACAGCTCGGCGCTGCTCGACGACGGCCGTGGCCCCGGCCGCCTGCTGGCCGACTTCGTCGGCTACCGGGCGCGGCCCTCGGCAACGCTGTTGATCGCCTACGCTGCCTACTGGGCCCTCACCCTGTGGAGCCTTGGTCGCGGCTCGCGCGCGGCGACTCGCTGATCCCATGCAAACCACCCACGTCCTCAAGTTCGTTCCCCGGCTTGCTGCCAGCGAGCGCAGCCGCCTCGCCCGCCTCGGCGACTGGATGGCGCGCCATCGCCGCGTCATACTCGGCATCCAATGGATCATCGTCCTCTTCTACACGGTGCTTGTGGTGCTGCCGCCCTTCATGCCCTACCCGCTGCCGGAATCGCGACTGCTCTCGGGCGACTTCGGCGCCACATCGTTTGTCGACCCGAATCAGCATCTTGGGGCCGTCGAGCCCGTTCTGCAGGCCAAGGCGCCGACCGTGATTCCGTGGCACGACAAGCTGGTGTTGTTCGCCCAATTCGCCTTCTGGGGCGTCTGGTGGCCTTTCGTCATCCTGTCGATGGTACTGATGGGCCGCGTCTGGTGCGGCGTGCTGTGTCCCGAAGGTACGCTGACCGAGTTCGTCAGCCGGCATGGGCGCGGCGGACGGATCCCGCGCTGGGTGCGCTGGAGCGGCTGGCCGGTGGTCGCCTTTGCCATGACGACGATATACGGCCAGTTGATCAGCGTCTATGAGTATCCGAAGGCCGTGCTGGTGATCCTCGGCGGTTCCACTGTGGCGGCAATGGTCGCCGGCTACCTGTGGGGCAAGGGCAAGCGGGTCTGGTGCCGCTACCTGTGCCCGGTGTCGGGCGTCTTTGCGCTGCTGGCGCGGCTGGCACCCTTCGCCTTTCGCGTCGACCGGGCCACCTGGGAGCGTCACCCGGCGCGGCACGACGCGGTCGATTGCCCGCCGCTGCTCGACGTCAAGCATCTTCCGGGCATGTCGCAGTGTCATGCCTGCGGCCGCTGCAGCGACCACCGCGAAGCGGTGACGCTGGCGCCGCGTTCGCCGAACGCCGAGATCCTGGGCGTGCAGCAGGCCGGCACGCCCGAGGCCGTGCTGCTGGTATTCGGCATCTTCGGCGTGGCGATGGGCGCCTTCCAGTGGAGCGCCAATCCCTGGTTCGTCGCCGGCAAGACCGCGGCGGCGGAATGGCTGGTGAACCACGACATCCTCTGGCCGCTGAACGACAGCCCGGCCTGGTGGCTGCTGACCCGCTACCCCGACGCCAATGACGTGTTCACCTGGCTCGATGGCATCGGCATACTGGCATACATCGGTGGCGCGACCTTGGTCCTCGGCGGCCTGGTGTTCGCGGCCCTCGTCGCCGCGGCAAGGCTCTCCCGTGCCGACTGGCGACGGATCGCGCTCGGATTGACGCCGCTGGCCGGCGCCAGCCTGTTCCTCGGCCTGACCATGCTGACCCTGACGCAGTTGCGCGCCGAGGGTTTCCATTTCGCATGGCTGCCCTGGGTGCGCGATGCAATCCTGAGCGGCGCCGTGCTCTGGTCCCTGTACCTGGGCTATCGCCTGCTCCGCCCGGTCAGCACCAGCGCGGCCTGGGTCGCGACCGCCGGCGCCTTCACGGCCTACGCGGCGGCGACTGCGGTGATCGCAGCCGCCTGGGTGCTGCAGTTCCACCTCTGGTAGGGCGCCGCCCCTAGCGGCGCACGGCGCCGGGGAAACCCCCGCGGTTTCGCGACCCGCATTGCCGATGGTCATCCTGGCCGGCGTTCGTCACGCCCGGCTCGACCCGCTTCACTCTTAGTCCCGCGCGGCGTGCGGCCCGCGCCGACTCTTGCCGCCAACAGACCCGTGATGCTGCCTTCGACCGCGTACACGTCAGCGATAGCTCTCACCTATCTACTCGATAACAACAATTCAATTGAGTAATCGATGTCGGCGCCCTACCATTCACTCAGCGCAGCACTTTTTCAACCACCCCAGGAGAAAACTCATGTCCCTCATCAACACAGAAGTCAAGCCCTTCAAGGCGACCGCCTTCCACAACGGCAAGTTCGTTCCGGTCAGCAGCGACAACCTCAAGGGCAAGTGGTCCGTGGTGTTCTTCTACCCGGCCGATTTCACCTTCGTCTGCCCCACCGAACTGGGCGACCTGGCCGATCACTACGACACCTTCAAGTCCCTCGGCGTCGAAATCTACGGCGTGTCCACCGACACCCACTTCACGCACAAGGCCTGGCACGACACCTCGGACACGATAGCCAAGATCAAGTACCCGATGGTCGGGGACCCGACCGGCGCCATCACCCGAAACTTCGGCGTGATGATCGAGGAGGAAGGCCTGGCGCTGCGCGGCACCTTCGTCATCAACCCCGACGGCGTGATCAAGCTGTGCGAGATTCACGACAACGGCATCGGCCGCGACGCCACCGAATTGCTGCGCAAGGTGCAGGCCGCCCAGTACGTCGCCGCGCACCCGGGTGAAGTCTGCCCCGCCAAGTGGACGCCCGGTGCCGAAACCCTGGCGCCCTCGCTCGACCTCGTCGGCAAGATCTGACGCGTCGCGCAAATCGGGACCAGACGCCAGCCCCCTCCCACCCTCCCCCTTACGGGGGAGGCGACCAAGAGGCTCGCTTCGCTGGATTGGCCCGATGAAGTTCCGACTCACTTACGCCTGAACCCTGGAGAAAACCATGCTCGACACCGCGATCAAGGCCCAACTCAAGGCCTACCTCGAAAAACTGCAACAGCCGATCGAACTCGTCGCCGCGCTCGACGGCGGCGCCAAGTCGACCGAAATGCGCGAGCTGCTACAGGACATCGGCGCCCTGTCGCCACTGGTCAGCGTCCGCGCGGACGGCAGCGACGCGCGCCGTCCCTCCTTCTCCATCGGCCGTCCCGGCGAGCCCGCCCGTGTGCGCTTCGCCGGCATCCCGATGGGCCACGAATTCACCTCGCTGGTGCTGGCCCTGCTGCAGGTCGGCGGCCATCCGCCCAAGGTGGATGCCGCCACCCTCGACCAGATTCGCGCGCTGAAAGGCCGCCTTCGCTTCGAGACCTATATTTCGCTGTCCTGCCACAACTGCCCGGACGTGGTGCAGGCCTTGAACCTGATGGCCATCCTCAACCCCGGCATCGAGAACGTGATGATCGACGGCGCGCTGTACCAGGACGAGGTCAGTACACGCAAGATCATGGCCGTGCCCGCGGTATTCGCCAACGGCGAAGCCTTCGGCCAGGGCCGCATGACGATCGAGGAAATCCTCGCCAAACTCGACACCGGCGCTTCGGCGCGCGACGCCGAAAAGCTGGATGCCAAGGACGCCTACGACGTGCTCGTCGTCGGCGGCGGCCCGGCCGGTTCGGCGGCGGCGATCTACGCCGCACGCAAGGGCATCCGCACCGGCGTGGTGGCCGAGCGCTTCGGCGGCCAGGTGCTCGATACCATGGCGATCGAGAACTTCATCTCGGTGCAGCGCACCGAGGGCCCAAAGCTGGCCATGGCGCTGGAGCAGCACGTCAAGGAATACGAGGTCGACATCATGAACCTGCAACGTGCCGACGCCCTCGTCCCCGGCGACCAACTGCACCAGGTCCGGCTGGCCAGCGGCGCCACGCTCAAGGCCAGGACCGTGATCCTCGCCACCGGCGCCCGCTGGCGCGAGATGAACGTGCCCGGCGAGCAGGAATACCGCGGCAAGGGCGTGGCCTATTGCCCGCACTGCGACGGCCCGCTGTTCAAGGGCAAGCGCGTGGCGGTGATCGGCGGCGGCAATTCCGGCGTCGAAGCGGCGATCGACCTGGCCGGCATCGTCGCCCATGTCACGTTGATCGAGTTCGACAGCAAGCTGCGCGCCGATGCGGTGCTGCAAGCCAGGCTGAACAGCCTGCCCAATGTCACCGTGATCGTCAGCGCGCTGACAACCGAAGTCACAGGCAACGGCGACCAGGTGAATGGCCTGGTCTATCAGGATCGCGTCAGCGGCGGCACACGGCGCCTCGAGCTCGAAGGCATCTTCGTCCAGATCGGCCTGCTGCCCAACACCGACTGGCTCAAGGGCACGCTGGCCCTGTCGCCACGCGGCGAGATCGAGATCGATGCGCGCGGCGAAACCTCGCTGCCGGGTGTCTTTGCCGCCGGTGACGCGACGACCGTGCCCTACAAGCAGATCATCATCGCCATGGGCGACGGAGCAAAAGCCTCCCTCTCGGCCTTTGACCACTTGATCCGCAGCCCGGCAGCCAGCCCCGCAACGGCCAGCGCTGAGCCGAAGCAAACCGCCGGTTCCGATTCGCAATAATGTTGTACCCATAGATGCATCTGTCCATTTCACTCACCGGAGAACCCGTCATGAAAGCGAAAAAGCGTGCCAGGACCACCAAACTCGACATCGGCATCA
>WBZP01000131.1_pt1 | contig 108263 bp, 102 predicted proteins | sample 5204301 | NCBI WGS metagenome assembly WBZP01 (sample SAMN12412401, study PRJNA552823) | activated sludge metagenome | isolation source: activated sludge from nitrification reactor of wastewater treatment plant... | place: USA: Pennsylvania | collected 2017 | reverse complement strand
TGAGACGCCATGAGACGCTAACTGGTTGTTATAGCGGGTAAATTGCAGAAAATCCGGACGGCGTGAGACGACTTGAAATGATGATATTTTATTCCCACTCGATCGTCGCCGGCGGCTTGCCGGAAATATCGTAAACCACCCGATTGATGCCACGCACTTCGTTGATGATGCGGTTGGAAACCTTGCCGAGCAGGCTGTGCGGCAACTCGGCCCAGTGCGCGGTCATGAAATCCTGTGTCTGCACGGCGCGCAAGGCCACCACATATTCGTAGGTGCGCCCGTCGCCCATGACACCAACGCTCTTGACCGGCAGGAATACGGCAAAAGCCTGGCTGGTCTTGTCGTACCAGTCGGTGGCACGCAGTTCGTCGATGAAGATGGCGTCGGCCCGACGCAGCAGGTCGGCAAACTCCTTCCTGACCTCACCGAGGATACGCACTCCCAGGCCGGGGCCGGGGAAGGGGTGGCGATAGACCATTTCATGCGGCAGGCCGAGGGCCACGCCGAATTCGCGAACCTCGTCCTTGAACAGTTCGCGTAGCGGTTCAAGCAGCTGGAGATTGAGGGTTTCCGGCAGGCCGCCGACGTTGTGATGGCTCTTGATGGCGTGCGCCTTGCCAGTCTTGGCACCGGCCGATTCGATGACGTCCGGATAGATGGTGCCCTGGGCCAGCCATTTGGCGTTGGGCAGTTTGGCCGCTTCGGCCTGGAAGACCTCGACGAACTCACGGCCGATGATCTTGCGCTTGGCCTCCGGGTCGGCAACACCCTTCAGGTGGCCTAGAAATTGTTCACTGGCATCGATGTGAATGACCCTGACGCCAAGATTGCGGGCGAAGGTTTCCATCACCTGCGCACCTTCATTGAGGCGCAGCAGACCGTTGTCGACAAAGACACAAGTCAGCTGGTCCCCGATCGCCTTGTGCAACAGGGCGGCCACGACCGAAGAATCGACGCCGCCGGAAAGGCCGAGGATGACCTCATCACCGCGAACCTGGGCACGCACCCTGGCGATGGCTTCATTGACGTAGTCCGGCATGTTCCAGTCGTGGCCGCAAGCGCAGATGTCATGAACGAAGCGGGCGATCATTTCCTTGCCCTTGAGGGTGTGGGTGACCTCCGGGTGGAACTGGACGGCGTAGAAACCGCGCTCTTCGTCTGCCATTGCAGCCACCGGGCACGATTCGCTGCTGCCAATGACCTTGAAGCCGGCCGGCAACTCGGTGACCTTGTCACCATGGCTCATCCAGACCTCGAGCAGGCCATGGCCCTCGACATTGCTCCGGTCCTGGATGCCGTTGAACAACCGTGAATGGCCGCGGGCACGAACTTCGGCAAAACCGAATTCGCGCTTGCCCGAACTCTCGACCTTGCCGCCCAGTTGCTGGGCCATGGACTGCATGCCGTAGCAGATGCCGAGAACCGGTACCCCCATCTCGAAAACCACCTGCGGCGCCTTCCACTCCAGCGCCTCATAGACCGAGTTCGGGCCGCCCGAGAGGATGATCCCGTTCGGCTTGAAGGCGCGGATGAACTGCTCGGAGACGTCGAAAGAATGCAGTTCGCAATAGACCTGCTGTTCGCGCACGCGGCGGGCGATCAACTGCGTGACTTGCGAACCGAAATCGAGGATCAGTATCTTCTGGTGAGACATGGTGAACTCCAGCGTTTCAGCGGCATAAGAGAAGATGCCGGAAGAATCCGGCATCTGTCAGAGGTCGAACTTGCTGGCGCCCATCCGGTCGAGATAAAGGAGGAGTCGGGAGAAGGCAGAGACGCCAACGATGCCAACGACAGCGACGAGTACTTCCAATCAGGTCGGCCATTCGGACATGAGCTACTCGACGTGGTAATTCGGTGCTTCCTTGGTGATCTGAACGTCGTGAACGTGCGATTCGCGCACGCCCGCCGAGGTGATTTCCATGAAGCAGGCCTGATCGTGCATCTGGGCAATGGTCGAGCAGCCGAGATAGCCCATCGAAGAACGTAGGCCGCCCGTCAGCTGATGAATGACGGCCAGTACCGAACCCTTGTAAGGCACACGGCCCTCAATCCCTTCCGGCACGAACTTGTCGACGTTGGCGGTGGCCTCCTGGAAGTAGCGGTCGGAAGAACCTGCCTGCATGGCACCGAGAGAGCCCATGCCGCGGTACGACTTGTACGAACGCCCCTGGAACAGTTCGACTTCACCCGGCGCTTCTTCCGTGCCGGCAAACAGCCCGCCGAGCATCACGGTATCGGCACCGGCGGCAATCGCCTTGGCGATATCGCCGGAATAGCGGATGCCGCCATCGGCGATCATCGGCACGCCCGTAGCCTTGAGAGCCTCCGAGACGTTCTGGATCGCCGTGATCTGCGGAACGCCTACGCCGGCCACAATCCGGGTGGTGCAGATCGAACCGGGGCCGATTCCCACCTTGACCGCATCGGCACCGCTGTCTGCCAACGCCCGGGCGGCATCCGCCGTGGCGATGTTGCCGCCGATAACTTCGATCAGCGGGTAGTTCTTCTTGATCCAGTTGACCCGATCGAGCACTCCCTGCGAGTGACCATGGGCCGTATCGACGATGATGACATCAACGCCGGCCTCGGCCAGATACTCGACACGCTCCTCGGTCCCCGGGCCGACACCGACCGCGGCGCCAGCACGCAAGCAGCCGGAAGCATCCTTGTTGGCGAGCGGATGCTCGGTGGACTTCAGGATATCCTTGACGGTGATCAGGCCACGCAGGTGGAACGCATCGTCGATAACCAGAACCCTTTCCAGGCGGTGGGCCCGGAGCAACTCCTTGGCGTCCTCGACGCTGGCGCCCTCCTTTACCGTAACCAGGCGCTTGCGCGGGGTCATGATCGCCTTGACCGGCTGGTCGAGATTGGTTTCGAAACGCAGATCGCGGTTCGTTACGATGCCGACCACCTTGCCCGCCCTGTCGATGACGGGCAGGCCGGAAATGCGGTACTGGCTGGTGATGTCGAGAACGTCGCGCACGGTCATCAGCGGCGAAACCGTAATCGGATCCTTGACAATGCCGGATTCGAAACGCTTGACCTTGGCAACTTCAGCCGCCTGGGCCTTGGGCGACAGATTCTTGTGAATGATGCCGATACCACCTTCTTGCGCCAGCGCAATCGCCAGACGGCCTTCGGTAACTGTATCCATGGCTGCGGAAAGCAGCGGAAGATTGAGGGAAATATTGCGCGTTAACCTGGTTGACAGGCTGACATCGCGAGGCAGGATCTGGGAATGTGCAGGGACGAGAAGGACGTCGTCGAAAGTCAGGGCTTTTTGCAAAATTCGCATGGCCTTTGATCCAAGGTCACAAAAACGTATTATACAGAAATCGCCCAAGACTCCGGATGACCATGAAAACCCCCCTGATTTTTGCCCTTCTGATCGCGTCGACCGCAACCGTGATCAACGCCAATGCGCAAACCTATCAATGGAAGGACAGTAGCGGCCGGACCGTAATTTCTGACACGCCGCCACCGGCATCGGTGCGCAACGCCAAGGCGATCGGCACTTCTCCCCCGCCGTCGATCGGCGCCCCGACGACGGATGCCTCGCAGGCGACCGGCGGCGCGCAGTCCGCGGATGCCCCAAAAACAACGGGGGAAAAGGATATGGAATTCAAGAAGCGCCAGCAGGAAGCCAAGGAAAAGGCCGACAAGGACGCCAAGGAAACAGCAGCAGCAACCCAGAAGAGGGAAAACTGCGAACGCGCTCGTACCCACCTGTCAGCGCTCGAATCCGGGCGCCGCATGATCCTGCCCGACGGCAAGGGTGGCGAGACCTTCCTCGAGGATGCCCAGCGGGGTGACGAAATCGAGCGCACCCGCAAGACGATTGCCGAGTCCTGCAAATAGATCGACCCGCTTAGCCCGCGACAGTCTCTCAGACATCGGGGGCGTCGGCATCGCCGGCGCCCTTTTTCATGACCTTTCCCTCGGCTGCCCGCTGCTTGCGCACTTCCTTGGGGTCGGCGATCAGCGCCCGGTAAATTTCCACGCGGTCACGATCACGCAATACGGTGTCCAGCTTGGACAGTTTGGCAAAGATGCCGAACTTGTTCTTCTGCAGATCGATCTCCGGGTGCTTCTCGAGAAGCCCCGATGCTTCGAGGGCCCCCTGCAGTGTTGCGCCCTCGGGCACGCTCACTGGAACAAGCACCTGCTTCTCCTGCAATGCGTAGCAGACCTCAACCTTCAGCTTGTCAGCCACTGATTTCTCCATAAACCTGTCCGGCACGACGCACGAAGGCATCGACAAAGGTATTGGCGATGTGACTGAACACCGGGCCAATCGCCTTTTCGAAGACCTTGCTCGAAAAGTCGTAGTGCATCCGGAATTCGATCTTGCAGGCAGTCTCGGCCAGCCTTCTAAAATGCCAAGCCCCCTCAAGGCGCCGGAAAGGTCCGTCGACAAGGCGGATTCTCATTGAGTGTGGCGCCTCCTTGTGGTTTTCGGTCGTAAAGGCAGTCTTGACACTATGGTAATTGACATGCAGCGTCGCCACTGTCTTGGTCACATCGCGATAGTTGACTGCGGTCTGGCTGCACCACGGCAAAAAGGCCGGATAGTCTTCGCAACGGTCAACCAGTTCGAACATACGCTCAACAGACTGCCCGATGAGTACGGATTTTTCGACCAGAGCCATGCGTCGGGGAAATTCCTGAATCCTGTAGAATGCGCGATTTTAATGGATCGTCGGCGGCATGAGCATCACGGTCAACAAAAAAGCCTTCCACGACTACTTCATCGAAGAGAAGCACGAGGCAGGCATCGCCCTCGAAGGGTGGGAGGTCAAGGCCATTCGCGGCGGCCGGATGAACATCAAGGAATCCTACGTCATCATCAAGGGCGGCGAGCTTTTCCTGATCGGCATGCACATCACGCCCCTGCTGACGGCGTCGACCCATGTCAGTCCTGACCCGACGCGCACCCGCAAGTTGCTCCTGCATCAACGCGAAATCATGAAGCTGATAGGCAAAGTCGAGCGGGCCGGCTATGCGCTTGTGCCACTTGACCTGCACTTCATGAGGGGGCGTATCAAGCTCGAAATCGGCCTCGCCAAGGGCAAGAAACAATATGACAAGCGCGCCGACGAACTGGACAAGGATTCGAAGCGCGAGGCGCAGCGTGCGATGAAGGTTCTCCAACGCTGAGGCCGGAAATTCCACCAAGTCGATCAGATCATCGCCCCGCGGGGAACCCGCGAACGTCCGCAACAATGTCTCGACGCCCACCGCAGGGCACAAACCTCGGGCGGGCGAATGGTAGACATAGGCTCCCGGCCGGCCTCAAGTCAGTAACCGGGCGACCTACCGACCATCTTGCGCCACCTATTGACCCGAGATTCCTAAAGAGTTTCTGTGGTCTGCGTCGCATCACCCCGCAATTCAAGAAAGGGCGGGAAAGCACTGTCGGGCAGGAGTCCGAGCGCGATGTGTACCCGAAGGAGGTGACGACGACCAGGCACGCGAGGATCCCCGAGAGAGCGGTTGCGCAGGTTGATCGCTCACGATCAGGTGGTACCCGAACACGGACGCGGTCAGGTCAGGTCGGTGTTGTAATACTCGACATTGACCCGATAACCCGCCAAAAGATGTAGTCAAAAAGTGTAGTCGTGGTGTAAGAATTCGTAATATAGTATCCTGCGGCAGTTTGACGCGGTCAGTGTTTGTACGTGGCCGATGATTCTGAACTGGGCTGCCGGTTCTCATATGGGGGAATGAACGGATGGGAAGCTGTGTTGATTTCAACGCGGATGAGGCGAATTCGTGGTCTCGAGGAAGGGCGTCCGCGCGCAGGTTGCTGAAGCGCCTGTGCTTGCCGGTTGCTGTGGCGCTGCCTGGCATTGCCGGTGCCGAATTCAGGTTCAACTTTCCCGATCCGGTCACGCCCGTCGCCCGGGAAACGCTGAACGTCCATAACGAGTTCATGCTGATCATCACCATTCTGTTCGTGGCGGTTTTCGGGATCATGATCTACTCGATGATCAAGCACAGGAAGAGCAGTGGCCAGCCGCCGGCAGACTTCACCGCACCAACCGGCAGGTTGCAGTGGTTCTGGGCATTGGTCCCCTTTGCGATCCTGCTCTACATTGACTTCATCCTGATGGGCATCCCGGCAGTTAACGCCATCATCGAGATGGAAGACACCAAGACTCGCGCCGACATGGTCCTCAAGGTCACCGGAATGCAGTGGAAATGGCAGTACGAGTATCCCGAGGCTGGCGTCAAGTACATCAGCACGACAACCACACCGCGCGAACAGATAAACAATAGCGAACCCAAGGGGGAAAACTACCTGCTTGAGGTGGATCACCCGGTAGTGCTTCCGGTCGGCAAGAAGGTCCGGATTTTGCTGACCTCAACCGACGTGATTCACACTTGGTGGGTGCCGCAGTTTGGGGTCAAGCGCGATGCCATCCCCGGCTTCCTGCGCGAAACCTGGGTCCAGATCGAGAAGCCCGGTACGTATCGTGGCCAATGCGCCGAGCTTTGCGGCAAGGATCATGGCTTCATGCCGGTTGTTGTTCATGCCGTACCAGAGCCCGAGTATCTGGCCTGGCTCGAGGAGAAGAAGGCCGAGGCCAAGGCTGCGGCTGGCGGCGCGGACCGAACCTGGAGCAGCGACGAACTGATGACCAAGGGACAAGAGGTCTACACGAAACAATGCGCAGCCTGCCACCAGCCGAACGGCCTGGGCATGCCCCCTGCATTCCCGGCGCTTGCTGGAAGTCCTGTCGTCAAGGGTCCGCTGCTGGGCAAGGACGGGAAGATCCTCAAGGACAGCCATGTGGACCGAGTCGTCAACGGCAAGACCGGAACAGCCATGCAGGCTTTCCGCAATACCCTGTCCGATGTTGAACTGGCAGCGGTCATTACCTACGAGCGAAACAGTTTTGGCAACCGCCAGGGCGACATGATCCAGCCCGCACAGATCAAAGCATTGCGTTAGGAGAATCGAGATGAGCACGATCACCCATCCTGCCGGACACGGCGACGAACACCAATCCGGACATTACCCTGGGGGCGTTGCCCGCTGGCTGACGACGACCAATCACAAGGAAATCGGTACGATGTACCTGACGTTCGCGATGATCATGTTCTTCGTTGGCGGCCTCATGATCCTCGCGGTGCGGGTCGAGTTGTTCGAACCCGGCCTGCAACTGATGAAGCCCGAGTTCTTCAATCAGTTGATCGGCGTACATGCGCTGGTAATGATCTTCGCGGCGCTCATGCCGGCAGCGACCGGCTTTGCCAACTGGATGATCCCTTTGATGATCGGTGCGCCCGACATGGCCTTGCCTCGCCTCAACAACTGGGGTTTCTGGCTTCTGCCGCCGGCTGCCACCCTGCTCACTCTGCCTTTCATCCTGGCGCTTTTCGGAGTTGGCGACGGGGCCATCGGAACCGGCTGGACCTTCTATGCTCCGCTCTCGGTTCAGGGTGGGATGGGAATCGACTTTGCGATTCTTTCAGTCCATATCCTGGGCATCTCGTCGATCATGGGGTCGATCAACATCATCGTCACCATCTTCAACATGCGGGCGCCCGGCATGACCATGATGAAGCTGCCGATCTTTGCCTGGGGTTGGCTGATCACGGCCTTCCTGCTGATCGCGACGCTGCCGGTACTGGCGGGTGCCGTGACCATGCTGCTGACCGATCGCCATTTCGGTACCCATTTCTTCGATGCGAGTGGCGGCGGCGACCCGATCCTGTTCCAGCATCTGTTCTGGTTCTTCGGCCATCCGGAAGTCTATATCCTGCTGCTGCCCATCTGGGGCCTGATTCCTCATGTGCTATCAACCTTCGCGCGCAAGCCGATCTTCGGCTACAAGGCACAGGTCTACAGCTTCATCGCCATCGGCCTGCTTTCGGTAATCGTCTGGGCGCATCATTTCTTCACTGCCGGCATGCCGTTGCCCGCACTGATCTATTTCATGTTCAGCACGATGGCGATCTCGCTGCCGCTGGCGGTGTTGTTCTTTTGCTGGGTTGCCACCATGTGGCGCGGTGCGATGACCTTTGAGACGCCGATGCTGTTCGCCATCGGCTTCATCGTTCTCTTCGGACTCGCCGGTCTGACCGGCCTCATCCTCGCTGACGTCGCCGCCGATGCGCAGTACCACCACAGCTACTTCGTCGTCGCCCATTTCCATTACGCGCTATTCGCCGGCGGCATCATGGGCGTCATGACCGGGGTCTATTACTGGCTTCCCAAGTGGACTGGCCACATGTTCAGCGAACCCTTGGGCAAGCTGCATTTCTGGCTGACTGTCATCTCCTTCAACCTGACCTTCATTCCGCAGTTCTTCCTCGGACTGGCGGGCATGCCGCGAAGAATCCCGGACTACGCACTGCAATTCGCCGAGTTCAACGCCATATCGACGGTCGGCGCCATCATTCTGGGCGTAAGTCAGCTGCTTTTCGCCTGGAACGTCTGGGCCTGCATCCGTGGTGGCCGCAAGGCAACAGACCAGGTCTGGGAGAGCGCTTCGGGACTGGAATGGGAATTGCCGTCACCGCCGCCGCTCCACAGCTGGGAAGTTCAACCACAGGTCAAGTAAGGTGGAGTCCGGCATGGAGCAGCAACCTTTCAGCGCCGCCGATCTTGAACGCCGCCGCGCCGCTTCGCGTCGCCTCGGCTGGGTGATCGCCGTGGTCGCGTTGCTGTTCTATGTTGTCAGCCTCTTCATCAAGCGCTAGATGATGGAGGAGACGCAGTCGCTCCCACCGGGCAATCGACGGCTCGTTCGCCGCCTCCTTCTGCTGGTGGCAGCCGCCTTTGTCTTTGCATTCGCGATGGTGCCGCTCTACAACGTATTGTGCGAAGCCACCGGATTCAACGGAAAGACCGGCGGCCAGAAGCCTGTTCGCGACGGTTTCGGGGTCGGCGGTCTCAAGGTGGAGGGTGCGCCGGCTAGCAGCATTGATTACACGAGAAAGATCCGGGTGGAGTTCACCGGAACGGTCATGCCGGGTCTGCCGTGGGACATGCGACCGCTAACCTTCAGCCTGGACGTCCACCCGGGCGACCTGCAACAGGTCAGCTACCTGGTACGCAATACATCCGGTCACGCGATTACCGGGCAAGCCGTCCCCAGCGTCACGCCCGGCCGTGCAGCCCAGTATTTCGACAAGATAGAATGCTTCTGTTTTTCCCAGCAGACGCTGGCTCCGGGTGAAGCCCAGGAATTGCCGCTGGCTTTTATCATCAAGCCGGACGTCGACCGCGACATAACCCACATCACCTTGTCCTACGCCTTTTTCGGGGTCGACGGACAGCGACAAACATTGACAAGCGCCAGGGAGGCCCGATGACAACCAGCACCGCTCACGCCAGTTCGCGCGAACACTACTTCGTACCCCAGCCGAGCTTCTACCCGGCGATCCTTTCCGGCGGGATGTTCCTGCTGGCTCTTGGCTTCATCCAGACAATCAATTCGTTTCCGCATGGAAAATGGGTGATGCTGGGCGGCTTCGGGGTCATCCTCTATGTCCTCTTCGGATGGTTTGGACGGGTCATCAGCGAATCGCAGGGCGGGTCCTACCGCGACTGGGAAGATCGTTCATTCCGCTACGGCATGATCTGGTTCATTGCAACCGAGGTCATGTTCTTTGCCGCCTTCTTTGGTGCCCTGTTTTACGTGCGGGTCATTTCAGTACCCGATCTGGGTGGCATGCTTGGCGCCCACGGAACCAGCCTGTGGCCGGACTTTGCCGGCACCTGGCCGACCAGCGGACCGGCTGGGCCGAAGTTCACGCCAATGGGCGCCTGGGGCATTCCGGCGATCAACACGGCGTTGCTCCTGAGTTCCGGCGCGACGGTAACCTGGGCACACTGGGGATTGCTGCGCAACAATCGCAGCCATCTCATCCTCGGCCTCGCCGCTACGGTAATCCTCGGCATCCTCTTCCTCGGTTTCCAGGCCTACGAATACCACCACGCCTACACTGAAATGGGCCTGACCATGGGCGCCGGCGCCTACGGCGCCACGTTCTTCATGCTTACCGGCTTTCACGGCTTCCATGTCACGCTCGGAACCATCATGTTGCTCGTCATCCTGCTGCGCAGCATGAGCGGCCATTTCACCGCTGAACGCCACTTCGCCTTCGAAGGCGTGGCGTGGTACTGGCACTTTGTCGACGTCGTGTGGCTGATCCTGTTCGTGTTTGTCTATTGGGTATAGCCAGGAATGAAGCCAAGCCGGAAGCCGATCAGCAGCAGCAGAAAAAGCGAAATGGACAGTCCGATGCGCAATGTCAGCGCGCGAACTGTCCGATCGCCGGTTCCGCGGTCGCGGTAGATGTAGAAAAGCCCGGAAAACAGGCTTCCGAGAATGCCCAACAACATTAGAACCACCACGACCTTGATCATCGCGGACTCCATAGAAACACAGTCCCCGGTACAGTATGCGCGCCCCTCTGGCAACACCGCAAGGGTCAGCCGGTGGAAGGTAACAGTATTCGGCGGCCTCCTGCTCATCGTCTTGATTCCTGCCTTCATCTCTCTGGGGATGTGGCAGTGGCGCAAGGCGGAAGTGAAGACCGGCCTGCAGACAGAACTGGACGCACTCAGCACTCGGGCTGCGGTTCCGCTGCCGACGGCTCCCACCGACGTCGAGTGGTTGCGTTTTCGCCATGTCAGCCTGCGCGGCACTTACGATGCCTCGTGTCAGGTCCTGATTGACAACCGGCTGCATCAGGAGCGTGCCGGATACCATGTCATAACCCCGCTGCGCCTCGAAGGATCGGAAATGCACGTTCTGGTCAATCGCGGCTGGCTGCCGGCGCCTGACGATCACCGTTTCGTTCCGGATGCCCCTGTACCGCTCGGCACTGTCGAACTTACCGGGATCGCTGTTGTGCCCGGCCAGCGTTTCTTCAACCTGGCACCCCAACCGTCAACCGGCTGGGATCCGGTATGGCAGAACCTTGACCTTGGACGCTTCCGTCAGATTGTCGCCTATCCTCTGCATCCGGTCGTTATCCAGCTCGATAGCGCCGCGCCTGGTGGATACGTGCGCGATTGGCCCCGCCTCGACGGGCAAGCAGGGCGAAACTACGGGTACGCCCTGCAGTGGTTCGGTTTCGCTGCCGCGAGCCTTGGCATCTGGGCCTATTTTCTTTTTCGCCGGCCGTGACGGGCGTCACCCTCCAGGATTCGCCGCAGAAGCGCAACAGCCTGCCGATGCTGATGCTCGTCGTCGGCTTGATGGCCATGCCCGTCATCATTGCCGCCGGCCTCTACTTCATCGGCTGGCAACCCGAGCGAACCGGCAACCAGGGACACCTGGTCAGCCCGCCCCTGCCGTTGCCGGTCAGCGGGCTGAAGACGACCGATGGAAGTCCCTTGGCAACCGCGGAACTTCACGACAAATGGCTGTTGCTGCTGAGCGGCAGTGGACAGTGCGTTGCAAACTGCATCCAGCGTCTTGACGAAATGCGCCGCATTCAGGTCTCGCTGCGCAGGGACATGGGGCGACTGCGGCGTGTCGTCCTGACCGACCAAGCCACCGATCCCCAGTTCGTTGCCATCATCCGGCAGCAGCCGGACCTCGTCCTGGCCGTCGCGCCGCCTCGCTGGCTGCCAAATTCAGCCGACGAGTCGGGCTACTTCCTCCACATCATCGACCCTCGAGGCAACCTGATCATGACCTACCCCGCGGACATCGCCGCCAAAGGCGTGCAGGGCGACCTTGAACGCCTGCTCAGATTCGCCTGGAACGGCTAGGAGACCCACCATGCAAACCATTGCCGAGCCGTCCCTTTCCCTGTCCCGGCGCCTGGCCGCTTTTTTTCATCTGTGCAAACCCCGGGTCAACAGCCTCATCGTCTTCACGGCAATGATCGGGATGTTCCTGGCGACGCCCGGGTTCCCGCCACTACTGCGCTTCGCAGTCGCATCCGTCGGAATTGCGCTGGTCGCGTTCGCAGCGGCAGCGCTCAACTGCCTCGTCGAGCGCACCATCGACGCGCGGATGGCTCGCACCAGTTGGCGTGCCACCGCCCGCGGCGACATCTCCGTGCTCGAAACGGTCACCCTGGCCACGCTGCTCGGTGCCGCGGGACTCTGGCTCCTCCACACCTTCATCAATGACCTGACAATGTGGCTGACGCTGGCCACGTTTGTCGGATATACGATCATCTACACCCTGATTCTGAAGCCGGCGACGCCGATGAACATCGTCATCGGCGGAGCTTCCGGCGCCATGCCGCCAGTGCTCGGGTGGGCAGCAATGACGGGACAGGTGTCGGCCGAACCTCTGGTCATGTTCCTGATCATCTTCCTGTGGACGCCGCCACACTTCTGGGCGCTGGCATGCTACCGGCGCGCCGACTATGCCCTCTCGGGACTGCCGATGCTGCCAGTCACCCACGGCGTTGCCTTCACCTGCCAGCACATCCTCCTTTACACGGTGATGCTCGCAGCCGCCAGCCTGATACCGGTTTCGCTCGGAATGGCCAGCTGGCTCTATCTGGTGGCGATCGCCGTGCTGGACCTGATCTTCCTCGGCTACGCCATAGCACTTGTCCGCAATTACAGCGATGCCCTCGCCCGTCGCTGCTTTCGCTACTCTATCCTCTACCTGACCCTGCTGTTTGCCGCCCTGTTTGCCGACCGCCTGGTCACGTTCTGACGCACCGGCCTGTGGATACTTGTTGCGGGCTGCCGTGTCCCGCTCGTGTTCCCGCTTGCCGTAATCTGATTCCGCAAACAAGAAAGCTCCGGCCAGAGAAATCGGCGGGGCTTTGATGTGGCTGGCGGAGTGGACGGGGCTCGAACCCGCGACCCCCGGCGTGACAGGCCGGTATTCTAACCAACTGAACTACCACTCCTCTTCCGCGGATCCTGGACAGCGGAACCGCCGGATAGCGGTGCTCATCATAGCACGCCGCCGACCGCTGGACCCGACAGAGGCATGGTGTTGCGGCTACAATCTGCACTTTCGCTTCAGGCTCGAAGCATGATCGACACCGGTACGCTGAGTTTGCTTTGGTCGCAGGCGATGATCGCTGGCTTTGTTGCTGCCGGCGCCACACACGCCGTAATCTCGCCCGGTTCCCGGTCAACTCCGCTGGCGTTGGCCATGCTGCGCCAGCCCGGTCTGCAATGCACTGTTGCGGTCGACGAGCGTAGCGCGGCATTTTTCGCCCTCGGCATCGCCAAGGCCAGCCGCCGTCCCGTGCTGCTCCTCGCCACCTCGGGTACGGCCCCGGCCAACTGGTTGCCGGCCGTGATCGAGGCGAGCCAGTCCGGTGCCCCGCTGATCCTGTTGTCTGCAGACCGCCCGCCCGAGCTGCAAGGCTGCGGTGCCAACCAGACCGTCGATCAGATAGATCTGTTCGGCTCGCATGTAAGGGCCCGCCACGCGCTCGGCACGCCGGCGGAAGGCTTTGACCCCGGCTACCTGCAGCGCCTGGCAGCCCGGATATCCGAACAGGCAATCTGGCCACATCCGGGGCCGGTCCATATCAATCAGCCATTCCATGAGCCGCTGGTTCCGGGCCAGGAAACAGCGGCCTCCAGCCCGTTGGATAGAATCGTCATTTCCCGACCAGAACTGCTGCCCAGCCCTGACGACATTCGCGATCTGTCCGACCGCATTTCCGGCCGACCGGGGATCATCGTCTGCGGCGAGACGCCGCTGAGAAAGGGCTACGCCGACGCGTTGACCGCGCTCGCCGCCCGCCTGGACTGTCCAGTTCTGGCCGAGCCGCTGTCCAACCTGCGTTTCGGCCGGCACAATCGTTCGCACGTGTGCGTCCGCTACAACACCTGGCTGAGCGATCCGCGGGCAGTTCAAGAAATGAAACCTGATTGGGTACTGCGCTTCGGCACCGTTCCGGTCACCCGCCACCTGCAAGCGTTTCTTGGTAACGGGTTCGCCGTACATGCTTTGATCGAACCCTGGCCGCGCTGGACCGACCCGATGCAGCGCCTGACCCATGTTTTGCGAGCGGACCCGGTCGCCTTCTGTCAGGCACTTCTCGCCGTGGCGCCGGATCCCGCCCCTGACGGCTGGCATGCGACTGTTGCCAGCCTGGAAGCAACTGCGTCGCGAGAAGGCACCGGACACATCGGTGTTCTGGTCGACGAACTCCCGGCAAACTCCGCCGTCTTCATCGGCAATTCGCTGGCCATCCGGGACCTGGACACTCATTCCGGCAGCAGCGACAACCCGCTCCTGTTCTTTGGCAACCGCGGCGCCAGCGGCATCGATGGCAACATTTCCACGGCGATTGGCATCGCCGCCGTACATGGACGGGTCGTTGCGCTGCTTGGCGACCTCACCTGCCAGCACGACCTTGGCGGCCTGGCCCTGGCACAGGGCCGCGATGCCATCATCGTAGCGGTCAACAACGGCGGTGGCGGCATTTTCGATCACCTGCCGCAGGCCGCCCTGCCCGAGTTCGAGCACGGCTGGCGGACGCCGCAGCAGATCGACTTCAAGCACGCCGCGCTGACCTTCGGCATGGCTTACGAGCGGGCAAGTGATTGCGACATCTACCGTGCTGCACTGCGCCAAGCTCTGGCGGCCGGTGGTCCGCAGTTGATCGAACTCTGCCTTCGCTGATCCTGCGGGTGGCGGGGACCTCCCGTTGATGGGACAATTGCGCCCTGCCGCGCCCACCCAAGACAGCGATTCAATGGCCCCTGAATCTCCCGACCTCTCGAAGCACACGCCGATGATGCGCCAGTACCTTGCGCTCAAGGCCAATCATCCGAACACGCTGCTGTTTTACCGGATGGGGGATTTCTACGAGCTGTTCCACGACGATGCCGAGAAGGCGGCGCGGCTGCTCGACATCACGCTGACTACGCGCGGCCAGTCGGCGGGTGTGCCGATCCGCATGGCCGGCGTGCCCTTCCACTCGCTCGAGCCTTACCTCGCCAAGCTGGTCAAGGCTGGCGAGTCGGTGGTGATCTGCGAGCAGATCGGCGATCCGGCGACCAGCAAGGGGCCGGTCGAGCGTGCCGTGTCACGCATCGTCACGCCGGGAACGCTGACCGATGCGGCGCTGCTCGACGACAAGCGCGATGTCTGGCTGCTGGCGCTGACGTCAACCCGCAATACCACCGGGCTCGCCCGCCTCAACCTGGCCAGCGGCGAATTCATCCTGACCGAAACGCCGAACGACCAGATCGCGGCGGTACTTGAGCGCATCCGCCCGGCGGAAATTCTCCATCCAGAATCCTGGTCGCCCGATGTTTCCCTGGAGGCTGCCCGCACGCGGCAGCCGGACTGGCAATTCGAATTCGACTCGGCCAAACGCCTGCTTTGCGAGCAATTCAAGGTCGCCTCGCTGGCCGGTTTTGGGGCCGAGGGGCTCAGACCCGCCGTCGCCGCCGCCGGCGCCCTGCTGCAATACGCGCAGGCCACGCAGTCGGGGAAGTTGCCGCACTTGCGGGCGTTGACCGTGGAATCCGAAGGCGCCTACCTCGGCCTCGATCTCGCCACCCGGCGCAATCTCGAACTGACCGAAACCCTGCGCGGGCTGCCAGCGCCGACGCTACTCTCGCTCGTCGACAATTGCGTGACCAGCATGGGTTCGCGCCTGCTGCGCCACTCCCTGCATCATCCGCTGCGCCAACGCGACATTCCGGCTACCCGCCATGGCGCCGTCGACTCCCTGCTCGACGAATACGGCCGGATGGCCGGAGAGGTCCGCCGTGAATTGAAGGGCATCGCCGACATCGAGCGCATCGCCGGGCGCATCGCCTTGCGCAATGCCCGACCGCGTGATCTTGCCAGCCTGCGCGAGTCGCTGGGCCGCCTCGACGCCTTGCGCCGGCCGATCGACGGCACGGCCTCGCCACTGCTCGCGGAACTCGACAATCAGCTCGAAACGCCGCACGCCGCACTCGATCTGCTGACCCGCGCCATCGCCACCGAACCATCGGCTCAGATTCGCGACGGCGGCGCGATCGCTTCCGGCTACGACGCCGACCTCGACGAACTGCGCTCGCTCAACGACAACTGCGGCGCCCACCTGGTCGACATGGAAGTCCGTGAACGCGAGCGCAGCGGTATCGCCAGTCTCAAGGTCGAGTACAACAAGGTGCATGGCTTCTATATCGAAGTCACCCATGCCAATATCGCCAGAATCCCCGACGATTACCGCCGGCGCCAGACGCTGAAGAATGCCGAGCGCTACATCACGCCGGAACTGAAGGCCTTCGAGGATAAGGCGCTGTCCGCCCAGGAACGTTCGCTGGCCAGGGAAAAGCTGCTCTACGAAGGCATTCTCGACGAACTTCTGCCGGCCGTGCCGACGCTGCAGACCATCGCGCGCGCCGTCGCCCAGATCGACCTGCTGGCCGGTTTCGCCGATACCGCCCTCAAGCGGAACTGGTGCAAGCCGGAATTTGCCCCGGAAATCGGGTTGACCGTAACCGGCGGCCGCCACCCGGTAGTCGAGGGCGAAATGGCCGCCAGCGCCGAGACCTTCATCGCCAATGACTGCCGGCTCGCCGAAAACCGTCGCCTGCTGCTGATCACCGGCCCCAACATGGGCGGCAAATCAACCTACATGCGCCAGATGGCGCTGATCGCCCTGCTCGCCCATATCGGCAGCTACGTGCCGGCCGACCGTTGCGTACTCGGCCCGCTCGATCGCATCTTCACCCGCATCGGCGCTTCCGACGACCTCGCGTCCGGGCGCTCGACCTTCATGGTCGAAATGACCGAGGCTGCCGCCATCCTGCACAACGCCACGCCGAACAGCCTGGTGCTGATGGACGAAATCGGCCGTGGCACGTCCACGTTTGATGGCATGGCGCTGGCCTTCGCCATCCTTCGCCACCTGATCGCCAGGAATCGCTGCCTGACGCTGTTCGCGACGCATTATTTCGAAATGACCCGGCTCGCGCACGAATACAGCGAACTGGCCAATGTCCATCTCGACGCCGTCGAGCACAACGACCGTATCGTCTTCCTGCACGCCGTCGAAGAAGGTCCGGCCAACCAGAGCTACGGCATCCAGGTCGCCGCGCTGGCTGGCATTCCGAATACCGTCGTCCGCGCCGCGCGCAGGCAGCTGCGCGAATTCGAGCAGCGTGCCACGTTCGACCCGCTGCAACCCGATCTTTTTGCCCAGAGCCAGCCGGAACCGGCCGAGCCCGAGCCGCATCCGGCACTCCAACAACTGGCCACCATCGATCCCGACAGCCTGACGCCACGCCAGGCGCTCGACGCACTCTATGCCCTGAAGAAACTTGCCGGATGAAGCGTTGGCTGTCTGGCGTCTGTCTTTGCGTTGCCGCGCTGGCCCACGGCGAAACCTGGCAGTTTGCGCTGATCGGCGACGTGCCCTACTCGGCCCGCGAAAGGCGCGAATTGCCACGCATGCTGGAGGCCATCGCCGACACCCATGTCGCGTTTATCGCCCATATCGGGGACATCAAGCATGGTCAGGCACGTTGCGACGACGCCGTATTCGCCGATCGCCAGCAACTGTTCAATGCCAGCCGCGTGCCCTTCGTCTTCGTTCCGGGGGACAACGAATGGACCGACTGCAGCCGCCTCTCGAATGGCTCCTACGATCCGCTGGAACGCCTTGCCACGCTGCGTTCCCTGTTCTGGCAACGCCCCGAGTCGCTCGGCCGGAAAACGCTCCCGCTCGAACGTCAGGCCGGCGCCTACCCGGAACATTCGCGCTTTCGCCTCGGGCCAGTCCTTTTCGTGACCCTCAACCTGCCGGGGCCGGACAACAACCACGGATGGCAGGACAACGCCGGCGACGAGTTCCTGGCGCGCAACCCGATCGTGCTGCAGTGGCTGACGGACAGCTTCGCCCGCGCCAGGCGGGACAAAATGGCGGGAATCGTCCTGCTGTTCCAGGCCAATCCCGGCTTCAGGCACTTGGCACAGGGCTTGCCGCATCGCGGCTTTCGCGAATTTCTGGAAACCGTCCGCCGGGAAACGCTCGCTTTTCCGGGTCAGGTGGTCGCTGTTCATGGCGATACCCACGCAAGCCGCATCGATCAACCGTTGCGCGACAGCATGGGCAATCGAATCGTCAACTTCACCCGCGTAGAAACCTTCGGCTATCGGCTGATGGGCTGGACGCGCGGGATCATCGATCCCGACTCACCCGCGCTGTTCCGCTTCGAAACCTATTCCTGGCCGCCCACGGCTCAGTGACAGGTTTCCTCGTCATCGTCCCCAGTATGGACGTGACCGTGCTCAAGCTCCTCGACGCTGGCCGGGCGGATCGCCGTTACCGTACAGGTGAAGATCAGCGCCATGCCAGCCAGCGGATGGTTGCCGTCGAGCACCACCTTGTCGTCGGCGATCTCGGTTACGCGGTAGATGACGAGCTCGTCTTCCTCCCCCTCTTCGGGGCCGCCCTCGAACTGCATGCCGACTTCGAGTTCCTTGGGAAAATCCTTGCGCGACTCGACCTGGACCATTTCGGCGTCGTAATCGCCAAAGGCCTCGTCCGGCTGCAACTTGACCTTGACCGATTCGCCGACGGTCTTGCCCTGCAGGGCTTCCTCGATCTTCAAGAAGATGTCCTCGTAACCGCCATGCAGATAGACGAGCGGCTCGCGCCCTTCGTCCACCACATCGCCATCGGGATCGGTGACGTGATAGTCGAGGGTGATCACGGAATTCCTGGCAACCTGCATGTTCATGAATTGAGTTCCTTGACGAGGCGCAACACTTCCAGTGCATGGCCCTTGTAACTGACGTTGTAAAGGGCGTGACGAATCACGCCGGCCTTGTCGATGATGAAGGTCGAGCGGACGATCCCAAATTTCCGGTGACCATCCACCTCCCGCGCCTGCCAGACGCCGTATTGCTTGCAGACAAGGCCCTCTGCATCCGACAGGAGTTCGGTGCCAATACCCTCCCTGTCGCGAAACTCGGCGTGTTTCAGGCATTCGTCGCGACTGATGCCAAAGAGTACGCAATTCTCCCGCTCGAACTCTTCTTCGTGATCGGAAAAATCGGTAGCCTCCTTCGTGCAGCCGGGTGTCCCGTCCTTGGGGTAGAAGAAAAGAACGATATGCTTTCCACCCTTGTAACGCGCGAGATCGATCCTGGCCATATCGGCATCCGGCAATGAAAACGCTGGCGCACAATCGCCAACCTTCAGCAGCATGTAGTTCTCCTTGAGCGCTCTGCGGGGTACTGCTGTGAGCGATTCTAGCGGAGGGACATGCTGGTGACTACTGCGGTTGACACCTTTATTTCGCCTATTTTCCCGGGAGCTTTTCCGGAATCTGAACAAATGTCTCGTCTTGGCGGATCATGCCAAGTTCGAATCGGGCGCGCTCCTCGATCGCGTCGTAGCCCTGCTTGAGATCGCGGACCTCGGCATCGAGGCCCGCATTCCTGATCTCCATCTTCCTGGTCACTTCCTTCTGCTGCTGCAATTGACGGTCGAATTCCCAGACTTTCAGCCAGCCTCCCTTACCCAGCCACAGCGGGTATTGCAGCATGGCGATCAGTGCGAGAAGGCCGACCGTCAGCCAGCGCATCGAGCGTCAGCGCAGGTTGTAGAAGGTCTCGCGACCGGGGTACGAGGCGGTATCGCCGAGATCTTCCTCGATGCGCAGCAACTGGTTGTACTTGGCGATGCGGTCGGAACGCGACAGCGACCCGGTCTTGATCTGCCCGGCGTTGAGACCGACGGCGATGTCGGCGATGGTGCTGTCCTCGGTTTCGCCGGAGCGATGCGAGATCACTGCGGTATAGCCGGCACGCTTGGCCATTTCGACGGCGGCGAAGGTTTCGGACAGCGTGCCGATCTGGTTGATCTTGATCAGGATCGAGTTGGCAATGCCCTGCTTGATACCTTCCTTGAAGATCCGGGTGTTGGTCACGAAGACATCGTCGCCGACGATCTGCACCGTCTTGCCCAGACGCTGGGTCAGCAGTTTCCAGCCGTCCCAGTCGCTCTCGGCCATACCATCCTCGATCGAAACGATCGGGAAGTGGTCGGCCAGATTGGCCAGGTAGTCGGTGAACTGGGAAGAAGTCAGCTGCAGGCCTTCCCCCGCCAGATGGTACTTGCCATCCTTGTAGAACTCCGAAGCGGCACAGTCGAGCGCCAGCAGGACATCCTGCCCCGCAACATACCCGGCCTTCTCGATGGCCTTCATGATGACTTCAAGCGCCTCGGCGTGGCTGCCAAGGTTGGGGGCGAAGCCACCCTCATCCCCAACGGCGGTCGAATGGCCCTTCTTGTCGAGCAGCTTCTTCAGCGCATGGAAAATCTCGGCGCCACAGCGCAGCGCCTCGCGGAAGGTGGAGGCGCCGACTGGCATGATCATGAATTCCTGGATATCCAGGCTGTTGTTGGCGTGCTCGCCGCCGTTGATTATGTTCATCATCGGCACCGGCATCTGCATCGGGCTCATACCGCCAAAGTAGCGGTAAAGCGGCAGGCCGGATTCCTCGGCGGCGGCCTTGGCGACGGCCATGGAGACCGCGAGGATGGCATTGGCGCCGAGGCGCGACTTGTTGTCGGTGCCGTCGAGATCGATCATCGTCTGATCGATGAAAGCCTGTTCCTGGGCGTCGAGGCCGATGATGGCTTCCGAGATTTCGGTATTGACGTTCTCGACTGCCTGCTGGACACCCTTGCCAAGATAGCGGCCAGCATCGGCATCGCGCAGTTCGATCGCTTCGCGGGAACCGGTGGAGGCACCGGACGGCACCGCGGCCCGGCCCATGACCCCGCTTTCCAGAAGCACATCGGCTTCGACGGTGGGGTTGCCCCGCGAATCGAGAATCTCGCGTGCCACAACATCAACGATTGAACTCATGTTTTTCCTTAATATTCAGGTAAATAAAACAATTATTTAAAGCACACTATAAATATTTAGCCGCTTGCTTCAGTTCCTCGAACCCAGCCGCCTTGACCGCCCTGTCGAGCGCGACCAGAGTCGTCAGCAGGGTTTCCATGCGATCGAGCGGCCAACTGTTCGGACCGTCCGACCAGGCCTTCTCCGGACACGGATGGGTTTCCATGAACAGCCCGGAAATGCCTACGGCGACCGCTGCCCGGGCCAGCACCGGAACGAATTCGCGCTGTCCTCCGGACGTCGTACCCTGCCCGCCCGGTAACTGCACGCTGTGAGTCGCATCGAAAACGACCGGACAGCCAGTCTCGCGCATGATTGCCAGGCTGCGCATGTCCGATACCAGGTTGTTGTAGCCGAAGCTGGCACCGCGCTCGCAAACCATCAGGTTGTCGGCGCCATTATTCACTTCGCGCGCCTTGTCGACAACATTCATCATGTCACCCGGCGCCAGGAACTGACCCTTCTTGATATTGACCGGCTTGCCGCAGGCGGCCACGGCATGAATGAAATCGGTCTGGCGACAGAGGAAAGCCGGGGTTTGCAGGACGTCGACCGCGGCGGCCACCGCCACAACATCGTCAATACTGTGCACATCAGTCAGCACCGGGACGCCAATCTGAGTCTGCACTTCGGAAAGAATGCGCAGGCCTGCCTCCAGCCCCAGGCCACGCGCCGACTTGCCGGAGCTACGGTTGGCCTTGTCGTACGACGCCTTGAAGATGTAATTCACGCCGAGCCGCGCGCAGACTTCCCTCATGGCGCCAGCGACATCCAGGCACAGTTGCAGAGACTCCGCCGTGCACGGGCCGGCTATCAGAAACATGGGCCGATCCAGCCCGGCCTCGAAACCACAAAGCTTCATTTTCCCCTGGCCTGCTGGTTGGCCAGCGCTGCCTTCACGTAAGAAGTGAATAGTGGGTGGCCCTGACGCGGGTTAGAGGTGAATTCCGGGTGGAACTGGCAGCCGACGAACCATGGATGGACCTCAGCGGGGAGTTCGACCATTTCGCAAAGACCAGTGCCTGGCGCCCGACCGGCCACCTTCAGACCCTTCTCTTCGAGTTGTCCCAACAGCGTGTTGTTAACCTCGTAACGATGACGGTGGCGCTCGGTTATTTCGGTCAGACCGTAGATTTCGCGGGCCAGAGAGCCTTCCGCCAGCGTACAGACCTGAGCGCCGAGACGCATGGTGCCGCCGAGGTCGGAATCCTCGCCGCGCTTCTCGACCTTTCCGGAGGCATCCAGCCATTCAGTAATCAGCCCAATCACGGGGTACGGCGTGTCCGGAACGAACTCGGTCGAATGGGCGCCCGCCATGCCGGCCACATCGCGGGCGAACTCGACGACTGCCAACTGCATGCCGAGACAGATGCCAAGGTAAGGCACCTTGTTCTCGCGGGCATAGCGGATCGCGGCGATCTTGCCTTCGGTACCGCGGCGACCGAAGCCACCAGGGACCAGGATGGCATCGACGTCCTTCAGGAGGCCACAGCCTTCCTTCTCAAGGCTTTCGGAATCGAGATATTCGATGACAACCTGGCAACGGGTGTGTATTCCTGCGTGCCTGATCGCCTCGATCAGCGACTTGTAGGATTCGGTCAGATCGACATACTTGCCAACGAAAGCGATCCTGACCTTGTATTGCGGATGTTCCAGCGCATCGATCAGCCTTTTCCAGACCGACAGGTCGGCAGCCTTCGCCAGGATGCCAAGCTTGTGGCAGACGATCTCGTCGATCATCTGCTCGTGCAGCATGGCCGGGATCTTGTAGATGGAGTCCGCGTCGAGACATTCGATGACCGCTTCCGGCATCACATTGCAGAACAGTGCGATCTTGCGCCGTTCCTCGACCGGGATCGAACGGTCGGCACGGCACAGCAGGATGTCCGGCTGGATGCCAATTTCGCGCAGCTCCTTGACCGAATGCTGGGTCGGCTTGGTCTTCAGCTCACCGGCGGTCGGAATGTACGGCAACAGCGTCAGGTGCATGTAGCAGACATTGTTGCGCCCCTCCTCGATCCCCATCTGGCGGATGGCTTCGAGGAACGGCAGCGATTCAATGTCACCGACCGTGCCGCCGACTTCGACGATTGCCACGTCCGCACCCTCCGCGCCAGCCTTGATCTTGCACTTGATTTCGTCGGTGATGTGCGGGATGACCTGGACCGTCTTACCGAGATACTCGCCACGCCTCTCCTTCCGGATTACCGTGTCATAGACTTGACCCGTCGTGAAGTTGTTGCGCCGGCTCATCTTGGCGCTGGTGAAGCGCTCGTAGTGGCCAAGGTCAAGGTCGGTCTCGGCGCCATCCTCGGTGACGAAAACCTCGCCGTGCTGGAAAGGACTCATCGTGCCCGGGTCGACGTTGATATAGGGGTCGAGCTTGATGTGGGTGACCCTGATGCTGCGCGATTCGAGAATGGCCCCCAGAGACGCGGCGGCGATACCCTTGCCCAGCGAGGACACGACACCGCCTGTAACGAATACGAATTTGGTCATGGAAAGACAGGCTGCGGGAAACTCGAATGATAGCCGAAAAGCTGCGAGATACCCTAGGAAAGCCCAGAACAAATAATCCTGTCACCAAGCATCTGCGAAGCTTTTCGGCTTTCCGCGGAAATCTTGCCAAGGCTGGACTACAGGCGACCCCCTGAAGCTCGACGCACTTGACTCGCTTTGCCGGCGCCGGGGTCAACGTCGCAGGAGTGACTCAGAACCCCAGACTCTCCAGCAGATCGTCGACCTGATCCTGGCTGGTCACCACATCGCTGCGCCCAGACGCATTCACGACCGGCCCGTTCAGAAGGCCGGCATCGATTTCGCCGCGCGCCTCGACCGGCACCATATCGACCAGCAAATGCACCAGTTGCTTTTCCATGTCCTGCGCCAGCGCGGTAATCTTCCTTATGACCTGTCCGGTCAGATCCTGGAAGTCTTGCGCCATCATGATCTCAAGCAACTGGGCGTTGGTAGCGTGCGTCTGCACTGGCACGTCGTCGAGATAAGCGCGGGTGCCCGCCACCAACGCCTTGAATTCCTCCACGCTCAGCTTCTTGTCGTACAGCCTCTGCCACTGCTCGGAGAGACGCCCGGCTTCGTTACCCAGCCGATCCTGAATCGGCTGCGCGGCTTCGATCGCATTCAGCGCGCGGACCGCCGCCTGTTCTGTCATTTTGACCACATAGTCCAGACGGTCGCGCGCGTCGGGAATCGCGGATGCGGTCTTTTCCAGCAGTCGGTCGTAACCCAATTCGCGCAAAGCGTCGTGCAACGTGCGGGTCAGACTGCCAATGCGGCCCATGACATCGCCCGCAGCATACTCGGCACGCTCAGGTTCAGGCTCGGATGCCACAGAATTTTCGCGCGCACGGTTGTCCTGGATGATGCTGTCGAACAATGCCTCCAGATCCTCGGAGTCGGCTGATGTATTCGCGCTCATGGCTTCACCCCCCTTCCATCGACTTGAATATCTTGCTTAGCTTTTCATCAAGGGTCGCAGAGGTAAACGGCTTGACCACGTAGCCATTTGCGCCGGCTTGCGCAGCAGCGATGATGTTCTCCTTCTTCGCTTCCGCAGTCACCATCAGTACAGGCAGGCTCTTCAGTGCGGCATCCGCACGGATATTGCGCAGCAAATCGATACCGGTCATATTGGGCATGTTCCAGTCGGAGATAACGAACTGGAAACCGCCACCGCGTAGCTTGCCAAGCGCGTCCACACCATCTTCGGCCTCATCAACATTGTTGAAGCCGAGTTCCTTCAGCAGGTTGCGTACGATCCTGCGCATCGTCGAGAAATCATCGACCACCAAGAACTTCATATTCGGGTCTGCCATCTATCGTCCTATTTAAGAGCGCCAAAGTCCGGACCGACCAAGCGGGGTTTCCCCGCCGTTCCTAGGCATATCGTCCGCAGCAACCAAATCTTGAACGCTATAGCCTCCCCGACGGCGCCAGTCCGGGCACCGCCTCGCTACGATACCAGTCTCGCCCGCTTTTTGCCAGCAGCGTCATCCGGTCTATGCGCTCCATGGCCTCTCTCTCTGGCAGTTTGAGGAATTCCTGAATCGCAGAATAGTCATACGGCGGTGACGCGGCGTTCCCGTCCTTGGCCGAATGGCGCGCGAGATCGACCGCCAGCACCACGTTGATAACGCGTTGGTTATTGGTGTGTGTTTCGTCCATCAGTGACCCAAGCAATCGCGGCAGCTGCCATTGCTTAATCAACACGCGTTGCAGATCCATCAAGGTAAGACCAAGCACGGCCCGCTGTGCCTCGCTGCTGCACAAAGAGGTATCCGACTCAAGGATTGCCTCAATCCGCAGCGCTAGCTCAGGTGCAAAACACCACAGCAGCATCTCCGCAATATCGTGCAGAAGGGCGGCGTTTGCCACTTCGTCAGGCTCGCTATCGTGGCGCAGCACGGCCCAGTCACGCGCGTATAGCGCTGCATGATATGCGCGATCGACAACCCGCATCACCCCTTCGAGCGCCCTCGGATTGCCTGCGAGAACGGATTCGACGGCTGGCAGGTCGCTAAACCGCGCGAAGAATGGCACCACTCCCAGCATCATCAGGGCATGATCGACGGTGGTAATTTCTCTCTGCTGGCCAGCCCTGCGCTGGGTTGCCAGGAAGCGCAGCAGGCACAGGGTGAACATGGGGTCGCGCAAAAGTACCCGCGAGATATCGCGTGCGAGCAGCCTTTGTTCGTTGTTGCGCAAACGCGAAAGCGCATCGATGGTATGCCACAGCACTGGTATCTGGACTGTGCTCAACGCGCTGGCCCACTCCGACTCGTCTTGCGGCATCACGGCGAAGGTCATCGGCTGACCATCACATGCGCCATAGCAGCAGCTTCGCGTCATTCGCCGCACCCAAGACGATGGTGCCGGTCGGGGACACACCGGGAATGTGAAAGCTGTTACTGACAAGCAGGCTCCCGGGCCGCATTTCGCGGCTGGCCTTGTCCCAGAGGCCGGGCATCGCCGCCGGTGACAAGTACGCATAGACGACATCGTAGTCGCCGAGGTCGAGTTCCAAAAAATCTCCCCAGCTTACGTGGCAGGCGCCTCCCCGCAGCACAATACGCAACCAGGCGAAAACAAATGGCAACGGCGCCAGCTCAATGCCGCAATAGCGGCCCGCCGGGCAGTCCCGGGCAAGCCGTTCAAGCATCCCGCCGAAACCGCACCCGAGATCGACGAAGGTGAAGCTGCGTCTCCGCGGCAACAAGTCAGCGACCGCCCGCGCTGCACTCTGACTGGACAGAAACAACGGCACTCGGGTACGGGACGTTCCCCAATATATGGAGGCAAGAAGACAGAAAGCGGAGAGTGGATACAACGGTGACAAACCAAGACCGAGCATCCACACCAGACCGGGAACAAAAAGGGCATGGATGGGAAGCCACCAGGGTTCCATGCCCAAGGTGCGCGCTAGACTCGCAGCGACCAACCCCTGCGCCAGCGCAACAACCATGGCACTTGTGTTGCCGTCAAAAACGTCCGGAATCGCGAGAATCAGCGCGAAAACGAGCAACGATCCACCAACTTGCGCGACTGCTGCACGCAGCAAGGGCACGCGCGCCGGATACGCGGCAACGGGTCCCGCTACGGCTGCGCTCACGCCCTCAAGGCTTGGTTGAGCCAGCATCGCTGGTTTCCTCGGCAACCGGGTCATTCTCCTCAGTGGCGACGGTTCCGCCATCCTTGCTCGCCGCCTCCTCGGTCTTCTTGTTCATGATAATGATGCTGATGCGGCGGTTGACCGCGTTCAGCGGATTCTCGGCGTCGAGCGGTACCGCCGATGATAGTCCAACCACCCTGACAATCCGCGATTCGTCGAGACCGCCTCCAATCAGCTCGCGACGGGCAGCATTTGATCTATCGGCCGACAGTTCCCAGTTGCTGTAGCCCTTGTTGCCTCCAGCATACGGCTGCGCATCAGTGTGTCCGGATATGCTGATACGGTTGGACACATCATTCAGCGACTTGCCAATTTCGCGCAGGATATCGCGGCTATATGACTGTAGCTGGGCGCTGCCGCTGGAAAACATTGGGCGGTTGAGTTCGTCAAGGATCTGGATGCGCAGCCCCTCGGTAGTGATGTCAAGCATCATCTGCTTGCGAAACTGCTGCAACGCCGCGTTGCCCTCAATGGCACGTTCGATACGGTTCTTCAATTCCCCCAGTTGGAGACGCTCCTTGCGCGCCCGCTCGGCCTCCGCCGCTTTGAGGTTGATGACCTTTTTTTCTTCGCGGATTTCACCCTGTTTGACCTGCCCTTCGGTCCGCGTAAGATCCTTGCCACCACCCTTGATCAGGCTGGAGCTGTCGCCACTGCCACTGCCGCCCCCCAATGCCACCTTGAGTGGCGTCTGGAAAAATTCGGAGATGCCCTTCAGATCGCCGCTGGTTGTCGATCCGAGCAACCACATGAGCAAGAAGAAGGCCATCATGGCCGTGACGAAGTCGGCGTAGGCAATCTTCCACGCGCCACCATGATGGCCATGTGCGCTTTTTTTTACGCGTTTTACGACGATCGGTCTCTGGGAGTCTTCGCTCATGCTGTCTCTCGTCACCGCGCCCGCGGGTTGACTAACGCGCCTTGCGCTGCTTCACTTCTTCCTCAAGTTCAGCGAAGGTAGGCCTTTCCGTCGAATACAAGACCTTGCGCCCGAATTCCACCGCGACCTGCGGCGCATAGCCGTTGAGGCTGGCCAGAAGGGTGACCTTGATACACTGGAACATTTTCGTCGATTCGGCGAGCTTGTGTTCAAGCAGCACCGACAGCGGACCGACGAAACCATACGACAACAAGATGCCGAGGAAGGTGCCAACCAGCGCAGCGCCGATCAGCTTTCCCAGTTCCGCTGGGGGTATCCCGACGGATTCCATGGTGTGCACCACGCCCATGACGGCGGCGACGATGCCAAATGCCGGCAAGGCATCGGCCGCTTTGGCCACCGCGTTGATCGGGATTTCACCTTCCACGTGATGTGTCTCTATCTCGTTGTCCATCAGATTCTCGATCTCAAAGGCGTTCAGACTGCCGCCGACCATGAGACGCAGGTAATCGGTCAGGAATTCAAGCACATGGTGGTCGGCGATAACCTTCGGGTACTTGGCAAAAAGCGGACTCTGGTCGGGTGCATCGACATCGGACTCGACCGACATCAACCCCTCCTTGCGTATCTTCGCGAGGATGTCGTACAGTAGCGAGAGAGTCTCGACATAAAGCGCCTTGCTGTAACGCGATCCGCCCATCACGCTCGGTAGCGCCTTGAGCGTTGCCTTGATCACCTTGATCGGGTTCGCGACCAGGAAGGCGCCTAAACCAGCGCCACCGATCATCAACAGTTCCACCGGTTGCACTAGTGAGCCAAGGTGGCCGCCGGCAAGGGCAAACCCGCCGAATACGGCTCCCAGAATCACGAGATAGCCAACGATCACCAGCACAAATTTCTTCCTTAATCCGCGGCGGGCACCTAATTATGCTCGAAAACCCCGATTCAGGTCTCAGAACAAGGTGCAGAGGAAATAACAGACGCGACCATGTCCGTCAGAGGGCGGCCAGTATATCTTGGGTTGCTTCAGAGGCCTGCTTCTTGGACTTTCCTGCCCGCGACGGCGGACGGCACAGGCCGCAAACGTAGTCACTGTTGATATCCTGGCGATGCGCGATGAAATGGCCACCGCAACGCGAACACAATACCGTTTCCAGCAGATTACCGAGGAAACGCAGCAATGTCCACGCCCTTGTCAGCGTCAGAATCGGTTCGAGGTTGCAGACCTGCACATGTTCAAGATAAAGGCGATAGCTCTTGATCAGGGCCTGCGCACCGCGCAGTTCAGTATGCGCGACCAAGTAATTGTAGATGTCGATGAACAGCGAAGAATGAACGTTTGGCTGCCAGATCAGGAACCAGTCAGCTGAGTACGGCAGCATTCCCTTTGGCGGGGATTCACCCTTGAGTTCCTTGTAAAGGTTGAGCAGGCGTTCCCGACTGAGACTGGTTTCCGTTTCCAGCACCTGCAAGCGAGCACCGAGTTCGATCAGTTCTGTCGCAAGCCTGATCTCGACACCTTCGGTCACGACGCTCTTGTTGCGCATCTGCTTAGCGACGCGACATCAGGCCAACTCTTCGAGCGGTTGCCCGCTAAGCAAGATCGCCGCATGCGACTGGGGCATCATGTTTTCGTTGCCGTGACTGGTCAGCAGACCCAGAATCAAGCGGTCATCAAAACGCATACGGCATAACAGCACGTTGGTACGGGCCATTCTCAGTACCTGGCCAGCGGTCAAATCAGCGAGAACATCGGCCAACTCCTGGCTCACCCCAAGGCGATAGACTGCTGCTGACTTGTCTTGGCGTATCATGTGCTGTGCAAGCATCAGGTAAGTAAGATTCAGATCCTTGATTGCTTCCAGCATGTCGGACGTGTTCATAGTTGTTTTCTCCGGTGGTTGCAATGTCTGCGCCGCCTTTGCGGCAGGCTCAAATACATTGTGGGCGTGATCCAGAAGGAACTGAATAGGAATTTGTCCGCTTTTTGGCTGCTCGACAAGCGAAATTTTGTGTAGGAAATTGTCCTACACGATGCCTTGTTTCGCGATACCTCACCAGCCTCTGTCCGTCATGGGCGTCACCGCCTATAATTGCGCCGAGACAGTTAGGGTAACTGCCCGCAACAACGATGCTGTTGGAGGGAACGATGACTTGGCAATTTGTGCTTTTTTACGTCGCCGCCATTGGGATACTGATTCTGCACTTCACGGGTTTCCTTGCACGGCACAACCTTGAATGGCTGGTTTTGGCGCTGGCTGCCGCCGTCTTCCCGGCGGTCATTTACCTCTAGCAGGCTTTCTTGCGATCAGGTCGATCAGCGCCGATCGACCTGAGTGTGCCCTCCCCTCCTCGATCAGATCGTCGTACTCGCGCAGCAGCACGATCTCCCAGTCGCAAAACACTTCCCGCAACAATGCCTCGGTATAGAGGTTTTCCACGGTTGACGGTCCACCGGTTCCATATTCCAGCTGTTTCGGGGTATAGCCCTGCAGAAAGAGCAAACCGCCCGGCCTGACCGCCTGCTTCATGCCTGCCAGCTGGCGCGGCCGCTCGTCCGGCCCGGCGAACTGAATGAAAATGCCGACCACGGCATCGAACGTTTCGTTCAGCCAGACCCAGTTGAAAATATCCGCCTGCACGGAGTCGACCGCGACATGCCTCGCCCGTGCCAGTTTGGCCGCCTTTTCCAATGCCACAGTGGAAATTTCCGTGGCCGTGACGGCGCAACCCTGTTCAGCCAGCCAGACCGAGTTGCACCCCTCGCCGTCGGCGACAGAAAGCACCGAGACGCCGTCACCGAAATTCGCTGCTTGCGCGGCCAGGAACTTGTTGGGGGCCGTTCCGAACAGATAGTCGTCACCCGCATCTCGGTAGCGAGCCGACCAGAAGGCTTCGTATTCGGGAAGGCTCACACGTGCTCGGCGATGAACTGCTTGATTGCGGCCGCGTCCGGTGCCATGACGACGACACGCTGCGGCAGGCTCTCGATCCCGGCGAGATCGGTCGGACGTACCGGCTCGGCTCCGAGCGCCTCGCGGATGGTTTCCTCAAACTTTGCGGGCTGGGCCGTTTCCAGGACGATCATCGGGATGCCCGGCAGGCGGTTTTCCAGCGCCACCTTCAGGCCGTCGGCGGTGTGTGTATCGAGCATGACGTTGTAGCGTCCCTGGGCGAAGCGGATGGTCTTGATGCGGTCGCTGTGCGTGCTCTTGCCCGAGACAAGACCGAAATCAGGCATTCTTTGCCAGTGGACCGTGCCAGACAGATCGAAGGCCTGACCCTGGTCGACCCTGGACCACAGTTCGCGCACCACCGTCGGGTCGCGTCCGACCAGATCGAAGACGAAACGCTCGAAGTTGGAGGCCTTGGAGATGTCCATCGACGGACTGGAGGTGACGCTGGTTTCGACAGAGGTCCGCGGACGGTACACCCCGGTCTTGAAGAACTCGTCGAGCACGTCATTTTCGTTGGTCGCCAGCACCAGCCTGGCAATCGGCAGCCCCATCTGACGGGCAATGTGGCCGGCGCAAATGTTGCCGAAGTTCCCCGACGGCACCGCAAAGGCCACCTGCTCATCATTCGATCGGGTGGCCAAGAAGTAGCCATGAAAATAATAGACGATCTGCGCAGCAACACGCGCCCAGTTGATCGAATTGACGGCGCCGATCTTGTACTTTTTCTTGAACTCGGCGTCGTTGGAAAGCGCCTTGACGATATCCTGCGCGTCGTCGAACATGCCGGTGATCGCGATGTTGAAGATGTTGGCGTCCTGCAGCGAATACATCTGGGCGCGCTGGAAGGCGCTCATCTTGCCATCCGGCGAGAGCATGAAGACCTTGACGTTGTGCTTGCCGCGCATCGCGTATTCGGCCGCCGAACCGGTGTCGCCGGACGTTGCACCAAGGATGTTGATGGCCTCGCCGCGCTGTTCGAGCACGTACTCGAAAAGGTTGCCCAGCAACTGCATGGCCATGTCCTTGAAGGCCAGCGTCGGGCCGTTGGACAGTTCCTGCGTATAGAGGCCGTCTTCGAGCCGGGTCAACGGCGTGATCCGGGTCGCGTCACCGCCATTGCGGGTATGGCAATAAACTTTTGCAGTATAGGTCTTGGCCACCAGCGCCCGCAGGTCGGCCGGCGGAATGTCGGTGATGAACCTAGAGAGGATCTCGTGGGCGAGGTCGGCATACGATAGATGGCGCCAGGCATCAAGTTCGCTGCGACTGACCTGCGGATAGCGTTCCGGCAGGTAAAGCCCGCCATCCGGCGCGAGGCCTCCGAGGAGAATTTCGCAGAAGGGTTGGGGGACCGCATTGCCGCGGGTCGACATATAGCGCATGGCAAAAACCTGGAAGGCGAAGAACGGTGATTTTACCGCGTTGACCGGACCCGAAGGCAACCAGGCCGCGGCCATTGCATGAATGCTGTGCCAGACCGGGCGGTGGAGCGCAGCAGAGGTCGGCGCTAGCGGCGATAAGCCTGCGGAACGTGACGCCTTTCTTGCGAGGCGTTGAGCGGCAAGGATGGAAGGTGCCGCATTGGGGTTGTCAGAATTTCTGTGTGTGAGGCGTGAGGAGACTTTTCCACGGTGACGGCTGCCGAAGGTCCGTTCAGACTGTAGGCAGGCGGCGCGGTGGGAAAGTCGGGGGACATTCTAACCGCCGGCCGCTTCAAAGCGTTCGGCGTAGAGAATGGCAAATTGATTCATGGCCTCCTTCCAGTCCTTGGCCGCCCGCCCCCAATCCGCGGTGATGTTGCGCAAGGCCAGCCAGATCAGCTTGCTGGCGGCATCGTCGCTCGGGAATTGCCCGCGCGTCTTGATGATCTTGCGCAGCCGGGCGTTGATGCTCTCGATGGCATTGGTCGTGTCCCCCAAGGGGACTTCCTTCGGGGCGTAGATCACCCGGCGAATCGCCGGCGAGAAGGCGAAGAAGGGAATGACCCGGTCCCAGGCCCGACGCCAGGCAGCGGCCACGGTCGGGAATTTCTGTCCCCACGGCCCTTGGGTGAAGGCCTCCAGCTCGGCCAGCGCGGCTTCGGCGCTGGATGCCGTGTAGATCGGCCTGATCGCCGCCGCCAGCGCCTTACGCTCCTTCCAGCTGGCGTAATCGAGGCTGTTCCGGATCAGGTGCACGATGCAGGTTTGCAGCGTGGTGGCGGGAAAGACGGCGGCCAAAGCCTCGGGCATCCCCTTCAGGCCGTCGGTGACGGCGATCAGGATGTCGGCCACGCCGCGGGTCTTGAGATCGTTGAAGACCTTCATCCAGAACTTGGCGCCCTCGGTGTTCTCGATCCACAGCCCGAGGATGTCGCGCGTGCCGTCCGGCAGCACGCCCAGTGCCAGATAGATGGCCTTGTTGCGGACCACCGCATCCTCGCGAATCTTGACCCGCAGGGCATCGAAGAACACCACGGGATACATCGCTTCCAGCGGCCGCGATTGCCAGGCGGCGACCTCGGCCATCACCGCATCGGTGACCGAACTGATGAACTCGGGCGAGACCTCGGTGCCGTACTGCTCGGCCAGAAACCCCTGGATTTCGCGAATCGTCATGCCGCGCGCGTACATGGCGACGATCTTGTCGTCAAAACCGGTGAATCGGCGTTCGTGCTTGGGAATGAGCAGCGGCTCGAAACTGCCGGCCCGATCACGGGGCACGTCGATCTTCAGCGGCCCGTCCTCGGTCAGGATGGTCTTGCCGCTACGGCCGTTGCGGTGATTACCGAGGTCATCGGGCTTATCCGCACCCGGCGGGTAGCCCAGGTGATGGCTGCAGCGCTCAACGCCCGCTCGATCAGCGCCTTCTTGAACGCCATCGAGGCGGTATCGATCGCCTCGGCATCCATCGGGCCACTGACCATCTGGTCAATGAATTCCTTGGGGATGCTGGGCAGCACCGCTGCCCGTTGCTTCTTGCTCGTCTTGATCGGCATACATGCTCCTTCTCGCTGACATGTTATGCCTCACACACAAAATTTCGGACAGGCTCTGCCGCATTGGACATTCACCCCTAACCCCGCGTTACCTCTTCCAGGCGTTGGTCGATCAGACCCTCCAGCCCCGACACCTCGTCCCACACCCGGGAGCGCCGGAAGGTCCGCTCGCGCACCCCATGCAGAATCGCCGCTTCCTCCTGGCTCAGCCGACCAGATTGCCACACGCCACAAGCGCCTTCAAATCGCATCTTCCGTGTCTCCTGAACAGTTCCGTCCGCCTCATCCATCACCTCCTCAGGCTCAGAATGAAAACAGACAGACTACTTGTTCCCTAAAGAGACGCAGAAGGATGCAGTGTCCGCGACGATTGGATGCTAGTATCGGCATTGTCGCCGACAGGCTCGGCGTACCCAACAACCGTTCCGACATTCGGCACCTTGCCTTTGCCTTTCTCATGCTGCACATCTGCATGCTTAGAGTGCTAGGCACAACAACCGCTGGAACCTGATGCTGTGTCCACCTGGCAGGTGAGGAATGGCTGCTATGCTCGGCTGGCAGAGACTGTTTGGTGGTGGCCGTGAAATAGTGCATAGTCACTATTCAGACGCCTGTCTAGAATTACAATTGTCATTGTGACAATCCGGCCCGAAACAACTACTCGGAGAAACCCGACACTTGGTGCTTAGTCGGTAGTTCAATGTGGTTCCCTGCCGCCATAGGTTACAGGGTTGTTTTTCTAGTTCTGTGCCCAACATCGCGCACGGGAGAATTGCAAGAATGATTCGTCTCTTTAGCCACTGGTGTCATTGGCGCCCTCTTGCACAAGCACTGCTGGATTCCGCCTTCGTCATTGTCGGCATCGTCATCGCTCTGATGTGGAGTCGTCACGGCTTGCCAATTGACCACAAGCAGATCGTTGTCTTCTGCTTGCTTCTTATCGCCGTCGCCATGTCGATAAGCGCCCTGCTCGGCGTGTATCAACGCATCCATAGGAGAACCATCATCGACGGTCGAACTCAGGCACTCCTCGCTGTCTATCTGTCTTTCCCGATTGCGTACGCCCTCTATATTCTCCTGCCTCTGGCGCCGGCTAACCCCGAACTGGCCCAGCTTTCCGCCATGTCAGCCGTTTTTGGCCTTCTTGTATCCCGGATCAGCACCAATGCGACCAATGCCGGGACATCAAAGCACAGGATTCTGGTGTTCGGCACCGGTGCCAAGGCACTCGAAGTCAAGCGCACGCTAAGCAGATCCGACCCGGCTGCTGAGATTGTCGGCTTCTTCGCCGGTCCAAATGAAAACGACTCGATCCTTCCGCGCAACCAGATTCTGTCGCACTACAGAACTCTCACGGAAACGGCACTTGCGGCAAATGTTCAGGAAATCGTAGTCGCCTTAACCGAACGCCGTGGGGGCTCAATGCCACTGCGTGAATTGCTCGACTGCAAGTTGCGCGGTATCCGGGTTCTCGATCTGGCTAGCCATTTCGAAAAGACCCTTGGGCAAATTCGCCTCGATTCCCTGTATGCCGGATGGTTGATATTTGGCGAAGGCTTCAGCCAAGGATATTTCCGCTCCTTCATCAAGCGCGTTTCCGACATCTTTTTTTCCCTGATCCTGTTGGTCGTTGCGCTTCCAGTCATGATCATCACCGGGCTATTGATTGTCTTGGAAGATGGCCTCCCGATCTTCTACAGGCAGGAACGGGTTGGTCTCAACGGTCGACTCTTCAACGTGATCAAGTTCCGTAGTATGCGCTGCGATGCCGAGAAGGATGGCACGCCGGTCTGGGCCACAGCGGCCGATGATCGCGTAACCAAAGTTGGGAGGATCATCCGCAGACTACGCTTCGACGAACTGCCACAACTCTTTTGCGTCCTCAAGGGCGACATGAGCCTAGTGGGTCCCCGCCCCGAACGCCCGTTCTTTGCAGATCAGTTGACCAAGGATATTCCGTTCTACGCGGTCAGGCATAGTGTCAAGCCCGGGCTGACCGGCTGGGCCCAAGTTTGTTATCACTATGGCGCCACCATCGAAGATTCCGCTGAAAAACTGCAGTACGACTTGTACTATGTCAAGAATCATTCGCTATTCCTTGATCTGGTCGTCCTCTTCGAAACGGTCGGCGTCGTGATTACAGGCAGGGGTGCTCACTGAACCGGGCATTGAACCCAGGTTCCTTGCATCGGCCGTCGAAAGACTCATGGACCAACAAACGGCATTGCTGATCGCTTGGAGTATGGGCACTGCGGCAGCAGGCTACGGGCTGCTGGCGGCTTATCTCGTATCGCTGGGGCAAGAGTGGCATGCTAGCAAGCCAGCTCAGGCCATGCTGGCTGCGGTTGTTATGGCCACGCTCTGGGCAGTACTAGGTACGCTGTTTGCGCTGACCGGCAACACCCTCTACCTCTTGGCAGCTACTGCCATAGACATCCTGCGATACGGTGCATGGTACGTATTTCTGTTTCTTCTGCTATCGCCTGCCAATTCCGGCCAGCCTAGAGAGAGAGTATTCCCGGCATGGCTGATTCCGCTCTGCTTGGCGACAATTATCAGCGGTGTTGGACTCCATCTGGCGGCCTCGCTCCAACTGCCGCCAGCAGTGCAGTGGGGGCGCGCCCAACTGATCCAAGCGCTGCTGATGATCGTCTTGGCGCTTATTCTGCTCGAGCAACTCTTCCGGAACGTTACCGGTGATGCACGCTGGAACATTAAACCACTCTGCCTCGCGTTGCTCGGACAGTTCGGCTTCGACCTCTATCTCTATTCAGACGCACTGCTGTTCAATCATATCGATGCCGACGCCTATGCAATACGAGGATTCGTCCATGCGCTGATCGTTCCATTCCTTCTGGTGGCCACCATTCGTAGCCGCGACTGGACGGCAGGAATTCGGCTTTCGCAGAAGGCTGCGTTCCATACAGCGACACTCCTTGTCGCAGCCGCTTACCTGCTCTTCATGGCGGCCGTCGGCTATTATGTCCGCTTCTTTGGCGGGGAGTGGGGGCGTGCGCTGCAGTTGTCGCTCTTGTTCGTTTCGCTTTTGGTTCTTGGTGTATTGGTGTTTTCGGGATCAATGCGCGCCAAGCTGCGCGTCCTGGTAGTCAAACATTTTTTCAGCTATCGCTATGATTACCGCGAAGAATGGCTACGCTTCACCCAGACCCTGTCGGCGCAAGACTCTCCCCAAGCAATGGGCCAACAGGTTATCCGCGGCCTTGCGGACATGGTGGAAAGTCCGGCTGGCGGCCTTTGGCTCAGAGAGTCAGGACAGAGCAAGTTCAGCATGGTCGGACGCTGGAACATCCCGGCCAGTGATATTTGTGAAGACATTGATTCATCCCTTTGCCACTTCCTTGCCAGTAGCGGCTGGGTAATCAATCTCGAGGAGTATCGCGTCTCCCCGGGGCGTTATGTGGAACTGGAAATGCCGGAATGGATATATCGCATTCCCAATGCGTGGTTGATCATCCCGTTGATAATTAGTCATGAAATGACCGGTTTCGTGATCCTCGCAAGTGCGCGTACGCCTATCGATATCAATTGGGAAGTGAACGATCTGCTGCGCGCTGCCAGCTGTCAGGCAGCGGGATTCCTGTCGCGCATGCAAGCTACTGAGGCACTCCTCGAAGCCAAGAAATTCGATGCATTCAACAGGATGTCGGCATTTGTGGTGCATGATCTCAAGAACATCGTCACGCAACTCTCCTTGATGCTGCGCAATGCTGAACGCCACCGTGAAAACCCCGAATTCCAGCAGGATATGCTCATGACCGTCGAGCATTCTGTCGAACGCATGCGCCAGTTGATGATGCAACTCCGTGAAGGTGCGACGCCAACGGGAACTGCCTGTGGCGTAATGCTTCCCGATGTAATCGAACGCATTCGGCGGAGTAAAATAGAACAAGAGCAACCAATTGAAGTGACAATCAGCGAGCGCTTGGCAACACGTGGCCACGAGGAGCGATTGGAGCGAGTCATCGGCCACTTGGTCCAGAATGCGCTGGATGCAACGCCTGCAGTTGGCAGGGTATGGGTTTCCCTGAAGAAACGGGGTGACCGGGCGATCGTTGAAATCGGCGACACAGGGCATGGAATGAGCCAGGAATTCATCCGCGAACGTCTCTTCAAGCCCTTCCAGAGCACAAAAGAGGCAGGCATGGGCATCGGCGCCTATGAGAGCGCACAGTACATACGCGAATTGGGCGGCGAACTACAGGTTGAAAGCGAGGAAAACTTGGGAACGCGTGTGACGATGATTCTTCCATTGTTTGACGGGGGACCACGATCCGATCTCCACGAAACGGAGCAAGTGTGACTGGCGAAAAACTCCGACCCCTGCTGATTGTCGAAGACGACCCGGCGTTGCAAAAGCAGTTGCGCTGGTCATTCGACAAGTTTGAGGCGTTGACCGCAAGCGATCGGGAAAACGCCCTCGTCCAGCTCCATCGTCACAATCCGGCGGTCGTGACCATGGACCTTGGACTGCCACCCGATGCCGATTCGGTTTCCGAAGGCTTTCTGCTGCTTGAGCAGATCCTTGCGACGGCGCCTGACACGAAAGTCATCGTCCTTACAGGCCAGAACGACCAGGCAAACGCCTTGCGTGCCATTGCGCTGGGGGCCTACGACTTCTTCGCCAAGCCCTTCGAACCCGAGCTTCTGACACTGACGATCGACCGCGCCTTCCGGCTTTTCGACCTGCAGCAGGAGAACCGGCGTCTCCAGGCCTTGCAACATCCGGCCGCGCTCTCCGGCCTGCTGACTCGAGACAGTGAAATGCTACGCACCTGTCGAACAATCGAAAAGGTCGCAAACACCAATGCAACTGTTCTCCTGCTGGGCGAAAGCGGGACCGGCAAGGAGGTTCTGGCACGCGGGTTGCATGAAACGTCATCACGCAGGGCCGAACGTTTTGTGGCGATCAACTGCGCAGCAATCCCGGACAACCTACTCGAAAGCGAACTGTTCGGTTACGAAAAAGGCGCCTTTACCGGCGCCGCCAAGACCACCATCGGCAAAATCGAATGCGCAAACGGCGGGACGCTGATGCTGGACGAAATCGGCGACCTGCCTCACTCCTTGCAGGCCAAACTGCTGCGCTTCCTCCAGGAACGGGTCGTCGAAAGACTTGGCGGTCGTCACGAGATTCCGGTAGACGTTCGGATCGTTTGCGCAACTCATCAAGACTTGAAGGCTCTGATCAAGGATGGTCGTTTCCGCGAGGACCTTTATTATCGCCTGGCGGAAATCGTCGTAACAATTCCCCCACTTCGGGCGCGCGCAGGTGATGCCACCCTCCTTGCCCATGCCTTTGTGCAGCGCTTCGCAACGGAGCAGAACCGGGGCAACATGAACTTGGCAGATGATGCCATTCGCGCGATTGAAGCACATGCCTGGCCCGGAAACATTCGCGAACTGGAAAACTGCATTAAGCGCGCAGTCATCATGGCCGATGGGTGGCAAATCACGAGGGAGGACATCGGGCTTCAAACCGCCGACGACGAGAACGCCTACATTGACTTGCGTCAAGTTCGCGATGACGCTGAGCGAACTGCCGTGGCGACCGCACTCGGGCGGGCAAACGGGAACCTGGCGCGAGCGGCAGAGATGCTGGGAATCAGCCGCCCCACCCTTTACGACATCATGCATCGCATTGGATTACGATGACTTTAAAGCAAACAGGAAGAGAAACAATGAAAAGACCATTTGCACTTCGCTCTGCCACACTTACTGTCGCATTGCTCGCTGGGCTGTTGAGCGGTTGTGGCGGCGACAAGCCGGACACGCTGATTGCATCGGGCAAGGAATTTCTTGCAAAGAACGACAATAAGGCCGCCGTCATCCAGTTCAAGAACGCCCTTCAGCAGAATCCCAATCTGGGCGAAGCCCGTTTTCTTCTGGGTAAAGCCCTCCAGGAAAGCGGCGATCCGCGCGGCGCTGAGATCGAACTGCGCAAGGCATTTGATCTCAAATATGCTCCTGAGCAAACCATTCCCCTGCTTGCTCAATCCTTGCTCGCTCAGGGTCAGGCAAAGAAAGTGATCGATGAATTCTCTAGGACCGAGCTTTCGGGGGAGGCTGCCGCCAATCTGAAGACGACGCTGAACCAAGCTTATCGCACAGTGGGCAACCTTGAAGCTGCGAAGGCGGCGATAGCTGCCGCTCTGGCTACCAAGCCCGACTATGCCCCCGCACTGCTTGCCGATGCTCGCACCAAGGCTGCGGAAAAGGACTATCTCGGCGCGCTGTCGATCGTTGACGGCGTCCTGGAAAAAAAGCCCGGAGACGTCGAGGCGCTGATGCTGAAGGGTGCCCTGCTGGCGTCCAAGGGGGATGAGCAGGGTGCTGTGGAATTCTACAACAAGGCATTGGTGAGCAAACCAGACTATGTCCAGGCTCACGCGGCGATCTTCTATTCCTTGATGCAACGGGGATCCCTTGACGATGCTGCCCGGCAACTTGACGCAATGAAGAAGGTTGCCCCAAATAATCCCCAGACCCTGTTTGCAGAAGCCCAACTCGCTTATCAGCGCAAAGACTTCAAGACCAGTCGCGACCTTTCGCAACAATTGATCAAGATTGCGCCCGAAAATCCACCGTTCCTGCAACTGGCCGGCGCCGCAGAATATCAGTTGGGTTCGTACGCCAACGCTGAAACACTTCTTAACAAGGCACTGCAGCTGGCGCCTGAGATGCGGCTTGCCCGGACTATTCTGGTGACCAACTACCTGCGGTCCAACCAGCCTGCCAAGGCCATCAGCACGCTCCAGCCGGTACTCGACAAGATTGATAATGATCCGCCAATGCTCACGCTGGCAGGGCAAGCTTACTTGCAATCCGGACAGCCCAAGAAGGCGGAGGAGTACCTTGCCAAGGCGAGTCGACTCGATCCGGAGAATGCCGCTCGTCGTACGTCACTTGCAGTCGCGCACATGGCCCAGGGCGACGTGGCAACAGCCACGGCTGAACTGGAGCGCATATCCAGCGACGACAAGGGAATCACCGCGGACAGCGCGCTGATCGCCACCTACCTGCGACGGAACGAACTGGACAAGGCGCTTGCGGCGATTGACACCGTTCAGAAGAAACAGCCCGACAACCCGACTACGTATAACCTTCGCGGTCGCATCCTGCTCGCCAAGAAGGACCACGCCGGCGCCCGCAAGAGCTTTGAAAAGGCCGTAGCCTTGAATCCTTCCTACATGTCTGCAGTCGCCGGCCTCGCCTCGATGGACATGGCTGAGAACAAGCCTGACGACGCACGAAAGAGATTCGAAACAGTTCTCGCCAGCAATCCGACGAACAGCACGGCACTGCTCGCTTTGGCCAAGTTGACGTTGGCAACGGGCGGGAAGCCCGAGGATGCCCTCGCACTGATCACCAGGGCCGTGAGTGGAAATCCGTCGGAAGTCAGACCGCGACTCGCACTCATCGAGCTCCACCTGGCAAATAAGGAGCCCAAGAAGGCTGCTTCTGCAGCACAAGAGGCTCTTGCCACCATTCCGGACAAGCCCGAGCTGCTGAACGCTGCGGGTGCCGCACAGTACCTGTCCGGCGATGTCAATCAGGCGCTGGCCACCTATGCCAAATTGGCCACCCTGCAACCTGGCTCCCCGCTGGCACAAATGCGTATCGCAGAAATTCAGCTGGCTCAGAAAAATACCGACGAAGCCGCCAAGAGTCTGCGCAAGGCGCTGGAAATCAAGCCTGATCTGCTTGAAGCGCAGCGCGGCCTGATCCTTCTGGCTCTCGCCACCGGGAAGACTGCCGATGCATTGGCGATTGCCCGCAATGTTCAGAAGCAGCGCCCCAAGGAAGCCATCGGTTACCTGCTCGAAGGCGATGTTCGGGCCTCCGGAAAGCACTGGACGGAAGCCATTGCGGCATATCGCACCGGATTGAAGCAGACTCCCTCGACAGAACTGGCTGTCAGGCTTCACGATGCACTGTTGGTATCCGGAAACGCGACGGAAGCCGACAAGGCCGCGAATGAATGGCTCAAGGCACATCCGAAGGATGCCGCCTACCGCCTGCACCTTGGCGACATCGCCACGGCACGCAAGGACTATCCGGCAGCGGCGCAACACTACCGTTCGGTCGTCGACCAGCAACCGGAGAACGCGCTGGCGCTCAACAATCTTGCTTGGGCTGCCGGGCAGATGAAGTCGCCGAAGGCGATCGAGTACGCGGAAAGGGCAAACAAGGTCGCCCCCAACCAGCCGGCGTTCATGGATACGCTGGCCATGCTGATGGCTGACAAGGGCGACTCCGCCGGTGCGATAGCACTGCTGCGCAAGGCACTCGAAATCGCCCCGCAGGCCGCACCAGTCCGCCTTAACCTGGCCAGAGTCCTGATCAGTGCCGGCCGCAAGGACGAGGCGCGTAGCGAACTGGATGCCTTGGTGAAACTGGGCGACAAGTTCGCGGAGCAGCCTGAAGTCACGCGCTTGCAAAATTCGCTTTAAGTTCAAGATTCAATACAAGACGAGAAAGAATAATGAAAATAATTGCCGTGGTTGGACTGGGTTATGTGGGGCTTCCCTTGGCTGTCGAGTTTGGCAAGAAATTCCGCACGATCGGGGTCGACCTTTCTGCCGAAAAAATCGCCTGTTACAAGCAGCATTTCGACCCGACCGGCGAAGTCAATTCGGATGACCTGAAGGCTGCCACGCTGCTCGAAGTCGGCACCGATCCGGCGCTACTGCAAGAAGCCGACTTCGTGATCGTCGCGGTACCGACCCCGGTCGACGATGCGCATCAGCCGGATTTCAGTCCGCTGGTCAGTTCCTCACGCGCCGTCGGCAAGAACCTCAAACAGGGCGCCATCGTCGTGTACGAATCGACCGTTTATCCCGGGGCCACGGAAGAGGTCTGTATCCCCATACTCGAGCAGCACTCCGGGAAAAAATGGAAGACCGATTTCTTTGTCGGCTACTCCCCGGAACGCATCAATCCCGGTGACAAGGAACGTACCGTCACCAAGATCGTCAAGGTCGTCTCCGGCGACACACCCGAGACGCTGGCAACTGTCACCGAGATCTACGGCAGCGTGATCAAGGCGGGGGTTTTCCCGGCTTCCAGCATCAAGGTGGCGGAAGCCGCCAAGGTCATCGAGAACACGCAGCGCGATCTCAACATTGCCCTGATGAACGAACTGGCAATCATCTTCGACAAGATGGGCATCGACACCCTTGAAGTATTGCAGGCGGCTGGAACCAAGTGGAATTTCCTGCCCTTCCGTCCCGGCCTGGTCGGTGGCCACTGCATCGGTGTCGATCCCTACTATCTGACGCACAAGGCTCAGAAGCTGGGCTACCATCCAGAAGTAATCCTGGCTGGTCGCCGCATCAATGACGGGATGGGCAAGTTCGTTGCCGAACAGACAGTCAAGCAACTGGTTCGGAGAGGCCATCCGGTCAAAGACTGCCCGATCATCGTTCTCGGTCTTACCTTCAAAGAAGACTGTCCCGACCTGCGCAACTCCCGCGTCATCGACGTCATTCACGAGTTGGAATCGTATGGTGCCAAGGTCATCGTTCATGATCCAGTGGCGGACGCCAAGGAGGCGCATCACGAGTATGGCGTCAATCTGCTAGCCTGGGAGGAGCTGCCAAAGGCCGGAGCCATCGTTGCTGCGGTCAACCATCGAGAATTCAGGAATCGGCCAATTAGCGATTTTTTGTCTAAAATTGAGCAGGATGGCGTGATTACCGACGTGAAGAGCATGTTCGACGTGACGGCGTTTGCCGGGTCGGGCGTGGATCTCTGGCGTCTTTGAAGAAGGAGCCTCGCATGAAGCAGTCAACCTTCAATAAAACTCGCCCCAGGCCTTGGATGCTTTGCGCGCTGATTGCCACGATACCCTTCAGCGGACCGGCAAAGGCCGAAAGTGCCAAGAATCAGACAGCAGTTGCTCTTCGCATCGAAGCACGCGGCTACGAGATTGGAAATACCGCCACCCGCGACCCCGCCAAAGCGGTAAGGCTCTATTGTGAAGCGGCGCGTCTGGGCGATGTCGAGGCACAGTACAACCTCGGCTGGATGTACGCCAACGGGCGAGGCGTTCGGCGGGACGACGCGACCGCCGCCTACTTCTTCGCGATGGCCGCCAAGCAAGGAGATGCGGTCTCGCAGCGAATGCTGCGCCAGGTTGGCGATTCCGGCAGCACGGTGCCCGAATGCCTCTTCGACATTGATGGACGCGACATGTTCGCGCGGGCTGCGCCGGATCGGCGCAAGGTCATGGAACTGGTCCTCAAGCTGGCGCCGGAATATGGAGTGTACCCGCTGCTCGCCATGGCAGTCATCCGCGCCGAGTCCAACTTCAATCCCGGCGCTGTGTCACCCAAGAATGCGCAGGGACTGATGCAACTCATCCCCCAGACCGCCGAGCGCTTCAACGTCAAGCAGCCATTTGACCCGGAGCAGAACATCCGTGGCGGCCTCTCCTACCTGCGCTGGCTGCTGGCCTACTTCAAGGGGGACGTCACACTGGTTGCCGCCGCCTACAATGCCGGAGAAGGGGCGGTGAACCGCCATGCCGGCATTCCGCCATACGCGGAAACGCAGGGCTACGTCAGGCGTATCCGTGAAATGTTCAAGCGCGATGACCATCCGTATGATCCAGCCGTGACCGATCCTTCACCGGATCTGGCAAGAATCGCCTCGCGCAGGCTGATGTGACCAACCGACCACGGCTTCATCCCGGGTTTCTGCCAGGGCTCCTGCTGTTGCTTTGGGTCGGAACGGTATCCGCCGAGATGGCCGAAACCATCCAGCGCATCAAGCCGTCGATCGTCGTCGTCGGCACCTACAAGAAAACCGACAGCCCGCAGTTCGTCATGCGCGGCACGGGCTTCGCAATCGGCAACGGCAATCTGATCGCAACAAACGCCCACGTCCTCCCGGACAACAATAACCCGGATGCACCGGTACTGGCGATCCTTTCACGCAATGACCAGGGCCAGGCACAGGTTCGTCCAGCCCAAGTCGCCAAAAGAGATCGCGAGCACGATCTCGCCGTCCTGCGCATTGATGGCCCCCCCATCGCCGCCCTTCAGCTTCGCAACTCGGACACGGTACGGGAAGGACAACTGGTGGGCTTTACCGGCTTCCCGATCGGTGGCGCACTGGGATTCTCGCCGGTCACCCATCGCGGCATGGTCTCGTCCATAACGCCGATTGCCCTGCCCGGAGGCAACGCACGGCAGATCAACGAGAAGCTCATTCGCCAGGTCAAGAGCGGTACATTCAACGTCTTCCAGCTCGATGCCACTGCCTACCCCGGCAACAGCGGCAGCCCGGTTTTCGATGCAGGTACGGGCGAAGTCATCGGCATCATCAACATGGTGTTCATCAAGAGCACCAGGGAAGCCGCTTTGAGCCAGCCGTCCGGGATCAGCTATGCCATCCCGTCCAATTTCCTGATTGAGGCACTACGCCAATGATGAAGCAAGGATGGTCAATGTCGCAATCCCTCACCCTGAGGGATTGCATGCAAAGGTATCCGCCGGCTACTGCTGCTTGAGATCGAGCCGAGCCAGGTCGACCCGCTTGCGGAATCCGCGAAAGCGCAGCCACGCTTTGTGCGACAGGTGCTTGGCCAGCAGGCCGGGCGGCATCCGCAACCAGTGGGCACGCACGTAGATCAGCCAGCAGGCGACCGCCGCCCAGCGGGAAGGATGATCCGGGTGTCCGGGCAGCAGCGCGAGGGGAATCAGACGATTCATCAGCATGCAGATCGGCTGGGCCGGCGCGACGTCTTCCAGCCCGCGCAGCACGTCCGGGGGAATCGGCGTGCCGAAAAGTCGTTGCGCATGATGCAACCCGTAAAACAGCGGACGCTCGAAACCCAAAGCGCGTGCGCGGGGCCCCAGGCCCGCCCAAAAACCAGGTTCCTGACCAAAGTGGCAAAGCAGGTCGTGGACATCGAGCAGATCCCGCAGGCGCAGACCCTCGTCCGGATCGCCCTCGAGAAATAGATGCACCAAGGCATGGAGCACCATGTCAGTGGGCGCCAGAACGCACAAGCGCGGGTTGGCCAAGGGCTGCGCTGCGGTAAACAGCGGGGCGGGGTCCGATTTCAGGTGGCTGGTCTTTGGCAGCAACCGATGGTGGATGTCGATTTCGGTGCCGCGCTCCTGGTGACGGAGCGGGGGAATTTCGTGCATCCAGACACGATAGTAACGGTCGTCGTAGGGGTCGATCTCGGTCTTGAACCAGCCGCGCTCCACGAGCCTTTCCTCGATCTCCCCGATGCGTTCTTCGGGCACCAGCAGATCGACATCGGCGAAGATCCGCCCGCGTGCCGGCGGAAGGTCTGCCAGGAGGTAGCCGCTACCCTTGAGCAGGATCAACGGCACATCGATACCCTTGAGCGCCCAGAGCAGGCGGTTGACCTCCCAGGAAATCAGCGTATTCCGGTGCGCGATGACGTTACGCGCGGCCCTCAGATGGGCGGCAGTGCGCGGCGGGACATCTCCAAGCAGGCCCGCCCTGGCGAGATCGGATTCCAGCCGACCCAGCACTCTGGCGCGCCGGGCCACGCGCAGGAGCAGTTCCCAATCGGCTGGCGGCAGACCCGGAAGCTTTTCCGGCGCCCGCAGCGCCTCGAGCAGAAGCCGCTGCGCCCGCCGGGTTTCGCTGGCCGCCTTAGTCATCGCCGGTCCGGGAAAGCTCGTCGAGCGCGTTGACCGCTTCGTCGAGATCGGAGTAGATCAGCGAATAGGAATCGCAAGAGCGCACCATCTCGCTGACCAGTCGAAAAGCGGTTTCGTCGAGGACCTCGTAGTTGAACGCATTGGTCGCCACCATCAGGAACGCCTGGCTCTTCGGCAGCGGCTCGAACGTCAGCGGGGCATTGGCCACCCAACGCGGGAAAACGAACCAGCGCGGCCGGGCCGGCTCCTGTGCCCGGCTGATGCTGTCTGCCGGTGGCCGAACATGCGCAACCGTGCCTTTGCGCGTTTCCAGAAAGGACGGACCGATGATCGCCTCCGGCCGGAATTTCCTGATCACTTCGATCGACTCGTTTTTCAACGGGATCAGGCGTGGCAGCGGGAGCAGCATGCCGTCCTCGGGCCGCACCAGGCCGAATTCGTCGGAGAGGAGGCGCCATCCGGAATGGACCAACGCAGTACAGAGGGTCGATTTGCCGTCACCGGGCGAGGCGGGAAACAGGATGGCCCGGCCATTGCGCTCGACCCCCGCTGAATGCAGCAGCAACAGATGATGCGCGCGCGTCGCCACGCACCAGTTGATACCCCATTCGAGCGCGGGAAAGGCGTGTTCGACGGTATAGGGCGCAAAAGGGAATTGCCCGTCAACGCCAAAACACGCCTGGCGGCGAACCCATCGGCGCAGCCCACGCGGCGCACTGATCTGAACGTGAAAGTCGCTGATCGCCGCCGAATCCGGCAAGGGATAGGACTCGTACAACTGATGCGCGAGCCCTGCGAAAGAATCGAGGTTGGAACGGACTCTAAGGTTGAACGGGCCGAACTGGAGCGCGAGGCCATCCCCTGCCAAGCGTTCTCCCAACTCCCGGCGACTGAGGTCACCGACAATCATTGAACGGTGCTGGCGGCTTCCAGGCGGTCGATAAGACCCAGTTCCTCCAGCCTTGAAGTGGCGAAAGCGAAATCCTCTTTGGCCAATTCACCCGGAGCAACACCCAGGGCAACTTCGGTCTGCTCCTTGACATCGTCCGCCGACAGCGGACCGTATTCTAAGCATTTCAGGATCAAAGCGGTCGTTTCGTTGAAAACGTGTGTTTCGGCTGATGAAGGCTGATAAACGACGTGGATATCATCCCATTCCTGCCACCGAATGTCTTGAACGGCCGAGATCAAGACCAACAAAAGAGCCCTATCACTACCAAGCTTGTAACCGGGTGGGCCTCGGACGCCTCTTCACCACGTCGCAACAGGAGTCACTCACGAATTTCCGCCGAAACCGAGTGATGAGGCACTTGCTGAACTCAAAATCGCGACCTGCCTACCCCTCAGGTCCGAAGTGCCGCAGTTAAAAGAACCATTGTTGTTTTTAGTGAGATTGAACCCTGGTGTGGGCGCTGAAATGATCTTTGTGGAAGCGCCGTTACCAGTTGGATATCCTTCACAGATCGTCGCGTTCGGGAAACAAACATCCGAAGTTGTGAGGCCCATCCCCTGAGCGACATCAGCGCCAATTCGATTGTTCTGATTGATGCGTACCAATCGGGCTCCCGTACACGAAGCAGCCGCCAGTGCCCCACTGCGCAAGGTCAGCACCAAGGGCGCCAAAGCCACCGCGCCGCGAACCAAGCGTCGGCGTTCGCTTGCTTTCGCTGCCATCTCGGGTTGGTCTGTTCCGACCGGGTTGGTTTGGTCATTCATGTTTTTCACCTCAAAAGGCTCTGAGAACAGTCACGCGTAAATTATAGCAATATTCGCGCCAGAAATATATTCATTATATATATCAATAAACTACAAATTACAAGCCGGGCAGGCGACCCATCAGCTGAGAAGCAGTGTAAAGAAATCCGACACTGCGGCAAGCTCTTCGACATCGCTGATTCTACCCATCTCGCCAAGACCGACAAGGAACTATTTCACGAATCCCCATAGCGAAGCGGCAAGCGACTTGAAGGCAACGGCCCCCGTCAACTCGAGAACCCCGACGGGTTGCCCGCCTGCCAGCGCCACGAATCCGCGCACATCGTCGCGAGATCCTTCCCGGCCGCCCAGCCGAGCAGTTCATTCGCAAGTGCCGGATCGGCATGACAGGCGGCGACATCGCCCGGCCTGCGGTCGACAATGCGGAATGGCACTTTTCTGCCGCTGGCTTGCTCGAAGGCCCTGACCACCTCGAGCACGCTGTAGCCGCGACCGGTACCGAGATTGATCGGCACGGCACCCGCCAGGCGGTCCAGCGCATTGAGGGCGGCAAGGTGGCCACGGGCCAGATCGACAACATGGATGTAGTCGCGCACGCCGGTGCCGTCGGGTGTCGGATAGTCGCCGCCGAAAACCGACAGTTCGGGGCGGCGGCCAACCGCCACCTGCGCGACAAACGGCATCAGGTTGTTCGGAGTGCCCCGCGGGTCTTCGCCGATCATGCCGCTCGAATGCGCGCCGACCGGGTTGAAATAGCGCAGCAGCGCCACCCGCCAGCGGGCGTCGGCTTGCGCCATGTCGCGCGCCATGTCCTCGATGATCAACTTCGATCGCCCGTAGGGATTGGTCGCCTGCAGCGGAAAATCCTCGCGGATCGGCACGCTACGCGGATCGCCGTAGACCGTCGCCGACGAACTGAAGACCAGCCGGAAGACGCCCGCCGCAGCCATCGCCTCGAACAGGGCGAGTGACCCGGCGACATTGTTGTCGTAGTAGCGCAGCGGATGCTCGACCGACTCGCCGACCGCCTTGAGGCCGGCGAAATGGATTACAGCACCGATCGGATGGTCACTGAAGACCTTACGCAATCCCGCTTGGTCGCGCACGTCGCCTTCAACGACCAGCGGGCGCTGGCCGGCGATGCGTTCGATCGCATCGAGCACCCTGGGTGAGCTGTTCGAAAAATTGTCGAATATCAGCAGATCAAGGTTCGCGGCCAGCATTTCGACCACGGTATGCGAACCGATGTATCCGGCGCCACCTGTGACAAGAATCATCTTTGTTCCCGCCCCTTCGGCGACTGACAAATGGAGTCCTCCGACCTGTCTCACCCCGGAAAGCCGTTCCGGAGCGCTGTTCCAGGACAGAATGTGCCGCCATTATAAGAACAAAAACGCTTGTCGCCCCTCCGTGACGTGATCAATCATCACCGAGAAACGTGTGCGTGAGCTACCTCTCGCGGACCGGAAAGAAGATTTGCTGCGCAATCTTTTCGCGCAAGCGGGCGCGGGCGCGCTGGTCGTCCCAGCCCGTCACCGTCGAACCGTCGGCAAAGACCACGATCGGCGTCGCCAGACGACCTTGCCCGAAAAAGAAGCCGATGTCGCCAAGCATGTCGCGCGGGTAGGTGCATCCCGGCCGCGGCGGGCCGGCCGCGGGTTTGCCGAGCATTGCCGCCGACCACGCCTTGCCGGGATCGTTGCTGCAATACGCTGCGGCGGCGCGCTGGTAGCCCTCCTCCGCGAGGCCGACAGGCGCCACGTAGGCCGAGACGCCTTCCTGCTCGAGCGCCTCCTCGAGGCGACGGCAGAACGGACAGTCGGGCGCCGACCAGATCACCGCTACCGGCGGTTTGTTGCGCTTCACCAGAATCAGGCGCTCCAGTGGCAACTGTCCGACCCGCTCCTTCAGCCAGCGGATGCGGCCCTCGGGGCTGCTTTCAGTCGCCGAGCCGATGGTCCAGCCCGCTGCCCTGACATTGGCCGTCCACACCATGTCCTCGCGAAAATACGCCGAAGGCGCCCCGACCGCACCGGAGCGCACCGCGTAGTAGCCGGGAAACACCGTCGCCTCGACCCGATGCCCGGGCCGCAGCGGCTGGCCGGTGTCCTTCTCGAACGCCGCCTGCGCCCTGGGCACATCGGCCTTCCAGGCCCCGTCGGCGAACGCGCCGGGAATCGGCGCGAGCAGCAAGAAGACCGGGAGAACCAACCACTTGGAAAAGCCCATGCGCTCCCCTTTACACCATCCGGCCACGGAACCGAAGCCGGCCGAGCAGACAATAGCCGGCTGGCCGCCCGTCACAGCGGCTCTGACGAATTCCGCCCGGTAGCCGGCACAACAAAAAACGGCGGCCCGCAGGCCGCCGTTCCTAAACTGCGACCACGATGGTTCAGGCGGCCTTGCGACGACGGCTGGCGGCCAGACCAAACAGGCCAATGCCGAGCAGCGCCAGGGAAGCGGGTTCAGGCACGGTGGGCGGAATGACATTGCCGAAGCCGTCGAGATACACGTAACCGGCGTGGCCGCCGTACGGGCAGTCGGAAGCCAGCAGGGTCAGGGTGAAGTCATGACCGACCGCGCCGAGGGCGACGAGGTCGATGTTCTCGACGACCCAGCCGCTGGAGAACCAGTTCGAAAACTGCGTCCAGGTCACGCCGCTGGTACCGCCGCCGATCGAGCCGGCAGAGCTGTAGCCACGGCTGACAATGTCAGAGTTGGCAGTGTCATCACGCAGTGTCAGCGAGAAGTAGTCGGAGTCGGTCAGGCCATGGGAGGACTCGAGCACGGCATTCCACGCGAAGTAGATGTTGTTGTCCGTGTAGTTGGTCACCGACTGGCGAATGGTCGACACCGAATAGTTGTTGACGCTGTCGTTCACCCGAACAGAGTTGGTGCCGCCATAGACCCGGTTGGCACCGGTAATGGGGTCAGTACCGACGGTCATCAAGGTGTTGTTGGCGGTGCCGCCATTGTAGGTCGCTGGATTGACAGGCGCGGCAGGGGAGCCAGACCAGGAGCCACCGCCACCGGTCCAACCATTGAGGTTGCCGTCATCGAAACCACCGTTGACGAAGTTGTTCGCGAAGGCCGGCGCAGACGCCAGGGCTGCGATTGCCAGGAATAATGCAGTCTTTTTCATTCTTGCTCTCCATCAAGTAAGGAACGTGAAATGAGGCGTCTTCCAGATACTTTCGCCACGGCAAAATATAAGCGATATCCGTGCCAGATGAAAACTTTCGCGTTTAATCAATGCTTTATTTATTGGAACGCTTTTTTCTGCCGCTCCAGTGTAAAAAAAATCGACACTGTCCGCCCCGCTGAAGCCCGAAAACCAACCCGGTCACGGTCGGCGCCGGCGCGCCCGGCGCTCACTGGTTTACGCTGTAGCCGAAATGGCCGGCGAAGGGCTGCAGCACGGGGAGCGCATCGGCAAAATAGGCCGAGTAACGCTGCCAGCGACCGCTGGCGTGAGCGTAGAGGGGCTGCACTACCTGATGGTAACTGGGTGTGTTGATCGTGCGCGTTTGCGCATGACCGATATGGTCGAGGACCGCCGGATCCCAGCCGACGCCGAGGAAATCGAGCAGCGCGCGAATCTGCGCCGCGGGGTCGGCGACCAGTTCTTCGTACTTGATGCCGTGCACCGGCAACGGCAGGGCGGCGGCGTAGCGCTGCCACAGGGTCATCACCTGCGCATAGACCTGCGCGGTCGACAGCATCGAGTGCATGCTTCTCATCGCTTCGTTGCGACCGAAATTCTGCATGAAACAGCTGAGGCAGCAGTCACAGGGATGGCGCAGCGCGAGGATGAACTTCGCTTGCGGAAACACGCGCCAGATCAGCGGGACCCAGACAATGTTGAGTGGCAGCTTGTCGATCAGCAGCGTGCCCGGCGCCCGTTGCAGGTAAGGGGCGAGCTCCTCGAAATAGCCGGCACGCAGCGCGGTGATCTCTCCGGTTTCCAGATCGTGGAGCGGCCGGGCCCTGCCGGCGGTCATGTCGAGAAAGCGCTGCCCCATGCGCGGGACCATCGGTCTCTCTTCGACAGCCTGCAAGGCCGGATGTGCGTCGAGCATCTGTTCGAGCAGGGTCGTCCCGGAGCGCGGGAAACCGATCAGGAAGACCGGGGTATCGCTGGCCGAGTCGGCCGGCGTGGGCGGACAATGGTCGAGTTCGGGCAGCAATTGTTCGGCGATCCGGCACAGGCGTTCCGGATAGGTCTGCGGGCCGCTCGCCAGCGCCTCTTTTGCCGTGACAAACAGCGGCCAGGCCAGGTCGACCGCATTCTGCTGGTCGTGGATCTGGCCCAGCAGGGTGTGCAGCTCCTGATGCTGACTGCCGTCGCAGCGCAGACCGCGCGCCTGCTCAAGAAAGGCGATGGCGGCCGGCAGATCCTTGCGGCGGCGGGCCAGCCTGGCCGCCACCAGGAGCAGCCCGACGTGATCCGCCTGTTGGGCAAGAACGGGCGCAAGCAATGCCTGCGCTTCGTCCACTCGCCCAGTCAGTTCGAGCACGTTGGCGTAGCTGGCCAGCGCGTCGAGCGAATCCGGCGCCAGCTTGTGCGCGAAGGCATGCAGACGCAGCGCCTCGGCTTCGTTGCCGGCCGCCAGTTCCAGCGCACCGAGATTGCACAGGACGTCCGTGGCGTCCGGATGGAGCTGCAGGGCGCGCTGGAACATCGCGCGCGCCTCATCTTGCGCGCCGGTGGCGAGCAGCGCGGTTCCCAGGTCATTGAGCGCGGCAAACATTCCGGGTTGGACGGCGAGCGCCTGGCGCAGATAAGCGATTGCCTGGCTTTCCTGACCGAGCGCGATCAGCGCATTGCCTTTCAGGTAGAGAGCGCTGAACATCGCGGGATCGAGCCTCAGCGCACGATCGTAGGCGGCGATGCCGTCTTCGGTCCGGTCCATGCACTGCAGGGCCGCCCCCCGCAAGTAATGGGCCAGGGGCAGGCGGGGCGCGAGGGCCAGCGCGCGCTCGGCAGATGCCAGCGCCTTGGCGTAGAGGCCGAGACGACGGGCGGTTTCGCTGTGCTTGCAGTGGGCTTCGACATGCATCCGGTCGCTGGCGCAGATCGCGGCATAGAGCGGCTCGGCGGCAGCGGCCTGGCCGCTCATGGCCAGCGCGTCGGCCTTGCGCAGCCGCGCACCAATCAGCGGGTTGGGCTTGGCCATGGGCGCTCCAACTGTTCCCTGATGTGCCGCAGCAATCGCTCCAACGCCTCGTCGACCGTGCACGACGCCGTATCGATACGCAACTCCGGCGATGCGGGCGCCTCGTAGGGTGAGTCGATTCCGGTAAATTGCGGAATCTCACCCCGCCGGGCACGGGCATCGAGTCCCTTGGGATCGCGCTGTTCGGCGACGGCCAGCGGCGTGTCGAGAAACACTTCGCTGAACTGCCCGGCGGCGAAGAGGGCGCGGGCGGCATCACGGTCGCGACGGAACGGGGAAATGAAGGCGACCAGCACGACCAGTCCGGCATCCGCCATGAGGCGAGCGACCTCGGCCGCACGGCGAATGTTCTCGCTACGATCGGCGTCCGAAAACCCCAGGTCACGATTGAGGCCGGCCCGCAACAGATCACCGTCCAGCACGAAACTGCGGATGCCTTGCGCGTGCAGGCGTCGATCGAGCAGATTGGCCAGAGTCGACTTGCCGACGCCCGACAGCCCGGTAAACCAGATGACGTGGGAACGTTGCGCCATCAGGCTGGCATGTTCATCGGGTTGGGTGTTCTTGTCTTCCTTGGCCATCTGCGAATTCCATTGACGAGATGGCATTCTGTCACAAACGACGCGATCCACCTTGGGCGAGCGAGGTACCCGAACTGATCGCACCCTGCAAACTGACTGCACTGTTGATCTTGTTGGCGTGCCCGGAGGGACTCGAACCCCCGACCTGCTGCTTAGAAGGCAGCTGCTCTATCCAGTTGAGCTACGGGCACCGAGGGCAAGACAAGAAGGAATTGGTCGGGGCGGAGGGATTCGAACTCTCGACCCTCTGCTCCCAAAGCAGATGCGCTACCAGGCTGCGCTACGCCCCGACACGAGGGAATGAATTCTAACACCCCCCGGAAACCCGCACCATATCAACGGCCTATATTCGAGCAAGAAACTTCCCTTGCAGGACGCCCGACTTTCTGATATCTAAGCGTATTTTTCGTCACTGGGACGCACAAGCAACATGGCTGAAGATCTATTGCACAAACATTTCCCGCCGTATGAGCCGAAGGCTGGGGAGGAGTACATGAGCACTAGGCAGCTGGCTCATTTCCGCAAGATTCTCGAGACGCTCAAAATGGAGCTGAGCGAGGACATCGACCGGACGGTTCACACGATGCAGGACGAGGCGACGGTGTTTGCCGATCCCAATGACCGGGCCAGCCAGGAAACCGATATCGCCATTGAATTGCGCAACCGGGATCGCGAGCGCAAGCTGATCAAGAAGATCAACGAGACGCTGGCGCGCATCGAGAGCGGAGACTACGGTTTTTGCGACAAGTGCGGCGTCGAGATCGGCATCAAGCGCCTTGAAGCACGTCCAACGGCGCGACTGTGCATCGATTGCAAGACGCTGGACGAGATGAAGGAAAGGCAGATGGCGAAGTAATTCGCGAACCTGTCCTGCTGCGCCCGGTGACACGCGGGCAACTGTCGCCAGTTCCACAAAATGCCGGCGACGGCATCCGTCAAGACCTGTCGCGGTCGACGTTCGAAATGATGCAGAAATGAAAGGGCGCCTTCCGGCGCCCTTTCTGCTTTATTGCCAAAGACTGACGACTACCCTGCGGTCTCATCCTGCGACGCAGCTTCCGGTGCTGCCACCGGCCGGGCAGCAGCCTCGTCGGCTGCAGCCGCCTTCATCGACAGCTTGACGCGACCGCGGTCGTCGGTTTCCAGGACCTTGACGCGCACCACCTGGCCTTCCTTGACGTAGTCCTCGACCTTGGCAACGCGCTCCTGGGCAATCTGGGAGATATGCAGCAGACCATCCTTGCCCGGCAGCACCGAGACGATGGCGCCGAAATCAAGAATCTTGAGCACGGTGCCCTGGTAGATCTTGCCGATCTCGACTTCCGCCGTGATGGCGTCGATACGGCCACGCGCCACGGCGGCAGCTTCGGCGCTGGTGGCGGCGATGGTGATCGTGCCGTCGTCCTGGATGTCGATCGTGGTGCCGGTTTCTTCGGTCAGCGCACGAATGACGGCGCCGCCCTTGCCGATCACGTCACGGATCTTCTCGGGATTGATCTTGAAGGTGTAGAGACGCGGCGCGTAGGCCGACATCTCTTCACGCGGGCCGGCCGCCGACGACTGCATCAGGCCAAGGATGTGCAGGCGGGCTTCCTGAGCCTGCGCCAGCGCCACTTGCATGATTTCCTTAGTGATGCCCTGGATCTTGATGTCCATCTGCAAGGCGGTGATACCGGCGGTCGTGCCGGCTACCTTGAAGTCCATGTCGCCGAGGTGATCTTCGTCGCCAAGGATGTCGGTCAGCACGGCAAAACGGTTGCCGTCCTTGATCAGGCCCATGGCGATACCGGCGACGTGTGCCTTGAGCGGCACGCCGGCATCGAGCAGCGCCAGACAGCCGCCACAGACCGAAGCCATCGAGGAAGAGCCATTGGATTCGGTGATTTCCGACACCACGCGCATCGAGTAAGAGAAATCTTCCGGCTTCGGCAGCACAGCCATCAGCGCGCGCTTGGCGAGACGGCCGTGACCGATTTCGCGACGCTTCGGCGAACCGACTCGCCCAGTTTCACCCGTCGCGAACGGCGGCATGTTGTAGTGCAGCATGAAACGGTCGCGGTATTCGCCGGCCAGCGCGTCAATGATCTGCTCATCGCGGTTGGTGCCGAGCGTGGCAACTGCCAGAGCCTGGGTTTCGCCACGAGTGAACAGCGCCGAGCCATGGGTGCGCGGCAGGACGCCGGAACGTATGGTGATCGGGCGCACGGTACGGGTGTCGCGGCCGTCGATGCGCGGCGCGCCCGACAGGATGCGCCCGCGCACGATCTCGCCTTCGAGGGCGAACATGATGTCCATGACCTCGCTGCCCGACGGTGCGTTCTCGACGCCTTCGGTGACTGCGGCGATGACGCGGGCGTAGATTGCCTTGACCGCCTGGGTCCGTGTCTGCTTGACGGTGATGTTGTAGGCGGCCTCGAACTCGGGCCTGGCGAGCTCGTGCACCCTCGCAATCAGCAGCTCGTTCTTCGGCGCCGGGGTCCACTCCCACTCGGGCTTGCCGGCTTCTTCGACGAGTTCGTTGATGGCGTCGATCGCCTTCCGCGATTCGGTGTGGCCGAAAACAACGGCGCCCAGCATGACTTCCTCGGACAGTTGATCACATTCGGATTCGACCATCAGCACGGCGGATTCGGTACCGGCGACGACGAGATCGAGCTGGCTGTTCTTGAGCTGGCTCATCGTCGGGCACAGAACGTACTGGCCGTTGATGTAGCCAACGCGAGCCGCACCCACCGGACCGTTGAACGGGACGCCGGAAATTGCCAGCGCAGCGGAGGCACCAAGCAGGGCCGGAATGTCGGAATCGACTTCCGGGTTCAGCGACATTACTGTCGCAATGACCTGAACCTCATTGTAGAAACCGTCGGGGAACAGCGGACGGATCGGGCGATCGATCAGGCGGCAGGTCAGTATCTCCTTTTCCGAGGGACGGCCTTCGCGCTTGAAGAATCCGCCGGGAATACGGCCGGCAGCGTAGGTCTTTTCCTGGTAATCAACGGTCAGCGGGAAGAAATCCTGACCTGGCTTGGCGTTCTTGGCGGCGACGACCGTCACCAGAACCACGGTTTCCTCCATCGACACCAGCACGGCGCCGCCAGCCTGGCGGGCGATTTCGCCGGTTTCAATGGTGACTTGATGGTCGCCATAGGCGAAGGTCTTTTTCACGACATTAAACATGTTTTCCTTTCACTCTCATCACAATGAACAACAAGACAACAAGCGACAACGAACAAAAAAGCGGCCGGGACTCGTCCGGGCCGCTCTCTCGGGTGCCTGGGTCCAGCTTATTTCCGCAGACCGAGGCGGGTAATCAGGGTACGGTAAGCATCGACGTTCTTGCCCTTCAGGTAATCCAGCAGCTTGCGACGCTGGCTCACCATGCGCAGGAGTCCACGGCGCGAATGGTTATCCTTCTTGTGCTCCTTGAAGTGCGGGGTCAGATCGTTGATGCGTGCGGTCAGCAGGGCAACCTGGACCTCCGGGGAACCGGTGTCGCCCAAGGCACGCTGGTAATCGGCAACCACAGCTGCCTTGATTTCGGTAGTAAATGCCATTTCAAACTCTCTTTCATGGTGATGACGCCGCCCCAGTTTGATAGAGCCTGCGCCTGATTGGGACATTCTTTCCCGTTGGCAACGGAAAGGCGCGGATTGTACCAGCTTAGTCCGCCAATTGCACCAGTCTTCTGGGCCACAAACGGCCGTCCGGCGCCAGCTCGCCGACACCGATCAGCCTGCGGTCGACATAGACACGGATTTTTCCGCCCAGGCCGGCGGGCAGGGCGACCGGGTTGCCATGGCGAAAGCGCTGTGCCGCCTCACCATCGAGCGTGAGCTCTGGCAAGCTGTGCAGCAGGGCGTCGACCGGTTGCAAGAGCCCTGCCCGCTCCGCTTCGTCGAGCGCCTCCAGTTGCGCCAGGGTCACGGCCGATCGCAGGTCAAGATCACCGACGCCGGTCCGGCGCAAAGCCGCCAGGTGGGCGCCGCAGCCAAGCAGGCGGCCAATGTCGGCAGCCAGCACGCGGATATAGGTGCCCTTGCTGCAGGCGACCCGCAAAGTCAGGCTATCATCGAAAAAACTCAGGCAGTCGATGGCGTGGATGGTGACAGCCCGTGGTTCCCGCTCAACTACGACACCCTGACGCGCCAATTCGTAGAGTGGGCGGCCATTGCGCTTGAGCGCGGAATGCATCGGCGGCACCTGGCGGATGGCGCCGGAAAATTGCGGCAGGACCCTGAAAATGTCGCATTCGGAGACGTCGACCGGAGCAGTCGCGATCACCACGCCTTCGGCATCTCCGGAATCGGTGGCGACACCCAGCTTGATCACGGCCTCGTAGGTCTTGTCGGCATCGAGCAGATCGGCCGAAAACTTGGTCGCCTCACCGAAACAGAGGGGCAACAGGCCGGTGGCCAGGGGATCCAATGTTCCGGTGTGCCCGCCCTTGGCCGCAGAAAACAGCCGGCGCGCTTTCTGCAGGGCATCATTGGAGGTCAGTCCGAGCGGCTTGTCGAGCAGCAGAACACCATCGACCTGTCTCCAGGCTTTCCTGAATTGCACGGGACCCCTGTTATTCGGGCGTTTGGTCACTCAGGGCGTTGGCCTGATCGATCAGGTGCGAGAGGCTGATGCCGTGGGCAACGGAAGTGTCGTAGATGAAATGAAGCTCGGGTAACGTGTGGATGCTGATCCGCCGGCCGAGTTCCCGGCGCAGGAAACCCGCCGCACGCTTGAGGCCGTGCTCGATCTCGTCCAGATGCTCGTCGTTCAGCGTCGTGAAAAAGATCTTCGCGTGGGCGTAATCCGGCGTCAGTTCGACCGCCGTCAGGCTGATCATGCCGACCCGCGGATCCTTCAGTTCTGTGCGAATCAGGTCGGCGAGGTCGCGCCGAACCTGCTCCGCGACCCGATCGCTGCGCTGAAAACCCGCCTTCTTCATTTCAGCGAGCGCGCCACTTCCTGAATTTCATAGACTTCAAGCTGGTCGCCTTCCTGGATGTCGTTATTGTTCTTGAGCGACAGCCCGCATTCGAAGTTGCTGCGCACTTCCTTGACATCGTCCTTGAAGCGCTTGAGCGAGTCGAGTTCGCCGTCCCACAGCACTACGTGCTTGCGCAACAGCCGGACTCGCGAAGTACGCCTGACGACGCCTTCCAGCACGTAGCAACCGGCAATCGCCCCAACCTTGGAAACATGGAAGACCTGGCGAATCTCGACCTGGCCGATGATCTGCTCGCGTTTTTCTGGCGACAGCATGCCGGAAAGGGCTGCCTTGACCTCGTCGACCGCGTCGTAAATCACGTTGTAGTACCGGATATCGACACCGAAGGTTTCGGCCAGCTTGCGGGAATTGGCGTCGGCGCGCGTGTTGAAGCCAATGATGACCGCACCGGAAGCCTGCGCCAGATTGACGTCGGATTCGCTGATGCCGCCGACGGCACCGTGAATGATCTGCACACGGACTTCCTCGTTCGACAGTTTGGCGAGTGTCTGCACCAGTGCTTCCTGCGAACCCTGGACGTCGGCCTTGACGATGAGCGGCAGGGTCTTGACCTGGCCTTCTTCCATCTGCTGGAACATGTTTTCCAGCTTGGCCGCCTGTTGCTTGGCCAGCTTGACGTCGCGGAACTTGCCCTGACGGAAGAGCGCAATTTCGCGGGCCTTCTTTTCATCGGCCAGAACAATGGCTTCCTCGCCGGCTGCCGGAACGTCCGAGAGCCCGAGAATCTCAACCGGAATCGAGGGTCCGGCCTCATTGATCGGCTTGCCGTTCTCGTCCAGCATGGCACGCACGCGCCCGGAAACCTGACCGGCAAGCACGACGTCGCCACGTTTGAGGGTGCCCGAGAGGACCAGCATGGTCGCCACGGCGCCACGGCCCTTGTCAAGACGAGCCTCGATGATCAGGCCCTTGGCGGGCGCATCCCGCTGTGCCCTGAGTTCCAGAACCTCCGCCTGGAGCAGAACCTGTTCGAGCAATTCGTCGATACCGGTACCCTTCTTGGCCGAGACCGCCACAAATGGCGAATCGCCGCCGTACTCCTCGGGAATGACGCCTTCAGTAACGAGTTCCTGCTTGACGCGGTCCAGATTGGCATCGGGCTTGTCGATCTTGTTGACCGCAACGACCAGCGGGACACCAGCCGCCTTGGCATGGTGAATCGCTTCCTTGGTCTGCGGCATCACGCCATCGTCGGCAGCGACAACCAGGATGACAAGGTCCGTCGCCTTGGCGCCGCGCGCGCGCATCGCCGTAAAGGCCTCGTGGCCCGGCGTATCGAGGAAGGTCACCATGCCGCGATCGGTCTGGACGTGGTAGGCACCGATGTGCTGGGTAATGCCACCGGCTTCGCCAGCTGCCACCTTGGCCCGACGAATATAGTCCAGCAGCGAGGTCTTGCCGTGGTCGACGTGGCCCATGACGGTGACCACCGGCGCGCGCGGCTCCAGCGGCACATCCTGGTGCCCAGCAGCCTCTTCGATGAAGGCATCCGGATCATCCAGTTTGGCGGCCACCGCCTTGTGGCCGACCTCCTCGACCACGATCATGGCCGTTTCCTGATCCAGCACCTGGTTGATAGTGACCATCGAACCCATCTTCATCATGACCTTGATGATTTCAATGGCCTTGACCGACATCTTGTGCGCCAGATCGGAAACCGAAATGGTTTCCGGTACATGGATCTCGCGGACGATGATTTCAGTCGGCGCCTGGAAACTACCCTGGCCATCGTCTGCATCGTGGCCATGCTTCCGCTGTCCACGCCGGCCGCTCTTCCAGGAACTGCCTGGATCCGCCGAACGCGTCTTGATTCCCGGTTTCTTCCGGTTGTCATCGGTGCGACCGTTGCCGCCCTTCTTGGCATCCTTGCCGGGCGCATCGGGTTTCTTGTGCAGCGTTCCCTTTTCCGGCGCAGCTTCCTGCGTCTTGGCCTGAGCGGCAGCCTGTTGCGTCGCCTGGCCGGCGAGCCTGGCGGCCTCTCCTGCAGCCTCCGCCTGCTGGCGCAGACGGACCAAATCACCGGCGCGGGCCTGCTTTGCCTTCAACTCCTGTTCCTGAATCTCGCGCAACTGGCTGAAGCGACGATCCTGCTCCGCGCGTGACTTCAATTCATCCTTGCCGATCACCGAAGCCAGCGCGGCCGCCGGCTCTTTCTGGGAATCCCCCTTGGCGTCGACATCCGCTACGGCCACAAGGACCGGCGGGACTCCGGCCACCGGCTCTACGACAGTCTCGGCCACCGGCTCCACGACAGTCTCGGCCACCGGCAAGCCGACCGGTTCCGGGGCATGATCACCGACCTCGCGCTTGATCAGGACACGCTTCTTGCGCGTCTCGACTTGCACCGTCCGGGCGCGGCCATGCGAATCGGTCGCCTTGATCTCCGACGTCTGCTTGCGGGTCAGTGTAATCTTGGTCTTCGAGTCGTCGCCATGCGCGCGGCGCAGGTAATCGAGCAGCTTTGCCTTGTCCTGATCGGTCAACGCGTCGGCGCTGTCATTCTTGCTGAGGCCGGCCTTGCTCAACTGCGCGAGCAGGGCAGACACCGGCATCTTGAGTTCTGCGGCAAATTGCGAAACAGTTGTTGCAGTCATGCTTGCTACCCTCCCGCTCACTCAAACCAGTGAGCACGCGCCTTCAGAATAACTTCCTTGGCACGCTGTTCGTCAATGCCAGTCATTTCAACGACTTCATCCACTGCCAGTTCGGCAAGATCGTCACGGCTCTTGATGCCCTTGCCTGCCAGTTTGGCAGCCAGTTCCCGGGTCATTCCATCCAGATTCAGCAGGTCCTCGGCGACGCCTTCGAACTGCTCCTCGTTCACGATGGCCTCGGTCAGCAGAATATTGCGCGCGCGGTTGCGCAATTCATTGACGATCTCTTCATCCAGGCCTTCGATTTCGAGCATCTCGGCCAAAGGCACGTAGGCGATCTCCTCCAGCGTCGAAAAGCCCTCGTCAATCAACAGACCGGCAAGTTCCTCGTCGATGTCGAGCTTTTCCATGAAAGTGATCCGGGTCACCGCATGTTCCGCTTCGGAGCGCTTGGCCGACTCATCCTGCGTCATCAGGTTGATGGTCCAGCCGGTCAGCTCGGAGGCCAGGCGAACGTTCTGGCCATTGCGGCCAATGGCAATGGCGAGATTGTCCTCATCGACGACGACGTCCATGGCATGCTTTTCTTCATCGATGACGATCGAGGAAACCTCCGCCGGCGACAGCGCGCCGATGACGAACTGGGCCGGATCAGCCGACCACAGCACAATGTCGATGTTCTCGCCGCCGATTTCGTTGCGCACCGCAGTGACGCGCGAACCGCGCAGGCCGACGCAGGTGCCGATCGGGTCAACGCGCGGGTCGTTGGACTTGACCGCGATCTTGGCGCGCATGCCCGGATCGCGGGCACAAGCCTTCAGTTCCATCAGGCCATCGGATATCTCCGGCACTTCGAGGTCAAACAACTTGATGACGAAGTCCGGCGAGGTGCGCGACAGGATGATCTGCGGTCCGCGTGCATTGCGGTCGATGCGCAGCATGTAGGCACGGACCCGGTCGCCGATCCGCAAGTTCTCCTTGGGAATCATCTGGTCGCGCGGTAGCAGGGCTTCGATCTTGCCGGCTTCGACAATGGCACTGCCCCGCTCCATGCGCTTGATGGTTCCATAGACGATATGCTCGCCGCGATCGAGGAAATCAGCCAGGATCTGCTCGCGCTCGGCATCGCGGATCTTCTGCAGGATGACCTGCTTGGCCGCCTGGGCGCCGATACGACCAAAGTCAATCGGCTCCAGAGGTTCCTCGAGGAAGTCGCCCGGCTCAATCTCCGGATCGTCCTTCTGCGCCTCGGACAAGGGCATCTCAAGGAACTCATTGACGTATGCACTGTCGGGAACGACCTGCCAGCGACGAAACGACTCGTAGTTGCCGGTCTCCCGGTCGACAGAAACCCGCACATCGGCCTCGTCATGAATGCGCTTCTTGGTCGCCGACGCGAGGGCCAGCTCGAGAGCGCCAAAGACAATTTCCTTGCTGACGTATTTCTCGCGGGCCAAAGCGTCGACCAGCAGCAATATTTCACGGCTCATGGGCTAAAACCTCCTAGTCCTTCAGTCGAATCGCGGCACCAGACGTGCCCTCTCGATATTGTTCAATTCGAGTTCCACATCATCCTTCTCCAGCCGCAGACCAACCGTGCCATCCGTGCAGTGCAGGAGTTCGCCCTGGAAGTTGCGGCGGCCACCCTGCGGGATGCGCAGCTTGATCTGGATGCCCTGCCCGGCGAATCGCGCGAAATCCTCAGGCTTCTTGACCACGCGGTCGAGGCCGGGCGAGGAGACTTCGAGGCGGTCGTAATCGACGTTCTCGACCTCGAGAATCCGCGAAAGCTGATTGGACACGCGCGCACAGTCGTCAACGTCGACTCCGCTCTCCTTGCCCGGGAGGTCGATGAACACGCGAATCGTCCGGCCACGCGGCGACATCTCGATATCGACGAGTTCATAACCCAGACCGACCACGGTCGTCTCAAGCAGCGCGTTTAAGTCCATAGTCACAAACAAAAAATGGGCGAAACGCCCATCTCACGAAAAAGATGCCCCGTCAGAAAAGACGAGAGGAACAAACTCGTGAATTATAACGACTTTGCCCCTCCCCGTAAATGAATCTGGCGGACTTTATGCACTCTCACGGGGCGTCGGCGGCGGCGTGATCCATTTTTCCAGCTCCCGCAGGAATGCCTTGACTTCGCTCTCTTCCAGCTCGCGCGCGCGCCCCCGTTTCAACTGCGGCGGCAGCGCGAACGGGCCGTAACGGACTCGGATCAGACGGCTCACCGTGCAGCCGACCGCTTCGAACATTCGGCGCACCTCGCGGTTGCGCCCCTCGGACAGGGTCACGCGATACCAGCGGTTGGCCCCCTCGCCGCCGCCTTCCTCAAGACTGGCAAAGCTGGCCGGACCGTCCTCAAGCTCAATGCCGTCGAGCAACGACTGCTGCGACTCCGGCGTCAGCCCACCGAGAACGCGGACCGCATATTCGCGGATCAACCCCGAACTCGGATGCATCAGCTTGTTGGCGAGTTCGCCGGCGGTGGTGAACAGCAGAAGACCGGAAGTATTGAAGTCGAGCCTCCCGACAGCAATCCAGCGACCGCTGCGGATGCGCGGCAGCGCGGCGAACACCGAGGGCCGGCCCGCCGGATCATCGCGCGAGACGATCTCCCCCTCGGGTTTGTGATAGAGGACCACACGCGGCGTCCGGTTCGCGGCAACACGCACGTTGACCAGCCGGCCGCCGATCTTGACCTTGTCGGTCGGCACCACGCTCTGGCCAATCTGCGCAGTCACGCCGTTGACCGTGATCCGGCCGGCGGCTATCCATTCTTCCATTTCACGCCGCGAGCCAACGCCCGCCTGGGCGAGAACCTTCTGCAGACGCTCGGGCCTGGCTTCGGCGAGCGGCCGTCCGTCGCGGGCGACGCTGCCACGATTCGCGCGCCCCCCCGTATTGGGTGCAGGACGACGGCCCGGAGCAACCGTTCTTGGTCCAACCTCTGCAGCAGGGGCCGTGCGATGCGGGGCACGCCCCCTTGGGGTTTCATTGCCGCCCCGCACCGGCGCTTTCTCCAAGTTCCCCAATTTTCCAGGACCGCCATCCCTTCGCGAATGGGCGCGGTCGACGGCCTTTTCCGCCCGGATTTCAGAATCTGCCGCCTGTGATTGACGGAAGGGCGTGCGCTTAGTTTTCATGATTCAGCTCCAGTGCCTGGCCGATCTGTTCGAGTGGCGGCAGTTCGCTGACGCTGCGCAGCCCGAGATCGTCGAGGAATTTCTTGGTTGTCGCAAACAGCGCCGGCCGGCCAGGCGTGTCGCGATGCCCGACCGCATCTATCCAGCCACGTTCCTCGAGTGTCCTGATGGCATTGGTACTGACCGCGACCCCCCGGATTTCCTCGATATCACCGCGCGTCACCGGCTGCCGGTAGGCGATGATGGCCAGTGTTTCAAGCATGGCGCGCGAATAGCGCGGCGGCTTCTCGGGGTTCAGGCGTTCGAGGTAAGGCAGATACTCGGCGCGCGTCCGAAAACGCCAGCCCGAAGCGAGCGGGAGCAGCTCGGCCGGCCGCGCGCTCCATTCCTCGCGCAACTCGTCGAGCAGCTTGCGCAGGGTTTCGCCCGACAGTTCCTCGTCGAACATCCTGCTCAACTCCAGCAGCGTCAGCGGCTCGCGGGCGGCGAGCAATGCCGCTTCAAGAATTTTCTTGACCTGGCTCGCTTCCACCTTGATGCACTCTCACGTAAATGGGCTGAAAAGCCTCGGTTTGGGTGAATTCGATCAGTTTTTCCCGGGCCAGTTCGAGCATCGCCAGGAAGTGGACGACCAGGCCGGCCACCCCCATCAGCGGATCGAACATCGTTTCAAACTGCACAAAACCGCGCCGCGACCGCAACAGGCGAAGGATGATCCCCATGTGCTCGCGCACTGACAACTCCTCGCGGCCGATCTTGTGGTGCTTGTTCAGGTTCGCCTGACGAACGACAGCCAGCCAGGCCTCCCGGAGATCGTCGAGGGACACCTCCGGCAAGCGAATGTACAGCGACTTCTCGACCAGTGTTTCGACCCAGAAGAACTCGCGCTCGGCCTGCGGCAACTCATTGAGCCTGAGGCCGGCGATCTTCATCTGCTCGTATTCCATCAGCCGGCGCACCAGTTCGGCGCGCGGGTCTTCCGCCTCGTCAGCAGCGCCTGCCTTCGGACGCGGCAGGAGCATGCGCGACTTGATCTCGATCAGCATCGCCGCCATCACCAAATAGTCGGCGGCCAGTTCGAGATTGCTGGCGCGCATGCCTTCGATGTAGTCGAGATACTGCCGGGTCAGCGGCGCCATCGGGATATCCAGGATGTCGACGTTGGCCTTGCGGATCAGGTAGAGCAACAGGTCGAGCGGGCCTTCAAAGGCATCGAGCATGATTGCCAACGCATCGGGCGGAATGTAGAGGTCCTGCGGCAACGTCTCGAGCGGCTCGCCATAGATGCGGGCAAACGGTGCCAAAACGACTGCCTGGGGAAGGTCGACCGTGGCGCTCATGGCTGGGAAGCCGCAACGCGGCCCGTGCTCTTGTAATGCAGATGCAGATTGCGGAAATAGATCAACAGGCCGAGGCCCTGGCCGAAGATGAACACCGGGTCACTGCGATGAATCGCATAAACCGTCAGCACGAGACCGCCGAGAATACTGAAATACCAGAAAGCAACCGGCACCACCACGCGCTTTTCCTTCTCGCTGGACCACCACTGGACGACAAAACGCATCATGAACAGTGCCTGGCCGCCAAAGCCGATGATGATCCAGATCAGCGCGTCCTTGTCCATCAACGGTATTCCAGCCCCATCGCCTCGCGCACGTCGCGCATGGTCTCGCGTGCCAGTTCGCGGGCCTTTTCGCAACCGTCGGCAATGATGCTCCTGACCAGCGTCGGGTCATCGAGATAGACCTGCGCGCGCTCGCGCATCGGCGCCTGTTCGCGCAGGATGCCATCGATCACCGGCTGCTTGCATTCCAGGCAACCGATGCCGGCGCTGCGACACCCGTGGCTGACCCATTCCTTGCAGGCAGCATCGGAATAAACCTGATGCAGTTGCCAGACCGGGCACTTCGCCGGCTCGCCGGGATCGGTGCGACGCACCCGCGCCGGATCTGTCGGCATGCCGCGCACTTTCTTGGTCACCGATTCCGCGGATTCACGCAGCGTGATCGTGTTGCTGTAGGACTTGGACATTTTCTGCCCGTCCAGCCCCGGCATTTTGGAAGCCTCGGTAAGGAGCGCCCCAGGCTCGGCGAGGATCATCTTGCCGGTGCCTTCCAGAAAACCGAACAGCCGTTCGCGATCGCCCAACGACAGATGCTGGGTCTCATCAAGGAGCGCTTTGACCTGCTCGATGGCCGCACGGTCACCCTCCTGCTGGAAGCGAGTGCGCAGTTCTTCGTACAGCCTGGCCTTCTTGCCGCCCAGCTTCTTGAGCGCTTCGCGCGCCTTGTCTGCGAAGCCCGGCTCACGGCCGTAGAGGTGGTTGAAGCGGCGGGCAACTTCGCGCGAAAACTCGATGTGCGGCACCTGGTCCTCGCCCACTGGCACCTTGTCGGCACGGTAGATCAGGATGTCGGCCGCCTGCAGCAGCGGGTAGCCGAGAAAGCCGTAGGTCGACAGGTCCTTGTTTTCCAGCTTTTCCTGCTGATCCTTGTAAGTCGGCACGCGCTCCAGCCACCCGAGTGGCGTCATCATTGATAGCAGCAGGTGCAGTTCGGCGTGCTCCGGCACCTTCGACTGAATGAACAGCGTGGCCTGGCTGGGATCGACCCCGGCGGCCAGCCAGTCGATGACCATGTCCCAGGTTGCCTGCACGATACCCTGAGGATCGTCGTACTGGGTTGTCAGCGCATGCCAGTCGGCGACGAAGAACAGGCAGGGATAGTCGTGCTGGAGCCTGACCCAGTTTTTGAGGACCCCGTGGTAGTGGCCGAGATGCAGCGACCCGGTGGGGCGCATGCCGGAAAGGACACGTTCTGCGTACATGGTTGATCAGTAAAGCCCAAAAATGGATTCGATGGCCCGCGCCGCGAGAATCACCAGCGGGTTCATGACGGCGCCGAGAATACCGGTGAACAGCAGGAGCAGCAAAATCGGAAAGCCCCAGCGCTCGACCTTCGCGAATCTCCAGGCCAGTCCGTGCGGCAGCAGGCTGACGGCTATCCGTCCGCCATCGAGCGGCGGCAGCGGCAGCAGGTTGAGGACCATCAGCACGCAATTGACGATGATGCCAACCTTGCTCATTTCGGAGAGCGGCAGCGTGAACACGTTGCCCGGCAACAGCCAGGCCAGCTTGAGCATGAGCGCCCAGCAGAAGGCCATGAACAGGTTGGCGCCCGGGCCGGCGGCGGCAACCCAGAACATGTCCTGCTTCGGGTTGCGCAGGCGGCTGAAATCGACCGGCACTGGCTTGGCGTAGCCGAACAGGAAGGTGCCGCCGGAAAACAAAAGGATGGCTGCGGGAATCAGGATAGTGCCGACCGGGTCGATATGGCGTAGCGGATTCAGGCTGATGCGCCCCAACCGGAAGGCAGTCGGGTCACCAAAGTGACGCGCGGCGTAACCGTGCGCCGCCTCGTGCAGCGTGATCGCGAAGATCACCGGCAGCGCCGAGATGGCAATCGTCTGGATCACGCTTTCGAGCATGCCGGTCAATCCAGCCCGAACGGCGCGAGCGAACCACGGCCGGCACGGATCAGCGCGGGGACCCGGCCGGTCAGGTCGATGACCGTGGTCGGTTCGGTGCCGCAATGGCCGGCATCGAGGATCAGTTCGATCTGGTCGTCAAGGCGATCCTGAATCTCCCAACCCTCAGTGAGCGGCGCGTTGTCGCCCGGCAACTGCAGGGTCGTCGTCAGCAGCGGCTCATTCAACTCCTGGAGCATGGCCAGCGCGACTGGATGATCGGGAACGCGCAGGCCGATCGTCTTGCGTTTGGGATGCATGACCCGGCGCGGCAGCTCCTTGGTTCCTTCGAGGATGAAGGTGTAGCTGCCGGGCGTTGTCGCCTTGAGCAAACGGTACTGGGCATTGTCGACACGGGCAAAATGCGCGATTTCCGAGAGATCGCGCACCATCAGAGTCAGGTGGTGGCGGTCGTCGATCTGGCGAATCAGGCGAATGCGGTCCATGGCTTCCTTGTCGTCGAGGTGGCAGCCAAGCGCATAGCAGGAATCGGTTGGCAACGCGACGACGCCTCCGTCGCGAATGAACTCGGCGGCCTGCGCCAGCAGACGATGTTGCGGCGACTCAGGATGAATGCTGACGACGCGGGCCACGGCTCAGCTCAACAGACGCCACACCGGCTTGAGGTCTTCCGGGAGTTGTGGCAGCTTGCCGAGATCGACATAGCTCTCTTCCGGTCCGTGAAAATCCGAGCCGCGCGAGGCATGGAAGGCATAGTGCCGGGTCAGCCTGGCGAAATGCATCACGTGATCGGGAGAATGGCTGCCGCAGGTGACTTCAAGCCCTTGCCCACCGACATCCTTGAAATCATCGAGAAAATTCCGCATCTGGCTGCCCGACATCTTGTAGCGGGCGGGATGAGCGACCACCGCCACGCCACCCGCCGAGGTAATCCAGCCGACGGATTCCTCGAGCGTCGCCCAGCGATGATCGACATAGCCGGGCTTGCCTGGCGTCAGATAGTTCTGGAAAACGCCTGCCATGTCGCGGGCGATGCCGATCGAAACCAGATAGCGGGCAAAATGGGCGCGCGAGATCAGGATCGGATTCGTCACGAAACACTGCGCGCCTTCATAGACGCCGGGAATGCCGATGGCCGCCAGCGCGTCACCCATCCGCCTGGCGCGCTCGATGCGGCCGCTGCGCAGTTCATCGAGGCCGGCGGTCAAACGGGGATGCGCCGGATTGAAGCCGAGGCCGACGACATGGACAGGCACTCCCTGCCACTCAATCGAAATCTCGACCCCGCTGACGAATCTCATTCCGGCTTCCTCAGCCGCCTGCCGGGCGCTCCCCAGACCACCCAGATCGTCATGATCGGTGAGCGCCCAGAGGTCGACACCATTCGCCGCGGCCCGTCGCGCGACGTCCTGTGGCGACAGCAGGCCGTCAGAAACCACGGAATGGCAATGGAAGTCGAAGTTGGCTGGAGTCACGGGTAACAGGCAAAAAAACAATCGGTTAGTCTAACATGAACCCGCCCTTTGCCCGAATTCGCTTGTACGGCGCGGAGGTTGCCTCGCACCGGGCATCCGGCTATAGTGTTCTCCATTCCGTGGGAGAGTGCAGATCCGTTCTGCCGCCGAAGGCGCAAATTCACCCGAAAACGCTCAGGCAAAAGAACCGCGGAACCGGTGTCAAACCGGAAACTCTGGAGAGCGATGGCAATTGTTGCACCTTGGGGACGCCTCCTCAAGAACTGCGGTTGACATCCACCGATGGGGCAAATCTCTCAGGTATCGAGGACAGAGGGGTGAAACGCAAGACCTTGTTCTTTCGTTTCACCCTTTTTTCGTCTATGGAACTGACGTCAACAAGCGCCTGGAGATGATCAACATGCTCAAGAAAACCATTTTGAACTCTGCCCATCGTGCACTCGGTGCCCGGATGGTCGACTTTGGCGGGTGGGACATGCCGGTCAACTACGGTTCGCAGATCGAGGAGCACCACGCGGTGCGCAACGACAGCGGGATGTTTGATGTCTCGCACATGTGCCCGGTTGACTTGGTCGGCACCGATTGCCGTCCATTTCTCTCACGCCTGGTCGCCAACGATGTTGCCAAACTGACTGTTTCCGGCAAGGCACTCTATACCGCGATGCTCAGCGAATCTGGCGGCGTCATCGACGACCTGATCATCTACTTTCTGAGCGAGACGCACTTCCGCATCGTCGTCAACGCCGGCACCGCCGAGAAGGATCTGGCGTGGATGCAGGCCAAGGCGGCCGAGTGGAAGATGGAGGTCACCATCACCCAACGTCGTGATGGCGACCACGCGCTCGGCATGATCGCCGTGCAAGGTCCGAACGCCCGCGCCAAGGTCTGTCAGGTACTACCGCAAGCCAGAGCAGCAACCGAAGGCCTGAAGCCCTTCTTCGCCGCCGAGGTCGAGCAGTATTTCATCGCCAGCACCGGGTACACCGGCGAAGATGGCTTTGAAATCATGATGCCAGCGACGGAAGCTGAAGTGATTTGGCAGAAGCTCCGGGACGCCGGCGTCGCGCCCTGCGGCCTCGGCGCCCGCGACACGCTGCGTCTCGAAGCCGGCATGAACCTCTACGGTCAGGACATGGACGAGACCGTATCCCCGCTCGACGCTGGCCTGGCCTGGACAGTCGCCATGAGGGACGATCGCGATTTCGTCGGAAAATCCGCGTTGACCGCAGCCGGCCAGAAACAGCAGTTCCTTGGCCTCATTCTGCTCGACAGGGGCGTACTGCGCGGCCATCAACACGTAATTACTAAACAAGGTGATGGGGAAATAACTTCAGGTAGCTTCTCACCAACATTGCAGCAATCCATCGCCCTCACCCGCCTGCCACTTGGCGTCGCCATTGGCGATGAAGTCGAGGTCGACATCCGTGGCAAGTTGCTCAAGGCCAAGGTCGTCAAACCCGTATTCGCCCGCAACGGCAAAGCAGTCATCTAGCTACCCCCATCCAGGAGAAACCCATGTCCAACGTCCCCGCCAACCTCAAGTATGCCGCCTCGCACGAATGGATGCTGCTCAACGCCGACGGGACCGTCACCGTCGGCATCACCGACCACGCCCAGGAAGCGCTGGGCGACCTCGTTTACGTCGAACTGCCGGAAGTCGGCGCGCATTACGATGCCGAAAAGGAACTCGCCGTCGTCGAGTCGGTCAAGGCCGCCGCCGATGTGTACGCGCCGATCGCCGGTACCGTCACCGAGGTCAATCAGGCCGCCGCCGATGCGCCGGAGACCGTCAATCAGGACGCCTACGCCGCCTGGCTGTTCAAAATGACCCCCGACGACGTGGCCGACCTTGACCAGATGCTCGACGCCGCAACCTATCAGGCCGTCGCAGACGCCGCCTGAGCGAGGACCGCCCATGCCGCTCAATCAACCGCTCTCCGTGCTGGAACAACACGACGAGTTCATCGGCCGTCACATCGGCCCCTGCCCCAGCGAAATCGCCGCGATGCTGGCCACCATCGGCGCCGCCAGCCTCGACGAGCTGATAGCCCAGACCGTGCCCGCCGGCATCCGCCTGCCGGCCGATCTGACGCTACCCGCGCCGCAGCGCGAGCACGAAGCGCTGGCCGACCTCAAGGCCATCGCCCGCAAGAATGTCATCAACAAGTCGTGCATCGGCATGGGCTATTACGACACGCTGACGCCCAAGGTCATCCTGCGCAACGTCATGGAAAATCCGGGCTGGTACACTGCCTACACGCCCTACCAGGCCGAAATCGCCCAGGGCCGCCTGGAAGCGCTGATGAATTTCCAGCAAATGATCGTCGACCTGACCGGCCTGGAAATCGCCAACGCCTCGTTGCTCGACGAAGCCACCGCCGCTGCCGAGGCCATGGCGATGGCACGCCGCGTCTCGAAGTCCAAGTCCAACCGTTTCCTCGTCGATGTCGCCTGCTTCCCGCAGACCATCGATGTCGTCAAGACGCGCGCTGCTTTCTTCGGCTTTGAACTGGTCGTTGCAGCGGTCAACCCGGAAGATTGCCGAGAAATCGAAAGTGAAGATTTCTTCGGCGCCCTGCTCCAGTACCCGAACGACAATGGAGAAGTCCGCGACCTGACCGCCACCATCGCCGCGCTCAAAGCCAGGGGTGCGACCATTGCCGTCGCCACCGACCTGATGGCGCTGGTCCTGCTCAAGTCGCCGGGTGCCATGGGCGCCGACATTGCACTCGGTTCCAGCCAGCGCTTCGGCGTCCCGATGGGCTTCGGCGGCCCGCACGCCGCCTTCTTCGCCACCCGGGAGGCCTTCGTCCGCTCGATGCCGGGCCGTATCATTGGCGTTTCCAGAGATGCGCGCGGCAACACCGCTTACCGTATGACGCTGCAGACCCGCGAGCAACACATCCGCCGCGAGAAGGCCAATTCCAACATCTGCACCTCGCAGGTGCTGCTGGCCAACATGGCCGGCATGTTCGCCGTCTATCATGGCCCGCAAGGCCTGCGGACGATCGCCGGGCGCATCCACCGCCTGACCGCGATCCTCGCCGAGGGCCTGAAGCGTGCCGGCATCAAACTGCTGACCGGGCAGTTTTACGACACCGTGCATTTCGAACTTGGCGCGCCCGCCAAGTCGGTTTTCAGCGATGCATTGGCTGCAGGTTACAATTTGCGTCGAGTTTCGGCAACCGTGCTGGGCATTTCCTTCGACGAAACCACCACCCGCAACGATGTCGCCACCCTGTTCAGGATCATCGCCGGGGTCACGCTCAACATCGATGCCATCGACGCCCAGGTAGCCGCCGCCGACTCGGCCCTGCCTGATGAACTGTTCCGCAGCGACGCCATACTGCAGCACCCCGTGTTCAACACGCACCACACCGAACACGAGATGCTGCGCTACCTGAAATCGCTGCAGAACAAGGACCTGGCTCTCGACCACTCGATGATTTCGCTGGGGTCGTGCACCATGAAGCTGAACGCGACCAGCGAGATGATCCCGGTCACCTGGCCAGAATTCGGTGGCCTGCACCCGTTCGCGCCGCGCGACCAGGCTGTTGGCTATCTGGAAATGATTGGCGGCCTGACCGAGTGGCTGAAGACCGTCACCGGCTTCGACGCCATCTGCATGCAACCCAACTCCGGGGCGCAAGGCGAATACGCCGGTCTGGTCGCCATTGCCCGCTACCACGCCAGCCGCGGCGACGCCCATCGCAACGTCTGCCTGATCCCGAGGTCGGCGCATGGTACCAACCCGGCCACCGCCCAGATGGCGAACATGAAGGTCGTCGTTGTCGATTGTGACGAGAACGGCAACGTCGATGCGGTCGACCTCGAAAGCAAGGCCAGATTGCATGCGGCCAACCTGGCCTGCCTGATGCTCACCTACCCGTCGACGCACGGGGTGTTCGAGGAAGCCGTGGGCGACGTCTGTGCCATCGTGCACCGGTACGGCGGTCAGGTCTACATGGACGGCGCCAACCTCAACGCCCAGGTCGGGCTGACCTCGCCCGGTTTCATCGGTGCCGACGTCAGCCACATGAACCTGCACAAGACATTCGCCATCCCGCACGGCGGTGGCGGACCCGGCATGGGCCCGATCGGCCTCAAGGCACACCTGGCGCCGTTCATGGCCGACCACGCCGTCCAGCCGACGGGCGACGCCCACCGCGTCAATGCCGGCCAGGGCGCGGTAGCTGCCGCCCCGTTCGGTTCGGCGTCGATCCTGACCATCTCCTGGATGTACCTGGCCATGCTTGGCGGCGAAGGCGTCAAGAAGGCCACCCAGGTCGCCATCCTGAATGCCAACTACATCGCCCGCCAGCTGAACGCACACTACCCGGTGCTCTACGTCGGGAAAAATGGGCGCGTGGCCCACGAGTGCATTCTCGACATCCGCCCGATCAAGGCCGCCACCGGCATCACCGAGATCGACATCGCCAAGCGCCTGATGGACTACGGCTTCCACGCGCCGACGGTGTCCTTCCCGGTCGCCGGCACGATCATGGTCGAGCCGACGGAATCCGAATCAAAGGCAGAACTGGACCGCTTCATCGGCGCGATGATCGCCATCCGCGCAGAAATCCGGCAGATCGAGAACGGCGTGTGGACCGCCGACAATAATCCGTTGACCAATGCGCCGCATTCGCAGGCGGATGTCGTCGATGCCGACTGGACTCATCCGTACAGCCGCGAACAGGCTGTTTTCCCGCTGCCCTGGGTGAGAAGCAACAAGTTCTGGCCAAGCGTCAATCGCATCGACGACGTCCATGGCGACCGCCACCTGAACTGCGCCTGCCCGCCGCTGGAGGCCTACGCTTCGGAGGGCGTGGAAAAGTGAGCGAGGCGAGTGCAGCGCAAGGCGCCCGGCGCGCAGCGACGAGACATACCTGCAAGGTAGGCGAGGACGCGAGTACCGGGCAACGCGGCGATGTGCCGCCGCAGCCGCTTTTGCGCGCTTTCCGCGACTGATGGCAGTCGATCTCTCTGCTCTGGCCAAATGGCCCGACGTCCCCGCCTGCTACGACTGGCTGTCGCTCGACCGGCGCGGCGACTGGCGATTGCAGGGAGAGCGCATCACGCACGGTGGGCTGATCGCCTTCATCAACCGGCAATATGGTTGCGATGACTCGGGCTGCTGGTTCGTGCAGAACGGCCCGCAACGGGTGTTCGTCAGCCTCGCCTGCACGCCGTGGATCTTCCGCTACGATGCGGGCAACTTCATCAGTCACACCGGCGTACCGCCGGGCGCACTTAGAGCGATTCATCTCGATGAGGGAGGCAATGTGCTGCTCGAAACTGCGCTCGGTATCGGACTCCTTGACGACCGCGACCTCGCCGGATTTGCTGCCCAGTGCCGCGATGCAAAGGGCAGGCCGGTTGAGGAAACCGCCTTTCTCGCGCTAATGGGCGGCAACCCCGGCGACATCCGTTGGGAAAGCATGGCCATCAAGTCGATTGCTGCGGTCGACGTGCCCGGGCGCTTCAGTTTCCAGCCGATGCCGAAGGCGACGTAATGCGCGCTGCCGGTGATGCTGCGATTGACCCTGAGCAACCACACGATTGATACTGCGGCCATGTTGCTGAAGCTCCTGCCTGTTCTCCACGTCGTGGTCCTTGTCGGCATCTCGCTGCGCATTTTCTCGCGGCGTACCGCTCAAGGGATCGCGATCGCCTGGCTGCTGCTGGTCATCCTGATCCCGGGTGTCGGCGCACTGATGTACCTGCTGATCGGCGAACGCCGTCTTGGACGGGTCTGGATGGAGCGCGCCAGCGTACTCCGCCCACAACTCCTGCAATGGGCGGAAAGCATCCCGAGCACCAAGATCGCCTTGCCGACATGCCTGTCGAGCGGCGGCGAGAGTGTCAGCCGCCTGGCACGCTCAGCGGTGGGGTTGCCGCCGATGAGCGGCCATCGCCTTCAGTTGCTGGCCGACAGCGGCTCAATCATGCGCGCGATGATCTCGGACATCAACGCCGCCCGCGTCTCGATTCACATGGAGTTCTACATCTGGAACGACGGCGGCTTTGTCAATGACCTTGTCGATGCGCTGGTCGGCGCCGCCCGCCGCGGTGTCGCCTGCTCCACACTGATGGATTCGCTCGGCAGCCGCCCGTTTTTCAAGAGTGAGGCCATCAAGCGCCTGCGCGATGCCGGCATCCGCGTCGTCGAAGTCCTGCCCGTCAATCCGCTGCGTGCGCTTTTTATCCGCTTCGATTTGCGTGACCATCGCAAGATCGCGGTCATCGACCGCCGCATCGCCTATACGGGCAGCATGAACATCGCCGATCCCCGCTTCTTCAAGCAGGATGCCGGGGTCGGCGAGTGGGTGGATGCCATGGCACGCATCGAGGGACCTGCCGCCTGGGTGCTCGAGACTGTGTCACTGTCGCTGACCTCATTGCAGACCGGTGGCGACTTCGCGCCGCTACCGCCGCCTGACCTGCCGCCAGCCGGCCATGGCCATGTCCAGATCTTTCCATCAGGACCGCAGACCTCGCGTGTGCGCATTGACGCGCTGTTGCTGGCGGCGATCTACGCCGCCCGCCGCGAGATCGTCCTGACCACGCCGTACTTCGTTCCCGGCGAGGCCCTGTTGACGGCACTGCGTTCGGCCGCCCTGCGCGGCGTTCGCGTCATCCTCATCGTTCCCGAGAAGATCGACTCGCGCCTGGTGCGCTACGCCAGTCAAGCCTACAACGAGGATCTGCTCGAGGTCGGCGTGACTATCTTTCAGTTCCGCGACGGATTGCTGCACACCAAGAGCATGGTCGTCGACGAGGAATTCACCATTTTTGGCACCGTCAACCTCGATCTGCGCAGCTTCGAACTGAACTTCGAGCTTTCGCTGATCGCCTTCGACACCGAATTCTCATCGGCAATGCGGGCCTTGCAGCAGGACTATGAAGCGCGCTCGCACGTTCTCAACCTCGACGAGTGGCGCGCCCGCCCCCGCAGCCGTCGCCTGCTGGAAAACGCGGTCCAGATGATGAGTCCGCTGTTATAGATGCGTTGCTGGTGACACGGCACGAAATATTCGATTGACAGCCCGCGAGAAGGTTCGGGATACTCGCTGCAGCCCCCCAACGCGTTGAATTTTCTGCCTTTTGTTGAAATTGGCCAGATCGACAGCACAGCTAGGGATTTCCGCCTATTGTTCCCCGGCGCCGCAGACACTCAAAGAGACATACGGCAGCGGCAGCCGCGACATTCAGGGAGTCGACCGCACCTGGCATCGGGATTCTTATCCTGAGTCGGGCCGCGGCAATCAACTCCGAGCTGACCCCCTGCCCCTCGGCGCCGAAGACCCAGGCCAGCGGGCCTTCCCAGCACGCATCGTAAAGCAGGGTCGCGTCGTCCAGGCAGGTGACCGCCGTTGTTCCCCGGTAGTCGGCCATGAAGGCGCCAAGATCGGCATCCTCATGGATGGTTATCGCGAAATGCGCGCCCTGCCCGGCCCGCAGCACCTTGGGCGACCAGGCTGACGCGCAGCCCGGTCCGAGCAGAGCCTGCCCGACGCCCGCCGCCGCCGCGGTGCGCAGGATCGCTCCGACATTGCCGGGATCCTGGACACCATCGAGCAAAATGGCATCATTTCCGAGGTCGACCGCAACCGCCGCGGCCGGCATTGCCACAACAGCCAGCAGGCCGCTCGGCGTCTCGACCAGACCGAGATCACGCAGGAGGCTGTCGGCCAGAACGAGAATCGCGCGTCCGCCAACGAAATCAGCGATCTCGCCGCCGCCCAGCGCCGATTCGCTGACCACCAGCGTCTCGACCGGGCCGTTCAGCGCTTCGTAGGCTGCGACGAGATGGACACCATCGAGCAGGGTTCGCCCGGTGTGGCGGCGCTCGCGGCCGGATTCCGCCAGACGCTTGAGGCTCTTGAAGAACGGGTTGGCGCGCGACTGGATCAGCTTCATCTCAGCGCGAGCCGCCGGGCCACCGGCCCGAAGCTGCGGCGATGCACGGGCGATACGCCATGTGCTTCCAGCGCCCGGATATGGGCTGCCGTCGGGTAACCCATGTGGCTGGCGAACCCATACTGCGGATAGCGCACATGCAGCACGCGCATCGTGGCATCGCGAACCGTCTTGGCCAGAATCGATGCCGCGGCGATCGAGGCGATCTTGCCGTCGCCCTGGATCACGGCGGCAACCGGAACAGAGAGTTGCGGGCAGCGATTGCCATCGATCAGGGCGCCGGTCGGGCGGATGCCCAATCCGACCACGGCGCGCTGCATGGCAAGGAGGGTCGCCTGCAGGATATTGAGGCGGTCGATTTCCGCGACCGTCGCCTCGGCGACCGCCCACGCCACCGCCCGTTCGCGGATCAGCAGCGCCAGCGCCTCGCGTCTCTTCTCGCCCAGCTTCTTGGAGTCGTCGAGCCTGGCAATCGGTCGTTCCGGATCGAGGATGACGGCGGCCGCCACCACCGGCCCGGCCAGCGGCCCGCGTCCGGCCTCGTCGATACCGCAGACGAGGCCGGACGGGATGATCAGTTCAGGCATTCGATGACTGCCGCTGCGGCCTTCTGCGCGTTGTTCTGGCGCAGTTGCAGGTGGATGTCGGTAAAGGCGTCAGCCACCGCTGCGGCATTTTCCTTGTCTTCATAGAGCTTGACCAGCGCCTCGGCAAGGTTTTCCGGGGTCGCCGCGTCCTGCAGTATCTCCGGCACCACGAAGCGCCCGGCGAGGATGTTGGGCAGACCGACGTAGGGCGACTTGACCAGACGCTTGCCGATCCACCACGAGGAAGGCGCCATCTTGTAGGTGATGACCATAGGCCGCTTGATCAGTGCCGCTTCGAGCGTCGCCGTTCCGCTCGCTACCAGCGACACATCGGCGGCTCCGAGTGCATCCTGCGCATGTCCGAACAGCAAACGGAACGGCACGTCGTCGGCCTGCTGCGCATGGATCGCCGTTTCGAACTGCAGGCGCGTCTCACGCGTGGTCAGCGGTACGACGAACAAGGCGTCGGGCAGGAAGCGCTGGTGAATAAGCTGGGCCGTCTGAACGAAGGTATCGGCCATCTTCTCCAGTTCGCCCCGGCGGCTCCCGGGCAGCAGCGCAAGAACGGGCACGCCACGCGGCAATGCCAGCTTGTCCCGCACCGCCGCTTTGCTGGTTTCCATCGGAATCATGTCGGCCAGCGGATGCCCGACATAGGTCACGGGAATGTTTTCCTTTTCGTAGAGCGGCGGCTCCATCGGAAAAAGCGCCAGCAGGCGATCGACGGAGCGCCCGATTTTCTTGATCCGCCCGCCACGCCAGGCCCAGATCGAGGGACTGACATAGTGGATGGTTTTGATTCCGGCATCCTTGAGTTCCCGTTCAAGGCCCAGATTGAAATCGGGCGCGTCGACGCCAATGAAGACATCCGGCAGCGACTCGAGGAGCCGTTTCTTCAGCTGGCGCCGGATGCCGGCGATCTCCCGGTAATTCTTCAGCGCGTCGACATAGCCCATGACCGACAGCTTGTCGATCGGCCACCAGGCTTCGAAGCCCTGAGCCTCCATCCTGGTCCCGCCAATACCGTAGAAGGTGGCCTCCGGCAGTTGTTTCTTCAGCGCCCCGATCAGGAGGCTGGCCAGAAGATCCCCGGATGCCTCGCCCGCCACCATGGCAATCCGGACAGCCTTGGCCATCAGCGAATGATGCCGCGCTTGGATGTCGCCAGGAAATCGACCATGAGCTGAACATCCGGCTGCGTTTTCGCCTGCTCGGCCAGCTTGCCCTTGGCCTCCTCGAGCAGCAGGCCCGATTTGTAAAGGGTGCGGTAAGCGCGCTTGAGCTCGGTAATGGCCTCGCTGGTGAAGCCGCGACGCTTGAGTCCCTCGACGTGGATGCCATAGGGCTGCGCGGAGTTGCCGGCAACCATGAGGTAGGGCGGCACATCCTGGAGGACGAGCGAGGATGCGGCGGTAATCACGTGCGCACCGATCCGGCAGAACTGGTGCACGCCGGTAAACCCGCCAAAGATGACCAGGTCGTCGACCGTAACATGCCCGGCCAGCGAAGCACCGTTGGCAAAAATGGTCTTGTTGGCAACGTGGCAGTCATGGGCGATGTGCACGTAGGCCATGATCCAGTTGTCGTCGCCGACGCTGGTCACGCCACCGCCCTGAACGGTGCCCAGATTGAAGGTGCAGAACTCGCGGATCGTGTTGCGATCGCCGATTTCCAGCCGCGTCGGCTCGCCGGCATATTTCTTGTCCTGCGGCATCTCGCCCAGCGAACAGAACTGGAAAATGCGGTTCTCGCGACCGATCCGGGTATGCCCCTTGATCACCACATGCGGACCGATCTCGGTATCGTCACCGATTTCGACATCGGGACCGATGATCGAATAGGGGCCGATCTCGACGTTGGCACCTATCCTGGCAGCGGAATCGACGATGGCTGCGGGATGGATCATTTCAGATGTCCCGCTTGGCCGACATCAGCCTTGCTTCGGCCACCAGTTGACCATCGACGCGAGCCTCGGCCTTGAATTTCCAGACACCGCGCATGTGGCGCTCGATCTCGACGTGCAGGTGCAACTGGTCCCCGGGCATGACAGGTTTCTTGAAGCGCGCCTCGTCGATGCCGGCGAAGAAGAACAGACTGTTCGGGGTCGGCTTCTCACCCGCAGTCTTGAACGCCAGGATGCCCGCGGCCTGCGCGAGCGCTTCCATGATCAGCACCCCCGGCATGACCGGATACCCCGGAAAATGGCCGACGAAATGCGGCTCGTTGATGCTGACGTTCTTGTAGGCATGGATCCACTTGCCCGGTTCGATGGCGACAACTCGGTCGACAAGCAGAAAAGGATAGCGCTGTGGCAGGTGCTCAAGAACTTCCATGATATCCATGTAATCAATCCTTTATTTCAGCTTGTTTAAGTAATTTTTCAATATCTGAGACGCGCTCCGCGAGGTGCGACAGGCGCCGTATATGCGCTGCGTTGCGCACCCATTGGTCGTGGACGTCGAGCGGAAAGACGCTGGTGTAGAGCCCGGGCTTGGTGATGCTCTTCATGACCAGAGAACCACCGGAAATTGTCGTTCCGGGCGCCAGGGTGACGTGACCAGAAATCATCCCGGCCCCGCCGACGATGCAATGTTCGCCCAGGATCACGCTGCCGGCGATCCCGGTACAGCCGGCCAGCACGCTGTGCGGTCCGATGTCGCAATTGTGGGCAACCTGGACCAGGTTGTCGATCTTGCAACCGTCGCCGATCACGGTATCGTCCAGGGCGCCGCGGTCGACTGTCGTATTGGCGCCAATTTCGACATCGTCGCCAATGGTGACCCCGCCGATTTGCGGAATTTTGATCCACTGGCCACCCTCCGGCGCAAAACCGAAGCCATCGGCACCGATCACCGCGCCGGAATGCAGGATGGCACGGCTGCCGATGCGGCAGCCGTGGTAGATCGTGACATTCGGATAGAGGACACTGCCCTCGCCGACCGTGACATCATCGCCGATAACACAACCAGCGTGAATCACGACTCCTTCGCCCAAGGCAACGTCGCGGCCAATGCTCACGTGCGGGCCGACGGCAACACTTGCAGGCAGCGGCGACTCGCTCACCGCCGATGGATGGACACCGTTTAACCGGGCCAAGGCCGGGTTGAGCAGGCTGGCGACCCGCGCGTAGTAGGCGTAGGGATCGCCAGTGACGATGCGCGGCCCGGCAAAATCATCCGCGAAAGCGGGGGCGACAATGACCGCCGCTGCCCTGGTCATCGGCAACTGAGGTCGGTATTTCCGGTTGGACAGGAAGGCGATCTCCCCGGTGCCCGCGGACACCAAGGTGGCGACACGCCGGATCTCGGTTTGTCCGTCCCCAAGCACATCGCCGCCCAGTTGGGCGGCGATGTCGGAAAGCTTCAGCGTGACCCCGCCCTGACGGGTCATTACTTGCCTTCGGCCAGCGCCTTGATCACGCGATCCGTAATGTCGAGTCGCGGACTCACCCAGACCACATCCTGAAGGATCAGATCGAACTTTTCTGCCTCGGCAATCTGCTTGATCGCCTTGTTGGCCTTTTCGATCACTGCCGCATTTTCCTCGTTCTGACGCAGGTTCAGGTCTTCGCGGAATTCGCGCTGGCGGCGCTGGAACTCACGAGAAAGTTCGGCAAATTCCTTTTCCTTGGCGCGGCGCTCGGTTTCCGCCATCGTCACGGAATTTTTCTCAAGGTTTTCCTGTAGCCCCTGCAATTGCTTGGACATCTTCTGCAAGTCCTGATCGCGGCGAGCAAACTCCCCTTCGAGTTTCTTGCCAGCCTTTTGCGCTGCGGGGGCGTCACGGAAGATGCGTTGCGTATTGACATAGCCAACCTTCAGTTCGGCCGCAGCCTCACCGGCAACCAATAGCGCCGTGGAAATCAACGACGCCAGAACAAACGACTTAGCTTTCAACATGACACTCCTGACTCAAAAATTTGTACCCAACTGAAACTGGAAGGACTCGGTCTTGTCGCTGGATTGCTTGTTAATCGGATAGGCAAAGCTGAACTTGAGCGGGCCCATCGGTGAAATCCAGGCGAAGGACAGACCCGTAGAATAGCGCAAACTATCGTCGATGCCAGGCACGCCTTTGTCAGTGCCACTGACGGCCCAGACCTGGCCCGCATCAACGAACCACCCGAGGCGGACGCTCTTTTCCATGCCCGGGACGCCCCAAAGCAGTTCGGCTTGGCCGATCAAGCGCTCATTGCCACCGATTGCATTGCCGTAGATGTCTTGCGGACCGAGGCTGCCCGCCTTGAAACCACGAACGGTGTTGACGCCGCCAGCATAGAAATTCTTGTAGAACGGCAAGCTGGCAGTGTCGCCGTAGCTGTCGCCATAACCGATCTCGCCATTCAACATCAGGGTGAATGACTTGGAGAGCGCGAAGTAGCGCTGCAATTGGTAGGAGGCACGGTAGAAGGTCAGATCCCCGCCCGGAACCGCAACTTCCAGACTGGCCTTCTGATACCAACCCGTCGTCGGGAACAGATAACTGTCCTTGCCGTCACTCACCCAGTTAGCCGAGACGGGAATGGTCACGTTCGAATTCCCGTTCTGCTGAATAAACGCAATCGTCGAGGGAGAACTTGTGGTGAAAGCCGTGATGTCGGTCCGGTCAACGCCGATGCCGAAACTGAGCGCCTGCTTTTCACCGATCGGGAAGCCGAAACGAACAGCAGCACCGTCCGATGACGACTTATAGGGATTCACGGCGTTCGTCGTCGACGTACTGGTGTCTACATTACGGTGATAGAGATCAAAGCCCAGGCTGATGCCATCCACCGTGAAATACGGGTTCGTATATGAAAACGAATAGAGCTGATTGACCTTGCCTGAATTGACCGCGATGGCAACGTTGTTGCCGCTGCCGAGAAAGTTGTTTTGGGCGATCGAGCCGGACAGGACGATACCTTCGGTACTCGACAGGCCGATACCCAGCATCAGGTTGCCTGTCGGCTTCTCGACGACATTGACATTGACGTCCACCTGATCCGAGGTTCCGGGCACCGCGGGAGTCTCGGTGGTTACCTCGGTGAAATATCCGAGCCGGTCGAGGCGGGTTTTCGAGAGGGCAATCCGATCGGCGTCATACCATCCGCCTTCCATCTGACGCAATTCTCGACGGATCACCTCGTCCCGCGTTCTTGTGTTGCCAGTCACATTGATCCGCCGGACATAAACCCGTTTCCCCGGGTCGATGAAGATCGTAAATGCAACCTGTCGCTTTTCCTTGTCGATGTCGGGGGCGGCGTTGACGTTGGCGAAAGCGTAGCCTTCCTTCCCCAGGCGTTCGCTGATTGCCTTGGTCGTGTCGTTCAGCCGCTCGCGCGAGAACGCGTCACCGGCCTTGATGACAACCAGTTTGGCGAGTTCCTCTTCACTGATCGAAAAGTCACCCGCCAACTTGACCGAGGAGACCTGATACCTGGCTCCTTCGGTCACATTGATCGTAATGAAGACATCCGTCTTTTCCGGCGATATCGAAACCTGGGTCGATTCGACCGCAAATTCGAGGAAGCCACGGTTCATGTAGAACGACTTGAGCTTCTCGAGGTCTGCCGTCAGCTTCTGCCGCGAATATTGATCGTTCTTGGTATACCAGGTAATCCAGCCCGGCGTCGTCAACTGAAACTGGCTGACCAGTTCCTTCTCACTGAATTCCTTGGCGCCGACGATGTTGATCTGCCTGATCTTGGCGGAATCGCCTTCATCGACAGTGAAATTGATACCGACCCGGTTGCGTTCGAGGGGTGTTACGGTCGTCGTGATATTCACCGCGTACTTGCCCCGCGTCAGATACTGCCGCTTCAACTCCTGCTCGGCCTTGTCCAGTTGTGCGCGATCGAAGATCCGCCCGTCGGCGATACCGACCTCCTTGAACGCCTTGACGATGACATCCTTCTCGAATTCCTTCATCCCGACGAAATCTATCTGCGCAATAGCCGGGCGCTCCTGGACGATGACGACCATGACATTGCCGTCACCTTCGATACGGACATCCTTGAAAAAGCCGGTGGCATAAAGGGCCTTGATGGCCTGAGCCGCCTTTTCGTCAGTCAGCGTATCGCCGACCTTGAGCGGCAGATAGCTGAAGATCGTTCCGGCTTCGGTACGCTGAATGCCTTCGACACGAATATCCTTGACGGTGAACGATTCGAACGCCAGTGCTGGGAGCGCGAACAGTCCGACGACCACAACTGAGAGCAGGGATTTCTTCATTATTCAGCCGGAAATTAGACGATTCATGTCATTGAAAAAGGCGAAAGCCATCACGACGAAAAGAATGGAGAGACCAATCTGCTGGGAAATCTCCATGGCCCGCTGAGAGAGCGGCCGCCGCCTGACAACTTCGAGCGCATGATACATCAAATGCCCCCCGTCCAGAACCGGTATCGGGAGCAGATTGAGAACCCCAAGGCTGATGCTGATCAGGGCCATGAACTTGAGGTAGTAATCGATGCCAAGGCGCGCCGACTGGCCGGCGTAATCGGCGATGCTCACCGGCCCCGAAAGGTTGCGCCACGAAACCTCGCCGGTCAGCATCTTGCCCAACATCACCAGGCTGAACACCGACTTGTCCCAGGTCTCCGCGAGCGCCTTGGTGCCCGCCGCAAGGAAGTCGTAGCGAACGAATATCCTGATCTCGCGTCCTGTATCCGGGGTCTCGGCAACGGCGACGCCGATCCGGCCGATCCGTTTGCCGTGCTCGGAAATGGCCACCGGAACGACGTCGACCGCAACAATCTGCCCGTTCCGTGACAACTCGATGCGCAGTGGGCGTTCGGCGGCATCGCGCACCTGCAGCACGAAATCGTACCAAGTCGGCACAAGCGTTCCGCCAACCGCGAGAACCGTGTCGCCGCTGCGGATTCCGGCAGCCTCACCCGGACTTCCAGGCATCACCTTGCCGACGACCGGCGGCACGTTCGGGCGGAAGAACCGGATCCCGAGACGCCCCAGTGCGTCACCTTCCCAACCCTCCTCGCCGGCGGCCTGCAGCGGCAAGCGTCGAATGGCGATCTCGCGCTGCTCGTTGATGACCTCGAGTTCGGCGCGTTCCTGAGCGGCTGCCTTCTGCAACAGGATCCAGCGCAGGTCGTTCCAGGTAGCGACCGGCTGCCCATCAACCGAACGCACCTCTTCGCCGTTCACAATACCGGCGATGGCGGCCGGCGAGGCCGCCGGCGGCGTGCCAAGAATGGGTCGCATTTCGTTGCTGCCGTACATGAATATGGCCCAGTAAAGAACTATGGCGAGGGCGAAATTGGCGGCCGGACCCGCCGCAACGATCAGGCTCCGCTTGCCCACCGATTGCCGATTGAAGCTGCGATGAAGCTCATCGGGAGCCACCTCATCCTCGCGCTCGTCGAGCATCTTGACGTAACCGCCCAGCGGAAAAATGCCGATCGCCCATTCGGTGCCGTCCTTCCCCAGACGGCGCCGCCAAAGCGCGCGGCCGAACCCGACCGAGAAGCGCAGGACCCGGACACCGCACCAGCGGGCAGCAAGATAATGCCCAAACTCATGCACCACAATCAGCACACCAAGAACGACGATGAAAGCCAGCAGATAGAACGGTATTTCGCTCACTTGGCGCCACCTTCCCTGACCAGACGTTCGGCAATCCGGCGCGCCTCGGCATCGGCCATCAGCACGTCGGCAAGACTGCTCTCGCGCGCCGCCGGCAAAGCCGCCAGTGTCGATTCGATCAGCCGGGGAATACCGAGGAAAGGCAAACGGCGGTCGAGAAAAGCGGCAACGGCCACCTCGTTTGCGGCATTGAGGATGGCCGGGGCCGTTCCCCCCGCGCTCAATGCCGCGTAGGCCAGTTGCAGGCAGGGAAAGCGATCGAGGTCTGGCGCTTCAAAGTCCAGCCTTGCCAGCGCGAACAAGTCAAGCGACGGCACACCCGCATCGATGCGCTCGGGATAGGCCAACGCGTAGGCGATCGGCGTTCGCATGTCGGGATTCCCCAACTGGGCAAGAACCGAACCATCGGCATATTCTACCAGCGAATGAATCACGCTCTGTGGATGAATGACCACCTGAATCTGCTCTGGCGAGCAGTCAAACAGCCAGTGCGCCTCGATCACCTCGAGGCCCTTGTTCATCATGGTGGCGGAGTCGACCGAAATCTTCTGCCCCATCACCCAGTTCGGATGCGCACACGCCGCCTCAGGTGTCACCTCGTTCAAATCGACGGGCGACAGGGTGCGAAATGGCCCCCCCGACGCCGTCAGCAATATCCGGCGCACGCCACAATCCGCCATTCCACGTGAAAAATCCGATGGAAGTGATTGAAATATTGCATTATGTTCACTATCCACGGGCAGCAAGAGTGCCTCATGCTCGCGTACCGTTTGCATGAACAGCTGACCGGCCATGACCAGGACTTCCTTGTTGGCCAGCAGTATCTTCTTGCCTGCCCGTGCCGCCGCCAGCGTCGGTTCGAGTCCCGCGGCACCGACGATGGCCGCCATCACGATATCGACTTCGGGGTGGGCCGCCATTTCGCTCAGCGCCTCGACTCCGTGGCGCACCTTTGTCGGCAAGCCGGCATTGCGGCAGCGCCGCCCGAGTTCATCAGCCAGCGCGGCATCCCGCACGACAGCAAACATCGGGGCAAATTCGCAGACCTGCTCGAACAGCTTGTCGACCTGGCTGTGCGCGCACAGCGCAAAGGCGTGAAAGCGCTCGGGATGGCGACGAATCACGTCGAGGGTGTTGACCCCAATTGAACCGGTCGCGCCAAGAATCGTGACGTTCTGCCGAATCACCCGTGGCCCCGTACCAGCAGCCAGAGAAGCGCCACGACGGGCAATGTCGAGGTCAGGCTGTCGATCCTGTCGAGGACGCCACCATGTCCGGGCAGCACGTTGCTGCTGTCCTTGATTCCGGCCTGGCGTTTGAGCATCGACTCGAACAGGTCGCCGATGACACTGATCGCCGTAACCCCCAGCAGGCAGAGGACCCAGAATGGCAGGCCGACCGGCGCGAAGGCGAAGCCAAAACGCAGGGCAAGGCCGTAGAGTACGACGCCAAAGGCGGCGCCAACGGCGCCTTCCCAAGTCTTTCCGGGACTGATCGATGGCGCCAGCTTGTGCTTCCCAAACGCCCTCCCGGAAAAATAGGCCGCCACGTCCGCCATCCAGACCACAGCGAGGACGGCCAGCAGGACGCCAGGACCGGGAATTCTGAGCTGGACCAGTGCCAACCAAGCCGGGAAGAGAACGACGAAGCCGACCAGCAAGCCAGGAAATCCGTGGGGCAACTGCCATTTCGCGCGCAGCCAGAAAGGCATGAGGGCACCCCAGAAAGCGCCGGCAATCAGGTAGACGCCAATAACCCACGGCGCCGCCACCCCGGTTGCCGCCCCGACGCCCATGGCCGCCGGCGCCAAGAGCAAGACTGCTACGCATACGGCACTCAGCGCCGCCCCGACAAGGCCCCGCTGGGCACCGCCCAGCGCAAGCAGGCCGCCCCATTCCCAACCAGCGATGCCAATGAACATGGCTGCCAGCAAGGCCCAGTAGCCCTGGGGCAGCAAGAACAGGCTCGGCAGCAGGAGTCCCACCAAGACCAGCGCCGTAATGACACGGGTTCTAAGCATCGGAATCGTCGCCAGCGACCTGCGCGCTGGTTCGTCCAAAGCGCCGCTCGCGTTTCTGGTAGGAGGCGATTGCCACGTCGAAATGGGCACGATCGAAGTCCGGCCATAGGGTCCGGGTGAAATACAGCTCGGTATAGGCAAGCTGCCAGAGGAGGAAATTGCTGATGCGCTCTTCGCCGCCGGTGCGAATGAACAAATCCGGCTCGGGGGCAAAGTTCATGGACAGGAAGGACTCAAGATCGCCTTCGGTCCAGCCGGACTTCTTTGCCGGTTGCGCATTTACCATGGCGTTGACTGCCTGCATGATGTCCCAGCGGCCACCGTAATTCGCCGCAATAGTCAAATGCAGGCGCGTATTCGCAGCGGTTCGCGCCTCTGCCGCAACGATGAGTTCCTGCAGGCGCTTTTCGAAACGCGAGAGGTCGCCGATGACACGCAAGCGGACCCCGTTGCGGTCCAGCTTGTCGACTTCCTGCTCGAGCGCCTTGATGAAGAGTTGTAGCAGAAGACTGACCTCCTCGGACGGGCGACGCCAGTTCTCTGAACTGAAGGCAAACAGGGTCAGAAATTCCACACCGCGCTCGAGACAGGAACGCACATTTTCACGGACCATCTCGACACCTTTGGCATGGCCGGAAAAACGTGGCATGAAGCGCTTCCTGGCCCAGCGGCCATTGCCATCGAGAATGATGGCGACGTGCCGGGGCACGGCTGCTGCCGCCGGGACCTGTTGCGTCGAACTGGTGAAGAGAGCCATGCGGCCTGCGATCAGCCTGAAGCGGCGATCAAACCTGCATCAGCTCGGCCTCTTTCTGGCCGAGCATCTTGTCGACATCGGCAATGTGCCGGTCGGTCAGTTTCTGGATGTCGTCCTGCGCCCGGCGCTCGTCGTCCTCGGGAATCTCTCCCTTCTTCAAGGCGTCCTTAAGGTGTGTGATCGCATCGCGGCGCAGATTACGAATCGCTACCCGGGCATTCTCGCCTTCGTGCCTGACGACCTTGATCATCTCCTTGCGCCGCTCTTCGGTCAGCGCCGGCATCGGCACCCGAACCAGTTCGCCCTGGGTGGCAGGATTAAGACCGAGATCGGAGTCACGAATCGCCTTCTCGACCTTCTGCACCATGTTCTTCTCCCACGGTTGCACACCAATGGTCCGGGCATCGATCAAAGTAATATTGGCAACCTGATTCACCGGCATGAGCGACCCGTAGTAGTCCACCTGGACATGATCCAGAAGACCAACGTGTGCCCGGCCCGTACGAATCTTCTGGAGGTCGCTCTTCAGCGACTCCAAGGTCTTCTGCATCTTGTTTTCGGCGTTGTTCTTGACTTCAGGAATCATCTCCATCTCCCTCAGCAATAGACCAGCGTACCCTCATTCTCCCCGCAGACCACCCGCTTCAGCGCGCCGACCTTGAAAATCGAGAATACGTTGATTGGCAACTTCTGGTCACGACACAAGGCAAGCGCCGTGGCATCCATGACTGCGAGATTTCTCGCGATGGCATCGTTGAAACTGATCCGGTCGAAGCGGGTCGCGGCAGGGTCCTTCTTTGGGTCAGCGGAATAGATGCCGTCCACCTTGGTCGCCTTGAGCACGATTTCCGCACCGATTTCCGATCCGCGCAATGCCGCGGCAGTGTCGGTGGTGAAGAAAGGATTGCCGGTCCCGGCCCCGAAGATGACGACCCTGCCTTCTTCCAGATAACGGATCGCCTTGCCGCGAATATACGGCTCGACGACCTGCTCGATACGCAGGGCTGACTGCACCCGCGCATTCAGCCCCGCTTGACGCATCGCATCCGAAAGTGCCATGGCGTTCATCACCGTGGCCAGCATCCCCATGTAATCGGCAGTAGCTCGATCCATCCCGGTCGCCGTTCCTGCCATGCCGCGAAAGATATTGCCGCCACCGATGACAACCCCGATTTGCACACCCAGGTCGGCAACGTCCTTGATCTCCGAGACAATCGCGGCGATCGTCTGCGGATTGATGCCATAGGCATCGTCACCCATCAGGGCTTCACCCGAGAGTTTCAGAAGGATACGTTTGAATCTGGGTACGCTCATCGCCTTTCCCTGCGAATTACTTGTTCGCGGCGGCCGCCGCGGCCTGCGCAGCAACTTCGGCGGCGAAGTCATCCACCTTCTTCTCGATGCCCTCACCGACCACGAACAATGTGAAGGCAGCGACGGAGGCCCCTTTGGCCTTCAGCAACTGCTCGATCGTCTGCTTGCCATCTTCGGCCTTGACGAACACCTGGCCAAGAAGCGTCACGTCTTTCAGGTACTTCTGGACAGTGCCTTCGGCGATCTTTTCCAGCATTGCTTCCGGCTTGCCGGCCTCGCGTGCTTTTTCAATGGCGATGCGGCGCTCGGTATCGAGCAGTTCGGAGGGGACTCCGGATGCATCGAGCGACTTCGGCTTGGAGGCCGCGATATGCATCGCCAGATCCTTGCCCAACTGGGCATCACCGCCGACGACGTCAACCAGCACGCCGATCTTGGAGCCGCCATGCACGTAGGAAGCCAAGGTTCCTCTGGCCTCTATGCGCGCCAGTCTGCGGAGCGTCATGTTTTCGCCGATCTTGCCAACCAGGGCGGTGCGCGTCGTTTCCACTGTGCCCTCGGCCATGGGCAGCGCCGACAATGCGGCGACATCGGCCGGGTTGCGGGTGGCAACCAGTTCCGCGCAGCCCTTGGCCAAGGCAAGGAACTCTTCATTCTTCGCGACGAAGTCGGTTTCGCTATTCAATTCGATCATTGCGCCGACTGTGCCGTCACCAGCAACAAACAGGCCGACCACACCTTCCGCAGTAATACGCGTCGCCGCCTTGGTTGCCTTGTTGCCTAGCTTGACGCGAAGAATCTCTTCCGCCTTGGCCATATCGCCATCCGCTTCGGTCAATGCCTTCTTGCACTCCATCATGGGCGCGTCGGTCTTGCCGCGCAGTTCGGACACCATGCTTGCGGTAATTGCCGCCATACGTTTTCTCCTGAGCTCTCAAAACTGGCGGGGCGCGCAGCCCCGCCCCAGCAAACCTACTCTGCGGACTGTTCCTCTTCGACGAACTCGTCATCGCCACCCGCAGCCACGATCTCCTGGATGACCTGGCTGCGACCCTCAAGAATGGCATCGGCAACGCCGCGGGCGTACAACTGGATGGCGCGGGATGAGTCATCATTGCCCGGGATCACATAATTGACGCCTGCCGGAGAATGGTTGGTATCGACGACGCCGATGATCGGCACACCGAGCTTGCTGGCTTCGGTAATCGCTATCTTGTGGTAGCCGACGTCTATGACGAAGATGGCGTCGGGCAGGCCCTGCATCTCCTTGATCCCGCCGATCGACTTGTGGAGCTTCTCCATTTCACGACGAAAGGTCAGCGCTTCCTTCTTCGGCATGCGCTCAAGGTCACCAGCCTCGATAGCCAGTTCCATGTCCTTCAAGCGTTTGGTCGAGGTCTTGACCGTCTTGAAGTTGGTCAGCATGCCACCCAGCCAGCGCTGGTCGACGAAGGGTGCGCCCGCACGCTGCGCCTCCTCGGCAATGGTTTCACGCGCCTGACGCTTGGTACCGACGAAGAGAATAGTGCCGCGGTTGGCGGACAACTTCTTGACGAAAGCCATGGCTTCGTTGTACTTCGCCAATGTCTGTTCGAGATTGATGATGTGGATCTTGTTGCGGGCCCCGAAGATGTACGGCGCCATCTTGGGGGACCAGAAACGTGTCTGGTGACCGAAGTGAACACCGGCCTCCAGCATTTGACGCATGGTTACGGACATACAAAAACTCCTTTAAGGGTTGAACCGCCACCCGCCAGCAACGCCCGCCAGTTCTGAAACCTGGCAGACACCCTTAATCGGCGGATGTGAGGATTGATTGCACAAACCATTTGTGCAACCGCATTTTCGCGACGTTCGCCGCGAAAAAACTCATGGATTGTAGCACTGTGGCGCCATGTAGATAAAGCTCAACAGTCGTCCTGTTTCAGCGCAAGCAATTGCAGCATGCGCACCAGATAGGGCTGCCAGTCCGGCATCCGCAAACTGAAGTGCTTTTCCAGGCGCCGACAATCGAGCCGGGAATTGGCCGGGCGCAGCGCGGGGGTGGGGTACTCACGGCTCGGAATGGAGACGATCGCCTTCGGCTTCAGGCACAGATCCCACCCAGGAACGACGCTGGCTTGTTCGACGATGGCTTGGGCAAATCTGTGCCAGCTGACAGGTCGACCGCAGCAGAGGTGGTAAAGACGCTGCTTTTCACGGTTCATCGCACGACCGTTGCGCAGATGGGAGAGCACGATACCGGATACGGTCGCGACCAGCGCCGCCGGTGTCGGCGAGCCGATCTGGTCGCCGACCACATTCAGTGCATCCTTCTCGCGGGCCAGGCGCAGGATGGTCTTGACGAAGTTGCTGCCACGCGCGCCGAAAATCCAACTCGTCCTGAAAATGACAGACTTGCAACCGGCAGCGCGGATTGCCTCTTCACCAGCCAGCTTGCTCCGACCATAGACACTCAACGGTGCGGTCGGGTCGCTCTCGCGGTAGGGCGTGGGCTTGCTTCCGTCAAAGACGTAATCGGTCGAGTAATGAACGAGCAATGCGCTTAACTCTGCCGCCTCTGCCGCCAGCACACCTGGCGCCTCGCCATTGATGCGCATGGCCAGTTCAGGCTCGGATTCGGCACGATCTACCGCCGTATAGGCCGCTGCGTTGACAATGACCGAGGGCCTGAGCTGCCTAATGAGCAAGCGCAATTGATCGAAATCGGCGAGATCGCACTCGCCACGCCCACAGGCGATGACCGGCCCCAGCGGCGCGAGCGAACGCTGCAACTGCCAGCCGACCTGACCGTCCTTGCCGAGGAGAAGAATGCTCATAAGCTCTCTAAGAGATGCAGAAACCCGTAATTATGCCATCCATAGCGCAAGCGGATGGCGCCACCGGCTTTGAGAAACGTTTTCAATCCTTTATCCTTGGCCCTCCCCAACCGTTCAGCAACCCGCGCAGTCATGAGCATCTCAATCAAGACGCCCGAAGAAATCGAGAAAATGCGGATCGCCGGGCGTCTCGCCTCGGAGGTCCTCGACTATGTCGAACCGTTCGTCAAGGCAGGCATCACAACCGATGAACTGGACCGTCTTTGCCATGACTACACGGTCAACGTGCAGGGCGGCATTCCGGCGCCGCTGAATTACGCTCCGAAGGGCTACAACCCCTATCCCAAGTCGATCTGCGCCTCGGTCAATCACCAGGTCTGCCACGGCGTGCCGGGCGACCGCGTGCTGAAGAATGGCGACATTGTCAATCTCGACGTCACGCCGATCAAGAATGGTTATCACGGCGACACCAGCCGGATGTATCTGATTGGCGAGCCGTCGATCCAGGCCAGGCGCCTCTGCGAAATCACTTTCGAATGCCTGTGGCTGGGCATTTCCGTGGTCCGCCCGGGCGGCCGAATCGGCGACATCGGGGCCATCATCCAGAAGCATGCGGAAAAGAACGGCTACTCGGTCGTGCGGGAATACTGCGGGCACGGCATCGGCGCCAAGTTCCACGAAGATCCGCAGGTGACCCACTACGGCAAGGTCGGCACCGGTCCACTGATGGAACCCGGCATGATCTTCACCATCGAGCCGATGATCAACGCCGGCAAAGCCGGCATCCGCGAAATGGCGGACGGCTGGACCATAGTCACGAAGGACCACAGCCTCTCCGCGCAATGGGAACACACCGTGCTGGTCACTGCCGCCGGCCACGAAGTCCTGACACTCTCGGCCGGCTGCCGCCCCAAGCCTGACTGGATCACCTGATGAGCATCGATGTTGCGGCACTGCGCAACGAGGTCAAGGCCGCGCAGGAGGTTCTGAACGCGGACTATGCACAAACCAACGATGCTGCGGCACTGCTCGCGAACCGTTGCCACCTGGTCGATGACGTCCTCACCCGACTATGGATCAGTCTCGAGTTTCCGGCCTCGCTGACGCTTGCCGCCGTTGGTGGCTACGGGCGCGGCGAACTCTATCCCGCTTCCGACATCGACCTGCTGATCCTGCTGCCGCAGGAGCCCGAGGCCACCGTGCAGGAACAACTGGAGACGCTGGTCGGCAACTTCTGGGACATCGGGCTTGAAATCGGCCACAGCGTAAGGACGATCCAGGAATGCCTCGATGCCGCCGCCGGCGACATCACCGTCCAGACCGCCCTGCTCGAGGCCCGACGGCTCACCGGCAACAAAGAACTGTTTTCCGCGTTCGAGAAACGGTTGCGCGGCAACCTCGACCCCCTCGTATTTTTCGAGCGCAAGCGGCTCGAGCAGCAGGAACGACACCTGCGCTACAACGAGACGCCGTACAGCCTGGAGCCCAACTTCAAGGAGGCGCCGGGCGGATTGCGCGACCTTCAGGCGATCTTCTGGACGGCAAATGCCGCCGGTTATGGCAAGAGCTGGTCCGACCTCGAGCAGCACGGCTTCCTGACCAGCAAGGAATGCCTGCATGCCCGGCGCTACGAGGAGTACCTGCGACACCTGCGCATTCGTCTGCACCTGATGACCGGGCGCCGCGAAGACCGGCTGCTGTTTGATTACCAGAATACGCTGGCGGCGCAGTACGGCCTCGAATCGACCCCGGCCAAGCGCGCCTCGGAACAACTGATGCAGGGCTACTACCGCAATGCCAAGGGTATCACCCTGGCCAACACCATCTTGCTGCAGAACATCGGCGCGGCGCTGGCACCGGAAAACGAGCAGATGCCCCAGCCAATCGACGAGAATTTCCAGGCGGTCGGCGGGCTGCTCGACATCCGCAGCGACGGTGCCTTCGATGGCAATTCGGCGCTGATTTTCGACAGCTTCCTGGTCATGCAGGAAAACTCCGACCTACACGGCATGACTGCCCGCACTCTGCGCGCCCTGTGGCAAGCGCGTGATTTGATCACCCCGGAGTTTCGGGCAGATCCCGCGAACCGTGTCGCCTTCCTCAAACTGCTCCAGGGCAGGCGCGGCATCATCCATGAACTTCGCCGGATGAACCAGCTCGACATCCTTGGCACCTATCTGCCAGCTTTCGGGCGCATCGTCGGGCAGATGCAGCACGACCTGTTCCATGTCTACACGGTAGACCAGCACATCCTGCAGGTTGTGCGGAACATCCGGCGCTTTTCGATGAGCGAGTTTGCGCACGAATACCCGATCTGCTCGCGCGCGATCGTCGGGTTCGACCGCCCCTGGCTGCTCTACGTGGCGGCGATCTTTCACGACATTGCCAAGGGGCGCGGCGGCAATCACTCGGAGCTCGGCACAGTCGATGCGCAAGCTTTCTGCGAAACTCACGGGTTGTCCGCCGCAGACACCGAACTGATTGTCTGGCTGGTTCGCCACCATCTGATCATGTCGCAGGTCGCCCAGAAAGAAGATCTTTCCAATCCCGACGCCATTGCCGGCTTCGGCCGTCTGGTCGGCGACGTCCGCCACCTGACCGCTCTCTACCTGCTGACGCACGCCGACATTCGCGGCACCAGCCCGAAGGTGTGGAACACCTGGAAAGGCAAGTTGCTGGCCGACCTCTACCATCTGACGCTGGATTATCTCGGCTGCGACAGCCAGCCGGCGGCACAGGGCATCATTGCCGAACGGCAGGCCGATGCCATGCGCCTGCTGCGTTTCTTCGCGCTCTCCGACACGGTGCACCAGCGCCTGTGGAAAGAACTGGACACCGTCTATTTTCTGCGCCATTCGGCCGAAGAAATCGCCTGGCACACGCGTTCGCTGCATTACCGCATATTCATCGACAAGCCGGTCGTGCGCGCGCGCCTCCATCAGGATGGCGAGGGCCTCCAGGTGTTTGTCTATACCAAGGACCAGCCCGACCTGTTCGTCCGCATCGTGGCCTTCTTCGCCCGCTCTGGCTACAGCATCGTCGACGCCAAGATTCACACGACGTCCCACGGCTACGCGCTCGACAGCTTTGTCCTGCTCGACGTCGCCGAGCAGCACAACGACCGCGAGATGATTTCCTACATCGAGCACGAGCTTACCGACCGCCTGTACCGCCAGACTCCGCCGGAAGCCCCGTCTGCAGGCCGTCTGTCGCGTCAGGTCAGGAACTTTCCGATCAAGCCTGAGGCCAGCATCGAACCCGACGACAGGGGCACCAACTATGTCCTGACGCTGACCGCCGCCGACCGCCCCGGACTCCTCTACACAATCGCGACTACCCTCGCCGAGCATGGGGCCAACCTGCACACCGCCAAGATTTCGACGCTCGGCGAACGCGTGGAGGACGTCTTCCTGATCAGCGGCGGCGACCTTCGCATAAGCAGGCGCCGCATCCAACTCGAAACCGAGATGATGGAACGGCTGAAGGTCTAGCCGGAGGTTACGGTCGGCAAGCTGCCATTCTGGCAGCCCACCAGTTCCTCGATCACTGCCCGGACACGGCCCATGGCCTCCTGGAGGACACTGTCCAGGCTCTCGAAGCGGATGCCATTGGCGCTGCTGCCGCGCCCCGCAGCATGGTTGGCGACGACACTGATCGCCGCATAGGGCAGTCCGAGTTCGCGGGCCAGCACCGCCTCGGGCATTCCGGTCATGCCGACCAGGTCGCAACCGTCGCGCTCGAGCCGGTTGATCTCGGCCGCGGTTTCCAGTCGCGGCCCCTGCGTCGCCGCATAGACGCCGCCGCTCTTCATCGCGATGCCCAGCGCGGCGCCGGCCTCGGCGATCCGTCGCCGCAGTTCGCGGTCATAGGGTTCGGTGAAGTCGACATGGGTCACTGCCGACCCGTTACCCTCGAAGAAGGTTCCCTTGCGCCCCGACGTGTAGTCGATGATCTGGTCGGGAATAACGATTTCGCCCGGCTGCAGGTCGGCCCGAATACCGCCGACCGAGGCCACCGAAATGATGCCCGTCGCCCGGTGGTGATGCAACGCCCACAGGTTGGCCCGGTAATTGACCAAATGTGGCGGGATCGTATGCCCATAGCCATGACGCGGCAGGAACATTGCCGGCTGGCCGCAGATCTGACCGAACACCACGGCGCCGGAGGGTTCGCCATAAGGCGTGCGGACCACCTCGCGATGCGAGACATCGAGGTTCGACAGCATGGTCAGCCCGCTGCCACCGATGATTGCCAGCATTCAGCTCTTCCTTTCGGCCAGCAGCGAGGCCAGAGTCGGCACGACCCCGGGCACCCCCGGATACGCGCGGCGGATGCGGGCGTCGCCCAGCCCGTTGCCTTCGAGTTTCCGGTACAGCGCATTGCACCGTAGGGCAACGAATGGCAGGTCGCGCAGCGTCGTACCCAGATGATAGCGCAACAGCGTGTCGCGTCCGATGTCCTTGGCCTGCCAGGCAATTGCAGTGCGGTCGACAAGATGCAGGGCGCGCACCATAGGCAGCTTCGCCGCCAACTCCGCGACGTGGCGATGGACGGCCTCACGATAGGCCGCCACCGCCTTTCCCCCGTCACTCGCTGCCGCCCCGGTTATCGCGGCGGGTGCGCCCATCAGCCAGCAGACGACGACATCGGGGGCAAATGCCTCGATTGTCGCCAGTTGTTCGTTCGTCAGCGCCGTCACATCGGCCTGCATCAGCTTCACCCCGCCGGCCGCCTCGCCCAGGCGCGCGGCGCTGGCTGCCAGGCATTCCGGCAGCGTGTCGATAGCCAATACCGCCAAGCCACGGGTGACCAGCGCCGCGGTGCCGAAACCGGGCCCGCAGCCGATTTCGAGCACGCGCCCGCCGGGCACCAGTCCGGCCATCCACGCATAATCACCGCGCTGCGCATAAGCCTCGCCTTCATTCCTCCAGTAGGCGAGAAACTCGCTGACGCTGGCGCCGCTCAAATGCTCTCTTCCCTGACCGCATAGATAGCCGGCAGATTGCGCCAGGCGCCATGGATATCCATGCCGAAGCCGAAGACGAAGCGGTCCGGCACGGTCAACCCGACAAAATCGGCCGAAACCGGCTTGCTCCTGCCGTTCAGCTTGTCAACAAACACCGCCAGCAGGACCTCGGCGGCACCGAGTCGCTTGAGGCTCTCCTTGACCGCCGCCAGCGTGACCCCTTCGTCGAGGATGTCGTCGACGACAAGGACAGTCCGGTCCTTGACCGGAATCCACGGCGCGCTGCGCCAGGAAATCTTGCCACCCTGCGTCTCCGGGCCGTAACGCGTCGCGTGCAGATAATCGAAGTCGAGTGGAAAATCGAGCTTCGGCAGCAGTTGACCGCAGAAGACCACACCCCCTGTCATCACGCACAAGAGCAGCGGATTCCGCTCGGCCAGTTGGATACGGATTCGCTCTGCCACCGCGTCCAAGGCCGCCTGGACGGTTGCTGCGGAGTGAATCAGTTCGGCATCTGCCAGCAGTGCGCGCACCTTGCTGTTATCCATTCAGACCTCCAGCGACTTCAGGTAGGCATCGAACGCCGCCCCGACTTCCGGATGGCGGCGGCCGAAAACGACACTCGCCTGCAGATAGCCGAGCTTCGCGCCGCAGTCGTAGCGGGCGCCGGAATACCTGTAGGCCAGCACCTGCTCTTCGCTGAGCAGCGAGGCGATGCCGTCGGTGAGCTGGATCTCGCCGCCGGAACCGGCCTTGATCATCTCGAGATGATGAAAGATGCGGGGCGTAAGGATGTAGCGGCCGACGACAGCCAGCGTCGATGGCGCTACTTCGGGCTTGGGCTTCTCGACGATGGCATTGATCTGCTCCAGCCGCTCCGCCACCCGACTCGCGTCGACGATGCCGTAGCTCCCGGTGTCGGCGCGCGGCACGTCCTGCACGCCGAGAACCGAGCAGCGATAGTAATCGTAGGTGTCGGTCATTTGTTTCATCACTGGCGGGTCACCGTCGAGCAAATCGTCGGCAAGCAGCACCGCGAACGGCTCGTCGCCGATCACCGGCTTGGCGCACAGTACGGCATGTCCAAGGCCGAGCGCTTCCGCCTGGCGGATGTAGATGCAGTTGATGTTCTTGGGAATCATGTTGCGCACGAACTCGAGAAGTTCGCTCTTGCCGCGCATCTCCAGCTCGGATTCCAGTTCGTAAGCCTTGTCGAAGTGGTCCTCGATCGCCCGCTTTGAGCGACCCGTCACGAAGACCATGTCGGTGATGCCCGCCGCGACCGCCTCCTCGACTGCATACTGGATCAGCGGCTTATCGACGATCGGCAACATTTCCTTGGGGCTGGCCTTTGTTGCCGGCAGAAAGCGCGTGCCCAAACCGGCGACCGGAAAAACTGCTTTCCTGACTTTTTTCATTCTTCCACTCCCTTGTCGAGCAATTTCAGCAATTCTGCCTCATCGATGACCCGAATGCCCAGTTTGCGGGCATTTTCCAGCTTGGTGCCGGCGTCCTCGCCGGCAACCACAAAATCGGTCTTTTGCGATACCGCACCGGCCACCTTGCCGCCGGCGGCCTCGATCAGCGCCTTGGCCTGGTCGCGCTTGAGCGATGGCAGCGAGCCGGTCAACACCAGCGTCTTGTCCGAAAAAACGCGCGGCCCTGACTCTGCCAGCGGTCCTTCCGCCCAGACCAGACCCGCCGCCCGCAGGCGGGCGATGATTTCACGGTTGTGCCGCTCGCCCACGAAGGCGGCAATGCTCGCGGCAACCACCGGCCCGACGTCCGGCACCTGCTGCAAGGCGGCATCATCGGCCGCGAGGAACGCCTCGAGGCTGCCAAAATGGTGGGCCAGATCGCGTGCCGTCGCTTCACCGACATTGCGGATGCCGAGCGCAAAGATGAAGCGGGCGAGCGTTGTCTGCCGACTCTTCGCAATCGCCGCCACCAGTTTCTGCGCCGATTTGTCGCCCATGCGCTCAAGGCCGGCCAGCGTCTCGCACGTCAGCGCGTAGATGTCGGCGGGCGAATGAACCACCCCGGCATCGACAAGCTGCTCGACCAGCTTGTCGCCAAGGCCCTCGATGTCCAGCGCGCGCCGCGCCGCAAAATGCAGCAGCGCCTGCTTGCGCTGCGCCGGACAGTAGAGTCCGCCGCTGCAGCGGGCGATCGCCTCGTCCTCCCCCCTGATCACGGTCGACCCGCATTCCGGGCAGATTATCGGCAATTCGAAAGGCGGATGCAGCGGCTCACTGCTGAACAGGTCGCGCATCGGCCGTCGCTCCGGGACGATGGCGACAATCTCCGGGATGACATCGCCGGCACGGCGGACAATCACCGCGTCGCCGACCCGCACATCCTTGCGCCGGACTTCATCCTCGTTGTGCAGCGTCGCGTTGGTCACCGTAACGCCGCCGACGAACACCGGCCTGAGCCGGGCCACCGGCGTGATCGCCCCGGTGCGACCGACCTGAACGTCGATGCCGAGCACCTCGGTCAGCGCCTCTTCGGCCGGGAACTTGTGGGCGACGGCAAAGCGCGGGGCGCGCGAGACGAAACCCAGTTGCATCTGATCCGCCAATCGATTGACCTTGTACACCACACCGTCGATGTCATACGGCAAGGCGGGCCGTTTCGCGCCCATCTCGGAAAAGTAGGCGAGCAGGCCCTCGGCGCCCGGCACCACCCGGCGTTCCGTCGCCACCGGAAGGCCCCAGGCGGCGAGCAGGTCCATCAATTCGCCGTGGGTCGTCACCGCCAGGGCCTCACCGCCAGCCCCGACTCCGTAAGCGAAGAACGACAGCGGGCGGGCAGCGGTGATCCGCGAATCGAGTTGGCGCAGGCTGCCGGCGGCCGCATTGCGGGGATTGGCGAACTCCTTCTCGCCGCGTGCGCGCTGGCGGGCATTTAGCTGGGCGAAAGCATCCTTGAACATCAACACCTCGCCGCGAATCTCGATGACCGCCGGCCAGCCGCTGCCGGCCAGGCGCAGCGGAATGCAACGCAAGGTCCGCAAATTGGGGGTGACTTCCTCGCCGGTCGTCCCGTCGCCGCGCGTTGCACCGCGGGTGAACAGGCCGTTCTCGTAGGTCAGGCTGATCGCCAGACCGTCGAATTTCGGCTCAACCGCGTAGTCGACCGCGACGGTCGAGTCCAGCCCGTCGTGGACACGCTGGTCGAAGGCTGCAACCTCGACCGGGTCGAAGGCGTTGTTCAGCGACAGCATTGGTACGCCATGGACGCAGGGCGGAAACTCCCTGAGCGGCGGTCCACCGACCCGCCGGGTCGGCGAGTCGGGGGTCAGCAGTTCCGGGTAGTGCGCCTCCAGTCCCTCCAGTTCGCGGAACAGCCGGTCGTACTCGGCGTCAGGAACGGTCGGCGCGTCGAGGACGTAGTAGGCGTGATTGTGGCGCTCGATCTCGGTGCGCAGCTCCCGGGCGCGCTCGGCGGCGGGTGCCGGCGCAACCATCAGGAGAACAGGCGCAACGCTTGTGCCGATCCTGCGGGCAAACCGTAACTGGCCATCGTCGCTTGCGGCTTGCCGATGAATTCGCGCCGGATGTGATCGAGTTGCACCTCGTTCAGCGGCTGCCGGTTGTCGTCGACCAGCGTTCCCTGCAGGGTATCGGCACAGCGCTTGGCGAGTTCGACCATTTGCTGAAAGACGCGCTCCCCGTGGGCGACGCGCGGCACGTCGAGAACGAAGGTCAAGCCATGCGTCGTCATGTTGCGGATCGATTCCGCCGAGAAGCGGGTCGCTTCGAAATTCTGCAGCGTAAATTGGGTCCGGCCGTCATCGTCGCAGCGCTTGAAGGCACCTTTGTCGCCCAGCATCATCCCGGCCGCTTCGGCCAGCGCACGGATCTTGGTGCCGGAGAAGGGCACTCCGCGGCTAACCAGATTGACGCCGATTTCGAGGTCGACCGCAGCACAGAAACGATCGATCTCGGCAGCCTGATCGAGAAGGCGACTGGCCGGCATGTCGGCCACCGCCAGCAACTCGTCGGCCAGTTGCTGCATGGCACCCGTGAAGGTCGCGAGATCGGCCCCGGAAACCGGCCCCATGCGATCGACAAGCTGCAGACCGACGCGCAAGCGACGCACCGGCGTTTCGCTGTCCGGGACGATGCGCTCCCACTCGCGGGTGCGCTCGTTGAAGTGCACCCAGTGAATCGGCTTGCTTACGCGTTGCAAGGACTCGTGTTGCGAATGAAGTATCTGTACCGCCGGCACCGGATCGACCAGTTCCATCGCCACGATGAATTCCAGGCGGGGATCGAGCAGGAACCCGGGAACCAGCCCTGCGGGGAGCTCGGGCACTTCCGCTGGGCCGCCCGGCGCGGCGGCCGAAACCGCGTCCGTCCCGCCGGTCTGTGCCATGCTTTCGCTGCTGCCTTCCGCGGCCACCGGCTCGCCGGCTTCTCCGGCCAGCCGCCCGTCGGCCAGCACCGGTTCCCGGCGTTCCATCGCCGCAACCGGCGCCTCGGCGCCCAGCTCCGGTTCGCTGCGGCCGGCTTGTGCGGCCTGCGCGGCAGCGCCGAGCAGAACATCATCGTGCTGCGGCCTGAGAACAGCTTCCGCAAGCTTGCGGTGACGGTATTCCTGCCACTTGTTGTAGCCGAGGACGCCGGCCACCGCCGCCGCGCCCAGGCCAATCAGTCCCATCTGGAGTTCGGTCATTTCAGTCTCTTCCTGAACACGCCCCTACGCCACATCCCTCATCTTCAAGGCTTCTTCAATATCCACTTCGACGACGCGCGAAACGCCGGATTCCTGCATGGTAACGCCGACCAGCTGCTCGGCCATTTCCATCGAGATTTTATTATGGGAAATAAACAGGAACTGCGTGTTCGCCGACATTTTCTTGACCATGGCGCAGAAACGCTCGGTATTGCTGTCGTCAAGCGGCGCATCGACCTCGTCGAGCAGACAGAACGGTGCCGGATTGAGCTGGAACATCGAGAAGACCAGCGCAATCGCCGTCAGCGCCTTTTCGCCACCCGAGAGCAGATGGATGGTCGAGTTCTTCTTGCCCGGTGGCTGGGCGACGACCTGAACGCCGGCATCGAGAATTTCCTCGCCGGTCATCACCAGCTCGGCGCGACCGCCACCGAACAGTTCCGGAAAAAGTTGCCCGAAATGGCCGTTGACCGTATCGAAGGTGTTTTGCAGCAGGTCGCGCGTTTCGCGGTCGATCCGGCGGATGGCGTTTTCCAGCGTCTCCATCGCCTCGTTGAGGTCGGCCGCCTGCATGTCGAGGTAACCCTTGCGCTCGCTCGCCGTGTCCAGTTCTTCCAGCGCCGCGAGGTTAACCGCCCCCAGTTCGGCGATGGCATTGGCGAGCCGGGCAATCTCGGCCTGCAAGCCGGCCGGGCGGGCCTTGCCGAGCTCCTGCTGCAGGATCGACTCGTCGGCACCGGCTTCCAGCAATTGCTGCGCCAACTGCTCGACATTGAGCGCCACCGCCTGTTCCCGGAGCCTGAGGTCGCCGATACGTGCCCGCAGCGGCTCCAGTCCCTGCTCTATCCGCAGCCGCTGCTCTTCCAGCGCGCGCAGCGCACTCGTTGCCGACTCCAGGGAGTCGCGACACTGCGCCAGCGCCCTTTCCTTTTCCTGCCGGGTTGCCAGTGCCAACTGCAGGCTTTCTTCCATGACGTCGGCAGGTGCCGCCTCCACCTGCTCGGCACATTGCGCGCGGTCGTTCTCGATGCGGCCCAGTTCACGCTGCGCCAGCGCCTGCTGGGCGAAGATGTCCTGCAGCTTGCCCGCGGATTCGCGCAACGAGAACTGCGCCTCGCGCAAGGCGCGGTCGAGATCGGCATTGCGCTCGCGCTCGGCGCGCACGGCGCGCTCGGCTTCGTCGAGCCGTGACTGGGCGCCGGCGACCAGGACACGGATACGGGCCAGACCCTCGCGCACCTCGGCGATCTTGTCGTCGGCGGCCAGGTCGCGCTCACGCTCGGCCTCGTCCTCGGCAGCCAGTTCCGCCAACTGCTCCTGCATGCGCTCCTTCAGTTCGCGGTGGCGCTCGAGGGCCTGGCCAAGCCTGAGCACCTCGAGTTGCACCGCATGCACGCGCTGCTGGCGGTCGGTCACGTACTGGCGGGTTTCGCCCATTTCCTCCTGCTTGTCGGAGAGCTGCTCGTCGAGCACGCCAAGTCGCTCGCGTACGGCTGCGGCCTGTTCCTCGGCCACGGCGATGCCGGCGCCGAGCGACTCGATCTCGCGCTGGCGTTCGAGGAGGCCGTGCTCGCCCTTGTCCGGCGCGAAGAAGGTGACGCTGGCACGGGTCAGCACGTCGCCACCAGCGGTCACCAGCATTGCCCCCGAGGGCAACCCGGCACGACGCGCCAGCGCCGCATCGAGGCTGTCGGCGGTGAGTACCGGAGCCAGCCAGTCGGCGAGAGCGGCGGCAAGTGCCGGGTTGTCGCTGCGCACACGCTCGCTCAGCCGCCCCTCGCGCTCGCCGTTCGCCACATCGGCCAGCAGGGTCACGGCGAGCCGGGCAGCGGGCCGGTCGTGCAGCCATTCGTCCAGCTTGGCCGGGTCGTTGCAGGGAATGGCGTTCAGCCGCTCGCGCAGCACCGCCTCGACGGCATCCTCCCAGCCGGCATCGACATGAATCTGCTGCCACAGCGCGGGTGCGTCTTCGAGTCCGTGGCGGCGCAGCCATTCCGGCAATTCGCCCGTCTCCCGGGCCCGCGCCTGCATCTGCTCGAGCGCCGCCCGCCGTGCCTGGCCGGCGGCCAGTTCACGCTCGCAGCACTGCAATTCTTCCTGGACCTGGCGACGGGTCGCTTCGAGTTGCGGCAATTCCTGCTGCAACTGCAGCAAATGATCCTGATCGCCGGCCAGTTCCTCGCGCAGCAACGCCAGCTCCTCTTCCTTTTCGGCGAGATCCAGCGCATCCGGCGCATCCTGGCCACCACCCTCCTCGCGCAGCCGCTCGCGGCGCTGGGCAATTGACTGCAAGGCGCGCTGGGCATGCCCCTTGTTGGTCAGCTCGACTTCGAGACGCTGCTCGCCGTTGCTCGTCCGGGTCCGCAGGCGCTGCAGCTCGTCCCGGGCCTGGGCATGGCTTTCCTCGACCTGCGGCGCGATGTTCATCTGCTGGCGCAGGCGCTCGTCAGCCTCGGCGACGCGCAGGCGGGTAGCCTCCTGCAATTCCTCCCATTTCTGGCGGTCGACCGCAAGCTTCTCTGCCGTCCGGCTCCAGTGCGCCAACTCGTCTTCGAGCTGGAACAGGCGTGCTTCAAGCTGATTGCGCGACTCGCAGCGATGGCGGATCTCGGCCTCGAGGCCTGCCACTTCGGCATTGGCCGCGTACATGTCGCCCTGCGCCTGGTGCAGCGCATCGCCCGCGGCAAAGTGCGCCTCGCGGGTTTCCTCGGCGCGCGCCTCGGTTTCGCGCAGCGCCGCATTCTGTGCCTCAAGATCGGTCATCGCGCGCTCGACGTCGAGCGCCACTCTCTGCCGCTCGCCCTCGGCTTCACGCTTCCTGACCAGCCACAGCACCTGCTGGCTCTGCGCCAGTTGTTCATTCAACAACTGGTAGCAACGCGCGACTTCGGCCTGCGCTTCCAGCTTCTCCATCTGGCTGCCGAGTTCGAGGCGGATATCCTCGACCCGCGTCAGGTTTTCACGCGTATCCTCAAGCCTTCCCTGGGTTTCCTTGCGCCGCTCCTTGTAGCGCGTGACTCCGGCCGCCTCCTCGAGGAAGACCCGCAGGTCGTCCGGTCGCGCTTCGATGATGCGGGTGATCATTCCCTGGCCGATGATCGCGTAGGCGCGCGGCCCAAGCCCCGTGCCAAGGAAGAGGTCGGTGATATCCTTGCGCCGCACTTTCAGATTGTTGATGAAGTAGTCGGATTGCCCCTGGCGGGTCAGCACCCGCTTGACCGACAGTTCGGCATAGTGCGACCACTGTCCGAGCGCGCGCCCAAGCAGGTTGTCGAAAATCAGCTCGACCGAAGCGCGCGAGACCGACTTGCGGCTCGTCGTCCCGTTGAAGATGACGTCCTGCATCGACTCGCCGCGCAGCTCCGAGGCCTTCGACTCGCCCAGCACCCAGCGCACGGCGTCCATGATGTTCGATTTGCCGCAGCCATTCGGCCCGACGACGCCGACCAATTGCCCAGGCAGGGCAACCGCGGTCGGATCGACGAAGGACTTGAAGCCGGCGAGTTTGAGTCTGGTCAGGCGCATGGGATGACGGCAGGCGCAGGAATGGCCTGCCTTGATGGGGGCCGTATAATAGCATCCACTCCATTTCGATGAATCCAAGCATGTCCAGCCAGCCGACGAAAAGTCTCGAAACCTTCCCGAATCCCGCAGTCGATCGCGATTTCCACATTCACATGCAGATTCCCGAATTCACCTGCCTGTGCCCGAAGACCGGCCAGCCCGACTTCGCGACGCTGCTTCTCGATTACATCCCCGACCATCTCTGCGTCGAACTGAAGAGCCTCAAGCTCTACATCTGGTCTTACCGCAACGAGGGCGCATTCCACGAGGCCGTCACCAACCGCATTCTCGACGACCTCGTCGCCGCCACCGCCCCGCGCTTCATGCGCCTCACCGCGAAGTTCTATGTCCGTGGCGGCATTTTCACCAATGTCGTCGCCGAACACCGCCAACCGGGCTGGCAGCCGGCACCGCGCGTCGACCTGAGCATATTCGACAGCGAGTCCGGCACCGGTGGCTGAATGAACGCCGACGATCAATTTCTCACCCGCGCCATCGAACTGGCGCAAAAGGGGAGCGAACTCGGTCAAGGCGGCCCGTTCGGTGCGGTCATCGTCTGCGACGGAAAGGTCATCGGCGAGGGCTGGAACCGGGTTGTCGTCAGCCGCGACCCGACGGCACATGCAGAAATCTGCGCGATCCGCACCGCCTGTGCCGCGGTCGACCGCTTCCACCTGCCCAATTCCACGCTCTACGCTTCCAGCGAACCCTGCCCGATGTGCCTCGCGGCCGCCTACTGGACGCGCATCGAGCGCGTCGTCTTCGCCAACAGTCGGGCCGAGGCCGCCGCCATCGGCTTCTGCGACGACGACCTGTACAGCGAACTCAACCGCCACTTCGAGGCGCGCCGCATGGTCATGGAACACCGCCCGATGCCCGATGCGCTGGTGCCCCTGCAACGCTGGGCCAGCAATCCCGACCGCACGCCGTATTGACTGTGGAAGGCGAGACTTGACCTGACATCATGTGTCAGGCTGAGTGTCTCAGTCCGGCCAGACGAGCAAATAGACTCTGCGACACCGAGGGTCAAATCTCAGGCAACGAGTCCACAGGACTATGTACCCCCCGGCCGCCATCCGGCATCGCCACGCCACCGCGCCCAGCCTCCTGATCGGCACTCCACAGCACCCGCGCCCGCGCCAGTTGCTCCCGTAGCCCTGTCACAAGGCGTTGCGGCAACATGACTGCGCGATCCTTTCCGCCCTTGCCCTCGCGCACAATGATCGTGCTGAGGCCGAAGTCCACATCCTTCACCCGAAGCTGCAAGCCCTCATTGATTCGCATCCCCGTGCCATACAGCAACTGGGCAAACAGCCGATGCTCGCCCTTCAGAACGCAAAGAATCCGCGCAACTTCATCGGGAGACAGAACGATGGGGAGGCGTATCTTCGTGCGCGGCCGCCCAATCTCCTTCATCCATGGCAAATCGACACCGAGCACTTTACCGAAAAAGAACAACAAGGCCGAAAGTGCTTGCTTGTGCGTCGATGCTGCCACATTACGCGTACTGGCCAGCCAGGACAGAAATGCTTCCACCTCGGTGCCGCCCATCGTAGCCGGATGCCGAAGGCCATGAAATCGGATGAACGCTCGTACCCAATAGACATAGGAATCCTCTGTGCGTATGCTGTAGTGCAAATAGCGAATGCGCTCGCGCAGTTGATCGAGCACTTTCACGGACTGAAGAGGGGGCAACGGGGCAGTGCTGCTTTTCACGATTATTTAATACTGTGTAAAATTACAGTATAGTTGCCGGAAAGCCGCGCTGCAAGTCGCTCTTGGTGCAATTGACGACGCCGAGTTAGGGAGCAAGCGTCGGAGTTATGCAGCAAAACTGCTCCCGATAACAAAGTTAGACATTTTTTTCACCCCACCCTACCTTTTGAGGAAAACACAATGCTTGATCACATGACCTTTCGTGTAAGTGATATTGCTCGCACCAAAGCGTTCTACAGCGCAACCTTGGCTCCATTGGGCTATAGCCTGAACTTAGAAGGAAGTCACGATGGAATGAATATGCTTGGTTTCTCTCACCCAGATGCAACAGAACCTGATGGAAAAAAGGTTGATGTTTGGTTTGTGGACGGCACCTCACCTTACGGAGGAGCTCCCGCCACAACGAGTTGCCATCTTTGCTGGAGAGCCGAGAATCGAGCGCAGGTTGATGCGTTTTATCAAGCTGCTATTGCTGCAGGTGGCAAGGATTACGGTGCCCCAGGTTTGCGCCCTCATTACCATCCCAATTATTACGGCGCGTTCGTTATCGACCCCGAGGGAAACAACATTGAGGCAGCATGCCATATACCCGAATAAGATTCGCCGCGTTGCAAGCAATGTCTAACCCGGCAGTCCACACGGACGCTGCGCGATAAAGCCGCGCAGCGCCGGTGACTTTTACGTTGACGCTGTAGAAAAACCCACTTCCCGCCCGATTTCCGGCAAAAAATGGTGCCGGGTGATCTGCGCCATTTTGCTTTTTAAGCCTTTGAACTGGTCGACCGCAGCATTCTCCTGTTGGGCTGCCGAGCGCCCTCCGGGCGAGGGGGCTTTCGCTTACTGCCGGTACGTTTGCGGCCTCCATGATCGGAACCGCCGCGTTTTCCCACAAACCGTGGATTGCAGGCGTTCCCTTTGACGCGCTTGAGGACTTCTTGCACTCAGTTACCGCAACGGGGATGGGGTTCGCATTTTGCTTTGGCGTTGTCGCTAGGTTTGTTCGGCGAACGCGCGCGGAACTACTGAACCGCGCACTGGACGTTCTCGCCTTGGTCGCTGCAGCGTAAGCGCCCAGCCGTTCCACCTTGTCGGATCGTGATTTACGGCCTTTCGGGCCGAAGCGGCAAGAGTTCATCGATCCGGCTATTGGGCCAGACGG